>Ga0163163_10002128_pt1 | contig 16717 bp, 18 predicted proteins | sample S65metaG_FD_119766 | JGI IMG/M metagenome (GOLD analysis project Ga0163163, IMG submission 119766) | Switchgrass rhizosphere microbial communities from Kellogg Biological Station, Michigan, USA - S6-5 metaG | ecosystem: Host-associated > Plants > Roots > Rhizosphere > Soil | place: USA... | reverse complement strand
TTCCCATGCGTCGTCGCCCGCAAAACCGGGCTCTCCATCGCCGGCGAAACTGGCGGCAGCGGGTCTGCCTGTGGCTTTGCCACCGACTGAAAACCGTTTCAGCAGTTTGCCATCGAGACGCACGTCGAGTTGCTGGGGCCAGCCCATGCCTTTCAGGTAATCCTGGTATTGCCGTTGGAGACGGACTTTGATTCGGTATTCGCCATCGACTGGAAACGTCTGAGGAATCGCAATACCGCCTCGTGATCCGAAGGGCAGATCTTCGCTTTGTCGATCCTCCTGCAGGACGTGAAGTGGGATTTCGAAAATCGAGATCGCAGGAATCGTCGGCGGTAGGCCTGTTGCCAGGCGAGTTACCTGACGCGCGACCGACATGTAGCGTTCCAAATGAGCCGTCGAAATGGAAAGCGAATCCGCGAAGTTGTCGAAGCTTCCGTCAGCAGTGTCGTCTCCGGGCAAAAGCGGTTTCACATCAATGTCGAGTGCGAGAAGGTCTCGAATCGCGTTGTTGTATTCGGCGCGATTGAGGCGCTGTACGGCGCCGATTCTTCCCGGATTCGGGTTCGCTGCCCATTCGCGGTCCACCAGGTTTTCCATCGTCGTCGCCATGGCACGATAGGTGGCGGCATCCGGCCGTGGCTGTCCGGGCGGGGGCATGGAGCCCGCGCGAAGTTTCAGGATGATTTTCTCAAATGCCTCGCCGTTGGAACCCGGGGTGGAGAGATCCATCGTTTCGAGATCGAGACCTGAAGTTCGGGCTTTCTGGCTATGACACGTGATGCAGTACTTGTCGATTACGGCCCGGGGACTTGTCGGCGTGGAAGCGGCTGAAGCCGCTGGATTTTGCGTCGCGGCCGGTCCTGCGGCGGACTGGTCGCTGGATATCGTCACAGCGATCGCGGCAATGACAACGAGGAGCCAGAATCTGTGCCTGAAAATGAGCATTTCCCCTTATTCCTGTGAAATTTTTCCACCCTCAATCAGAGCTTTGATGGGGCGATTCTCCCTCAGGGCTTGACGCCAAGTAAAGGATTACTGACAACCTTGGAATTCTGTCACATTTAACGATTTTCGGGCGTCTTATGTGCATGAATGCGAGAAGCGAACCGGTGGCGCAAACCGGAGTGCTGGAGGGGCAATCCGACTTTGGGGAAGTCTTTCATACACACTATCCCCGCATCGCAAGGGTGATTGCACGTATGGTGCAGGATCCCGGCCGTGCGGAGGAACTTGCCGCCGAAGTTTTCTGGAAATTCTGGCGAAATCCGACGATTCCACCCCACAGCGTGAGCAGCTGGCTCTACCGATCGGCTGTGCGTACCGGACTCGACGAGCTGCGCCGCCAGCATCGCCGCGGCAGGTTTGAAAAGGTTTTCGGATTTCTCCGCGTCGCCCCGTCACCCGAACAATTACTCGCCGGCGAGCAGGACCAGCAGCAGGTCCGAAGCGTACTCTCAACACTGCGTGCACGCGATGCGGAATTGCTGTTCCTCCGAAGCGAAGGACTGAGTTATCAGGAAGTCGCCGAAGTTCTTCGGCTCAACGAAACGTCGATTGGAACGTTGTTCCGACGCGCCCAGCAGGCTTTCCGAAAGGAGTACGTGAAACGCTATGGACAACCAAACAAATAACTCAGAGAACGCATGGGTCGACAGTAAGGTGGCGAGCCTTGTACCGCCAGGGAACTGGCGTCCGGATTCCAAAGATGCATTCGCGCAGTTTCTCAAACGACGGGATCGTCAGGACGCGGAAGCAAGTCCTCGTTGGATTCGTTTGACGATGGCCGCGGCAATTCTGGCGTCGATCGGATTGGTGGTCACGCTTCTCCCGTGGCACGCACTGTGGAAACCCGCCGCATCGGGTAAAGGTAAAACGTCTCAACCAGAGAAAGCCGCGACTCCTGCACCGCCGGCGTTCGCCCCAATTCAGCAGGCAGCACTGCCTGCGCCGAAACAGGAACAGAAGCAGGCGGAGAAAGCCGGATCTGGCGAGACTCCACCCGGAATCATTGGCCCCGTGACTGAACCGAACTCTACCGATGAAGCCCGGAGAGCGCATATTCTGGGTACTGTTGCCGCAGTTCAACAGACTAGGCCGCCAGCGCCCGAGCAGGATCAGAAGCCTCCGGAGCATGTCGGTCCCCGGGTGACTGCACCACGCGCGATTTCCCCAATGCCGGAACCGGACTATACGGACGAAGCGAGACAGTTACATATCCAGGGGACAGTCATCTTGGATGTTATCGTCCGTGCCGATGGTACCGGGAAAGTCAACAAGGTCGTTCGGGCACTAGGATACGGACTCGATGAAAAGGCGATTGAAATGTTCGAAAAGTGGCGGTTCGAACCGGGGACGATTGACGGGAAGCCCGTGGCTGTCCAGTTACAGGTAGTGGTTAACTTTCACTTGTACTGAAAGTAGTTTTGGGTCGAATCCCTCTCCCGACGGGAGAGGGTGGCCCGCGCCAGCGGGCAGGGTACCATAGAATTTCTTTTAGTCTTTTTTCATTTTTGTACCCGTCACCCGGCCGCCCTTCGCTTGATGGTGCACTCTCTCCCTTCGGGCGAGGGATTTGCCCAGGATATTTTCAAATTTGATTCGTGCACGTTCCCCGAATCAACTCACTATAGACTTGTTCAACAATGTTGGTTCGGCGGACTCTCCTGTATTTCCTGATCTTCATGTTTCTGGTGAAGCCGCCGTCCACCGCGTTGGCGCAAACGTCCGACGCTTACGCTATCTATTCCGCTTTGATCTCTGCGTCGCCCGTTGTGCGATCGGGGACGGGATACGTTCCAACCGACGATCAGATTTATTTGATCGACGCGACGACGATCACCGACCGCAGCGGCTTTGGTCCACCGGGCAGTCGATCACTTTTCACTGCCGAATCCTGTCTGAAGGTTCCACCCCTGGACGATGCCGGTTTCAGAGAGATTCTTGCCGATTACAATTAGCTCAAGAACACTCCGTCTGCACTGAAACGGCTGTTCACATTCACAAAGCCCTATCAGTTGTTGACACCTGTGGAAGCCGATGGGTTTCTGCGCGAGGCTCTGGAAGCCACGCCTCCGGTAAACCCGAATCCGCTCCATCGGAAATCTAAAAGAGTATTCCGCCTGGGAGATGTGTACTTCAACAAGGACCGAACCCTCGCAGTAGTCTTCTTCTCTGTCTACACGACTCCTGCAGCTGGATCCGGAAGTTGGAGGGCATTTCGAAAAGCAGCGAATGGGAAGTGGCAAACCAACAATTCCTGGGCGACCTGCACCTGGAGCATCGCGCGGTAACCGGATTTCGGCCACCGCAGCGCATACGGATCTCAGACTCACCGCGCACTCTGTTTGGAACTTCCTGACGGCGCCGCCATGACCTTGAGTAATTGCGCAAGGTTCGTCCGGCATGTCCGGACTTTGGGATGCTCGGAGCCGATAGCCTTTTCCAGAATTGCCAGGGCCCGGCGATACATTGCTGCCGATTCCTCATAGTGGCTTTGTGTTCTGCAGAGAACCGCCAGATTATTCAGCGTCAGGGCCAGCTCCGGATGATCCGGTCCAAAAACCCTTTCCTTGATCTCCAGCGCCCGCCGGTAGAATCGCTCTGCTTGTTCCAAGTCTCCGCGAAGCTGCCGAACGGCGGAAAAGTTATCGAGGTTGACCGCGATCTCGTAGTGCCCCGAGCCGTACTCTCGCTCGAAGACCACCAACGCATGATGGTAGAACGCCTCGGCTTCATCGAACTTGCCCTGCCCATCGAGCAGGGCCGCTAGGGCGGCCATGTCCGCGGCCACCTCGACATGGCCCAGGCCAAGCAACTTTAGTCGAATCTCGACGGATCGTCGTGCCAGCGGTTCTCCGGCAGCAAAGCGGCCACGCGCATGTTCCAATCTCCCGAGATTGTGATAGATCGTGGCAACTTCGAAGTGCTCCGGTCCTAGGACCCGCTCGATGATTGGGAGCGCTCGATGGTAGAACTGCTCGGCTTCATCGAATTTGGAGGTGTATCTGCAAACGACGCCGAGGTTGTTACAGACGAGGGCCACTTCGATCGAATCGAACCCGTGGACTTCTTCTTCCAGCGACAGCGCCATCCTGTAAAGCGCCTCGGCAAGGGAATACTGGCCTTGAGTCATCCGCTCGCCCGCCCTTCGGCACAGGTCCGGGATGAACTCGCGCGCGGAAGGTTTGGGTTGGAGTCGGTCTGAGGTTCGCGATTCCGTCCTCGTAGACTTCATTGACCCAAGCCCCCCAGGACGGTGCCAGGGAATGTTGCGACAACAGGTGCGACGATGGTTTCCAGTTCTTCGATCGTGAGGTCGAGATCGGTCTCGAGGGTATTTGTCATGGTCGTTCTCCTTTTTGCCTGCTTGAAGTACCGTCACCCACTAATGCGGGAGCAACGGACAAAACCTCGAAGGACAATCTAAGAATTGTTTCTTGCGCCGAAATCGGAGGGTTGGCCGGGTGCTGGTTCCAGATCGATGGGATCTTATCGGCGGACGTGTCCCCGCTCGGATTTGAGATTTCTGATATCGGATTTGAATTGCTGGAATCGTTCGTTTTCGAAATTTCCGATTTCCCGATTCCCGACGAGTCTTTCTGAGTCTTCCTCCTCTCGATAAATTCCTCGTCCCGATAAATTGTTTCCATCCACCTTCGAGGTTTCGAACGCGATTCGCGCATTCAGGGCGAGGTGGAAAATATGAAGTTTCAAATCGCAGCCTTGATGGTTATCGCGTTTATCGCATTCAGCGCGCCTGCATTCGCACAGCAGGGAGCGCCCACAGTGGAAAAACTGAAGTACCACAAATGGGATATCGGTGGCAGCCTGGGCGTATTGGCAGCCAGCCGAAGTGATCTGGGCGGAACCGGAACGACAGGCTGCAGCTGCGACCCCCTGACATGGGCCGGGAACTTCGATGTCGGCCGATATTTTACGCAGCACCTGAAGGCGGAGGCGGGGATCCTGTGGACTGCCCGTCGCCGTTTCTATGAGTCCAACTACACCTATCCACAGACATTTCCGTTCACTTCCACGGTGCGCGAGGTGGACCCCACGAGCATTTCGGCTGCTCTGACCTACCAGTTCTTTGAGAATGTTTTCGCGCACCCGTACGTCTCCGCAGGCATTCGTGTGACATCGTTCTCGGAAGAGACGCGGACGAGCGTGTACAACCCGAACTTCAGCGCTCCTCCCACTATTACAGCGAGCTCCCGCAAGTTCACCGAAGCGCGGCCATTCGTAGCGGCGGGATACAAGTCTTACTTCAATGAACGGCTGTATATGAGGCCGGAAGTGCTCGTGGCCTTCGACGAGAACGGCGCTTCCCACGGAACAGTTCGGCTCGGATTCGGAATCGACTTCTAAGAAAGGAAACACATCATGAATATTCAATCCTTCGTGGTCTTTGTATTGATTGTCGTCCTCGCCGCGCCACTGGCAATGGCAGCTCCCTCGCAGGAGCCGCCCGAAGTATGGCAGGCATTCGCCCGGAAACTTGAGGCCGGTGCTTATGTAGAGATTCATCTAAAGGACGGCACGAAGATAAAAGGCAATTTCATCCCGGGTTCCGAAGACTTATTTCGTCTGAAACCGAAAACGCGGATTGCCGTGCCGATCCGCGATCTCCAGTTCAGCGACATCGAATCGATCGATCGCAAACACGAGGGATTCTGGAGCCCCGGTGTGAAAGTCCTGGTGGGCGTCGGGATCGCTGCCGGCGCGGTCGCAATAATATTGGTGAGCGCATACGCGCGGGGATAAGGAACCTTGAGGAACGTTGATCGAATTGTTGAAGTTCACAATAAACTTCCTCAATCTGTCCCACGAACTGTGCTAAACGCGGGATTCTTGACCAGAACATTGCGAGGCACGCCATGAGAAGACGTTTCGCAGAGTATTTCCCAATCGGATTCTGCATTCTTTTCTCCGTGGCCTTCGCTGGGCCGCGCGTCGAAGCGGCAGAAACACTTCAGCAGGGTACGCGTCAGGCGTGGGAAACGTACGAGAAGTTCACTGAGAAACGCATTTTCGATAAGGAGCTTAACGACAAATCCCGTTTTCTTCGGCTCGATTTCATGAATGCATCCGATGCCAGGAAAGCCCGCGATGTTCTCAAGAGCGGCAAGGTTTACGTTCAGAAGATGATGACGCTGGATGAAAAAGGCGGAGAAATTCCCGTGACGGATGGGCTGATCCATCACTGGTACGGCGCAATCGTTATTCCCAGCATGAATGTGGAAACGCTGGTGCGTTGGATCCAGGACTACAATTCGACATCGAAATATTTCAAGGAAGTGAAAGAATCGAAACTCCTGCCTCGAAGAGATGGGGATAACGCCGATACGTTTCGAATTTACTTTCGACTCACTCGAACGAAGGTCCTCACAATGAGCTACAACACATGGCACACCGTGATCTACCGCCACCACGGTGTGGGCCAGACATCCAGCCGAAGTTTCACGACAAAGATTGCCGAACTGAGCGAGGCGGGAACACCTTCCGAAAGGGAATTACCCGAAGGTGACGACAGCGGTTTTTTGTGGCGATTGGTTTCGTATTGGCGTTTCAAGCAGGAGGGTAACGGCGTTGTCGTGGAATGCGAATCTATAAGCTTAAGCCGTGGGATACCAGCGACAGTGGGTTTCCTTAACGTACTCAGCTTCGGAACAATCCGACGCGTCATCGAATCCCTTCCACGTGAATCGCTGGAATCGACCCTCACTGCAATGCGAGATGGAGTGCCCAAATCCAAATAGTGCAGTTGAGACTTAGAGGCGTTGACCGAATTGCGGACCACAGCAATTCGATCAACCTCCCTCAATTTTTTCCGTAAATCCTGTGAATGAGCGTTCGTTGAGAAAAGGGCAGGTAGGCTAAACCTGCAGCGGATGCCAATGCCAAACCAAACCGGATTGAAGGAACCGCCAGAAGCGGGGAAGCGGCCCAGGCCCCATCGAAAAAAAGCAGGAAAGGAAACAACCGGTTGAATTTTCGCCCCGCCTCGGGATGCGAGAGCGCTACGGAAGAAATTAGAAATAGCCGCAACGCAATTCCGGTCATCGCTGTAAGGATCACCGTCCGCAGCGTCACGATATTCCACTCCACCATCGTGGGCGCATGGTACAGAGCCGCGCAGTACATGGCCAGAAAACCGAATTGAATAATCAGGAACAACGCTCGTGCGCTGCGGACGGAAAGCGCAAATTCGGCGGACGCGGCGGGCGGTGCCGGCCTTGTGTAGTTATTTTCGAGGCGCCGCCGCGCCTCGCTGATATTCGAAGGGCGGCGGGAACTGTCCTTCTGGAGGCAGTCTTCGAGGAGCAATCGGACCGCGATGGGAGTGTCCGCAGGAAGCTTCCTCCAGTCCGGATCTTCACTGACGATTTTTGCGACCATATCCGTCCAGGCGCTGCCTTCGAACGCGCGCGTCCCGGTCAGCATTTCATACAGCACACAGCCCCACGCCCATACATCGGTCGGATGGCCCACGTTTTGCCCTCGAGCCTGTTCGGGCGACATGTACGCAACGGTTCCGACGATGGTGGCGGCCTGCGTCGAGAATGTGCTTCTGATGGTTTCTGTGTCTGGCGATGGTTGAAGCAATTTAGCGATGCCAAAATCGAGAACTTTGACTGCTCCATCCCCAGTGAGCCGAACGTTGGACGGTTTGAGATCTCGATGGATGATTCCACTGGAATGCGCTGCTTCCACGGCTGCGGCAATCTGGGCGGCAATACCCAGTGCTTCCGCGACAGTCGGTCGCTGGCGAACGATTCGATCGGATAACGTCTCTCCCTCGATAAGTTCCATCACGAGAGCGCACATGTCGTCCATTTCTTCGAGGCTGTGAACATGCGCTACATTCGGGTGGTCGATCGAAGCCAGAAGCTGACCCTCCCGTCTGAAGCGGGCAAGACCGTCGGCATCCAGCGCAGACGAGCCAGGCAGGACTTTGATCGCGACGTCGCGCTGCAAATTGTCGCGTCCTCGATAGACCTCCGCCATCCCCCCGACTCCAAGCAAAGGCCCAATCAAATACTTGCCAATTCGGCGGCCGGACAAGGATCCGGGTGATTCGCGAGAAATCTCCCTTGCCGCCAACTCCATGGCAGGACTACTCATGAACGCTGTTTTTCGATTCACTTCCGCCACGAGGGTCTCCACTTCATGGCGAAGATCATCATCCCCGTTGCAGGCCTCTTTCAGGAATGCAGTTCGGTCATTGGGCTCACGTTCCAAAGTGGCATGGAAAAGTTGTTCCACTTTTTGCCAGCGAAGCGCGTTCACTCGGGATTCACCTCTCCATTGAGTTCGCGAAGGAGCCACGCTTTTGCGAGCGTCCAGTCCCGGGCAACCGTGTGTGGCGATACATTGAGGACTTCGGCGGTTTCTTCCACACTGAGCCCGCCAAAAAATCGCAGTTCTACCATTTTGCTCTTTCGCTCGTCGATGGATGCCAGCCGCTTCAGTGCTTCGTCGAGCGCCACCAGGTCCGAACTTCGTTCCGGAGACACGACTACCGCTTCATCCAGCGCCATCGGCCGCACTCCGCCACCACGTTTGCCGTAGCCCCGAGACCGGGCGTGATCCACAAGCACACGCCGCATCATTTGAGCCGCAAGCCCGTAAAAGTGCGATCGGCTTTCCCAACGGGCGGTCTTCCAATGGACCAGGCGAAGGAATGCCTCATTCAGAATCGCGCCCGTTTCCAATGTCGGGCTGGATCGCTCGCGTGCCATGTAGGTTCGAGCGAGCCGGCGCATTTCGGCGTAGATCAACGGCGTGAGTTTCGCGAGTGCGTCCTCATCTCCCTGCGTCCACGCCTGGAGCAACACGGTGACTTCCTGCGGGGCGTTGTTGGATTGTTCGTCCATTTCTGGCGGCATTCTAGCCCAGCCCGCGCGCCGATGAAATGCACGAATAGAGGTTCAGCGAGATATTCGCGCACCAGGGACTAGACAGAACCTGGAGGAGGATGCCATGAGACGACACATTCCCGCGATATGCATACTGAGCCTGTTATGTGAAATAGCCGGAGCCCCATCGGCCCGGGCCCAGAAGCCCAGCAAAAATGCGGTGAGGGCAGGGGTGGAAAAGGGTTCGGTACGTGTGTTATCGGCAGCACTGCAGCAGGCGGCGCGCTGGGGGCCGACACTCGAGGTGCTTTGATGTCGATCAAGTCTTGACGTTCGCTTAAGTGATCGAATTCAAAAATGGATCCGGCTTTGCAATTTCGCGCGTTTTTCCATCAAGAACGCAGCTGACATTCATGTCGCCCATCACATTGATGGCAGTGCGGCATCGGTCGAGGAACCAGTCCACGGGAAGCAGCAGCGCAATGTAGCCCGTGGGAAGATGCACCGCGGAAAAGACCAGCGTCATGGTGACGAGGCCGGCTTCCGGAATTCCTGCAGCTCCTACGGAGGCGACAATGCTGGTCAGCACGACTACGGCTTGGCTGGTAATCGAGAGGTTGGCCCCAATCATCTGGGCCACGAATAACGCCGCCATGGCTTCGTAGAGTGCCGTCCCGTCGTTGTTGAAATTGCTTCCAACCAGTGCACCGAGACTGGCGGACTCTTCACGCAGTCCGACTTTCTCCCGAAGACAGGCATAGGTGACCGGCATCGTGACCGTGGAACTTGCCGTGGAAAATGCCATCGCCAGTGCATCGCGAGTATTCTTCAGCAGGTGAGACGGCTTCACCCAGGAAGCGAAACGGATTCTCGCCAGGTAGTAGATGGCCTGCAGCGTCAGCGCCACAAGTACTGCAGCAATGAACCACGCCAATGCGTAAAACGGCTTGAAGCCCTGAGTGCCAACCACGAAACCCACCTTGCAGAATACCGCCAGCGGCACCAGTGCGATGACCCAATGCAGCACCATCAGGATCAGATCAAAACCAATTTCCAATGCGGAAAGGAGTTGCTGTTTTGGAAGCGGCTTCAATTTTCGCGCCGCAAGGCCGAAGGCGACCGCAATCATGATGACGCCAATGACGTTGTTATCCACCAGGGGAGCGATCAGGCTGGACGGGATGTTATCCAGCATATGTGCCAGGGGATTGCCGGAGATCTTTGGCGCATCGCCGGGAGGAAGGGACGCATGACGTCCAGGACCGATGACGTTCGCTACAGCAAGTCCGATCAGTATTGCCACGAGCGTGTTCAACGCCAGCACGAAGCACAGTTTTCCAGCCAGTTTGCCGCCCACGTTCGCGCCGATCAGCGCGCGCATGACAGCTAGAAGGATCAGGGGTGGAGCAATAGCACCGAGTAGTCTCAGGATGATCTTTGCAGGAATGTCGAGTGCTTCGCTCCATTGCGTCGGCAGCAGCAGACCCGCCACCACTCCGGCGATCAGGGCCACAACTATCTTTGCGTAGAGCGGTAACGACCAGCGGCTCTTGTTATCCTTCATCGATTAGTTTGAAACAAAATCAGGCGCGGTGTCCGAGTGCGGCAAGAACTCGGGCCGGAGTAAATGGGAATTGCGACATGCGTATCCCGGTCGCATCAAAGAATGCATTTGCGATTGCGGCTGCCGCTCCAGCCATGACTTCTTCACCTGCTCCGGTGGATCGTTCATTCAATTGCTGAACGACGATGGGCGTTACTTCCGGACATTCATCGAATCGAAGAATCCGGTAACCATTCCAGTCGAGACTGGTGACGTTCGTATTGTTGAATGTCACTTCTTCCTTGAACATCCGGCTTGCGGTCTGCACCAGTTGTCCGCTGATCTGGTTTTCAATGTTGCCCGGGTTGACGGCCAGGCCCGCATCGATAGCGCCGTACATGTGCTTCGCAACGACACGTCCGGTTTCCCTGTTGACCTCAATTTCGGCAACGGCGGCGCCGTAAGACGCCAGGTGTGTGCCCATGCCGATACCCCGACCAGTGACAACCTTCGCGCTCGACAAAATCGATGCCGCCTGCCGCGGAGTCCATTTCGAGGCTTTCGCGACGGCATCCAGAACTCCCAGCCAGCGAACATCCGTCATGTTGCGTTGACGAAACGCGTACGGATCCTGTTGCAACAGATAGGCGAGCTGATCGATAGCCTGTTCGGATGCGAATGACAGCGATAAATCCAGAGGCGAGCGCAGCCATGCACCCTTCAGGTATTCGAGTCCGTTGACGCGGTGGTTTACCAGTTTCAAATTCGGAATGTCGTACATCGAAGCCAGCGTCAGCGGGTTTATGCCCTGAGCTCCGGCTCCGGGACGTTCCGCTGGCGCTGTGCCCAGTGCGAGCTGGTCCGATGTTTCCACCGTGCACCAGTTGTGCTGCCACCCCTGGTATTCATAGGCAACAATTTTCCCCTCCGCGTTTGCTGCGGCGCGCACTTCGCCGACATGAGCCGGGCCGTAGTTGTCCCATCCAAGTTCGTCCCACCGCATGAATTGAAGTCGAACGGGCTTGCCGACTTCCTTCGAAAGAATTGCGGCAGCCTCGGCCACATCATCGTGACAGCTGTGACCGTAGGTGCCGGAGCCTTCGTAGTATTGAACGCGGATTTTTGTCGCGGGCATTCCGAGAATACGGGCAAGCGTTGTGCGGAGTGTGTAGATATCCTGAGTGGAACAGATGACCAGCGCGGAATCTGTGGTGACGTCGGCCACGGCGCAGTTCGGGCCAAACGGAGCATGGGACTGATACGGGCCGAAACATTTCTGCGTGACCACGTGAGCTGCGCCGAAAAAAGGGCCGGGAATTTCGCCGCGCTCTCGAACAACAACGTCTTCCGTTTTTGCCGCGCGCATCTTTTCGTGAAGACCATCGGTGCCTGGCAATGTTGGAGTGTTGTTCCAGGTTACTTTGAGCTGCTGGGCCGCGCGAATCGCATCCCATTCACTGGCTGCAACCACTCCGACGAAATCTCCGCGTCTCACCACACGCGCACCGGCGATGCTGCGAATGGATGTTTCGTCGACGTTGAGGACCTTCGCGCCGGCTCCGTACGCAGATTGTCCGCGTGGACGAACGACGCGTCCATGCAGCATATCGGGTAGACGGACATGCTGCATGTAGACGTATTTGCCGCTGACTTTATCCGGAACCTCTTTTCGAACCGGTGATTTTCCCACGATCGAATACGAATCAACCGGCTTCGCAGGCGCAGACCCCGTGAACGGAAGACTGAACGGCTTGTCACCAACCAATACGCCATACGTCACGGTGCGGCCAGGCGTGCCAATAATCGAAACGACACCCCTGGAGACAGTGAGCCGATCTATCGGTGTATTCAAATTCTTCGCTGCCAGCTGCAGCAGGGCCAGCCGCGCCTCCGCCGCTGCGGTGCGTACCTGGGGTCCACCTCTGGCGATCGCGGCACTCGAGTACGTGCCGCCCTGGTTGGGCGTGACATTGGTGTCGAGGCGAACGGAAGTCAACTGACTCATGTCGAGATCGAGTTCTTCCGCGGCGATCTGCAGCAATGCCGTCGACGCGCCCTGTCCCAGCTCGGCAAAACCGATATAGACCGTCGCCGTATTGTCGGAATGAATAGCCAGCCAGGTATCAATCTGCCTCGCGTCGGGTGGGCCGGCGACGGTGCCTCGCCCCGCAGCGGTGGTCGCACCACCGCGTTCCTGCGCAGATAATGAATCGCCGAGGCTGAATCCGATAACGAGTGCTCCTCCGGTCTTAAGGAAATCGCGCCGCGTGCTCATTTCACACCTCTCATCGCCTGGGAAGCCCGGCTGACAGCCTTGAGGATTCGAGGATAACTGCCGCAGCGGCAGAGATGGCCATTCATGGCGGAACGTATCTGCGTTTCCGAGGGCTGCGGAGTTTTTGACAAGAGTTCGCAGGCCTTGATGATCATTCCATTGAAACAGTAGCCGCACTGAACAGCTTGTTCGTCGATCATGGCCTGTTGCACGGGATGCAGCGCGGGGGCTGGCGCGAGTTTCTTCTGTGCGGCATACCATGCCGGCAGGCCTTCGAGAGTCGTAATGGTTTTACCGGCGACATTGGAAACCGGTGTCATGCACGAACGTGTTTCAACGCCATTCACGAGGACAGAACAGGAACCACATTGACCGAGACCGCATCCAAAGCGCGGCCCCTGCAGGTTCATCTCGTTCGTAAGAACGTAAAGCAGAGGTGTGTCTGCGGCGGAGGTCACGGCCCATTTCTGTTCATTAACCTTGATTTGGATTTCCGCTGCCATGATTGCTCTCCAGATTTCGTCTGAATGGATGCCCTTGAAAAGGATGAATAATTCCGGAAGAAAAAGGAGTGATTTCAAAGCCGAACTTCAACCACACCTGGCTCACTTCAAAAATCAACGACTCCCTTTCACCGCTGCTAAAGAAAACAAAGGAGGGTTATCCGGCAAAAACAGAGTGGTGTCAAGCATTGCATCGCTGCAGATTGGACAGACGTCGATTGATTCGATTTATGGCGCGCAGTGTGAGTGCTGGGGTTTGAAGCGGGAGTTCGCGCTAGTCGCCAAATCTTGCATGAGGTCCGGCGCTGCCTCTGTCTCCTCGCCTCCGCTCGACTTTCCATTCGGTCCACCCCTTGGACCTGCGCTCCGTGAGGAAAAGGCCTTCGGTCCATGGGCCGAAAGGTTTCTGGGTCAGCAGCTTTTCGCATCTGGAGCAGTACTGCTTGCCATCTTTCCGGACTGGGCCGACACGGTGTGTGAGGGACTCATCTGGGGCCAGTTCAATCGGGTTTGAAGTCATGCACAACATGGCCGAAATATGCGCTAAGGTCACTCCATTCGCCACTTCAAAATTGATTATGGCGGGAATTGTATCGTGGCGCCCGTCAGGATTCGGACGAATTAAGACGAGGGGAAGGCCGGGTATTGTCCGTTTGGAGCGGCAGTTGCCTTAGGTGAGCTAATGCAGAGCCATAAATCGCAGGCGGATCAACTCGAAGAGCGATTCATAGAATTCGTCTCGAAGATCATTCAGTTTTCCGCTGAGCTGCCAAAGACACCAGTCGGACGTCACATGGCAATGCAGATTTTCCGTTCAGGAAGTTCTGGAGCGCCGTACTATGCGAAGGCTCGGGGGCGGAAAGCAGTGCAGATTTTATCTACAAACTCAAAGTTGTTCGGGAGGAGCTGAATGAGACGGCAGTTTGGCTCCAAATCCTTTCGAAAAGTGTCGCGATAAAAGACGAAATTATAGTCGACATTCTGCAGGAAAACCGCGAACTTGCCAGGATTGTCACGTTATCGATTCGTTCCGCGAAGACCCGCACTTTGCCTGCCCCAAAAATGACAAATGAAAAATGATTAATGACAAATGACGAATCGCCCTCGCTCCTTAGAGAAGGGGATTTGTCATTTGTCATTTATTTTCACGGAGGAAGAGGGATTCGAACCCCCGGGACAGTTTCCCGCCCAACGGTTTTCAAGACCGCCGCCTTAAACCACTCGGCCATTCCTCCGCTCGACAGAATATCAGATAACGTTTATGAGAACACGCCGTCCAAAAACACTTCGTCACGTGTCTCACGGCGGAAACACAACGGAAAGGTTCGGAGATCCCACGATGAAGAGAGCGGCGAGCGCGACATTCCTGCTGTTCTATACGGCGCTTACCGTTGTTGCGATTTCACAACACACCGCCGCCTACGCATCGACCATCGCCCGTCATTCGCCGCTACAGGCCCAGACGGTTCGAGCCTCTTCACCCCATTCCTCCCAGGTGCGGATCCCGCAGGAGCCGTTTGCCGGCCTCCAGATCCTGTCCGCAATTACACTTGGCGAATATGGCCCAACGTCGGTTCGGCCCGCATCGATACGGTTCGAAGTCGATTCCAGAAGGTTCACGCCTTCCAGAGCCCCGCCCGCAAGTCTCTAAGTTCACGCCAAAAATTTCCCGGTACTTAACGTGCGTAACGTAGAGGACTTTTCTTATGCATTCCACAACGGGTATGGATTTTTCGACGCTGACTTTCATTCTTGCCGGTGGGCAGGGGAAGCGCCTGGCTCCCTTCACTTCGGGAAGGGCCAAGCCGCTGGTTTCCTTTGGCGGAATGTTCAGGATTATTGATTTCACGCTCTCCAACTGTGTCAATAGCGGTCTCGAACGCGCATACCTCCTGACACAGTACAAGGCGGACTCGGTACGGAGTTACATTGAGACGTCCTCGTGGACAACCGATTTCGTCTGCGCACCATCCAGTCCGTCGAATGGTTATCACGGAACGGCAGACGCTGTTTACAAGAACATGCACCTGTTCACCGAGGCGAAGGCGGATTACGTTCTGATTCTAGCGTCCGATCACATCTACAAGATGGACTACCGCAAGCTTCTCCGTTTCCACGTCAGTCACGGAGGAGACGCAACCATCGCGGCGGTTCAATATCCGCGAAAGCTTTCCAAAGAGCTGGGAGTCCTCGACGTTGATGATCGAGGGCAGGTTGTCCATTTTGAGGAGAAGCCGGAATATCCGCGGGTGCACCGGCCGGATTCTTCGGCGGTACTTGCCAGTATGGGAGTATACGTTTTTAATTCGGCGGCACTACGCAAAGCACTGCTTCGCGACGCCGGAAATTTCAATGGCAGTCACGAATTCGGAAAGGATGTTTTGCCAGACTTGATTCGAACAGCCCGCGTGTTCGCCTACGATTTCACGAACGCCAACGGTCCGCTTGGTGCTTACTGGCGCGACGTCGGAAACATCGACACGTACTATCGCGCGCATATGGAACTCTTACTTTTGAACTCCACGTTTGATCCTTACGGCGATGCACGATGGCCGGTGTGCGCGGGCGGAAGACATTTGCAATTCCAAAGCTCAGGTCCGAACGCCGGTCAAAACCCAGACTTGAATTCATCGTATGGAGTGGACTCCGTCATTTCACCGGATTCCGACGTTTCCGGGGCGACGATCCAGCAATCTGTGCTTTCTCCCTCGGTGTACGTTGCGCCGTCCGCAGAAATATCGGGATCGATATTGATGTCGGGAGTGAGGGTGGGACCGGGCGCGAAAGTTCGGCATGCGATCATCGGCGAAGGCGTCGTCATTCCAGAAGGCGCCCAGATTGGTTGCGATTTCATGGAGGACCGCCGCCGGTTTCAGGTGACGGAGAACGGTGTTGTTGTCGTTCATGGGCCCGATGCTGTCCGGATTGGCAATCCGGTACCATCGGCACCTTTGGAAGATCGCACCTTTGCGGCAGCTACTGGCGTTTTTGAATCATCGACTCGTAAAGAACGGCGGGGTGGCGTTCTTCGGTCACTGAGGGGATAGCGCAGGACGGTTCCTGTTTTGGATCGAAGATCTTTGCTTCAGCAAAGGGGCGATTGGGCCGGTAGCCCGGTCCTTTCGCATCGATCCCCGGCCGCGCCATCAGCTTTTCAATTCCATACAGCGTCTCATTGCGGTTGTACGCGGCCTGATGGTGTTCGCGGCTCATGACGATCGCTTCTTCCGGACACGCATCAACGCAGAATCCGCAATAGATGCAGCGCATCATATCGATATCGAATTTCTTCGGAAATTTCTCGATTTCCGGATTCGGGTGCTCTCCGGCCTCAATGTAAATGCATTCGGCAGGGCAAATCGTGGCGCACATGTAACAAGCCACGCACTTGAGGCTTCCATCATTGCGCACCGTGAGAATGTGCGTGCCGCGAAATCGCTCGGAATAATTCCGTGTTTGTTCGGGATAGCTGATTGTCGGCATATCCCGCTTGATCAGACTGGTAAACAGCCGGCTGAACGTGACGCCAAAAGCTTTG
>Ga0163163_10002125_pt1 | contig 16735 bp, 10 predicted proteins | sample S65metaG_FD_119766 | JGI IMG/M metagenome (GOLD analysis project Ga0163163, IMG submission 119766) | Switchgrass rhizosphere microbial communities from Kellogg Biological Station, Michigan, USA - S6-5 metaG | ecosystem: Host-associated > Plants > Roots > Rhizosphere > Soil | place: USA... | reverse complement strand
GCGGTTTCGAGGATCGACCTGGCAAGCTCAGGTTTTCCCACGAACAACGCGAACGAAGTGGTCTGGACATCATAAAAAGTACCGTGGTTGTTCGTGGCCGCACTTTCGTCCTTGCCATTCTTGCTCTCCCGCATCCAGGCGAGAAATTTCGAGAACCAATCAACAATTCCCTGCCTGTCCTTTTCCGTGAAAGACTTTGAGCCATCGAGCAATCCAACATAATCGACCAAGCGAGTGAGCCCGCGGGTTTCGATCAGCCCGATTCCTCGTCCTGTATTAATGCCCGGTGTTCCCTGCGCGTACTGAAGATTCGGATTCATTCTGGTTGCGGGATCGAGAAACCAAGCGCGTAGGAGCTCGGCGGCCTTCGCGGCATAGGCCTCGTCGCCTTTGAAATAGTACGCAAGTGAAAGGGACCCGACCGCCCCGACCATCTTATCCATATTTGAATGATCGGTGATCTTGTTGATCTCCGGGTTTCGTTCCCCGTCCTTGCGAACATATGGAAGTCCGTCTTTCTTAGTTGGGTCGGGCCAGAAATACGGGGCCTGACTCATGTAGTCGTGCTTGTCGCCGCTCGGAGGCGTAACGGTTTTGCTCGTGACGGAATAAGTGATACCGGCCGAGGCCTTCTTTGCGGCATTTTCGATGCTTGCCAAAGCTACCTGATATTGCTTGTCGTTTGACCGGATACCTTTTTTGACCTGTTCGAGCTTTGCCGCGTTCATCAGAAACACACGGGGAGCTGCAGCCGGTTTTGCCACTGCGATCGAATGACTGGATCCGAGAAAAAGAACAGCGACCAGGGACGAAACAACGAAGAATTTTTGGCGATCCATATGGTAAGAATCGTATAAGTTTTGCCGAGAAATTTAAAACGAGCACAGCGCCGCCGAGCTTTCTACAAACTTTTTAGGGATCTTGATGCAGGTCCAAGGGAATCATCGGGGCAAAGAGTAATAGAGAGAATGATGACGTTTTGCCGGCAAACGGAAAGATCCTTATGCAGGGTTCTCGACTGCTCGCCGCCTTTCGTTTTCAGAGCTCTCCGCATATTTTTCAACATCCTTTTCAAGGAAGTAGTTGAGAAAGGTGCGGATCACGGCGATGGACCCGAGATGTCCAAGCTGTTCCCAAGTAGGCTGATCGCCGGAACGTATAATGTCTACCCCGAGTTCAAATTCAAGGCCGATAAGGAGCCCTGTACACCGAGGTGTACCCATGCCTCTTTTCGGCCTGAAAGTGGTTTTTTTCGGGATCAGCTTGCCACCGACCAAAGGGTTGATGACAGCCCGGACGCCGCCGCATGCTATGACAAGGACAGCAACTGTCTCCAATGCAGCGCGATGTATCGCGCCACGACTCTAAAGATGTCTTCCTTAGCCGCTCTCCGAGGGTGGATTGTCGCCCGAGAACCTAAAGGGATCTCCTGCTGCGCGTCCTAGAATTCAAGTTTCACCTTGGCTAACTTGGCGATGCGATTAAGGTCAGTTCTAACTGTCACCCAGTCGGTTGTTACCGTCTCGTTCAACGGGTGATTTTTTAAAAAAGTATTTATGGTTTTCGCCCTGGCAACGACCTCGTGCGCCGCCACACGATGGTCCTGCTCCTTTTCATAGTCCTTCTTTAGACGATCAGTAGATTCCTCGAATGCCTTTACGTAGCCGTTGATTTCGTCTTCCGTGTTAGTGCCGTTCAGAGGACTTGAATCCAAAGCCTTATTAAGCTCTTTGCTAAAGCGGTCCGTATCGTCCTCCAACTGCTTCAAGAGCTGATGCATGTCTTCATCCTGTGCCTTTATCCGTGGTACCGAAAGAACCAGGACGACGACAAAAATGCCAGTTAAAGCTGTAAGTACGTGTTTCATTTCATTCCTCCCTTTTTTGTGTGTTCGAATAAAGTTAGCCGCTGCTTTTCATGCTGACGGCCTAAGTTACGCAGCGAAATCCCAGATGACACGTTGAGTGTCAACAGCCTGCACCATCCTCGCTGCGGGACGGTGGCGGCGGCAATAGTTTGGAACGCAAAGATGCGGCGCTCCCTTAATAACGCGCCGCGGGACCTTGATGTCTGGAGTGTTGGGATCATAGATATTTTCACGATAGAGATCCCTATGACCGCATTCCTCCCTTCATCGAAGCGTATTCCTCCATGTCGTACGTCAGGTCACCGGCGGCATTTTTGAGTCGGGAAAAAAGCTCTCGCACGCCGCCCGCGCAGATAAAATCCTTGTTGGGCCACTTGAAATAGCCCATGCAATGATCCACAAACTCGCAATGAGAGCACTCGCGACGCTCCTTAATCAGCGATTGGTGAAAGTCTGTAACGAATGAATCAAGCCGTTTTCCAGGATAGGGGCGTGCTTCGAGAAATCGAGGCGAAATGATCTCTTGTCCCTGGGAGGTTACGTATCTATACTTCGCGGGATCCTCTTCCTGAATCGCCCAAAGATTTTCATCCGTGTGGCGGAAAATTGCCTGCATAGTGCTCTGATAAAACTCGACGGGCTGAGCGGCTGCAGATTTTTCCAGGTATATTTTCAACGATTCAAGCATCTGAGCGATCTCGTCACTCCGCGGCTGGCCAACAGTTAGCCGCACAGCGAATTGCAGCGATATGGCGGCTTTTATGGCATCGGCCAAGCCTCGACGGACCGGAATTGAGACTCTTACAGGATGTTTATTGAGGAGTTTTGCGTGATTGTGAAGCCGTGCGAGCTCGACCTCCGGTTCGTACATTACCAAGTCGATCGGAACACCTTCCCCCCAGGCCGCCAACGCAGTCGCATCGGCCGCAAGTGTAAGGATTTGGACGAAATGCAGGTTCTCAAGCCCTCGCCCCGATAGACTGCTAACGAGTTTGGCAGGATCGTATGCGCGGACGATGATCCGCCGGCCGCGGTATCCTTCGATAAGTTCCGCGGGAATGTTATAAATTATCGAATCTGTAGGCATAATTCTTTCGGCGAGCGATTTCGTCCACTCTCTTGTATTTACCAGCTTCGACGATCTACTCAGGAACCGCCCCCGGCGTTTACCCAGGAACTCACATTTTCTAGTGTTTACTACGAAGACCTACCATTTGCGAACATTGCGCAACTGCAGTGGGCTGACGCCATAATTCTCTATCTGGATAGTTTTTCCTTTGATCAATTTGATCTTGGAAGCATAGATCATCGTTCCCGTGCCTCGTTCCTTTCCCTTGCTATTAGGTTTGAGTACGATCTGAATAACTCCAAAGTTGTAGTCCTGAGATCTGCTCCCCGCGTACATCTCAAACCCGCTTATAGGACGATCTGTGACGGCAATTATCTGGCGTCCGCCGCCACTAATGGGCCGTGACCGAATAAGCTTCAAATCGTAGAAACCCACCCTGCCCGTAAGCTGTATCTTTCCAATGCGCTTCACTTTTTCCAGACTCTTGAGCAAAGCGTCGTTACCGCCTTCGATCAGGGCGCCCGCGAGCAGATTTGCTTCCTGATTCGTCGAATATCTGTCGATGTACAGATCGAGGTTCATTGTGCTTCCCGCACCGACCATCCTCATCCCTGCGCCACTCGGGAGATAACCCAGGGCCGAAAATTTTTCGGACTGAGCGTAAACGCTCAGGGCCGCAACGCTGATCCACAACATAAGTAAAATTGGTTTGATCTTCATACGATCTCCTTCATCTCCAATTTCTTTTATTCATGTAGTTTCATTACCAATGATTCGACGCTACAGACACTCCACTCCCGGAAGTTGATAGACTCCGCTTACCACCTCATCGCCAGGGATATACATCCTCAATTTCAGCGAAAACTTTCCTTGCGGCGACGGAAGCCAGTTACTTTCTCTATCGAGACCTGGACTCTCCGCCTGCACATAGATCTCCAACGAGCCATCGATCTCGTATTTAAGGCGGCTCTTGCCATCGTTGGCTGCGGAACTTTCGCTACCGATGTTCGAGTGAATTGCCGAACCGCCGAGGGTAAGCGACCAGAAACCCTTCACCGGCGGCTCCTTACTTTTTGCAAAGCGCAAGAGATATCGCTTTGATCCGCTCAGCAACCGGCCTTGAAGGTCCGTTTTGCAGTCTGCATAAATGATCTCTTCGGCAGATCCCTGCGTCAGGCATTGAAAAGCGATCGCCGCGCGTTCCATATAGTTGGTTTCGCGAATGCTACGATTCAGATGCGTCAAGCGCCATCCATTCACTAACTCACCCATATTTTCCGAATACTGACTGATCTGGCTTCTGGCGACGGGAATCGCCCTTTTCAGGCCGGATCGGACAGCCGGGCTTAGCGATATAGCCCGAAAATCAAAGCCCGGGCCCAGCCCCAGATGCGCAAATAATGAGATCATGTCGTTTTCGCAGGCAGGTGGAGGATTGTCGTTCAAAACCCGGTTCGCGATCTCAAACCACTTCGATCCCGAGAGATCGGAACGCCGCGGAATGGGCGGCGGCAAAATAGAAAGGTCATTGCCGATTTCCTTTGAAAAGCGACTAAAGGGCGCGAGGGTGCTACGGTAATATATCTCGCGAGCGGTCGGGACCTCGTCCCGGTCGGCAACATACATCCGTCCCACCAACAAGTTTTGGGGTGTTAGCGATTGGATCCAGCTCAATCCTTTGGACAATTTGCCGCGCCAACCAGGTCCGACGATCGCGAAGATCCCCTCGCGACCCTGTGTCGCCCGCGTTCCGATATAGGCAAAGGAGTTTGCGTGTGCATCGATGAATTGGTAAGAGAAATAGCGGCTGTTAATATCCGGCGTGTAAAGCAAAACCGGTTCCTCGCTCAGGTCCAAAGCAGCCCCGCACATCACCACATGGTGATCTGAACATTCCTCGTGCGATATTTCTTCGCCCGATCGCGGACGCATTACGCGTAGTTGGTTCCATCCTTCTGCCAGCGACGGCTCGTCGGTTGCTTGGGGAAAGGCATACTGATCCAAAGCACACTCCATTTCGACACTCGGATACATATAAATAAAAGCCAGCACACCATGAGCGAACGCCTCGTTCTCGGTAAGCGTTCTATCGGTGCGCTCATCGATGTTGGCAAACGCGCGAAAGATCTGCTCGCATAATTCAGGATTTGCGGGAACCTCGCCAAAGAAATCCGCAAGGTTAAGCGGCCGCTTGCGCGCATGGGAGATCCGGCGAATACCGCTTAATCGGTAGGGAGCGTTTTTTTCTCTAACTGTTCGCATCATGTGAGAATTTCGATCTATGGCTGTAAGGGCCGGTGTCATCACGGATCCTCTTGGGTTCCGTTTTGTTGTCACGGTTCCTATGCTTCACTAAGCCGCTCCTTTTCAGCCTCATAAGTTCCGAGCCAGTTGAGATATGGCCCGACGACGATCGTGCTTACCAGTAAATAAAGGACTATCGCCGCGGCGGCGTTTTTCCGTTGTGCCTCGATCATATTTCCCGATGTAAGGGCTACAGCGATCGCGGGATGTCGGGATGCAGTCGCCAATGAAAGGACAGTACGGTCGGCAGGATCCTGCCCTCCAAGAAAATGTCCCGCTGTCACGCCGACCAATGCAAAGGCAATTAGAGCCATGATCGTTCCGTTTCCGACGAGCGACCACATTGGACCGAGCAGGCTAATAAGCATAGGCAAAAAGGCGACGATCAGTAGGAGAAAACCGATCCTTCCGATCCGGACGGCGTACCGGTCGGACAAAGCCCTGGCAAAGTGATGCATCGCGATCCCGATGACGAGAGGCAGGATCACCGTGATCAAGATCGCCTTCAGCACACCGAGTGCCGAAAAATGTTCTTGTCGTTGAAAGACTGAGTTAAAAATCCGAAAGATCACTGGGATAATGATCAGTGAAAGAAGCGCGGATGCGGCGAGCAATCCAAAAGCGAACGACCGCTGGCTGTCGGATGTGAGCGCCTGACTGCGAAGGATAGGGGGAACGGGGCAGCAGGCCAATGCGATAAGCGCGATCTCGACAACCGTGTCGAGCCTAAACAACACAACCACGATGCCCACAAATAGCGGCATCACCACGTTCATAGAGATGAGCGCTCGGATGAGCATCCCCGGCCGGCGAAACAAATACAGGAAATCAGCAACGCTGGACTGCATCCCGTAGCTAAGCACTGAGACAAAAATGCTGGCCTGCAATGCGATTACCAGGATCGCTGCTGCGTCCATCTACCCTCCATTCGAGAATCTCATCTGCGTCGTCCGCCGCCCCGAAAGCCTCCGCCCCGGAATCCGCCGCCGCGAAAACTACCCGCAGAATTGCGGCCACCGCGATTTTGTTGGTACGTATTCCGATCTTTTGTCCGCGTGTTCCCTTCCTTTCGCTTGGAACTGTCGCGATCGAGCTGTTCCATTGTTCCGGGATCGATCTTTTGCGTATCGCGACTGCTGTTTTTATTTCGCTTCGGTTCAGGCTTGTTCACGTCGTTCCAGCCGCCGTTATCCCATTTCTGCCATTCGCCGTTCTGCTTTCGATATACGTTGCCGTCATGACCGGCATATACATCTCCGGTTCGCCCGCTCTTGCCAATTGTTGTGCGGCCATTCTCACCTTTTCTCGTAATAGCTCCACCGCCCTCGCTTGTTTTAATCCCGCGTGTGGTCGTGCCTGTTACACGGTTGGTTATATGCCCGGTTCGCACCCAGTTATCTCCGCGAACGACGGCGCTCGACCCCCAATTTCCATAGATACCCCTGGTTTGCCGCGTTTGCGCATACGTTCCAGTTCGCGGGTTGTAAGCCTGTGCGAAACTGCGTGATGCGTATGGACCGTATATCGACGCACCCCGCGCATAAGTACCGGTGCGCGGATTATATGCCGCAAAAGCGCCCGCTCCGCCGAACGGTCCGTAAACTGCGGCACCTCGTCCAAAAGTCCCTGTGTATGGGTTGTACCAGGCGGCGAATCCATACGTTCGGGGATACCAATAGTAGGGTGGGTAGAAACCGCCGTACCAGTAGTAAGGCGGGTAGTACCAACCAGAGCCCCAAATGGCACAGCCCCAACCGATCATCATTCCCATGTAGCCCGCGCCTGCGGCGAAAGTCACCCAATCGTCGTTGGGGTTGTCGTCCTGAACCTCGGTAACGTAGGTCGTGTGATAGGACGCAGAGCTCGGCGGTATCCCGTAGATCGCTGATGGAACCTCTTTCGTCACCGACCATGGGCCGGTAGGACTCGAAGAGACGAACCACACGCCCTGATAACACATGTAAAACGTGTTGTTGTATTTAACGATGTCCTTGTCGGTGTTTACTGCGCGCTCGAGCTGGGTATTCTCTATCCGCTGAAATTGCGGCTGGCCGCCCTGGTACATGACTTCGGGAGCCTGAAGGTCCTTTACGTTTACGCGAGCGGTCTGCGGAATTGAGGCGAGCAGCACCGCCTCAGCCGCCTGATTGGACCCGGGTACGGACGCGAGAACGCGCGAGCGCTCATGCTCGACCGGGATCTTTTGAAAGTCCGCCGGCAGATTTGGCGTGGCAAACATCCATGGCCCGTTCAGATCGGCGGCCGAAAACCATCGTCCGGCAACGAGGTAAAAGAACAGGCCTGTTGGACCATTGCGAAACAGGTCGCTTTCTGTATTGCTAACCCAGAGCAGCGATGTGCCGGTTACCGGCTGATACTTAGGCGGCCCCTGGACCGCGATGAGCTCAGCGGGGTCCTTTGATACAAAGATCGTCGGGAGTGCGTTTGGAGCAACTGCTTTTCCGGGCACATGTGCCTTAACTTCTTTCCAATTGTCATCTGGAGGAAGCTTTAGAAAACTCGGCGGAAGCATTCCGGCGGGACTCCACGGCCCTTCAATGTTCGAAGCTTTAAGCCAGCTCGTGTCATTTCGAAGATAAAATGTCTTAGTTGGCGGATACTGAAATACGTCCCAGTTCGTATTAACCGCATATTTCAGATCTACATCCTTGATCGGGCACCATATGGGGTCTCCGTCAAAGCCAACCAATATCGCAGGCTTAGAGCTGTAGAAGATCTTCGGAGGCTCCGATCTCAGGCCATTGGCATTAGTGTTTTTAGGGTTCAATTGGCTTCGGTCGATCGCAGCGAGAACGCGGTCAAGTGAAAGGCTTTGATCCTCTTGCGAGATCGACCGCTGCAGTTCATTTGATAAGCCCTGCGTCTCCTCCCGCGTCAGAGTTCTGAAATTTATCTCAGTGATCTTAGCCGGACTTAACTTTACCAATCGGTCATCAAGCGCAACCGAAGTCTCAGCCTCGAGCTTGATCGTCCCTAGCGCGGGCTCTTTAGCTCCTGCTTTCTCGTAAGAGACCGCAGACCACGCAATAGCATGCTTCTGATCATCCCAGCTTGCGACCTGCGGCGGATACAAGACAGCGGTTCCGGTTGTCAGTTGGTAGGTCCGGGGAAAAGGGTTCTCCGAGAGCTGGCTGTCTTGAGCTTGTTGGGTCGCCTGAGCCCGCATGGTCAAATTCACCAGCGGCAAAAATATGACAGCCGTAATGATCGATATTGAAGCGAGAGATTTTCCGAATGTGTACGGCGTAATCATGTTGCCCATTCCTTTCGTCAAAAAGCCTCGGTTACCCCCAAATACAAACCACTGCTGTTCCTGCCCCAAGCATAGTCGGCCCGAAGATTAACGTGATTCCGCTTCGTCAACCGGAGTCGTATGCCCCCACCACCGCTGGGTAATGCTTTTTCCGAGGCAAACCTGTCCAGCTCGCGTGCGACTGATCCTACACCCGCAAAACCAACTATCCCGAGACGCCAAAACAAATCCTGGCGAAACTCTATCTGCCCTGAGATCATGTTGCGGTCGAGATACTGTCCTGCCTCATAACCTCTGAGTCCCAATGTACAAAGGTCGTAAAATGGCGGCTTGCCGTATTCTGAGCATCCCGCCAACCGCAGCGCCAGGACTTGTTTTTTACTAAGGCTCGTGTATTTGTTGTAAGAAAGCTCGTATGCCTGATAAGTGCGGTTTCCACCGACCAGGCTGCCATAGAAACTGGTCTTGAGGTCAAAGATGGTCCCGGCGGTCGGATAAAACTGATCATTAGAGCCATCGTATTTAAGGTGTGGTCCAATGGCGGCCGTTCGAAGTTTTACATCGAGCGGCGGAATGACGGGGCTTGCGTTCCCCGAAACATCGGCTCGTTCAGAGTTGATCGAAGCAGTCATTTTCAGAATGTGATACCGGGGGCCGAGATACCACTTGCCGTGGAGGCGAACGAGGCCCTCGAGAAGAAGGACCTTGCTTTTAAGTGTCAACGGTATGGAAAGGCCTGAATCTCCCGCCGCTGTTCCAATGCCGAAAAAGTTAATGTTTATGTCAGCCTTCCCGGCCGCAAATGAAACGCGAAAACGGTCCTCTTTCAAATGGAGCAATCCGCCGCCAAAAAGGCCCGTGCTGCCGTTGCTCGTTCGAAAGTAGAGCCCTCCGACGACCGATGGGCGGGAAACGCGGTCGTTCTTGTCCAGTTGGAATATGTATCCGCCGCCGATCGCTAATCCGTTCTCCAGCGTAGGGTTGATCACTGGTATCGGAGCGATAACAAATTCGCCCCCTTTTTTACCCTGACCATTTGCCGCCGGACTCGGCGTGCCGCTGCCCGCAACGTCCGCGCCTTGCGTTGGTGAGTCGCCGCCGGACGGGACTGCGGCCCAAAACCGCAGCCTCTTGGAATCCGCTCGTCTCTTTAGATCCTGGTAGTCGGTCTGCTGCTCGGGGGTCAGGACCTTTGCGAGTTGATTCTCCGCGTCCACCGATATCGCGTTCACCCTTTCCTGAAACGCCCCAGCGCCGGATTGCGCTGTGGATACAGACAGGAGATCTTGCTTCTTCTTATTGCTCCTGGCGATGATCGCGCTTACCTGGTCGCTTTGCTCAGGACGCAGCTCCAATTGGTCGCTAAGCAAAGCGATCTGATCATCCAGAAGCATCGAGAGCATTTCGTTTTCCATCTTCGAGCACGTTTTGTGCATGGCTTCGGCCTGAGTTGGAGTGAAAGAGCCTTTCATCCCGGCTTCCATTTCCTTTCGATCGTTTTTCAACTTCAACCAGAGGCCGGGGTCGCTCCAACCAAGCATGAACTCTTCATCGTCCTGGTCGTTGTATGCGGCATATACGTTCTGAAGCTTTTTGATCTCCTGTTGAATAACGGGACTCAACTCCTGCATCTGCTGATTTGTAAGACCGAACCGCGATTGAAGTTTCTGCGCCGCCTCCTTTTTGCTCTTGTTGCGGCGCGGCTGAGCCAATGCACATATGACCGAAAAAAGCATCGCGAGAAGAATCCCGATCATCACTACCTTCTTTCGGTTTGTTCGAGTGTTTGAATTCATATCGCATCGCTGGAAAATATTTATTTTTCGAGCGGTCCCGCTTTTTCAAAATTCGCCCCGTCAATTCGCTTCGAAACCTACTTCATACTTGCTCTGACATCGGTCAGCGCCTCGTCATATTTCTCAATAGCGATAAAACCAATTCGCGGATATTCGATCTCGAGGATCACGAAAACGCTCACGCATGTAAGCAGCGCAAACGCCAACGCGTGCACCCAGGTGTGCGACTTTGCGGCTGCGAGGCTGCCTCCCGCAATAAATGAGCAGATCAGGGCTATCACAAACAAAAGCCCGTAGATGATCACCGGCGGATGTGTTAGCGCCGCCCACACGCGCGTGTTCGAGATGTCGATCATTGTATTGAGCGCGTTTAGCAGCAACATTCCAGCGTTGGGGTGCGAACCGGGAACACGCGTCGATTCAACGGCGAGGTGCCATATCTGGTTCTGCAGATCCGTCGATCGTGCGATCTCCTGCTTCGCCGCCTCGAGGTCCGGTATCGCATGATAAACCGCCATGCGCGAATCGAGATACGCCCGAAACAGGTCCCGCATCTGCGGCTGCACCTCAGGAGCGAGTGTGTCAACCCTAAGATATGCCGTGCCTATATCGTTCGCTTCTTCGATGATGAGCTCTCGGCGGTGATCAAACCGCGACACTGCTCCCGAAAAACTGAATGCGATCAGAAGACTGAGTAGCCCGAAGAATGCGCCCTCGACGATCCGCTTGCCTGTTGCTGCCTTTTCCGGTTCATCGACAAGGTTTTTCAGACCATAACGTCGTCCAAGTTCGAGGCACACCACCATCGCGGCCAGCAACGAAATCGCAAATATGGCGGCCAAATGCTCCATGTCTAACCCGAGGCTTATAGGAAGGCGGGCCCGACCGCCTTCCCTTGCTTTACGTTTCTCCTACCCCTTGCTCGAAAGTTTAAGGAGACCAACACCTACCCTTGATCGATCTGTCAAAAACGCTTTGTCCTATCTCACGTTCAAAAGCGCGGGAGATGCTAATGCTTATCTGTCGCAGCCACATCCTTTCGGAAACTGCTCGTAATACTTCTCAGGCACATCATGAATTGCGTAAGAAGGCAGAAAACGATCACTCCGACCAAAACCCTCCAGAACTGTCTGACAACTCCCTTTTGCATACTCCCCCCTTATTGCAAACTGGAAACAGCATTTGCCATTCAATCGAAAAAGAGCCGCGTTCAAGCGCGGCTCATTGACACTACATCAAATACTTTGGCCGCCCTTCTATTGTTTCCGATACAAAAATCCCGAGACGACAACAGCTGCAAACAAACCAATCGTCGTCCCGGGACCTAACCGCTCACCCTGCGATGTGCCCGACATCACAAGCCCCGTGAAAACGCTCAGGACGAGGGCGAGCGAAACTTTTGAAACTCTTCTATTGACCTGCAATGCGAGGGCCGAATACTCTTCGCCTTCCTCGAAGAGGCCATAAATGCCTGGTTTTCTTGCCACACACTTCTCCTGTCAGAGAAAATTTCCAGTGATCCTCCGCCTACAAATTTGACGTTACGATCAGAGGGGTCCTCTCTCGCGAAACCCGGCCTTTTTTGTCATCCCTTGTTCCGCCTCTTCGAATGACGCCTCGGTCATTGATCACTGAATGACAGCCGCATTCGACAGTTTGATTCCCCGTTAAATTCACAAGGAGGGCACCGGGTTCACCTCTTTTTGCGCTTTTTGTGTGGCGCCTGATTGCGGACTTATTTAGGAATGGTATAGAGAAGGGGTGAAAATCGAAATACCCTAGATTTGGTATTTATCGCAATTTTGGTCGGGGATTTGTATCAGGCGAAGCGCGTGATTTGCTACGCAAAAATACTGGTTTAAGGCCGGACAAGATGATGCCGGATCGCATATCTGACAAGTTCGGCAAGTGAGTTAAAACCGAGTTTACGATGTATGGTGCGTCGATGAGTTTCTACAGTTCTCACGCTTATGAAAAGAGCGGTTGCTATTTCCTTGTTGCTTTTACCCTGGGCGAGAAGTTTAACAATATCTATTTCGCGAGCGGTCAGCGGCGGATCCGACATCTCGTCGCCTTTCCAGTCGCCGGAATTCATCATCGAGTCCATCACGACATTTGAGATCCCCGACGAGAAATAAAGGTCGCTCTGTGAAACAGCTTCTATTGCAGCAGCAAGGTGAGTCGAGGCGTCGGATTTGAGGATGTAGCCGTGGGCTCCCGCCACAAGCATCTCACGTACCATTTCATTGGTATCATGCACCGTAAAGATCAATATCCTCGTGTCGGGGAGTTGAGCTCGTATTTGTCGCGCGGCATCGAGACCATTCATCTTCGGCATCGAGACGTCGAGCACGACGACATCGGGCCGATTTTCGATCGCCTTCTCAACAGCCTCGACTCCATCACGCGCTTCTGCGCAGATCTCGAAGTTAGGCTGCATCTCAAGCAGGGTACGAATCCCCTGCCTCATCAAATCGTGGTCATCGGCCAGTAGAATACTGATCATAGATCATTCCGCAGCAATTGGGACGATCCCAGTTAGAGTAGTACCGCTTTCGCTAGAATTGACGTCTAACCATCCACCGAGCAAACGTAGTCGCTCCCTCATACCTCGAACGCCGACGCCAAGCGACTGGGCTCCATCTCCGCTTGGATCAAAGGCCGTCTCAGGAAATCCGCAACCTTCGTCCTTAACTACCAGAATGATTTTGTCTATCTCTCTGGTGAGTTCGATGTGAGCGCTGTCACTTTTAGCATGACGGTGAATATTTGTAAGCCCTTCCTGAACAACCCGGTAAAGAGCAGTTTCGACATCCAGGGGCAGTCTGCCGATGTCCGTATTCTGAACAAAGTCCACACGAATTCCGGATCGGCTCGAGAAGCCCTCGATCATCCAACGAATAGCGGATACAAGTCCTCTCTCATCGAGGGAAGGCGGATGAAGTACATATGAGATGGTACGTACTTCCCTCAACGACCGTTGAGTTAGATTTTCCGACTGGTCTACCAAGGCTGAAGCTTTTTCTTGTTCCGGCAAAAGCAACTTCTTGATCGAAGCGAGATTGAGATCAAGAACTGCCAGATTTTGCGCAGTTTGATCGTGAAGCTCGCGAGCAAGCCGCCGCCGCTCCTCGTCCTGCAAAGTAAGCAGCCGGGCGGCCAATTGCTGCAGTTCTTCCTCCGCCAATTTACTAGACGTCACGTTTTGGGCTATACCGATTATCCTCGCCGGGCGATTCTTCGTTTCTTTGATAAAAGTGCCTTTCGCCCGTATCCATGTGATCTCACCCGTACTTGGATTAACCAGCCGATAATCAGAAAATCCTTCCGCGAGTTCGCCGTCCATTGACTTCCGAAAATCAGCCGCGAGCGCGTCACGGTCATCCTCGTGGAAAATTTCGGTAATTTGTGAAAAATCAGCAGGCAAGTCAAAACCAAGTACGCGCTCGACATTTGATGACAGCGTTATTTTTGCCGTCGGAACCTCGATCTCCCATGTATAAATGTTGGCCGCGTCGGAAGCGATGCGCATCCTTTCCCCGGCTTCCCGCAGGTCCGCTTCGTCTCGTTTGCGTTCCGTTATGTCGCTGATCATCGCCAGAGCGCCTAGATAGTCGCCGCTGTCGCTTTGGATCGGCGTGGCGGAAATGAGCACCCAAAGATGCGAACCATCCTTGCGGCGCATCCGTGCGTCGTAGTGCTCACTGATCCCCTGGACACGTTTCTCCCTGATCTCCCGGGTCCGGCTGTCGGACTTATCATCAAAGAAATTGTGGCCCGGCTGTCCGATCAGCTCCTCAAGCGTGTATCCCAGCATCCCGGCAAGTTGCTCATTCGCAAAAGTGATCCGCATGTCGGCATCGACCACCCAAATTCCCTCGAGCATTGTGTCTACAATACGCCGGTACTTCTCCTCGCTTTCCGTAAGGGCCTTCTCGAATCTCTTTTGTTCGGTTACATCGCGTCCTACACTCTGGATCTCGACGACATTTCCCTCGCCATCTCGCATCGGGTAATTTGTCCACTTGGTCCAGCCTGTGGTTCCATCCGGACGCATCACAGGGCGCTCGACGACAAGATCACCCTTATTTTCAAACAGCCGGCCAAGGTTCTCGAGACTCTGGGCATGACTGATGTAGGGAATTACGTCCAGGATCGGCCTGCCGATCAAGTGCTCTCGCGGCTTGCCAAAATATCGGCAATAAGCTTCGTTGACGAACGTCAAAGTCGAGTCGGCCTGATAACGGCAGATCATTTCGTTCTGCGTTTCAACAACATTTCGATAGAGATCCTCGGAGGTTCGCAATTTCGCCTGGCTTTCCAAAAGCGCTTTCTCAAACCGCTTTTGTTCGGTCACGTCGCGACCTACCCCCTGCATTTCAATAACATTTCCATTCGGATCCAGGATCACGCTATCCACCCATTGCTGCCAGCCGATGCTGCCATCGGGCTGAAGGACCTCATGTTCATTAAAAACGGTGATATGATCATCCACAAGCTTTCGCAAAAGTTCTTCGGTTCCCCTATGAGCCTCCTCTGGAATCAATTCGAGGAACCTAGTGCCCACGAGATCATCGCGTGATTTTCCAAAAAAACGACAATATGCCTCATTCACAAACGTCAAAGTCGAATCCGGGCGAAAGCGGCATATCAGCTCGTTCTGAGTCTCCACGACATTGCGATAAAGATCGTCGGACCTGCTCAATTCAGCTTCCATCGCTTTCCGGTCGCTGATATCACGCTTATTGACGATGACAATCGGCTCGCCCTTCTCGTCGGTTGAAACTCGTCCAATAACCTCGAGATAAACATATCCACCCGACTTATGCAGGTAACGGTATTCGACAGCTTGCGAACTATTGCTCCCGACCGCGTCCATAAATCGTTCAGTGACTCTCGGCTTGTCGTCAGGATGGATATAATCGAGACAATTCTTTCCTATCCTCTCGTCAGGCGTGTACCCGAGGATAGTCTCGACCGACGGGCTCTCATACATGATGGTTCCGTCGAGCCGCAGAACGTCGATGATGTCGTGCGTATTTTCAATTAAGGAACGGAAAAATTTTTCCTTTTTCAGCAACTTTTCCGACGCGAATTTTTGCTCGGTGATATCCCTCGAAACGACGAGCAGCCGCTCGACCGTGCCCTTCTCATCCATGATCGGGCTGATCAAAACGTCCCACCATTTATTAGTTCCGCGAGCCGTCGGATTTGCTCCCTGAAAGCGTCCGATCTGGCCGGCCTTGGCCTTAGCAACCTCTATCCGCAGATCCGCACGGTCGAGATCATTCCAAAAGCCCAGCCATTCCGACCCAAGGCACGAGTCGTCCCCCATTTCCAATAACTCTAATCCACGCGCATTGATATAAAGGAGGTTGCCGTCGAGATCAAGTATCTTGATACAGTCATTACTGCTTTCAATGATGCTCCTGCTAAAGAGTTCACTCCGTGTCAGAGATTCTTCAGCTATTCTACGCTCGGTAACATCCTCGGCGTGCACCATGACCAGGTTCTGAGAAACCGGAACAAAGGTTGCCTTGGCATATTTGTTCTCCGTTCCGAACAAAAACTCCCGACTCAGGTGCTTGACCACCGTCTCATTTTTCAGCCGACAACGGCTAAAGTCTTCAACGACCTCAGGGGAATTCTTGAACTGTTCAGACACAGATACGCCAACGAGATTCTTAACACGGCCATCGCTCGCACAAAAAGCCTCGTCGTTGTAATCAACTAAGACAAAATCCCCTATTACACGATCCCAATCCCAGGTATAGGTAGCTATTGGAATGCCTCGATATTGATCCCTAAACTGACGCTCGCTATCTGCTAACGCGCGTTGTGCCTTTTTTTGCTCGGTAATGTTCCGGACGACCGCGAGAAAGCCATCGCCGCTGCGAACGACGCGATATTCGTAAAAGTTCTCGGTCCCGCCGATATTGAGAGTGTATTCTGCACGCTGGGCATCGATCGAAACTCTTGCTTTTTCAAATGTCTCAAGGATCGGACCAACAAGATCGGGCGGCAATATCTCCCGAATATTTCGCCCGAGGAACATTTCCGGCGGCACCAACAATTGGCTGCGATCCCTCGCGTAATAGTCGATATAGTTAGCATTCCGGTCGTACACAAACATAAGATCCGGAAAAGCCTTAAGAATCGAAGCGGTCCGCCGCTTACTCTCTATCAGCTCACGCTGGATATGCTTTCTTTCCGTAATGTCGTGTGCGACTGCGAGGATCTGAGAAACCTGTCCGGAGGAGTTCCTCTTAAACACGACTTCCCGGCTTCGAAGCCAGCGCCAGTCACCGCTGCTGTGTCGAACACGATACTGGTGTTCAAACACTTCGTCCCCCAAAAGTTTGTTGCACTGAGCGAACCATCTGAACCGCTTTGCGTAGTCATCGGGGTGGATCAAATGCTCGACG
>Ga0163163_10002123_pt1 | contig 16737 bp, 42 predicted proteins | sample S65metaG_FD_119766 | JGI IMG/M metagenome (GOLD analysis project Ga0163163, IMG submission 119766) | Switchgrass rhizosphere microbial communities from Kellogg Biological Station, Michigan, USA - S6-5 metaG | ecosystem: Host-associated > Plants > Roots > Rhizosphere > Soil | place: USA... | reverse complement strand
TGTGAACCCCGCGGGGATCCAAAGTCGAGTGCAGCGGGCACTGACTTACGAGCCGGTGAGCGAGAGCGGTCAGGCCGGCCAACAGGCATTGGCAGACCTCGCTCGACCGGTCGTGGCGCCGGTAGCGCAGGCCGCAGACCGCGCCGCGAGCGCAGTCGGGAAGGTCAGTCCGATCGCCGAAACCGCGCTGCGGGAAGCGCCCGCAGCCTTCCAGGCTTCCTTAGGCGTGTTGCCGACTGCCTCACTGGCGCGTCCCGCGCTGAATGCAGCCACTGACTTGGCGGGAGCCGCGCGCAATACCGCGACCGCAGTGCAACGCCGGTTCAGTGCACCCCCGCCTGTTGAGGACGTGCTGCGCCAGACGTATTCCGATACGCCTCAGTCAATGGGTGCAGCCTCCGCCGCGCCGGCCATTTCCAATATCAGTCCAGACCTCCGGCAGGCGATCTCAAAGGCCGCCCAGCGTACGGGAGGCGTCGTCAATCCTGATGTGTTGGCGCGGCATGTCGAGGCAGATTCATTGCCGGTGAAGGTGCAACTCACTGAGGGGCAAGCTACCCGGGACCCCGTGCTTTTTTCTGAAGAGCAGAACCTGCGCGGCAAGCACACCGATCTGGCGGAAAACTTCAACGATCAGAACGCAAAGTTGGTCCAGAACGTCCAGGCGATTCGGGATCGGGTCGGACCCGATGTGTTTTCCACCAATCCTGTTGAGCACGGCGACACACTCATCGACGCCTACAAAAAGGTCGATCAAGCGGCTACTGATAAAATAGACGCTGCCTATCAGGCCGCTCGAGACATGGTTCCCGAAAAGACCGCGTCCGTAGTCAGTGCGCCGGATTTGCTCGCGAACGTCACGAAAGCACTCCATGAGCAAGACCTGTTCGATTCGGCGCCTAAGGACATCATGGCGACGCTCAACCGACGAGCGGAGAACGGCTCAATGAGCTTCTCCAATGTCGAGAATTTGCGGACCAACCTCGCGCGCATCCAGAGATCACTCTCTGTCGACGGCAACACAAAGTATGCTGCGGGTATCATCCGGGACCAGATTGAGCAGGCTCCATTGACTGTTGAAAACGAGGCTGTGAAAGCGGCCTATGACAATGCGCGTTCACTGGCCCGGCAGCGATTTCAAAATCTGGAAGCCGACCCGGCCTATAAGTCAGCTGTCTACGAGAAGACCCCTGCGGATAAATTCGTCAGGAAGTTTGTCATCAACGGCAACCGGGACGAGGTCGCCACAATGGCGCAGAACCTTGCCGGCAACCAGCCGGCCCAACAGACGCTCTCTGTGGCGGCTCTCGATCACCTCCGGGATGCCGCCGGCATCGGCCCGGACTACAAGGGATCGTTCAAGCAAGCGGGCTTCAACAAAGCCCTGCAGGCGCTCGATCCGAAGCTCACATCTTTGCTCGATCCGAAAACGGCTGAGCAGCTTCAGACACTGGGAAACGTGGCCCATAACATTCAAGTTGAGCCGCCCGGTGGAACGGTCAATCGATCGAATACGCTCACTGCGGGCTTGAGCGGTTACGCCGGCGGTGCACTCGAGCATGCAGCGAACGCGAAAGGAGGCCTCATCCCGCTCGGCACGATTGCTCGGAAAGGAATCGAGCATGTCAAGTATGGATCACGGGTCAAACAGGCCATTCAGCCCGGCGCGGGGCTAGATCAGTTGAAGCCGCTCACGGCCTACCAGCAGATGCTCGCCGCGGCACGCGCGAAAGCTGCACAGGTAACTCCATGAAAGCGTGGCTATGGTTCGCCATCGTGCAATTGATCTGCCTTGTTGCCACGATCGTGGGTTGGTTCCTGCTGATTCCATTCTGTCTCACGCGGGCATGGGTCGATAACGCTACTTCCATCAAGGATGGCCGCCAGGTCGATAGCTGGCGTTGGAAACCACTCAATGCGATCTGGGGAAATCCGGAGGATGGTGTCAGCGGGCTAACTGCCTTGGTTTGGATCGACGGTGCACTGACATTCTACCGGCCCAATGCCTGGGCGCCCTGGCGTGCCTATCTGTGGAGCGGCTGGCGCAACAGCGCGGACGGCCTCAAGTACATTTTCAGGTGGGAGAACGGCCCACTCGTAGAGTTTGAGCTGTTCGGCAAACCCCATAAGTTGGGCTGGCAGTTGGAAAATGGGGTAAAGGTTCCCGTCATTTCATGAATCAGGATAATTGGGCCGGCTGGATATCTGCGATCGGCGCAGGAGTGATCATCATCGTGACTTTCCTCAAGAGCTTCTTTGTCACACACGCGCAGATGCGTGAGTTCTTCAAAGATCGCGATGAAGAGCGGCAACGCTGGCACAAGGAGAACAAGGCCGATCTGCGGGCAATCGTGTCGGACATGACCGAGGTGAAAGGGGCTGTCAGGCGCCTGGAAGGCCAACTCTCCGGCCGCTACCCAAGGATTGAAGGGTGACCGCTACTGACATCGTATTTCCACGCCTTCAGGTTGAGGAGGGATTTCGGGCGCTGCCATACAAGGATTCAAAAGGGCTCACCACTGTGGGGTACGGATTCTGTGTCGATCGCGGGATTACGAAGCGATGCGCCGCGGCGCTGCTGCGGGAGGAGATCGCGGAAGCGCACGACACACTGTCGACTTACCCCTGGTACAAGGGACTTGATCCCGCGCGCCAGTCGGTTTGCCTCGATATCGCGATAAATGATGGTCTGCATGGGTTGCTCGGATTCGTATCGATGATCCACTTTCTTACCCTCCAGAATTGGGAACAGGCCGCCGTGGAATGCCACGTGAGCAATCCCGAGTTGGCCAGCCGCTATCAGACGCTTGCGCAGGTTCTGCGCACCGGGGTCACGTCATGAAGAACAAACCGCACTGGCTGGACATCGCCGAGCTGATCGATTCCTGGCGGATCTTCCCGCGCCTGGTCCTGATCGCTTACGGCTGGTTCGTGTACGAGGTCTCGTTCTTCGTGCTCCGCTGGTATGCGAGCGAGCCGGCGACCGCTCGAGGCCCGGAGGAAACCGCCATGGTAGGCGTGGTGTTCACCGCGGTCACCGGATTCGCCGGCTACGTGTTCAAGATCTACGCCGATGGGGGAAGGACATGGGGCCCACCCGACAATCCTCCTTCAAACAAACCTGAGGACAAGCCCTGAGCGCTATTCTCACCATTCTCGCCAAGGCATGGCCTTTTGTGCTGTGCGCCACCCTAGCTGGCTATGTTACTCACCGCTTTGATTCGACCGATTACGAGGCCCTCCAGGCCCAATACAAGGGCTACCAGGCCCAGGTTGCGGATGCCGATGCAAAGGCCCAGGAAGCCGCCAGAGATGCCCTGGAGACCCAGATTCAGACCCGACTTCAGACCGAGGCCAATAATGGGAAAGTCATCTCACAGCTTCAGAATGAGCGCGACGCTGCTGTCGCTGACCGGGATTTTGCTCGTCGGTTGCTCGCAGCCGCGCAAGCCCGACCCGCCGCCCCAAGTGATCCAGTGCCGGCCACCACTGGTGGACGCCGGTTTGATGACCCCTCCGGACCATCAGGCGATCGATCGCTTGCTCAAGACCTTGGGGATGCCGCCGGTGAGTGTCGTAGCGCTATCCAGCGACTCGCCGCACTCCAAGCCGAGCTCAAACCCCAACTGAAGTAGTCACCAGGTCGCCACGCGTCGGAACAGCTCCTGCGGATCGAGCTTGAACGCCCGCGCGAATAGGAACAGTTCCGCGACATAGACCTGCCGTTGACCCTTCTCAATCTGCGCCACGAAGGATTGTGTCCGTCGCATCACCTTGGCGAGTTCCATTTGGGTAAAACCGGCCTGCTTGCGACAGCCCACCAGAACCGCGATGAGCGCCCGATGCTGGGGTGACCGTATCATGGACTTCGACAATCTGCTGCCCCGCACAAAACCGCGAAGCATGTACAAATAGTCCAATCACTCGCCGGGTCTATTTCTCACTTGGGAAGTCGAATTACGACTTGAACGGTGCGTCGCGACTGGCGTAGCCTTTCCGCGAAAGGTCGGAACGCTTCAGGATCGGGCCGATCTCTTCAGTGCAGACAGGGGGCCGGTATTCCTTACGCGGTTGGGTGACAGGTTCACTCCTTTTGCCCTACGTGCTGGTGTGCTGGCCCCCACTCATACTTTGAGTTAAACGGTCAGCGATCTAGGTTGCGCCAGAGATGTTTCTCGATCACATCGGCCAGGTGCAGATCGTCGGGCCAATCATTGTCCCCGTGCTCCGCGCAGACTTGGCGCAGCATCGCGACCGCAGCCTCACGCTCCACAATCCAAGCCGCCTTCGAGCCCTCGTCGGACTTGTAGCCGAGCTGCTTGACGCACTCCCGTAGCATTGATGCCCACGCAGCGCGGGAGCCCTGCTCATAGACGGCTTCTTCCTTCTCGTTCACGCACTGTCACCCTTTGGTTGAACCGGTCGCAGATGCCGCGTGCCCGCCTGACGATGCGCCTCGCGCAGGATTCGCGCCCTCTCGGCTAAGATCTGCCGGGCCATCGCGACGGTCTCATCCCAGCCTGGTATCGGAGTCATGGGGTTACTCACAGGGAGTTGAATCCGGTGACTCCATAGCCTTCTTCATCTTCTCCAGGATCTCACGCTTCTTCTGGCCATCGTTGCCGAGAAGGAAGTCGAGCGTGGCCACAATGCTCTTGGCTGACTGCGCCTTGCGGCGCTCGCGGATCAGGCCTTTGCCCATGCGGAAGTGGAGTGGGTCACCTCGAGGCATATCAGTCTCCTAAACTGGACCCGTGCCGGGGAGTCGAACCCCGATTGCGACCGATCATCCCACTTGCCATGCAACGGTCCGGCGCCGGTATCGATGCTGCAGTGGTAGCACAGGGTAATCTCATAGTTGGTTGGCGCCTACAGCCACGCCATCGCATCGAGAAGGTTATTGCCGAGCGTAGTCAGCCGGGCGCGGCCGCCGTCGCCAATGGGCTCGAATTCGCACAGCGCCTCGGGCATCACGCCGCACGGAATCTTTTTGTCCGTGAAGAGAGGCTTTACCGCCTTCGATACCGGGGCCCAGCCATCCGCGTCTGCATCTTTGCGGATGAGCGACAGAACGTGCTTCTCGCCCGCAGTCAGCTTGCGAGGCTCGACATGCGAATCAGGCGCTATGGCGTTCAGGATTCCCCGAAACACGGGGTGTACTTGTTCGTGACTCATTTATCACCCTTTTGGTTGACGGATCAGTACGCGAACAGCGTCGTCATCGCGAGATCGTCGCTGATGTGCCAAGGGTCATTGGTGACGGGCACATGCACGCCGTGGATACGCTTGCTCACCTGAGCGACGATCGACCCCTTACCCCAGAACTTCGCCCGCTCCCGGTAGATGGCCGCTTCCGCGTCCAGCTCGGCATAACGCTCGACGGACGGTTTGAAGAGATGCACGTTCTTGCTCATTTGCCGTTCCTCCGCTTCGCCAGACGCTCTATAAACCGCTTTACCTGGGGCCAGTCCTCGACGTGCACCCAGACCAGAAACCGCTTCAGGCCGGCTCGCTCGCGCTTCACGATGAGCGCTCGTTGCCGTTCCGTACTGCTCTTTGCCATGGGTCATAGAGTAGTCGTTTATATAAACGGTGTCAAGTGTGAGACTGATCTCCTATTGCAGCATCCACAAATTGGAGGTCGGCTTTAAGCAATTGCTGGATGGTCTCCAATTGCCTGCGCAGCCGCTCATTCTCCTGTTTGAGCTGGTCCCGATGGCAGAAGACACAGTCGGGCGCGCCATTGAGTAGGTGCTTGCAAGTCATAGCTTCTCGGACTGTGGTTGAGCGACTCGAATCTGGATGCATGCAGCCCAGCCAGGCTCGCCGTAGCAGGCCACGAAGTCGTCAGACTTCAGAAAGCGCACGTCAAAGCCCGTAATCACACCAGACAGACGCTCGCCCTTGTAGCCCTTGCTCAACACCACGGGCCGGCCTACCTGGCAGACGTCCTCATTCCACCGCGAGCCATGCCGGCGATACTCGGTGTCCTTCGTGCCTGCCTTGAACGCTTCGAAGTACTCCGTCTTGAGCGGGATGAACAATGGTTTCACTTCTGCTCCGCTGGCGTGGGGAGAGCGCGTCTTTCACATCGCTCCCCGCATTTCTTGCACTTCGCCCAGCGCTTGCTCGTCACTCGAGTCCCATGGCCACACTTTGGGCACATCGCGCCCTTGAGCACGAGCAGGTTCACGAACAGCTCGATACCTTCCTCTGTGGCCAGTAATGGGATGCTCATGGCTTCTCCGACACGGTTAGAGCACTTCATCCGGGCCGATTGCCGTCATCTTGACGCCGTAGGTTTTGGTGCTGGAATGGGTTGAGGAAAGGTGAGCATGGCCTGCGCCGACCGCCATCGCCTTGGCGCACGCAGAAGCCACGTGCGCGGCAATCTCTCGAGGGAACACATAGACGACCGGACCCTCGAAAACCAGCTCTATGGTTGCGCCACGGTCCACCATCCACATATTTGGCACGCGATGGCCATCAATGATGATGTCGTTGCCAAAGCGCTCCGGGCCTTTGACTGCATCGATGTTGTCGAACTTCTTCGGAAAGACTGTCACGTTGCCCATTCGCATTCTCCAGAGTAAGATTCAAACCGTCCCCCGCACTGCCTCCACCACGAGCGATGCACATTGCCCTCCCGGCTAATCACCGGGAGGCGCCAATGCGCTGATCGGGTGACTGGGATGGCACTCGGCATGCTTCTTTCAGCCAGTTGAGACGATCGCTGGCCACCATCGTCAAGCTGTCGGAAATTGGTGTGGTCGGACCGTCGAGCAGTGCGCGCGCGGCGCGCTCAATCTCAAGAAGCCGAGACCATGCGATGCTGTTAACCGTTTCCATTGACGGGACTCCAATGCCAGTCGTAACAGCCTTTGCACCACCACCAATCGCGCGGTGTCATCTTGCTCCAGCGCTCCAGGAACGCATGGGAGTGTCCTACAAGGCCAGGCGCAAGCGTTCGTGCCCAGCAGAAATACGCAAATCCCTCACCTGTAGTTCTCACGCCTGATTCTCTGTCGCACTAGACGGTGGCCACTCGACCTGATCGAGATTGGCATTGAGGATGCGGTGCTGTTCTTCTGTGCGTTTCGGTAGTTCCCACGGCGAATACACAGCTTGCACGTGGCCGATGGGGTAGCCGTGATAATGCTCCCAAGCCTCGCCATTCCAGCGCCATTCGCTGGAGAGCTCACAGCGATTTCCGCACTCGCAAATCCAATGGCACATCGGTCTATTTGGGTCCATGCTCCGCTCCGGATGTAGTCGGTTGCATCGTTATCCGAACATGACGTGCTGTGATTGGACGCTCGAGCAGGCCGGGTTGAGCCACGCGACCTCGGTCCGCAGGCCTGCGCCGCGGCCGGCGCTGATTCGAGCTACCGTCTCCCGACGAGTCCAGCCACTCAAAGTCTCGTCATACAGCGGCGAGTCGTAGCCCGTGACGATCACCATGCCCTGGAGACCCTGCAGGAACCGTAATAGCTCGAGGTGCTGCTCGTCGGTCATCTCATGGCGGTAATAGCCGGCCTTGCCCGCCTGGAGCACGCGAACGTCGTGCAGGTAGGGCGGGTCACAGAAGTGCAGGGTATCGGGCGCGTCGTGCTGAGCCATCACATCGAGCGCCGGCCGGTTCTCGATCAATACGCCCGCTAGGCGCTCACCGACTCGAGCGATCGCATCCGGATAGAGAGCCCAAAGATGCTGCGCAGTGCTCCAGGCGCGGTTCGTGTCGACCCGGAATCCCGTCTGTCCCTTCGTGGCGCCGGCAGATCCAAAGCCCATCTGAGCTCTGACGGCAAGCCGCCTGGCCCGTTCGACGGGTTCCAGTGTCGGCTCCCATGCCAGCTCGAATTCCTCTCGAGCATAGGGCGTCTGAATGCAGGCCTGCACCAGGCGCTCACTCATCTCGCGATCGCGCAGCACACGGAAGAAGTTCACCACGTCGCCGTCGAGGTCGTTATAGACCTCGGCATAGCTGCGCGGCTTCTGCAGGAGCACGCCGGCAGCCCCGCCGAATGGCTCGATGTACCGGCGATGCGGCGGAAATAGCTGCATAATCCAGCCGGCCAATCGGAACTTCGCGCCGTGGTAGCGCAGTACGGGGCGATCGATCATGTGAATAGGTCTCGTTGCCGCGGCACTTCGTTCGCCAACGTTCTGAAGCGGAACTTATCGCCAGTGATTGCCGGGACCTGGATCACACCCTGTCGAATGACATAGCTGCGATTGCTTCCATCGCAAGGATCGAACCCTAAAATCGATTCGTGCTCAGCCTGCTCGATGGTGTAGCCGTCCGCGAGCAGCATTGCTACGAATTCCAATGCGAGCGCTTTGCTCATTCCGTGTCATCCGGGAACAGCACGGATCGAATGGATGCCTCGACAACAGGGCTCTTGGCTGGTGTGGGGCGCGAGAAGAGCCCGCGATCGTGGCATGCTTTGATGGCATTGCCCCAGGCATTACGGCGCTCGCCGGCGGGGCTCTCCAAGTCGAAACCATCTACGCGCCAGCCCTGTTTGAGAAGGGCTGCGACGTCTTTCCACTTCTGAATGCGAGGCTCGTTCATATTTGATCCGCTGAGTGCTGTACTTGTGATGTTCGCAATGCACACCGCTTTGACCATGCCTCCATGCCATCTTGCTCAGATATTGCCATTGCCTCGCAGCATAGTTGGCACCAGCGGAACGACATCAACTCGCCATCGAAGATATCCGTGCGTAGGCGGATACGCTCTCCAGGCTGAATTGTCTGGCCGCAGTCCTGACACGGGCCGGCCTTGCGAGCCGTGCCCATCTTGTCCTTCAGCGTACGATCGCCGGGGCTACCGAAGTCACCGGCGAACGGATCAGTCGCTAGAACCGCTTCTTCATCCATTGGAGTCACCGGTCTTGCCCACCGGTCTCGCATAGACGCCTTTGACCTGAAAGATCACCTGTGCGCTTTCCTTGCTTGGTTGCGGGATCTCGTGTTTGAAACGAGCAACCTGGGTGACTGCCTTGCGATCAGTGTCGTAGCGCACCCAAAACTTCACTGTCCTGATGTTGTCGGGTAGTTTCATGTCTCGCTCAACCGTTAGCAACTTTGGAAGTGAGGCGCTGTGCCTCACGCCTTCGACGCTGGCGCTCATTGGCCTTGCGTCGGTACTCGGGACTGCGGAGCCGAATTCGGTTGCATTCCCGACATTGCCGAAAGCCTCGACTATCCACGTAGGTGTTCTCCGGGGTGAACTCGTGTCCATGTTTGCAACTAGGCCAGGAAGCCGCGGAGTACTTGCATCGGCCTTTGGCCGCCATGTCCTTATTGTTGATATCGTAGGTGCCCAGGAACAGATGCAGCGGATTGCAGCAAGGCCGGTTGTCGCACGTATGGCAGATGACCAATCCGTCTGGGATCAGCCCCCGGAATAGGTGATAGGCCAGCCGATGCACTCGCCATTCCTTGCAGCGGTAGCTCATAGTGCCGTAGCCCTTGGGATGGCGATAGCCTTGCCATTCCCAACAGCCCTGCTCAGTCACCACGATCTGCGACTTGAGCTTCTGACGATACTCGTCGTCAGAAATCAGCTTGCTCCAATGGCCTCTAGTCATAAACGCTCACCCGTTCACTTGTGCTGATGTGGGAAACCTTTTGCTGCGCACTCCGGATCAAAGCAACCCGTGGCTTTCTCAGGTAACCAACTGCGGTTATCGCCATCGCAGTGTCGACCAGGATGCCCCTTGGGGCGCTCACAGATGAATCCAGAAGGACCCGGCGCTGCGCACAGCGTGATAGCTTCCGTCGGTTCCACCGGGAAGCAGTGGGTGATCCCGCAGTCAGGACAATAACGGTCACGTTTCTCGTCCGTCTCGATGGGTTGCGCGTTGCTTTGGATGAAAGCAACGGCCTTGGCCAAAGCATCGCGCAGCTCATAGAAGGTTCGTGAATGCGCTATCAGCGTTTGACAGTCCGCGACGAACTGAGCGGTCTCTTGGGGTGTCATTACCACCTTTGAGGACGGGAGAATAGGTGCAGGGCTTTCGCTCCGGCTGTCTTTCGACGCTGTCGCCTCGGCTTGCTTGTAGTCCCCAGTGGGGCGTTCACCCTGCAGGCTTCGAAGTCGTTCTTTACCGTGCGGCTCGGGGCAATTCCCGTCATATGGCGCCGTGAAGCTGCCATTGCCATGACATGTTGAGCACCAGCGCTCATCCTTGGTCATGGCTTCACCTCGATCTGGTGGCTCTTGAGCCATCCACATTCGACACAAGGGTGCGCTTCAGCAGCCTTCCCCAAGACTGCCTGAAGCCGGCCAGCATTGGCCTTCAGCCGATCCCATCGCGCATCTAGCGTGGGTCGCCAGCCGATTTCGTAGAGCACCTCGCCCAACTCATCGATCATGAGTTCGAGCTTCGGGTCCTTGGACGGGAGATCAGCCATGGCGAACGCTCCACCACGTCATCTCGACCGCGAATATGAAAGCGCGCCAGCGGCTCGTAGAGCCGATATGGTGGAACGTGCCGTCTTTGTTACGGCACGTGGTGTAGTAGCGGCGGAAGCGCTCTAAGAGAGTTATCTTCTTCTCGGTTGGGTCGCTCACTTGAAGAACTCCTCGATGGTCAAGCCGTCGAATGCTTCGAAGCATCGCGCGCAGACTTCGTGGGGTTCACGTAACTCTGGCGGCGTATGCGTGGGAAACATCTCACCGCAGTCAGGGCATTTGGCCTCGTATACCGTTTCCGATGACTTGTGCTCATTCATCGCCGATTTGCTCCACGATCGAATCAGCCCAGCGCTCCCACATGTCGGCCGTCTGCTGAGTCATTGAGACACGCTCGCTGGCTTCCTCATCCTCACCGCAGGAACAAACCGCGAGCGGCCAACCGCAGTCACGGCAAACGCTCGGTTCTGCAGAAGGGTTAGTCATCGTCTTCATCCTTTGGCAAGAGTGCGGCGGTGAGTCTCGCGATATGCCGGCGTTGCCCCTCGATTGTTCGAAGCTGGCTATTCACCATCTGCATCACATCCACGCCCTCGCTGCTGGCGAGCTTCTCGACCTCCTGGCGGGAGAGCACGCGCATGTACTCGACTGACGGATGCACCTTCGGGTCAGGCTTGGTGAAGCTGACGCAGGGCTCGTGAAAGGCGTTGCGCCAAATCCAGCACCGCTCCGCGCTGGTGCGCTCGTCACGCTTTGCCTGCTGGTCTTCGGTCCGGTGAACATCGTTCACGGCGCGTACCTCATTGAGTGGGAGAAGGCGCTTATGCCGCAGCGAGTGCAGACGGTTGTACCGCCGCGTCCCTCGTCGAATTCAACCCAGCCCTGGAAGTCATGGCTGCGTGGGTCCTCGAAGGGCTCGCAAGTACCTTTGGCTACTTCAGGAGGGCATGCAAACGCGGTCTTTTCTGCCTGTCGAAGTTTCTCGACCGCCTCAGTTTGGGTTGGAGCTCTCCCCGCCGAGATCAGCGTTGCGACTCGCGCAGCTCGCTGAATAAATTCGTCGCTCGCTTCGGGGTGAGCATGCTTGCGGATAGTCTCTGCGTCGCACGGCCAGTTCGGCGGTTGCGAGAAATTGCACGGGCCTGCTCCACGCACATGCCAATACCCGGAAGGAAGCTGGCGCACGCGCACCTCGCGATCGGCAACATCATCGGTGGGCCGGTTAGCATCGGTCACAGGAAGTCCCTCGCAGTTGGTACATGCTCGCAGGGTTCATCGGTCGGGCCACAGGCGGGGCAGGCCGGAGCGCCTAGTTTCGCGGCCAGCATTTCAATGATCGCGGCTCCCTTGCTGAGCATGCCGGCGATGTCGTCATTGCATGCGTTGGCTTCTTCTTCCGCCATGTCATGCATTTCATTGGCGACCTCGAAAGCCTCCTTCACGGTCGTATGGCCATCCGCGAGTACGATGCGTGCTGGGTCAATGGAACGGACGTCAGAATGGGAGCCAGTCTTCATGGCACTCCTCGCTGCAAAGCTCGTTGTCGTAGCCGCGCCAGAATTTCTTACCGCACTGCATGCACTTCTTCCGGCCGATCCTCGGGAACCATCGGCGCACGCGCCAGCCGAAACGGAAGAACCAGTCGAGCTTGCCGACCTCGATGAAATCGTCGTAGATGGCGGCTTGGCAGAAATGACACCCGTTGTAGTCCTCTGCCTGAACGCACCCAAATAGCTTGCACCGCAGTCGATGCTTCACCTTGATCTCCTGCCGGCGCGATAGCCGGCTTGCCATGCTTTTGCGATCAGGCGCCGCGTGTGGACACCTACCGCCGTTGATAGGCCTCGGCCGTGGTGTTTCCACACGTATCGCCATGCTCTGATCACCGGTTCGGCCAACATCGCCTAACAGTCCCGGAAGTACTGCCATCGCGCGCGGCGATTGGCTTTGGCGGGAAGGCCGCCCCGACTTCGGGCGCCGCTACCGCGCCGCGGGATCAGGTCCGGCGGAGTCGGGACGTGCGTGTAGGTCTCGCCTGTTCGTGCGCGACGGATGGTCTTGGCCGGGATACGGAGTCGGCGCTCCCATTCGGTATCGGTCAGGCCCGTGGTGCGGATCTGGTGCACCTGGTCGGGAGTGAGGCTCATGCCGGCCTCCGATATACAGCGCTACGTGATTGATTCTTTTGGCGCGTGTTGCTACGTTTTGACGTGTATCGGGTACCGTCAAAATAGACGTAAGTATCTGAATATGGAGAGGAAAGTGCGAATTCTCTTTGTGTGCTTGGGGAACAGATGGCGCTCGCAAATTCCTGCGGAAAAATAGGGGTTCTCCACTTCCCCTCCACTATTTCTCCACTATTTTCATTCCATACAGTGGTCATACTTTGACCCACACCCACTCGGCGCCGCGGGGGTTGTGATAGATCTGGGTCGTCTCCGGATCGTTGTGACCGAGCAGCACCTGGGTATCCACTCCCTGGGCGTTGTAGAGGCGTTCGGAGAGGCTGCGTATCTCGTGGAAGGTCGGCGGCTCCTTGGGCGCCCAGGTCAGGCCAGAGGCCGCTACGGAGTCGCCGAAGCGCCGGGAAATGGTGTCCATCCAGATCGCCTGGCCCAGGGGACTGTTGCCGCGGCGCATGGTCTGGTGGATGAGGTGTTTGCTCAGGACTCCGGTGCGCCGGCATTGGCTGAGTACATCTCCGAGGCTCTTCCCGAAGACCTCCAGCCGCAGGCTGAGCGGGATAGCGATCCGGTGCGGGTCGTCGGTCTTCTCTGACTGCTGCTGGCAGAACCAGGCGCCATCATGGAAATCAGCGAACAGGGCGACCGCAATGTCCTCACGACGCTGGCCCGAGACTAGGGCTAGGTCGACGGCATTGATCAGCCACGGCAGGGTGATATGCCGGTAGATCAGTTGGAAGCTCTCCCAGGTCAGGCGAGCTCGCTTCACCTCGACCGAGATAGGGAGCTTGGTGTCCATGATCGGGTTCTCCCCGACATACCAGCCGTGCACCCGTGCCTCTCGGAAGCTGTCCCGCATGAAGTTGCGGAGGGCCTGCGCGGTGCGCGCCTTACCTTCATCGATCGCGGTCTCCTGCAGGACCCGGGTCGCCTCGAGCGCCGTCACCAGCTGGAGCGGCGTATCTGGTTTGAGCATCGCCACCATGCGCTTACCGAGGCTGCGATAGGCTTTGAGGGTCACCGCGGCAAACGGTTGTTTCGCCAGAAGCGCCTGATACTTGACGTTCCAGGCCTTCACGGAACGCTCACTCTCGCCGGTCAGCTTATGAATCAGTCGAGGCTGCCGCGTCAGTTTGGCCAGATGCAGATTCGCCTCGACGGCTTGGGCGAATGCGGCCGCGCGATCTCGCCCGAGTCCGAATTCCTCTTTCGTGTTCGGATGGCGCCACGAGAAATACCCGTCGCGCTCGTACAGGTTCTTGGGCCAGCCGCGCTTGGCGCTACTGCGTCGACGTGGAGTCATAGGCGGGATCGTTGTAGTTGAGATACTGCGCCGACTCCTTCACGAAGTAGGTGCGCCCGTGCTTCTTTGGAGCCGGGAGAATCTTCGCCTCGCGAACCCAACGCCGCAATGTGTAGATGCTGGGCGCGTGCTCACCGTACCGATTTGCTGCCCACGTGGCCAGCGGGATGAGCTTCTCGCTCACGCTCGATCTCCCTGAGCGGTCGCGGGTCCTGCGCTCGCTTCAGTGCCTGCTGCTGAGCCTTGGGTGAATAGCGGCGTAACAGTCGCCGGAGTCGGAACATTCGCCACCAGTCCCACATAACTTCCTCCACGTGGCAGGATCTTGGACGACGGCCATACGGTCGGCAGTTTGAGCCGACGCTGGACCTTTAGCCACAACTGCCGTTCTGTTCCATAGTGCTTTGCAAAACACTTGCTGCCATCCGATATTGCAGTGCGCAAGTCTGGCGGGATCAACTCAACTTGTTCAGGACTCCAGACACCACGATGATGGCCCGGGCACAAGGGCAGTGAATACCAGTGTCCGAGCCGCCGGTTACCCTCGATGATGTGGTGAATGTCCACCGATACATTGGGAATATCCAGTTGAGCACAGCACACACACCCGAGTTTCATCATGGCGGTGATGCGCTGGGCTTCGTACTTCGTGGGCTTTCCTGTCGAGGTCTTCACGCCGCAAACCTCGTGATCTGATCGGCCACATCGCGAAGCCGCTCCTCGCTCCAGGAGGCGCACAGAGTCCCGTTGAAGACTCGCTGCAGCAGCACCTGAATGGTGGCGTCGTAGAGTTTGGCGAAGCGTTCCTCTGTCATCTTCGCCCATTGCAACGACTCCGGCTCGATGCGCACTTCGCCCTTGAGATTCACTACCGGGTGATAGAAGCCTGCGAGGATCGTCACGTCCTTACGGAAGCGATCAAACTCGGGCAGGACGCGCGCACCTTTGAATTCGACCGTGGTGGCGCACTCGCTCCAGTAGTCATAGCCCACCTTCACGAGTGCCCACCACTTGCGGAAGAAAGCGCCGTTACGCATCTCGTGAGGCTCGACGACGATGGTTGCGCCGAGCTTTTTCTTGCGTAGCCAGTCGGTCGATTCCTCACAGGCAGGAATCAGACCGTTGGCGCCTTTCTGGAAGAGCAGGTCCATGATTAGAACGGAATATCGTCGTCAAACTGGTCATCGGAAGTGGTCGGCGCCTTCTCCTCGACCGGAGGAGGAGCGGGCTTCGCCAGCCGCGGCGGCATCAGGCGCAAGCCTCCGACCACCTTGCCACCGAAGCTGACATTGGGGTCCACGTAGACCTTCACCTTCTTGCCGATCCACAGGTCGGAGTCATCTCCGAACGCCTTTTCCAACACGCGGATGCTGGTCACGTTCAGTGCCATGCCCTTAGCTTCCTCGCGGAAGTAGAGCACCCACTTCTGCTGGCCATCATCGCCGGGCATGTCTTCCAATTTGACGCCACGGATTGTCATCACGCGGTCTTCGTCGAAGTCCTCTTTGCGCAGGAACTTGCTGACGATCATGTCTGATACTTTTGGCATGTCTTGTCTCGCCTTGTCTTGATTACTTGATGAGCCCGAGAATTCGGGCTTCTGCTTCGGAAAACTCTTCGAGAAATTTCGAGCGCTCATTGGCCAATTGCTCGGTGACCTCGCGCGCCCAGGCGCGGGCCTGCTCTTCACGCTCGTGTGCCTCTTTCTGGCGCTGCGCCTCGATCTGTGCGTAGGTGATGCGGTCAGAATTCATCGCGCAGTCTCCGCGCCTTCAAGTAATCGGCGTACGTTTGTCCAGCCACGCTGCACCGCGCGCACAGACACGAGCGTCCATGTCGGATGGGTAGGGTGGCCGCTGCTCCCAGGATCTGGTTGGCTGACAGGTCCTGGCTGATCGGCAGCGGAGGCTCCTTGCCGGTTGGAACCCAGCGATTCCAACCGGCCGACCACTTGAATCTGCCGTCGCGACTCAGCGTGCCATCTTTTCTCGTTGAGCCAGACACGTGCTCGCCAGCGACGTTCCTCGACGTTGTCGCTGTACCGGCGGAACTCGTCGGTGCGGCGGTCGTGGAAGGCGGTTTGACGGATACGGACATTCATAGCTGTCCCAGGAGTTGGCGGGAAGAGTGGTAAGCACAGGGCCCAGTGTTCAACTTATCCGGTACCTGTCCCTGTGTGCAGAACACGCATCCGCAATCCGCCTCCGGCCAGCGGCCCTCGCTATCTGCCAAGGTGTTCTCGTAGGCCAACACCATCCTGTTGAGAGCTGTCTCCAGCTCATGGATGCGCCTCGTGCCTTGGGACATGGCGAACTGCGCACCAACGAGAGTTGCTTTCGCCTCCTCGATCGTGTCGGACATTTGTTTGATGGTCATGCTCATGACGCTTTCTCCAAGGTGAAGCCGGGGTGCTCGCGCATCTGTTGGCAGTGTTGCTCCCGAAGCCAATGCTGAAGGTCTTCCTCGCCTTCGCTGTCATCGAGCCCCAACGCACGGCCGAGGGTTTGCCAGTAGCGGGCGAGAGCAGCTGCGTTTGCAAGAATCCACAGCCCCTCGTTGCCGAGGCGGCGGTCATCGAATACGGGGCGCTGGATGGGGAGCATCGTGACCAACGGGATGGCGTTCATTTGGACCACCCCCGCACCAGCGACTCCGCCGCCTCTGGCGTCCATTGCGCGCCGATCGGCTTCGGGGCTGGGCGCCGCACTGGGCGATCGAACCAGGCCTGCAAGCCCACCAGGGCTGCGGCGCCGAGGGCCATGCCAAGGAGGAGGGTGATCATGGCTGCTGCCTCTTTCGTTGGAGCTCGATCACCGCGGCGTCGGCGC
>Ga0163163_10002122_pt1 | contig 16737 bp, 14 predicted proteins | sample S65metaG_FD_119766 | JGI IMG/M metagenome (GOLD analysis project Ga0163163, IMG submission 119766) | Switchgrass rhizosphere microbial communities from Kellogg Biological Station, Michigan, USA - S6-5 metaG | ecosystem: Host-associated > Plants > Roots > Rhizosphere > Soil | place: USA... | reverse complement strand
GGAAAAATTTTTTAGCCAGGCGCCTGTTCAAAAGAAAAACACAGAGGAATTACTACACTCTGTAACACATTTGCCAACCCAGTCCGAACGGGTTGTTGTAAAGACTGCTGGAAAAATTAAGATCATTCCCATTACGGATATTTTATTTCTCGAAGCTGCTGATGATTACGTGAAAATTCATACGAAGGAAGGAGCATTTCTGAAAAATAAAACGCTGAGCTTTTTTGAGAATACATTGCCACAGGAACAATTTGTTCGTACGCATCGGTCATATATTTTACATGTACAGGAAATTACCAGGATTGACCCCTACGAAAAAGAAAACCATTTAGCAATATTGCGGTCCGGTGCAAGAATACCGGTTAGCAAAAATGGTTATGGAAAGTTGAAGGATGTGTTAGGTATATAACGCCCCAAAAAAAAGCTATCCACCCGGATAGCTTTTACTGCTTATAGTTCTGCTTTGGTTTTTTATTTTACACTTTTATTTCGGTTCGAGGATCGGTCCTCCTTTTTCTTTTCGGGAGCTGATGGTTTTCCACCTGTTTGTTCACCGTGGTATGACTTTCCTTTAATAACTTGGCTAAAACCCGGATTACTTTGATTTACCTGCCCCTCTTCCGAAACTACCGGCTTTATTATTATCACCTCGCCCTGACATAAGATTTGATTTAATTTACACTTTAATTAATATTTATTGTCCCCACAGTTTTTATGCCATTCAACATTCCATATCTCTTGAGTAAGAACAAAATTTTATTGGTTTGCCTGGTTTTTTTGTACCGTCCTATTTTGCATGCACAGCAGTCAGCGGACGATACGGTATATAGCGGTGTTGCCTTGCCCAATATTCAGGTCAAAGCTTTTGAACAAAATAAAAAAGCGATGCGCCTACCCGCCTCTATCAATGTAATCAACAAACAAACACTGGATCTGTACAGCCCTGTTTCTGTAGTCTCTGCAGTAAATACAATGCCGGGAGTTCGTATGGAGGAACGCTCACCTGGAAGTTATCGGTTTAATATCAGGGGTAGCTCATTGCGATCGCCATTCGGAGTAAGAAATGTCAAAGTTTATTTTAATGATATTCCGATTACCGATCCTGGTGGCCAAACCTATTTGAATGAATTAGGATATTACAATTTCAATTCTATTGAAATTATCAAGGGACCAGCGAGCAGTTTATACGGAGCTGGTACAGGTGGAGCCCTATTAATTGAAAGTATGAATGATAAAGAGCGGGCTGGCATTACTACAGAGTATTCAACGGGAAGCTATAATCTTCACAATATCTATGTTGCACTTTCAACTGGTTCAGAAAAACTGGTAAGCCGTGGTAGTTTTCAGCATCAGCAAAGCGAGGGTTATAGAAATCAATCGGCATTAAGAAGAGATGTTCACAGTTGGACAGGTTTGTTTAAGATGAATGAAAACAAATATCTGAAGGCAACTTATTTATTTGGAGATCTTTTTTACGAAACACCGGGAGCATTAACCAAGACGGAATATGACGTGAATCCACGAGCATCAAGGCCAGCAAGCGGCGGATTCCCAGGTGCTGAACAAGCCCGCGCCTCTGTACGTCAAAGAATGTTTTTTGCCGGAGTTTCATATACACAACATTTTGCTCCAAAATGGGATAACAAAAGTGTTCTATATGGAATGTTCACTGAATTGAGAAATCCTGCCATTCGAAATTATGGAAAGAACTCCGAGCCGCATGTTGGAGGAAGAACCTTCTTCACGTTTACACACCCTTCCGAAAATTCCTTATTTCGTTTTATAGCAGGCGCCGAATGGCAGGAAGGTTTTAGCTCAGTTGCTATTCATAAAAACGTAAATGGAAATCCGGATTCTCTAAGAACCTATGACGAAATTCATAACAGGCAGATGATGGCCTTTTCACAAGCATCGGTTGATTTTAATGGAGGATGGTCATTAATTGGTGGAGCAAGCTGGAACTGGTTGAATGTTAAGTTTGAAAGATTTACACCCGCTCCATTAGGCCTTCAAAAAAGAAATTTCAATAACCAGGTTGCGCCAAGAATAGTTGTGATGAAAAAATTAGGTACTACTAAAAATGAAATAAATATTTACTCAGGTGTTTCAAGAGGATTTTCCCCGCCAACCAGAGATGAACTGCTACCCACAGGTGGCGCTGTAAATCTTGAACTAAATGCTGAGGAAGGAACTAACTATGATCTTGGAGTAAAGGCCCGATTAAGCAAAGTATTTATTGATATTGATGCGTTCGTGTTTGATCTTGACAATGCCATTGTACAAAGAAGGGACGCAGGTGGAGGCGACTATTATATAAATAGCGGCAAGACAAACCAACACGGAATTGAAACGTATTTGAGTTACCCATTGTTGCAGGGAACAATTTTTAACCAAAGTACTTTGTGGGTAAGCCACACATGGCATGATTTCCATTATAAGGAGTTTAAACAGCTGAATAATGATTATTCCAACAATCAAATGCCTGGCGATTCAAAACATACCATTTCTACAGGTTTTGATGCAACAACCAGGAAAGGTTTTAATGCTGCAATCACTTATTATTATAGTGGAAAGATTCCATTAAATGATGCCAACACAGCTTTTGCAGACTCCTATAATATCGTAGGCACAAAAATTGGTTTTGAAAAATGGAGCAGGGATACGTGGAGATTGCGGTTTAATGTTGGCGCTGATAATTTGTTGGATGTAAAATACAGTTTAGGAAATGATATTAACGCTGCCGGTGGAAGATATTACAATGCTGCACCAGGAAGGAATTATTATGTTAGTGTGTTGATTCAGTGGGTGAGTAAGAAAATATTGTTGTAATAAGGTTGTATTTATAAATTTTGTGTCATCGTTATATCGAAGACATGACAAATGGAATTATTGTGAGTAAACTTATAATCCTGTTATTGATAATACTTACTACATTTTAATAGTGAGCTAAAAAAGTTCTCTCTAATTTAGAAAATGGCTTGTATTATTTATAGAAGTGAGTGCTTTATTTGTTGAATAGAATTCGCTGAAAGTACAAGAGTGCGACGCAACAGAAGCTCCATAGTAGCAACTAGTCCGGAACACAAAAAATTACTTTCATTAAAGCACTCTTCTGCCTTGCAATACTGATCAGAACGAAAATTATGTTAGAACTTTAATTAAATGACTTGTGGTTATCCCATTGCCGACGTTACCAATTTCCTCTCCCATTCCTCGTTTTGCCTATGCTTTCTTTTTGCCAGTAGTTTCATAATACCAGTTGCTACTAATGCGCCAGCAACATACAGCCCTACCGTCATTAATTTTGTTTCCGTACTACGGCTTGTATGTTTTTCATCCAATCCAAAAGACGCTGGCAAAGCAATGGCTGCTACACCGGCGGCTAATCCAAGCATTGAACTTTTTAACCAGATATTTTTTTCACCACCCGTCCCGGCTAATGCATAATACATAGAGTTGCTCAAAATATCACCAGCCAAAGCCAGCGTATAAAGTTGGCCTCCTGTTGGTGTTTTTAACCCTGCAGCATTCAATCCCTTCGAAATGGCATTCATACCCAAAAGATCCATTCGTGGAGCTTTAGGAACAATTTTTTTTACGGATTCGTGGATCAAAGTAACCGCACAAGCCCCGGCTAGTCCTCCTCCTAAAGAAGCAATCGTTTTCATTTGCTTTTTTTCAATGAATAATTAAAAAATTGTACCAGAGCTACCGAATAACAACAGAGCCTAATTTTCTCGACAGCTCCATCTCCATTTGCTTCAAATGCTGGTGCGTTAGAAAGAACGTTGCATGTTGAGACGGATCGGCCTTTTCAAGGTCCGCCTGGTTTTGAAGTAACAACCTTTTGATCTTTCGAAGCTTTATGTAACTGATGGCTGACTCTACTTCCTGGTGGGTGTTGTCCCTACCAATTTTCAAATAGCTCATCAAAACGTTTTCATTCTCTTTTTTTAAAGCATTTAGGAAACTTTTATAGTCCTGCTCAAAAAGAGATTTTTGGTAGCCGGTTGACTGGCTTAATTCTCGTTTCCAATGAATACTTTCTTCATAAGGAAAATGAAGAAGCGAAACGGCCAAAGTACTTAAGCTTTGATCGGGGTGATAAATAAAAAAATTTCGATCGGGGTTATAATTGTTAGCTAACTGCTGTTTGTACTCCTGAAGGAGTTTCAAAACTGTTTGATTATCGATAAGGTCATCTTCGGGTAATTCGGAAAGTACATGTTCACCGATCAGTTGCTGGTTATCCCACTTTTTTGTTCCGTACTCCAATAAAATTCTTGCGATTTCTCTTTCCTGTAGATCATCTCTGAAAAGAAGGCTAAACGTTTGATCGTCGAAACCACTTTCTTCAGCCTTTCTTACATTTTCTTCGAAATGCTTTGCCTCTTCAAAAGGCATTTTATTATCCTGTAGCGAAATTCTGTTACGGATAAATTTGTTGACAAGCGAAGTGAAACCTGTTTCGTCGATACTTAAAATTTGTGAGCACTGTCGAATATAATCCTGCTGCTTTGTGAAATCCTCCGTTTTGTCAATTTTTGAAATAGTTTCTGCAATTTGATTAACAACGTCTGATTTTTTGTTGGCGTCGCCACCCGCGTCCTTCAGAGAAACATCCAGCTGAAAAAGGATGAAATCTTTCTTGTTGTGAAGAATAAAATTCCTGAATTGGTTTGCGCCCAGCTTTTGAACATAACTATCGGGATCTTCTTTATCCGGTATGAGAACCAACTTCACATTGAGGCTTTCTTCTAAGGCCATATCCAGCCCTCGTAATGCCGCTTTCACTCCAGCTGCATCACCATCATAAAGTATGGTTAGATTCTTGGTGTATTTTTTAATTAACCTTAGCTGATCCTGCGTGAGTGATGTTCCTCCACTGGCAACCACATTTTCAATTCCAGCCTGGTGTAATGAAATCACGTCCGTGTATCCTTCTACTAATAAACACTCGTTGGCTTTATCAATAGCATGCCGTGCAAAATAAGTTCCATAAAGAATTTTGCTTTTAATATAAAGCTCATTCTCCGGGGTGTTGATATATTTTGGTGCCCTTTCATTACTCTTAATTAATCTGGCCCCAAAGCCAATTACTTTTCCGCTATTATTATGAACGGGAAAAATAATTCTATCGCGGTAATTATCTACTAATTGCTCGTTCCGGTTTACAACCAGTCCCGCTTTTTGTAATAATTCCGGGTTGTATTGTTTAGAAATTGCTTGTACTGCAAATAAATTTTTTGAATCAGGGGCATACCCCAGTCCAAATTTTCTAATCGTTTCTTCGGAAAAACCTCTTTCCTTTAAATAGGTCAGTCCAATATTTTGACCGGCTTCGGTTTCAAATAAAATTTGAGAGTAAAACTGTTGTGCAAACTGGTTGATGATAAATAAGCTCTCAGATGTTTGCTGTTGTATCTTTTGTTCCGGCGAAGTTTCCGTTTCCTCTATTTCAACATTGTACTTGTTCGCAAGCCATTTTAACGCTTCCACGTAAGCAAGCTTTTCATGCTCCATCAGGAAAGAAATGGTATTGCCGCTTTTACCGCACCCAAAACATTTATAAATTTCCTTCGATGGCGAAACCGTAAATGACGGAGTCTTTTCATTATGAAAGGGGCAAAGCCCAAGGTAGTTGGCGCCTCTTCTTTTTAACCGAACAAACCCTCCGATAATCTCTAAAATGTCAATGCGGGAAAGGATTTGCTGTATGGTGTTTTGGGAAATCACAAGTACGCAAATATACTGGATGAGCCTATGATTAATTTAAGGTTTTCGGTTGATAAAAACTTGTTTTTTTCTTGGTAAAGAGTTTTAAATTTAAACTACCATCCTACCGCCGGGCGAATGTGAAGTGAAAACCAACATTTTTTAACCATTAAAACTTCAGTCCCATGGTTCAGACAGATGTTTCTCAGCTTACCACAGAATGTAATGAGTGGCTCCAAATCCTTCGTAATTACCGTGAAGAATTCCAAAACTCGAAGAAATCACTACAGGAAATTTGCGGAAAGGCATTATCAAAAAATCAGTTGCTGGATGTTGAACATTTTGATAACCAGTTTCACATCCAATTGATCAACATTCACGACCTAAAACACTCCATTAAAATTCACGAACGAAGAATTGAACATGAATCTGCTTCCGGAGAAATAGCAGAACAGAATTACACACTTCACGAGGAATTATTAAACGAGTTCCTAAGTTTGGAAAACACACTTCAGGAACTACGCAACGAATTCAAAGCATTCATTAGCGCCTCAAGCTGCTAATGTTTTTTTTTATATAGCCATGCTTTAACATGCAACTTATGCATGAAGTCAATTATTATCTCATTTTAAATCTTGTTATATGCCAGAGTTTGATACGTCACACGTAAAAAATATCGTTTTGCTCGGCCACGCCGGTTCGGGCAAAACAACCCTAGCGGAATGTATGCTTTTTGAAGCTGGAATTATTAATAGGAAAGGATCTGTAAGTGAAAATAATACTGTTGGAGATTATCACGAGTTGGAACAGGCACGCGGTAACTCCATTTTTTCTAAGTTAATGCACACAAAGTGGCGCGGATATAAAATCAATATTCTCGATACTCCGGGTTACGACGATTTCGTAGGAGAAGTTTTATCTGCTTTACGCGTTGCGGATACTGGTGTAATGCTATTAAACTCCACTACTGGTGTTGAAGTTTCCACTGATGTTATTTGGGAGTACACAGAGAAATTCAAAACACCAATGATTTTTGCAGTTACTAAATTGGATCACGATAAAGCTGACTTTAACAAAACAACTCAACAGGCAAAAGATCATTTTGGAAATAAGGTCACAGTAGTTCAATATCCAAGACAGGAAGGTGCAGGATTTCATGAAATCATAGATGTACTAAGAATGACCATGTACAAATTCAGGGATGCCGGAGGTAAGCCTGAAAAACTTGCCATTCCTGATGACGAAAAAGAAAGAGCAGAACAACTCCATAAAGAATTGGTAGAAGCCATAGCCAGCAACGACGAAGCGTTAATGGAAAAATACTTTGATAAAGGAGAACTGGAAGAAGATGAAATGAAAGATGGCCTGAAAAAGGCAATGATCAACCATGACATCTTCCCTCTTTTCTGTTTATCAGCTGAAAGAAATATGGGCAGTGGTAGATTAATGGGATTCATTGATAATGTTTGTCCAAGCGCAAATGAAATGCCTCCTCAAAAAACTATTGCCGGTCAAGAACTTCCCTGTGATGCCAATGGGCCCGCCTGCATTTTCGTGTACAAAACAGTTTCTGAAGCACACGTAGGTGATCTTTCTTACTTCAAAGTTTTTTCCGGTACAATTAAAACCGGCATGGAACTAATGAACGAATCAAATGGTGTTCTGGAAAAGATTAACCAGTTATTTCTTTTGGAAGGTAATAAGCGTTTACCTGTTAATGAATTAGTTGCCGGGGATATTGGAGCTACTTTAAAATTGAGAAATACCCATGTAAACAATACGCTTCACATAAAGGGCAAAAATTATGAATTGCCTCCGATAGAATTCCCTTCCTCTAATATGACTGTCGCCATTGAACCAATTAATAAAGGCGAGGAAGAAAAACTGGCACAGGCCTTACATCAATTAAAAGAAGAGGATCCCACCTTAATAGTAGAAGTTTCGCAGGAATTGAAACAAACCCTGATTCATTGCCAGGGCGACATGCACCTGGCTGTTGCTAAATGGAAAATTGAAAACCTACACAAGGTGCCTGTCAAGTTTATTAAACCAAGAATCCCTTACAGGGAAACTATTCGAAAGAGCGCTGAAGCCAACTACCGTCATAAAAAACAATCTGGTGGAGCTGGTCAGTTTGGAGAGGTTTACATGAGAATTGAGCCCTGGTATGAGGGAATGCCTGAACCACAGGGATTAACTGTTCGTGGACGGGATATTCACAATTTGGATTGGGGTGGCAAACTTGTATTCTATAACTGTATTGTTGGAGGTGCTATAGATGTCAGGTTCCTGCCTTCAATCTTAAAGGGTGTGATGGAAAAAATGCATGAAGGCCCGCTTACCGGTTCTTATGTTAGGGATGTGAGAGTGTGTGTATATGATGGCAAGATGCACCCAGTGGATTCTAATGACATTTCTTTTAAAATTGCAGGCCTGCAAGCATTCAGACAGGCGTTCCAGCAGGCCGATCCCCAGGTGTTGGAACCAATTCATCATGTAGAGGTTTTGTGCCCTGAAGACCTAACCGGTGCAATTATGGGAGACTTGCAAAGCCGTCGGGGAATTGTGGAAGGGATGGATACTGAAGGGCATTTTCAAAAGATTATTGCTAAAGTACCCCTTTCAGAAATGCACGATTTCTCTTCGTCATTACGTTCTATAACTCAGGGCAGGGCTAAATTCAAAATGCGTTTTGACAGCTATCAGCCAATGTCTTACGAAATGCAACGTAAATTGGCCGAAGAGTACAATAAAGCTTCTTCAGAAGTATTAGCATAATTTAAAATAAACTTTAGAAACACTTAGCCGTCTTTCATTTGGAGATGACTAAGTGTTTTTTAATGCACTTCATCGAATATTTTTGTTGAATTAGGTTTTTAGAAAAAATTCTTATTAATTTGAGATGCCAATAGCTAACAATCATTAAAATCTAATCCTATGCATGCCTATTTTCGTAACCACCAATTGTACCTTGCTGAAAGGTCAGAATGGTTAGACCGACACGTAACAAAGACCAGCAAACGAGCATTAATGAAAATTGAAAGCTGGAAACTAATTGCACAATCCGGCGATGAGGACAATCAACTCAGGCTCGTCGAAAAACTTGTAAAGGAGTCGCTTCTTACTCCGATTCCCAACCAAACTGTGCTTCACAAGGAAGGATTTTTCTTATCAAATCTGGATAATTAAAAAAGATGTTTCTCATTTGTTGGGTTAACTATCCGACATCCGACTTTTTGTTTATTCATTTTAGTTTCCTGATCCCTTTTACCGCTTGTGAATTACACCCCATTGACGCAATTAAAATAAAATCCAATGAAGGAGACTTCATTTAACGATGCGCTAAGCAAACAATTTAAGATTGATTATCCCTATTATGGTCTCTTTGGTTCTGCTGAAGTTACTCCGGTAACCGAAGAGGGAGAAATGGCTTATCGATGCCAATTATTAAATGGATCAACCATTTTTTTAAAAAAGCTTTTTCAGGCCAAGTGGATTGATATGGCATTGAACGCAGAAACTTCACTTTCAAAAATTATAGGTTTATCAATTGATGATTTTCTTAAAATAAAAAAGGGAGCTTAACTAAGCTCCCTTTTTTATTACGATTTGATTTTTACACACTTGCTAACTTTACCTTCTTCTTTACTAAAACTATTTCTTCTTCTATTTCTGTATCTGTTTTTCTAAAGTTTACAGCATGCCATACATGGTCCAAAGACACTTGCTCAGTACTTTCATAATCTGAGCTAGCCAATTTGCTCCAACTACCCTCACGGTTAAGGTCCGTAGAGATTTTTGAAGTAAGCTTTGGATAAGCAATCCATAACTTGGAATCTTCTTTTAACGCAGGCATGATATCTTCAAGAATTGAGTTCAATTGAACCTCGCTGACAGCAAATACCAAAGCAAAATCAATTTTTCTCGAACGTAGAAGTGGAGTAAGATTTTTCGCAAAGGATAATTTACTGAATTGTTTTTCAATTGAAGAAGGCAGGCCCTGAATTAAAACGTTTTTTTCATTTTTTAATTGGAGCTTTTCCAAAATTGTTTGAGACATATTGATTATTCTGTTTTTGACGAAGTGAAAGGGGTACGTAGGACTTTTTCAAATAAACAGGCAAGCGAAGGTACGAAAATATACTTTGGCACCCAAGGGTTTATAAAAGAAAAATCCCATCAATTGCGTTTTTGACGGGATTTTAAGAGTAATAACTTATAAAATTTATCATTTACCTCATCGGTTGATAATATTTCAATGCTTCAGGTAAGTATTTTTCCAACTGACTTATTCTATTACCTGCTGATGGGTGTGTACTTAAAAACTCTGGTGGGGCCTGCCCATTCGATGCTTTTTCCATTCTTTGCCACAAAGCGATGGCTTCACGTGGATTGTATCCGGCCATTGCACCCCAGATCATTCCGTACCTGTCAGCTTCTAATTCCTGCTTACGGGAGAAGGGCAACAACACCCCTACTTGCGAGCCAACACCATATGCGTTTAAAAATAAGTTTTGTGTTTCAGCAGGCTGATTGGAAATGGCAACTGCAAGCGCCACTCCGCCTAACTGTTGAACCAGGCCTTGGCTCATCCTTTCATTACCATGTTGTAAAACAGCGTGTGCAATTTCGTGTCCCATTACCATTGCTAAAGCTGCTTCATTTTGAGTAATTGGCAAAAGGCCGGTATAAACTGTCACTTTTCCACCAGGCATACACCAGGCGTTTGCTTCCTTATTATTTACAAGGCTGAACTCCCATTGGTAGCCTTCCAATGCATTACTTAGATTATTATCCCGATAATATTTGGTGATTGCACTGGCAACCCGTGATCCTACCCTGCGAACCATTTCGGCATCTTTATCGGCTGATGGAGATACAACCCTGTTTTCGTTTAAAAACTGTTGATATTGCTGCGTAGCCATTGCTTGTAATTCCTGCTCAGAAACGAGCTTTAACTGTTTCCTGTGAGTGACTGGATTAGTAGAACAAGCTACAAAAGTGGCGGCTAACAAAAATAGACTGGTTATTTTCCGTATCATCTTTTTAACTTTTTTTCATAGAGTTCAATGATTATACCAAACCGGCAAAATCTATACAGATGAGCTAAATATTAGGTTAAATGAATTATTTGCGCCTTTGCCTGCGCCGGTCACGATATTTTAATATAGGTATTTTACCCTCACCACCTTTCAAAAGACGGGTAATGTTTTTTTGGTGCGTCAAAAGCACAAGCATAGCAACAGTAATGGCAAATACACGGTAGAGCCTCTCCGGCTCATTGAATATAACAAGGATAAAAATTGGAAAAGCAACGCTTGCAAGAATTGAACTTAATGATACCCACCTTGTTAAATATAAAACCAGGATAAAGACTCCTACACAACACAAAGCCACATTTGGCTGAATACCTAAAACCATCCCAAAAAGACAGGCAACACCCTTCCCACCTCTAAATTCTGCCCAGATGGGGAATATATGTCCTAAAACTGCGGCGAGGCCCAGGCCTAACTGCATATTTACAAGGTAAACATCGTTCTCAAATGCATTTGGTAGAAGAAATGCAAGCTTCACGGCAACAATAGCTTTCATCATATCGATGATCATTACTATTGTTCCCCATTTTGAACCTAAAACCCGATAAGTATTGGTGGCTCCTGCATTACCGCTTCCATAATCACGGATATCAATATCGAAGAAAAATTTGCTGATCCACACAGCTGTGGGAATACTTCCAATAAGATAAGCAGATACAATTAAAAGGACTTCATTCATAGAATGATGGGTTAAAGTTGGCGAGCAAAAATAATCAAAATGCCGAGGAGTTTACGTTAATTAACCTTCAAATCATACATCCTTGATGAAAAGTAATGATATCCAGCCATTGCGGTCTGTCAGTTTCAGCATTTTCAGTTTTTCATTTGAATATGCATTAACAATATCTTTTTCATCAGAGTTTAGTAACCCACTTAGTAACAAATAACCATTATCCCTTAGGCTTTTGTTTAATAAGGGTAAATAGCTAAGAATAATATTGCGGTTAATGTTTGCCAAAATCATGTCAAACTTTTCAGCTGGAATTTCTGAGGAAAGATTGACAGAAATTTTTGAGCAGTGATTTTTTTCAATATTCTCCCTGGCATTTAAAATACTCCAATCGTCAACATCTATTGCTTCAATTTTTGATGCACCTAATTTTTCAGAAAGAATAGAAAGTATTCCGGTTCCGGTACCGAAATCTAATACAGTTTTGTTTGTAAAATCAATTCCTTTCATCTGTTCAATCATCATGTAGGTGGTTGCATGATGACCGGTACCAAAACTCATTTTTGGCGTGATGATGATGTCATATTTAACATCAGTTACCGAAGCGTGAAATTCTGCCCTTATCGCACAAAATTTGTTTACAATTACCGGTTGAAAATTCCTTTCCCATTCTTCATTCCAATTTTTCTCCTCAAGAATATGTGATATGGAAGAATAGTTTTTTAGTAATTCATTTATTTCATAAGCCTTGAAAAAGTTTTCATTGAAGTATGCTATTAAATATTTATCGGTTTGCTCAAATCCCTCTGCTCCCAAATCGGATAACTGACTAATTAAAATTTCCTGTTGTTCTTCATTCGCTTCAATGCTTATTTGAATGCTGTTCATGACATTAAATTAAAAAGGCTGTCGTTTGACAGCCTTATAAAATATTTTGAAAAGGTTACTGGTCATTTTGTTCGGTTCCTGTTTCCAGAGGGCGTTGTTCCTGCTGACCACCGCTTTCACCTCTTTTTTCGAACCTGGGGCGATCATTTCTTTGTGGTCTATCTCCTCCGTCTCTACGTTCTTCTCTTTGTCCTTCAGGTTTTGGTAAAAGAATTTTTCTTGAAAGTTTGAATTTACCTGTCTTAGGATCAGTTCCGGTTAATTTCACTTTTACTTTATCACCTTCATTCAAAACACCTTCCAATGTTTCCAACCTCTTCCAGCTTACTTCAGAAATGTGTAATAATCCTTGCTTACCTGGCAGGAATTCTACAAAAGCTCCATAAGGCATTATTGATTTTACCGTGGCTTCATATTCATCACCAACAACCGGAACAGCAACAATTCCTTTTACCCAATTATGCGCCCGATCCACTTTTTCTTTTTCAGTACCGAAAATGCTTACTTCACCTGCATTATTCTTCTCCTCTATATTAATTGTAGTTCCAGTCTCTCTTTGAATTTCCTGGATAACCTTACCACCGGGCCCTATCACAGCACCAATAAATTCTCTGTCAATTATCATTTTCACCATTCTTGGAGCATGTGGTTTCACATCAGCCCTTGCTTCCGGAATACAATTATACATCGCATCTAAAATATGCATCCTACCTTTGCGTGCCTGCTCCAATGCCTGCCGCATGATATCCATGCTTAGGCCATCCACCTTAATGTCCATTTGAATTGCGCAAATGCCATCACGGGTTCCTGTGACCTTGAAGTCCATATCTCCCAAATGATCTTCATCCCCCAAAATATCCGTTAACACTGCAAACTTGCCTTCTTTTGAAATTAATCCCATAGCCACACCTGCTACGTGTTTTGGCAAAGGAACGCCAGCATCAAATAGCGCTAACGAACCAGCACAAACAGTGGCCATCGAAGATGATCCATTGGATTCAAGAATGTCACTTACAATACGAACCGTATAAGCATAATCTCCTTTGGGCATCATTTGCTTTAATGAGCGTTGTGCCAGATTTCCATGACCAACTTCACGACGGCCGGGACCTCTCAAAAATTTTACCTCACCGGTTGAGAATGGAGGAAAATTGTAATGTAGGATGAATTTTGAGTATTCGGATTTTGCTGCGCTTTCAACAAGCAACTCGTCTAAAGGTGTTCCCAACGTAACGGTGGTAAGTGATTGCGTTTCACCTCTTGTAAAAAGTGCCGCGCCATGCGGCGTTGGAAGAATATCAACCTCCATATCTAATGGGCGCACGTCAGCAAGACCTCTTCCATCCAGGCGCACCTTGTCATTTAAAATCATATCTCTTACCACATCATATTGAAGATCGCCGAGGTAAGTTTTTACCAACTTTTTAGTCGTATCATCTATTTCTTCACCTTCAGGTAAAATGGCTTCTTTTGTCAAGGCTTCTACTATCTGGTCGTACAGGTTTTTATATTCCTCTTTACGTTGTGCTTTTGGAAGGTTGGCTCTTGAAAACTTAGCGATTTTATCCTTGGCCAGATCCTCAACTTTCTTTTTCACATCTTCGTTAACCTCCGGTTTGGTATATTGTCTTTTTGGTCCAACACCCACTAAATCTCTCAATTCTTCCTGGGCTTTTATTTGCTTACGTATCGCCTCATGAGCAATTTCCAATGCCTTTACAACATCTTCTTCGCTACACTCTTTTGCTTCGCCTTCCACCATCATAATGTTCTTTTCTGTAGCGGCAATGATAAAATCCATGTCCGATTGATCCATTTGGCTACGGGTTGGATTGACGACAAACTGTCCATCAATTCGACTTACTCTCACTTCTGAGATAATTTCCTGGATAGGCACAGTAGAAACAGCTAAGGCTGCCGAAGCTGCCAAACATGCTAATGAATCGGGCATGACTTCCGAATCTGAAGAAACAAGTGTAACAATAACCTGCACTTCGCAGAAATAGTCCTCGGGGAAAAGTGGCCGAAGTGCTCTATCGATTAAACGAGAAATCAATACTTCATAATCGCTAAGTCTTCCTTCTCTTTTGAAAAAAGATCCGGGGATGCGTCCTGCCGAGGCAAATTTTTCCATGTAGTCGACACTCAGTGGAAAAAACTCTTGTCCTGGTTTTGGCTCCTCCGTAGCCACAACTGTCGCTAGTAAAATTGAATTACCGCATTTGACGGTAACAGAACCATCGGCCTGGCGGGCAAGTCGACCGGTTTCAATAATTACTTCACGGTCATTGCCTATATTAAATTTTGTACTTAATTTTTGTGATAGCATAAAACTTTTTTGAGAGGTGGATAATGATCAAAAATAAAGAGGTCATAAAAGCCAAAACCCAACCGGTGTAGTTGGGAGGTTAGCTTGTGAATAGTGTCATCTTATTTTCTGATTCCTAATTTTTCAATCAGGCTTCTGTAGCTCTGCAGATTATGTTTTTGCAAATAGTTCAATAAGCGGCGACGCTTACCAACTAACTGCATAAGACCGCGGTGGGTTGAAAAATCTTTTTTGTTTTCACCTAAATGAGCTGAAATCTGGGCAATGCGTTCTGTTAGCAATGCAACCTGACCTTCAATTGAACCTGTGTTCTTCTCATTACCAGCGAAATTTCCAAAAATGCTGGCTTTTTTTTCTTTTGTTACTGGCATCGTTGTCTTTTTAAAAGACGCTCCATTTGAGCGCCGGCTGTTTAACTGTTAATTTGGCGGCAAAGGTAGGGGAATCGACCCTAAAAACAAGATTGTTAAAGCGTCTTTAGCAACTAGTTAGGAATTTACGGATCAGCTTCCCACATGCGAGCGTTATTTGCGGTAACTAAATGTTTGAACGGACCGAAATTTCAGGGAGATGGCCGTTACATTTGCCTCTATGGAACCGGTAAATGAACTCAGCTTAGATACCCGGGCAATACTTGGATTGCAATTGCCGACCGATCCCCGTTGGGTTGATCTGGCCGAAAAATCCCTGGAGGACATTTTAACGGACCATGCTTATTGCGAGCAAAAAGCGGCTACCTCCTGTATTTCCCTTATTCAACGGTACAATCAAAAAGAGAAGCTCGTAAATGAGCTTGCCCCTGTGGTAACGGAGGAATGGGGACATTTTCGTTTGGTTTTAGCCGAGCTACAAAAGCGAGGTCTGAGATTTGGAAGACAACGAAAAGATGACTATGTAAACGCCCTGAATGAATTCTGCCAAAAAGGAGGTTCGGAAGAAGGCCGCCTATTAGATCAATTGCTAATGATGGCAATGATAGAAGCCCGGAGCTGCGAACGATTTAAGCGATTGAGTGAAGGACTGAATGATGAATACATGAAAAAGTTTTACCGTCGGTTTATGGAAAGTGAGGCCGGGCACTACACTTTATTTATTCAGCTGGCCGAAACCTATATCGAAAAAGAAAAAGTTCGAAAGCGTTGGAATCAATGGCTTGAACATGAGACGGAAATAATGAAAAAATTAGAAATGAGAGGTGACAGAATGCATTGAGAAAAGAAAATCGCCAAAGCCTTATAAAAACTCAGACTTGATCTTATAACCCGGCTCCGGTTGAGAAATAATTTAATTCCTTTTCAAAGTTCATATGCCGGTGTTGTTCCTTTAAAATTTTTGTTTTTTCCAGATATGATTTCAAAAATCTTTTATGCTGTTCCGAAGAAGGATTAAACGGTTTGTGTTGATAAGCCAAATTAATCGAATGAATTTCTTCCAGTAAATTCTGAGCTTTTTCATCTACGCAAGCTGCAATAAATTTTTTCCAAACATATTCAGTTGCCAAATAATTCGGATGAACAAGGTCCTCTGCATAAAACCGATAATCTCTTAAGTCATCAATCACTAATTCATAAGCAGGAAAATAATAGAGATTATCAAGCTTTTCTGACAATTGATGGACAGCCTCAATTAAAACTGCTTTGCTTCGGTTATTGTCAATAGCACCCTCTCTTAAATGTCTGACTGGACTGATTGTAAAAATTATGTTCAGCTTTGGATTAAAAAAAAATAGCCGCTGTAAAACATTTTGTAAAGTTTGAAATACCTCTTCAGGTGACATTAACTTTCTAAAAAACCAGTCGGAAGGTGCTTTGTGATTATTAGCAGCCACAGATCCCGTTGTTGTATTCAAGGCTTTCTCTGTTAGAGTATAAATCCAGGACGAACCTAACGTAATCATTAAGTAATCTGCATGTTTCAGATAGTTGTGCGCAAGAGTGATTGATGTATTGATCTTGTTCAATGCTTCCTCTGCGGTTAGCCCTGAAAATCTACTATGGTGTTTCCAACTATGCCATGCGTCATTGAACTGAAAAAGATCT
>Ga0163163_10002121_pt1 | contig 16738 bp, 7 predicted proteins | sample S65metaG_FD_119766 | JGI IMG/M metagenome (GOLD analysis project Ga0163163, IMG submission 119766) | Switchgrass rhizosphere microbial communities from Kellogg Biological Station, Michigan, USA - S6-5 metaG | ecosystem: Host-associated > Plants > Roots > Rhizosphere > Soil | place: USA: Michigan... | reverse complement strand
GGACCGCGACCGGCTGCTCGGCGTCGCCCTCGCCGAGCGCGCGGCCGGCGAGCGCCGGCCCGCCCACGATCCGGAAGAATTCCCGGCTCACGAGCGCGCCGCGAAGCTGCTCGACCTCCGCGCCGACGCCGACGTTGTAGAGGTTCGAGGCGAAGAGCGCGGCATCCTCGACGGCGGGCGCTCCGCGACGGATGTCCGCGCCGTCCGGGATCGATACGTTGCCGAAGAGCAGGCGACCGGCATTGCGGTAGGGCAGCGGGCGCAGGAGCACGCCGCGCACGATCGAGAAGACTGCGGTGTTCGCGCCGATGCCGAGCGCGAGCGTCGCGACGGCGACCGCGGTGAACGCCGGACTGCGCAGGAGCGTGCGCATCGCGAACCGCAGGTCCTGCCGGAGCGCGCCCATCACTCGCTCCTCAGCGCGTCCAGCGGGTCCACCCGCGAGGCGCGGCGCGCCGGGAGGTATCCCGCGACGAGCGCCACGACGGCCATGAGCGCCGCCCCCGCGGCGAATACCGGCGGGTCGGTCGCCTTCACGCCGAAGAGGAGAGACTCGACGATGCGGCCCAGCGCCCACGCCGCCGGCAGGCCGATCGCGCCCCCGATCGCCAGGAACCGAAGGACGTCGCCCAGGACGAGCCGCCGGACCGAGGACGGGTCCGCGCCCAGCGCCATCCGGACGCCGATCTCCTGCCGCCGCTGCGTCACGGAGAAGGCGAGCACTCCGTAGATGCCGATGGCGGCGAGCAGCGCGGCGAGCGCGGCGAAGGCGCCGGAGAACATCACGATCAGCCGCTGGGTGAGCAGCGACTCCGAGATCTGGGCGGGCAGCGTCTTCAGCTCGAACACGGGGAGCTGCGGGTCCAGACGCTTGACCGCGTCCCGGATCGGCGCGGCCAGGCGGTCGACGCCGGCGCCGCTGCGGACGTAGAAGGTCAGCTCCGAGAGGCGCGTGTCCTGCAGGTAGGGCGTGTAGGCGTACGCGCGCGGCTTCTCCCCGACGTCCGAGCCCTTGCTGTCCTTCACGACGCCGACGATCTCGATGTCCAACGCGTCGGACTTGCCGATCGACAGCCTCTCGCCGAGGGCGGATCGGCCGGGGAAGTACTCGCGCGCGGCGGTCTCGTTCAGAATCGCGACCTTGGGCGCCGCGAGATCGTCCTTCCAGTGGAACTCGCGGCCCTCGACGAGCGGTATTCCGAGCGTCGAGAAGTAGGCGGGGCCGACCACGTTGCGGAACGTCCGCCGACTCACGCGGGCTCCAGGCGGGTCGGCGGAGGTCTTCGCGTTCGTGCTCGATTCGGAGTTCGTCAGCGTCGGAAGCTCCGCCGCGGAGACCGACGAGACGCCCGGCAGGGCGGACAGCGATTCGGTGAGTCTCCTCGCGAGGCCCGCCGTGCGCTCCGCCGTGTACCCGTTCTCGCCCGGGGACACCGAGAAGTCGATGACGCCGTCGGCCTTCAGTCCGAGCTCGACGCTGCCGAGATTGCGGAGGCTTCGAGTGAAGAGACCGGCCCCGACGAGGAGGACGAGGGTCAGGGCGACCTGCGCGGTGACGAGCGTCGAGCGGAACCGGACGAGGTCGCGGCTCGCCGCCGGGTCGCCGCGTCCGGAGCCCCGCAGAGTACGAACCGGGTCCAGTCGCGCCGCGCGGTAGGCGGGGCCGATCCCGAAGAGGAACCCGGAGACCAGCGCGAGAATCGCCGAGAAGGCGAGCACGCGCGGATCGATCTGCGCCGCGATCTGGCGCATGTCCGCGTCCTCGGGGAACGCCGAGAGCAGGGCGTGGAGGGTCCACGACGCGACGGCCATGCCGGCCGCGAGTCCCAGGACCGAGAAGAGCAGGCACTCCACCAGCGACTGCCGGAGGAGCTGGGCGCGGCTGGCGCCGACCGCGAGGCGGACGCCGTACTCGCGCTGCCGTGCGGCTCCGCGCGCGGCGAGAAGACTGGCGAGGTTCGAGCAGGCGATCAGGAGGACGAGCGCCACCATCCCCATCAGGGAGAGCAGTGGCTTGCCCACGCCGGTGCGCAGTTGCGTCCGGCCGAATCCGCCCTCGCCGAGGACGATCTTGCCGTTCAAGAACTCGGCCCGGCGGGTGTCGTCGTAGTTCTCCATCCGCGGCAGGAGCGACTCGAGGATGGGGCGGTAGGTCGCCGCCAGGCCGACCTGGGCCGTCTCTCGTGAGAGGCCGGGCTTCAGCCGCCCCAACAGCTGCACCCAGTAGTCCTTCGGGTCGTCCATCCCGTCCCAGAAGGGCGTCATCTTCGCCTTCATGGAGATCGGGACGAACACGTCGGCGACCCGGCCGGGCTGCACGCCCGTAAAGCCCGCGCGCGTGACGCCGACGACGGTCAGCGTCGTGCCGTTGACGACGATCGCGGAGTTCAGGACCGACGGGTCGCCGCCGTAGCGGCGCGTCCAGTACGCGTGGGAGAGGACGGCGAGCGGGTGCCCGCCCGGCGCGACGTCGTCGCCAGGGCCGAACACGCGACCGAGAGCGGGCGGCACGCCGAGGACCTCGAAGTAGTTGCCGGACACGAGCTCTCCGGACGCGCGCTCGGTCTCGCCGCGCGACGCCACGCTCGCGGAGAGCGGGAACATCGCGACCAATCCCGAGAAGACGCGATTGTGGTCGCGGAGATCGCGGTAGACGGGATAGGAGAAGGACAGGCCGTCCTCGCCGTCGCTCCAGGTGTGTCCCTGCCGCGGGCCCGTGGCGCGCAGCAGGACGAGCTCGCGCGGCGCGCGCACGGGCAGCAGGCGCAGGAGCGCCTTGTCCACGAGCGCGAAGATGGCCGCGTTCGCGCCGATGCCGAGCGCGAGCGTCGCGATGGCCGCGGCGGCGAAGCCGGGACTCTTGCGCAAGGACCGGATCGCGTATCGAAGGTCCTGGAGGAGGAAGGTCATCGATCTTTCCTTTCGGCGGATGTCACTCGGATCGCAGCGCCTCGGACGGGTCGATGCGGGTCGCCCGGCGCGCGGGCACGTAGGCGGCGAGCGCCGCCGTACCGGCGAGTACCGCGATCACGGCGACGAAGGTCAGCGGATCGCGGGGCGAGACGCCGCGCAGCGTGGCGGTCATCAACCGCGTCGCGGCCAACGCCGCCGCCGCTCCGGCCGCGAGGCCCAGCGCGACCGGCATGAGGCCGTGGCGCGCGCTCACCATCAGAATGTCGCGCGACGACGCTCCCAGCGCGATCCGCACGCCGAACTCCGCGGTGCGCTGGACCACGAAGTAAGCGATGACGCCGTAGATCCCGATCGCGGCGAGGAGGAGACCGACGGCACCGAGCGCGGTGAGAAGGATCGTCACGAACCTCTCCTCCGCCACCCTGGCGCGCAGCCGGTCGCGCATCGTCTTCATGTCGTAGAGCGGGACCTCGGGGGCGGTACGCCGTACGGCCTCGCGGAAAGACGGCCCGAGCGAGTCGGCGCGGCCGTTTGCGGCGCGCGCGACGACGCTGACGGTCCTCTGGACCCAGTCCCAGGCCACATCCGGAGCCTGAGCGAGGGGCAGGTAGAACTCGGGGTACACGTCCTCGCTCGGGCCCCGCGAGCGGACGTCGCCGGCGATGCCGACGACCGTCTTCGGGCGCGGATCCTCGGGCGTGCCCTCGCAGCAGAGGATCCGCCGGCCGATCGCGTCCTGGCCGGGCCAGATGCGCTCCGCGAGGGCGTGGCTGATGACGACCGCGCGCGGCGCGCCGGCTCTGTCGGACTCCTCGAACCCGCGGCCCCGCAGGATCGGGACCCGTAGCGTGGAGAAGTAGCCCTTCGTCACGATCCTCAGCCGCGCGTCGACGACGCGCTTCATGTCGAGGCCCCACTCCTCGGCCAGGATGCCGTTGGAGTTGCCGCCGGGTCCGAGCGGCGCCTGCGTCGTGATCGCGGCGCCGGCGACGTTCGGCATCCGTGCGAGTTCCTCGTCGAGCCGTTCGATCGTGCGCACCGTCGACGCGGTATCCGTCGACGGCGGCAGCGTCAGCGACGCGGTCAGGACGCCGTCCATCTCGAAGCCGGGTGCGACCCGCTGGAGGTGGAGTGCGGTGCGGATCAGCAGGCCCGCGCCCACGAGCAGCGTCACGGCGAGCGCGACCTGGGCGGCGACGAGCGCCGTGCGCACGCGATCGCGCCGGCCGCCGCGCCTCACGCCGCGCCCGCCCTCGCGGAGCGCGCCCTGCAGGTCGCCGCGCGCGACGCGGGCCGCGGGCAGGAGCCCGAAGAGCAGGCTCGCGCCGACGGCGAGAACCAGCGCAAAGCCGAGGACGCCCGCGTCGACGCCGGCCTGCTCGATTCGGGGCACGCCGGCGGGGCTGGCGGCGACGAGCGCCTGGACCGAGAGCGCCGCGAGCGCGACGCCGAGGGCGCCTCCGGCGAGGCCGAGGACGAGGCACTCCGTGACGAGCTGGCGCGCGAGCCTTCCGCGAGAGGCGCCCAGCGCCGCACGCACCGTGAGCTCGCGCGCGCGGCTCGCGCCTCGGGCGAGCAGCATGTTCGAGACGTTGGTGCAGGCGATGAGGAGGACGACACCGACCGCGGCCATCAGGATGAGGAGGCGCCCGCTGTAGTCCTCGGTGAGCAGGTCGCGGAATGCCTGCACACGGAAGCCGCGTCCCTCGTTGTCTTTCGGGAACCGCGCGCGCAGGCCAGCCGCGACGGCGTCCGCCTCGCGGGCGGCGGCCGTGAGGGTCGCGCTTGGCGCGAGCCGCCCGTAGACCACGCGGTTGTGCCGGTCGTGGTCGGCGATGTCCTGGGGCGTCAGCCCGGCGGGAACCCAGAGCTGCTCCTCGTCCTGGTAGAAGTCGAACGACGCGGGCATGATCCCGACGACGGTGCGCGGCTCGCCGTCCACGCGGATCGTGCGGCCGACCGTGTCCGGTGCGCCGTTGAAGCGGGATCGCCAGAGGCGGTGGCTGAGTATTGCCACGGGCGCGCCGCCGGGCTTGTCCTCGTCCGGCGCGAAGACGCGTCCCCGGAGGGGCGCCACGCCGAACACCTTGAAGAAGTCCTGTGTGACCCGCGCTCCCTCGACCCGCTCGGGCTCGCCCGCCTCGGCGAGGTTGAAACTGCCGTACCGGACGGCCGCGAGGGACTCGAACGAGCGCGCGGCGGCGCGGAGGTCCGCGAAATTGCCCGCCGACACGTTGCCGCGGCGATCGTTCCACGTCTCCGCCACGAAGACCACGCGGTCGGGCTGGTCGAACGGCAGGGGCCGCAGGATCACCGCCTCGACGAGTCCGAAGATCGCGGCGTTGGCGCCGATCCCGATCGCGAGCGTCGCGACGGCGGCGGCCGTGAAACCGGGGCTCTTGCCGAAGCTGCGCAGCGCGTAACGAATGTCCTGGATCCACGAGCTCATGACTTCACCTCATTCCGATTTCAGGGCCTCGACCGGCGCGACCCTCGCCGCCCTCCGAGCCGGGATCCAGTGCGCCGCGAGCGCGACGGCGGCGAGAATCGCGACCGCCGCACCGAGCGCGACCGGGTCCGCCGGGCTGACCTCGTACAGCAGGGAGCGGAGCAGCCGCATGATCGCGACGGTCGCCAGGGCTCCCACGGTGATTCCGAAGCCGACGACCCCGCGGCCGCTCGACAGGATGAGCCGCCGGATCTCGCGCGGCGTCGCTCCGAGCGCGACGCGGATGCCGATCTCCCGCGTCCGCTGGGCGACCGCGTGGGACACGACGCCATAGAGACCGATCGCGGCGAGCAGAAGAGCCGAGACTGCGAAGCCCGAGAGCAGGCGCACGACGAAGCGCCGGGACGAGGCGGATCGCTCGACGAGCTCGCGAGCGGTGGCCACGTCGTAGATCGGCACCCCCGGATCGAGAGCGCGAACAGCGGCGCGGATCGGGTCGACCAGCCCGGAGACGGCGTCCCGGCGGGCCTTGACCACGAGGACGACGAAGCCGTCGGCCCTCTGGGACTGCGGGAGGTACATCTGGGGCGTGGGCGGCGCCGCGATGTCCGCGTGCCGGACGTCGCCCGCGACGCCCACGACCGTGCGCCACGGTCCCGAGTCGGCGTCTCCGATCCGCACCCTCTCGCCGATCGGATCTTGTTTCCCCCAGAACTCGCGCGCGGCCGTCTGCGAGACGATGAGGACCGGCTCGGAGCCGGCGCGGTCGCGGTCCGTGAAGCCGCGGCCGCGCACGAGCGGGATTCCCATGACGCGGAGGTAGTCGGGAGTCACCGCGTACCGCTCCGCCGACGGGTCGTCGGACGGGTTCTGCGCCGCGCGGCCGGCGATGTGAAAGCCCGCGGCGTCGCCGTTGCCTCCGAGCGGCACCTCGCCGGTGAGCGCCGCCGCCTCGACACCCGGGATCGCGTGGACCCGTTCCAGGAGATTCGCCTGGAACGCGACGATCGGGGCCTCCGTGGCGTACGCGGCGCCGTCCAGAGAGAGCGCGAGCGTGAGCACGCCGTCCGGGTCGAAGCCGAGCGGCGCGTCGAGCAGGCGCGCCATGCTGCGCAGCATCAGGACCGCGCCGGCGACGAGGACGACCGCGAGCGTCAGCTCCGCGGCGGCCAGGGCGCGGCGCGCGCGGGACGAGCCCGCGCCGGCGCTGCCCCGCGTCTGGGCGACGAGCGCCCGCGAGAGGGCGGACGCCGATGCGCGAAGCGCCGGAATCCAGCCCGCGAGGAGCGTGGCGAGGAACGAGACCAGGACGACGAAGCCGAGCACCCGGACGTCGATGGACGAGCGCTCGGCGCGCAGGAGCGAGACCGGAGCCAGCCGGAGGAGCGCGTCGTGCAGGAGCACCGCCAGGGCTACGCCGAGGGCTCCGCCGGCGGCGCACAGCACCAGGGACTCGGTGAGGAGCTGCCCGACGAGCCGGGCTCGGCTCGCGCCGAGAGCTCCCCGCACGGCGAGCTCGTGGGAGCGGGCCAGCGAGCGGGTCAGCAGCAGATTGGCCACGTTCGCGCACGCGATCAGGAGCACGAACCCCACCGCGGCGAAGAGGACCAGGACCGGAGCCCGGACGCCGGTCGAGAGCTCGCGGGACAGGGGGACGACGCCCATGGAATCCTGCGAGTAGTCCCGCGGGTAGGCGGCGGCGAGCTCTCGGCGGATGCGTTCGAGATCCTGGCGAGCCCTCTCGAACGAGACGCCCGGCGCGAGGCGGCCGAGCGCCTTGAGGTGCTGGCAGCTCCGGCAGGCGTTCGGGAGCCCGCGCCGGTAGCCGATCGGCGCCCACATCTCCGCCGCCTGGTAGAAGTGCGCCGAGACCAGGGGCTGGTAGTCGCGGCGCTGGACGCCGACGATCCGGAAATCCTGGTCGTTCATGCGCACCGTCTTCCCGATGACGCCGGGATCCGCGCCGAACCGGCGACGCCAGAGCGCGTCCGAAATGACCACGACGAACCGGCCGTCGGGGAGGTCGTCCTCGCGGCGAAAGTCCCGGCCGAGCGCCGGAGGGACGCCGAGCATCGAGAAGTAGCTCCAGCTCACGCGCATCGCCGGGATCCGCTCGGCGCTGACGCCGATCGCGAGGGTGGGCTGCCAGAGGCGCACCGCCGCCATCGACTCGAACGACGTGTTCCTGTCGCGGAGGTCCTCGAACGTCTCGTATCCGACGTTGTTGGCGCGGCCGTCGGGGGTGAGGTCTCCCACCTGGGCGAGCCGGTCGGCCGACGCATAGGGAAGGGGCTGGAGGAGCACCGCGTCGACGACGGAGAAGATCGCGGCGTTCGCGCCGATGCCGATCGCGAGGGTCGCGAGCGCGAGCGCCGTGAACCCGGGGCTCCGCGCGAGCCCCCGGACCGCGTGGCGAAAGTCCTGGAAAAGCGGGCTCATCGCGAGACGCTCTCCCGCCGCCGGCCCGCGGGCGTCCTCTCGACGCCGTCTCCGCGCGCGGTCACGAAGCCGTCTCCACGCCGACCCGTTCCGTCACGACCTCTTCGCCGGCGATCCAGCCGTCGCGCAGGCGGACGATCCGATGTCCGTAGCGCGCGTTCTCCTCCGAGTGGGTGACCTGCACGATCGTCGTCCCCTCGTCGTTGAGCCTCTGGAAGAGGCGCATGATCTCGCGGCCCTGGTCGGTGTGGAGGTTGCCGGTCGGCTCGTCGGCGAGGAGCAGCTTCGGCTTCGCGATGAGCGCGCGCGCGACTCCGACGAGCTGCTGCTGTCCGCCGGAGAGCTGGCTCGGAAAGAGGTCCTTCTTCCCGACGATCTGGAAGCGGTCGAGCGTGTCCGCGACGATGGCCGCGCGCTCGGAGCCGCGGACGTTCCGATAGGAGAGAGGGATGTCGAGGTTCTCCGCGACCGTGAGGTTGTCGAGCAGGTGGTACTGCTGGAAGACGAACCCGACGTACTTCTTGTTGAGCTCGATGCGCTCCTTCGGCTTCATCCGGTGGACCTCGTGGTCGAGCAGCCGGAACTCGCCGGTCCAGTCGTGGTCGAGCATCCCGAGGATCGAGAGAAGGGTCGACTTGCCCGCGCCGGAGGGCCCCATGATCGTCACGAACTCGCCGGGCTCGATCGTCAGCGCGACCCGGCGCAGCAGGAAGGTCTGGCCGGCGCGGCTCGCGACGGACTTTTCGACGTTGGTCAGCTGAATCATGCGTTTTCCTCAGTCCCGAAGGACGGTGTTGGGGTCGACGCGCAGCGCGCCGCGCGCCGGAATGACGCAGGCGGCGAGGACGACGGACGAGAGGAGCAGGATGACGCCCGCGTAGGTCGCGGGATCGGAGGGACCGACGCCGAACAGCAGGCTCGCGAGCAGGCGCGAGAGCCCGAGCGCCGCGATGGCGCCGGCGGCCATCCCGACGGCGGCGAGGCGCAGCGCCCCGCCGACCACGAGGCGGAGGACGTCGCGCGGCTTGGCGCCGAGCGCGGTCCGGATGCCGATCTCGCGCCGGCGCTCGGCGACGCCGAAGGAGACGACGCCGTAGATACCGACGGAGGCGAGCACGAGCGCGAGCACGCCGAAGAGTCCGAGAAGCGTCGTCGTGAAGCGGCGGGTCGCGACGGACTCGGAGACGAACTCGGTCATCGGCACCACGTGCGACACCGACTGATCGGGGTCGACCCTGTGCACGGCGGCGATCGCCGGTTTCGCGAGGGACATCGGTGAGACCGTCGTGCGCAGGACGAACGTCATTCCCGGCATCGGGTTCTGAGCCCACGGGATGAACACCTCGGTTTTCACGTCGACGTCGAGTCCCTCCTGCCGGACGTCGGCGACGACGCCGACGATCTCGTAGACGCTTTGATCGTGATCCGGGAAGCCCTGCCGGATGCGCTTTCCGATCGCACCCCCCCTGGGCCACCACTTGCGCGCGAAGCTCTCGTTGACCACGGCGACCATCGGGGAGTCGGCGCCGTCCGCCTCGGTGGGGTATCGGCCCTCGCGGAGCGGGATCCCCACCGTGGCGAAGTAGGACGGCTCCGCGACGTTCCAGTGCGACGAGGGCAGGTCGCCCCGCCGTGGAACCGGGCGGTCCGACAGCGTGTAGACGCTTCCCCAGCACCTGCCGACGAGCGGGGCGCAGTACACCGCGGTGGCGGACTGCACACCCGGCAGCCGCCGCAGCTCTTCGATCGTGCCCTGGTAGAAACGCTGGCGCGGCTCGGCTTCCGGGTATTTCGCCGCGGGCAGCGCCACGTCGAACGCGAGCAGTCCGTCGGGCTGGAAGCCCGGAGGCACCGATATCGCCCGCAGGAGGCTCCGGACGAGCAGTCCGGATCCGATGACGAGCACGAACGCGAGTGCGACCTCGGAGACGAAGAGCGCCGTGCGGAATTTCCGCCGCGAGCGCCCCGCCGTCGAACCGCGGCCGGCGTCGGTCAGGGCCGCCTGCGGATCGGGGCGCGAGGCCGAGACGGCGGGCGCCAGGCCGAAGAGAACGCCGGTCGCGATCGAGATCGCGAGCGCGAACAGCAGCACGCCGGTGTCGATCCGAGTGTCGGCGAGGCGCGGGATGGCCGACGGGGCCAGGCGCAGGAGCGGCCCGATCGCCCAGGACGCGATCACCACCCCGAGCGCGCCGCCGATCGCGGACACCACGAGGCTCTCCGTGACGAGCTGGCGCACGATCCGCCGGCGTCCCGCTCCGAGCGCGGCTCGGATCGCGAGCTCCTTCTGGCGGGCCGTGCCGCGCGCGAGCTGCAGGTGCGCGACGTTGACGCACGCGATCAGGAGGACCAGTCCCACCGCGGCGAGCAGCGTCCACAGCGCGGGCCGCACGTCCTCGAAGAGCCTGTCGTCGAGGGGGACCAGGGTCGCGGTCTGACCGCTGTTCGTGTCGGGATACTGGAGCTCCAGCTGCCGCTCCATGCCGACGACCTCGGCGCGGGCCTGCGCCACCGTCGCCCCCGGCGCCAGGCGCGCGAGCAGGCGCGCCCCGGTGTGGTTGCCCCGGTTGAGCCACGTCTTCTCGGCGCCGTGGAGGCCGATCGGGCGGTACATGTCGACCGGCTTCGGGAAGAAGCCGAAGCCGCGCGCGGCCACCCCGACGATCGTGTGGGGAACCGCGTCGAGCCGGATGCTTCGACCGATGACGCCGCGGTCGCCGCCGAAGCGCGTTCGCCACAGCTCGTTGCTCAGCACCACGGCGGGGGCCGCCTCGGGGCGGTCGTCGGCCGGCAGGAGAACCCTCCCGAGCGCCGGGGTCGCGCCGAGCAGCGGGAAGAAATCCGCCGAGACCTCGCCGACCCGGAGGAGCTCGGGCTCGCGCCCGCCGGATACGGTCATCTCGTCGGCCCGGAAGAGCGCGAGCGGCCGGATCGAGCGGGCTCGCTCCCGCATGTCGAGAAACGTCGGCCAGGCGACGCCCATCTCGCCGCTCACGTGATGCCGCTCGGCCACGACGACCAGCCGGTCGGGCTCGGGATAGGGGAGACGGCGGAGCAGGACCGCGTGGACGACGCTGAATATCGCGGTATTGGCTCCGATCCCGAGCGCGAGAGTCGCGACGGCGACGGCGGTGAAGCCGCGCGCGCGTCCGAGTGTTCGAAGCGCGTAGCGCATGTCCTGGAGAAGTCCGCTCATGGTCACTCCGTTCTCAAGGCCTCGATCGGGTCCAGCCGCGCCGCGCGGCGCGCCGGGATCGCGCTCGCGGCGAGGGCCACTCCGGCGAGCAGCAGCGCGACGGCGCCGAGCGTCGCCGGATCGCCCGGTGCGATCTCGAACAGGAATCCGCGCAGCAGGCGGGTGAGGGCGAACGCTCCGGCGAGACCGATCCCGACGCCCGCCGCGGCGAGCCGGAGCCCCTCTCGCAACACGAGCCGCCGCACGGTCACGCGGTCCGCGCCGAGCGCCATCCGGATGCCGATCTCACGCGTGCGCTGACTGACGGCGTACGCGGTCACGCCGTAGATGCCGATCGCGCAGAGCAGCAGCGCCATCGCGGCGAATACCAGCAGCAGCTGGACCAGGAACCGCGGACGCGCGACCGAGCGGCGGACGACCTGCTCCAGCGTCGAGAGGCGGGTGACCGCCAGCTCGACGTCGAGCGACCGGATCTCCTCGCGGACCGCGCGGGCGAGCCGCTCCGGCGGGACGGCGCCCCGCACGACGACGTGGAACTCCGTCGTCGGCGCCTGCTCGAGGCTGCCGTAGAACTCGGGCGTCGGGCCGGCGCCGAGCTCGGCGTCCCGCACGTCGCCGACGACTCCCACGACCTCGCCCTCGATGCGCGTCGTCGAGGGGCGGGCGCCGAATCGGAGCCGGCGGCCCAGGGCGTCTCCGGCGGGGAAGTACTTCCGGGCGGCGGCCCGCGAGACGAGGATGGCGATCGGAGCGCCACGCCGGTCCTCGGCGGTGAAGCCGCGGCCGGCGACGATCGGAATGCCCATGGTCGCGAAGTAGTCGCGGCTGGCCACGCGCAACTGCGCCGACGGCTCCCGGCCGTCGTCCGGCGCGCCCGACGCGCGGAAGCTGCTGCTGAAGCTCATGCCCGTCAGCGGCAGGCCGAACACGGCCCCGGCCGACGACGCGCCGGGGATGGCGCGCATGCGCTCGAGGAGGCGCTCCAGGAAGGCGGCCCGCGCGGCCTCGTCGGGGTACCGCGCCTCGGGCAGGGTCAGCTCGTAGGACAGCGCGCTCTCCGTTCGGAAGCCGGGGTCCACCGTCGAGAGACGGGCGAGGCTGCGGAGGAGAAGACCCGCGCCCGCGGAGAGAACCAGGGCCAGCGCGACCTGGGCCACGACGAGGACCTGCCGCGTGCCGACGCGCCGTCCCGTCCCGGCATCCGCACCCACGCCGCGCAGGGAAAGCATCGGACCCGGCTTGAGCGCCGCCAGCGCGGGGACGAGCCCGAACAGGGCGACCGAGACGAGCGTCCACGCGGCGGTGAATGCGAGCACGCCCGCATCCAGGCCCACCTCCGACAGGCGGGGAACCGACGCGGGCGCGAGCCGCACGATCGCGTCCAGCGACGCGGCGGCGAGCGCGAGGCCGGCCGCGGCCCCCGCGACGGCGAGCACCGCCGACTCGGTGAGGAGTTGCCGGGCGATCCGCGCCGACGCGGCGCCGAGCGCCGACCGGATCGCCATCTCCGCGCGGCGGCGAGAGCCGCGCACGAGGAGAAGGTTCGCGACGTTGGCGCAGGCGACGAGCGTCACGAGCGCGACCGCGCCGAGGAGCATCTTCATCGCCGGCGCGACCGGGCCGGTCAGCGTCTCCGCGAGCGGCTCGACGCCCGCGGCGTACCCGGCGTTCGTGCGCGGATAGGCGGCGCGCAGCCGCTCGGCGATGGCGCGGATCTCGGCTCGCGCGGTCTCGAGGCGGGCGTCCGGCGCGAGCCGGGCCACCACGTCGAGGTAATGCGCGCCCCGCTGCGTCGCGACGTCGGGGCCGAACCGCAAGGGCACCCAGAGGTCCGCGCCGTCCTCGGGGATCCGGAAAGACGGCGGCATGACGCCGGCCACCGTGTACGCCTCGCCGTCGAGGCGGACCCTCCGGCCGACGATCGCCGGATCCGCGCCGAAGCGGCGCGTCCACAGGCCGTGCGCGAGGACGACCGAGGCCGGCGCGCCCGTGGCGGCGTCGGCCGCGGTCAGCGTCCGGCCGAGCAGCGGCCGCACCGCGAGCGCCTCGAAGAAGCCTCCGGTCACCGCGGTGCCGGAGAGCTGCTCGGCCTCGCCGGAGCCGGAGAGCACGAGCTCCGTCGTCGTGAAGGCGCCCATCGAGGAGAACGAGCGGCTCTGCCCCTTCCAGTCGAGGTAATTCGGGGCCGACACGGCCACCCGATCGAACCCCTTCGCCTCGTTGGACTCGGAGATGGCGACCAGCCGGTCGGGCTGTGGAAATGGCAGGGGCCGGAGCAGGACGCCCCGCACCAGGCTGAAGATCGCCGCGTTGGCGCCGATTCCGACGGCGAGCGTCGCGATCGCGGCCAGGCTGAAGCCGGGCGAGCGCGAGAGGGTGCGCAGCGCGTAGCGGAGGTCCTGGAGGAGTCCTCGCATCGCCGTCACTCCGATCGAAGCGCCGTCATCGGGTCGGTCTTCGCGGCCACGCGCGCGGGAATCCAGCACGCCAGCAGGGCGGCCGCGGCGAGCACCGCGGCGACCGAGCAGAAGGTCGCGGGGTCCGTGGCAGGCACGTCCACGAGCAGGCTGCCCATCCAGCGCGTCACGACGAGGGAAACGGCGAGGCCGATGCCGATCCCGAGCGCGACCATGCGCAGGCCGTCGCCGAGCACGTCGCGGACGACGCGTCCCGGAGCGGCGCCGAGCGCCATGCGCACGCCGATCTCGGCGCGCCGCCTCCGCACCGCCGCCCACATGACGCCGAAGATGCCGACGCACGAGAGCCCGAGCGCGGCGCCCGCGAAGATCGAGAGCAGCTCGGCGCCGAACCGCTGGCGCGTGAGCGACTCGGAAACGACACTGTCCACGCCCCGGATGCTCGTGATGGGGAGCATCGGATCGACGGCGTGAAGCGAGCGCCGCAGGGCGGCTTCCAGAGCCGCAGGCCCGCCGGGCCCCCGAACCACGACCTCGGACCAGCGCTTCCAGTCCTGGGCCGCCTGCACGAAGGGCGTGTACATCGCCGGTTGATCGCCGTCTGTGAGACCGAAGTGGCGAACGTCGCCGGCGACGCCGACGATCGTGATCCACTGCACGTCCTTCATGCGGGCCCATCGCACGCGGTGCCCGATGGGGTCGGAGTTCGGGAAGTAGCGTCGCACCATCGCCTCGTTCACGACGCCGACCAGCGGCGCGTCTTCGCGGTCGGCGTCGGTCAACCGGCGGCCGGCGCGAAGCGAAATCCCCATGACCCCGAAGTAGTCGCCCATGATGCTTCTCGCGTAGAGGGACGGCTCGTCGCCCGGCGCGAGCGGAGGCGCGCCGTCGATGAGGAAGTCGTGGTTGAGGGAGGCTCCCGACATCGGTAGCTCGCTCACGAGCGCGGCGTGCAGTCCCGGCTCCCCGTTGAGAGCCTCGAGGAGCCGGCGCCGGAAGGCCGACTGCGACTCCTTCTTCTCGTACCGGCTGGCGGGCAGGTCGATGCGAGCCGCCACCAACCCGTCGGCGCGGAATCCCGGCTGGACGCTCTGGAGACGCCAGAGCACGCGCAGCAGCAATCCGGCGCCGACGAGCAGCACGAGCGCGAGGGCGATCTCGGCGACGACGAGCGTCCCTCGCGCCGAGCGCGAGTCGCGCAGGCCCGACGAGCGCGTCGACCCGAGCAGCGTGCCGAAGCGGCGGCCCGAGGCCTGCCAGGCCGGGATGATCCCGAAGATGACGCTCGTCGCCAGCGATGCGGCGAACGTGAACGCCGCGACGCGGAGATTCGCTCCGACGTTGGACAGCCTGGGCAGCGCTTCGGGGAAGCGAGACAGCAACGCCTCGACGCCCCAAGCGCTCAGGAGGTAACCGAGCCCGCCGCCGAGCAGCGCCAAAACCGCGCACTCGGTGAGGATCTGTCCGAGGATGCGGCGGCGCGACGCCCCGAGCGCGACGCGGATCGACAGCTCCGGGGCGCGCGCCATCACGTTGGCCATCTGCAGGTTCGCCAGGTTCGCGCACGCGATCAGGAGCACCAGTCCGACGGCGCCAGCCAGGATGGCCAGGGATCGCCGGCTGTCGCCCACGACGCTGTCGAGGAGGCCGACCAGGTCCGCCTGCAGGCCCTTGTCGCTCTCGGGATGCAGTCGTCCGAGCTCCTTGAAGGCGGCGTCGAGGTCCGCGCGAGCGGCGCTGAGCGTCACGCCCGGCTTGAGCCGGAGAACCGGGCGCAGGAAGTGGACGCCCCGCTCCGGTGCCGCCGCCGGATATCCGACCCACAATGGCACGTACAGGTCGGCCTTCTGCTCGGGCAGCGCGAACTCGGGACCCATGATGCCTACCACCGTCCACTTCGCGCCGCCGAGCTGGATCGTCTTGCCGACGATGTTCCGGTCGCCGCCCCAGACCCTCTTCCAGATGGAGTGCCCGAGGACGACGACGCGCTCGCCGCCGGGCCGGTCGTCCTCGCGGGTGAGCGTCCGGCCCAGCGCCGCGCGCACGCCGAGCGTCTCGAAGAGCGCCCCGCTCGCCATTGCGGAGATTCCCTGCACGGGCTCCGACCCGGTCTGGATGTCGAACGGATTCAGCGCCGCGGCCCCCATGTTCTCGAAGGATCGAGTCATCGCCGCCATGTCCGCCAGCTCTGGGGGCGAGGGGTTCTGCGGCATCGTGTAGAGCCGTTCGGGGTTCGCGTACGGCAGGGGACGGAGGAGGACGCCGTCGACCACGCTGAAGATCGCCGTGTTGGCGCCGATCCCGAGCGCGAGCGTCAGCGCCGCGACCGCGGTGAAGCCGGGCGCCGAGGCGAGCCGGCGCAGCGCGTAGCGGACGTCGTGAAGCAGGTTTTCCATCGGAGCTCCTTCAGTCGCCCCGCACGGCGGCGGACGCCCGATCGGCGCAGACGGACGAGGCTTCGGAGCTCATTCGCTCCTCAGCGCGTCGACGGGATCCGTGTGGGCGGCGCGTCGCGCCGGGAGGTCTGCGGCGACGAGAGCGCTCGCGGCGAGCACGGCGCAGACCGCGGCGAGCGTCGCCGGATCCGCCGGGGCGACGCCGTAGAGGAGTCCGCGCAGGAGCCGGCCCGCCGCGACGGCGAGTCCGAGCCCGGCGCCGACTCCGACCACGAGGGGAAGCGCCGTCTCCCGCAGCACCAGCCGCCGGACGTCGGCCGGCCGCGCGCCGAGGGCGAGGCGGATCCCGAACTCCCTCCGCCTCCGGCTCGAGGACCAGGACACGACCGCGTAGATTCCGAAGGCGGCGAGCACGAGCGACAGCGCTCCGAAGACGCCGAGGAGCGACGACCCCACGCGCTGCGGCAGCAGCTGGGCGTCGACGATCGCCGCGTAGGGCTCGACGTTGGTCACCGGCAGGCCCGGGTCGGCCAGCCTTACCTCCTCGCGGATCAGCGCCGGCGCGGCGCGGCCGTCCTCCGTGCGGACGAGGATCTCCATCTTCGACAGCGCGGCGGAGTCCGTCAGCTGCGAGATCGGCAGGTACGCCTGCGGGCCGGGGGCGTCGCCGATGCCCTGTGACCTCACGTTGCCGACGACGCCGACGATGGTGCGCGCCGTGCCGGCGATCTTGAGCCACCGGCCGACGGCGCTCCGGCCGGGGAAGTAGCGGCGCGCCATCGCGGCGTTGACGATCGCGACGGGAGGCGCATCCTGGCGATCGCGGACGGTGAAGACGCGGCCCTCGAGGAGGGGAATCCGAAGCGTGGCGAAGTAGCCCGCGCCCACCGCGGCGTTGTCGACGTCGGGGTGCACCCCGGGCGGGGGC
>Ga0163163_10002119_pt1 | contig 16744 bp, 17 predicted proteins | sample S65metaG_FD_119766 | JGI IMG/M metagenome (GOLD analysis project Ga0163163, IMG submission 119766) | Switchgrass rhizosphere microbial communities from Kellogg Biological Station, Michigan, USA - S6-5 metaG | ecosystem: Host-associated > Plants > Roots > Rhizosphere > Soil | place: USA... | reverse complement strand
ATAGTGTTATGAGTGATAAGCCTTCACATTTTGCTTTGCCTTTCCCAATCCATCGATCCCCAATTCAACTATGTCGCCGTCCTTTAAATATACGTTCGGCTTCATTCCCAAACCAACACCCGCGGGGGTCCCTGTAGAGATGATATCTCCAGGCAATAAACTCATGAATTGGCTTACATAAGAAACCAGGAAGGGAATTTTAAAGATCAGGTTGGAAGTAGTTCCATTCTGCATCGTCTTACCATTCACCATTAACCACAAGCGCAGATTATTTACATCCTTTATTTCATCCTTTGTAACCAGCCAGGGACCGAGCGGTGCAAACGTATCACATCCTTTGCCCTTATCCCAGGTTCCATTCCTCTCCAATTGAAAATTTCGTTCGCTTACATCATTGTGCAAACAATAGCCTGCAACATAATTCATAGCGCTAGCTTCATCTACATAACTTGCCTTCTTTTCGATCACCACTGCCAGCTCAACTTCCCAATCTGTTTTTTCCGAATTTTTTGGAATGATAATGTCATCGAATGGTCCGCACAGTGAAGAAGTAGCTTTTAAAAAGACAACCGGTTCGTTCGGGATCGCAGCATTTGTTTCCTTTGCATGGTCTGCATAATTCAAACCAATGCAAACAATTTTTGATGGCCTCATCACAGGACTTGCAAGCCTTATGTTATTTGCAATTTTGGGGAGGGCGTTCTTATTTTCTTTTAGAAATTTTTCTAATCGATTTAGTCCACTAGTTCCAAAGAAATTTTCATCATAGTCTTCTCCAAAATCAGAAACATCATAGTAAACATCGTCAATAACAATTCCCGGTTTTTCTTCGCCGGCTTTGCCAAATCGGATCAGCTTCATTGTCAAAAATATTTTAATTGATTATTGTATCTGGATGATGGTATCAATATCATCCCATGTTATCCCATCTGTATAAACAAACACCCCTTCGGCTTGTTGCTTGAATTTGAGGTTTTTTTTATCACTAAGCGATGTAACACTCTTTACTTTTTGTTGCACACCCGGAATAAAAATATAAGTTCCTGAAACCTTTTGTAAGACATGAGCAAAGATGGTTTGACCTTTCACAGTGATCACACCCCATTCCTGCGGCGGAATAATATTTCCTCTTGTTCCATAAATACTCCCTCCGTATTGCTTCATCCAACTGCCCATCTCTTTCAATGTGTCTTTGAATTCGGTTTGAATTTGGCCATTCGGCATAGGGCCAACATTCAAAAGGAAATTAGCATTATGGCCTGCTGCATTAACCATATAATGGATAAGATTCTTCATTGATTTATACGACACATCGGTTATGTTATAGCCCCACGAATTATTCATTGTCTCACAAGTTTCCAACGGCAATGCAGAAACAGAAGCTCCTCCAAATCCCGTAGTGTTATTCCCTGGCAGGTCTTTTTCAAACATCTGGAAATCTTCACCGGGCAAAGGAGTGATATGATGGTTGTTGCCAACTAAACATTGAGGCTGCAGTTTGTGGATCAGGTCATATATCTCCCTGAAATGCCAATCAACGCGGGGAGTTGGATTATCATGGTTATCATTATCCAACTGATCCCAATAGCCATCAAACCAAATACCGGCTATTTCTCCATAGTTGGTCAGTAACTCCGTTAACTGGTTTTTCATAAATTGTATATAGTCATTCCAATTCCCATGCACAGTACGACCTGTGCCGTGACCCGTATTTCCTGTCCAATACGAATAATCGTCCCGTCTCCAATCCAGCAATGAATAATACAGGAACAGACGTATGCCCTGTTTATGACATTCATCCGCTAGCATTTTTACAATGTCTTTGTGATAAGGTGTATTCATGATATTGAAGTCGGAGAATTTTGTGTCCCACATGCTAAACCCATCATGATGTCTTGTGATCAGCGTTATGTATTTCATGCCTGCATTTTTCGCCATGCTCACCCATTCGGCTGCATTAAACTCAACGGGATTGAAAAAATCTTTCAGTCTCGTATAATTATTCACGCTGATATTCCTGACCTGCATCACCCATTCACCGGCTCCGGGGATGCTAAAAGGACCCCAATGAATAAACAATCCAAACTTTGCATCGCTGAACCACTCCCGTGCTTTTAAGTTTTCCGGTGTCGGTGTGTAAGGTTGAGAACTGAGGCGCCCGCATACGATGAGACTAAAGAGCGATATAAATAAATATTTCATGAATTGTGTTTTAGTTGTTCAATTTTACAAATCCACCATCAATTAAGTAATCACAACCCGTAATAAAGGACGCCTCATCGCTGCAGAGATACAAGGCAAGAGTGGCGATCTCTTCCGGTTTTCCCATTCTCCCGATGGGCTGGGTCTTTGACAGTTTATCAAACATTTCTTTTTCTTTCCCCGGGAAATTTTTTTGGAGATAGCCATCGACAAATGGCGTATGCACCCTTGCCGGTGAAATAGAGTTACAGCGGATATTGTAATTGAGATAATCTTTTGCCACTGAAATGGTCATCCCGATCACAGCGCCCTTTGTCATCGAATAAGCAAACCGGTCCGGCAAGCCAACAGCAGCAGCCACTGAAGCCATGTTCAAAATGCACCCGGCGTTTTTGTTTTTCATTACAGGGATTATTTCATGCATGCAATTGTACATGCCTTTGACATTTACATTGAACAAACGAACCAGGTCTTCCTCGGTGGTAGTTTCTATCGTGCCCACGTGTGCGACGCCCGCATTGTTTACAAGAATATCAATGACAGGTATGGTCCCAATAATACTTTTTACCTCTCCCTGTTGGGTTACATTGCATTTATTAAAAAAAGACCGTCCCCCCGAGCCATTGATCTCTTCAACAACCCCGATTGCATTTTCATCAATATCTAAGATATGAACCACGCTACCTTGTTTTGCAAATAGCAAAGCAATGGCTTTTCCAATGCCACTCCCGCCGCCGGTTATGATTGAAACCTTATTTTCCAGACTAAACATATCGCACGTAAGTCCCTTTAAGGATTTAGGGTAAAAATTCTCTCCATCAATCTCCATTTTTCTCCTGGTCCGCTTCCTGGTATCGCCTGCTGGTAATTCCACATTAGTTGCTCCCATTGCTGCACTTTCACATTGGTTTTATCCATTTTGACCTTTTGTTCAAGATCAAAATCATCAATCGTTTCCATGATCATAAAAAGGCGGTTATTTATCCGGTAAATTTCCATTTCTTTAATTCCTGAGTCTTTTATGCTCTTTAAGATTTCCGGCCATACTTTCTGATGATATTCTTCATACTCTTTAATGATCGTGGCATCGTCTTTTAGATCCAGAGCAAGACAGTATCGTTTCATACTACTTGTGTTTGAATTACTGACTCACGACTAATCCGAATTTTATAACCTTTTAATCCAAAAAACAAAACAACAATGAAGCAGGCCAGCGGCACAATGTACCCCGTTTGAATGTTTTTTGTTGCGTCTGAAATCAGGCCAAGAACAGGCGGCAAAGCTGCCCCCCCAACTATAGACATTATGATAAGACTTGACCCCATTTTTGTTTCGTGACCGAGACCTTTGATTCCCAATGCAAATATGGTGGGAAACATGATGGACATAAAAAATCCGATTCCAATCAAGGCATACACGGTAATAATTCCATCGCTGAATATAGCAACCAGGGAAAGCACAATGTTGATGGCCGCGTAAAGGGAAAGTAACCTCGCCGGCTGAACATACTTCATAATGAATGTTCCAAAAAAGCGACCCGTCATAAATGCAATACCATAGCCCCAACCAAGATATTCTGCTGCAACCTTTTCATTAAGACCAGCTGACCTGTGTGCAAGATTAATGAAGAAGCTTGTCACACAAACTTGAGCCCCGACATAAAAAAATTGCGCGATCACCGCCCACATAAGATGTTTATGTCTCAGGGTGTGTAGTAAGTTTTTTCTCTCTGTCTTTTCTTCTTTAATATCGGGAAGCTTTGTAAGTAAAAATAGAACAGCCACGGCAAGTATAATTGACCCAATGACAATGTAGGGACCTTTTACACTTGCTGCTTCTGATTGCAGATAAATGTTCCTGGCTTCTACGCTCATTTTAGCCAGGTCAGTATCAGTATATTCTTTGCCTGACAAGATGAATCTTCCACCGATCAATGGAGCTACAGTGACTGCCAGGCCATTGAACGATTGCGCCAAATTGAGTCGTTGTGTAGCAGTGTCTTCGGGCCCTAAAACCGTGGCATAGGGATTTGCGGCTGTTTCTAACATCGCAAGCCCACATGCGATGACAAATAGGGCCGCAAGGAAAAAGGCATATTCCCTGGTATTGGCTGCAGGGACAAATAGAAAAGCTCCAATAGCAAAGAATATCAGGCCAATGATGATGCCGGCTCTGAAACCCAGTCTTTGCATGATCATTCCTGCCGGAATGGCCATAATAAAATAAGCAATGAATACGGCAGAGTCAACTAACGACGACTGAAGTGTGTTTAGCCGAAAAGCTTTTCTAAGATGAGGAATTAATATAGAATCAAGATTAATGATGAGTCCCCAGAAAAAAAACAAGCTTGTTACCAGGATGAATGGTACAAGATATTTGTTAGTTTGGCTCATTGCAGTTTTTTGGTTTGATCAGTTGATATTTCAACCTTATTTAACTGAAAACTTATAAACGGTGGTTTGCTTGTATGTTTCGCCCGGTCTTAAAATGGTGTTTGGAAATGAAGGTTCATTCGGACTATCCGGGTAATGTTGAGTTTCCAGGCAAAGACCAGAATGCGGAATGTAGATCTGTCCTTCTTTTGTAAGCTGCAGGTCCCCATTTAAAAAATTTCCCGAATAAAACTGAATGCCCGGCTGCGTTGTCAATACTTCCATATACCGTCCACTACCAGGATCATAGACCGTTGCCGCTTCCTGTAGCTCGGTTCCCCTCTTATTCAGTATCCAGTTGTGATCAAACCCTCCTTTCACACTGCCCATATCTTTTCCAATTGGTTTTGGAGTCGTGAAGTCCAGCGGTGTTCCCTTCACATTCGCGATCTGTCCCGTAGGAATTAGCTGGTCATTGACCGGCGTGTATTTATCAGCATCCAACTTCAGTACATGGTCCAGGACCGTGGAGTCTTTTCCTGCGGATAAATTGAAATAGGAATGGTTCGTCAGATTCACAGGAGTGGCTTGATCCGTAGTAGCTGTATAGTCAATTTTTAGAGAATTATCCGCACCCAAAGTATAAATGACTTGTACATTCAAATTTCCGGGGTAACCTTCTTCGCCATCCTTACTTTGATACGTCAGCTTTAAACTGCTGTCACCAATCTTTTCAGTATTCCAAATCACTTTATCGAAGCCCACGTTGCCTCCATGCAGGCTATTTCCAAAGTTATTGGGAGCCAACTTGTAAGTTTTGCCATCCATGGTAAATTTTGCGTTGGCAATACGGTTGGCATAGCGGCCCACCAATGCTCCTATGTAGGGATCTTTCTTTTGCATGTACCCGCCAAATGTTTCAAAGCCTAACACCACGTCACCCATTTTGCCATTTCTATCGGGCACCATGAGTTTCGTTATTGTGCCACCGTAGTTTAAAATACTTGCCTGCATGCCGGAAGAATTCGTCAGGGTATATTCCGTGACTGGAGCATTGTAATAATTTCCAAATGGCTTTTCTGTAATACTTGCTTTCATTGAATCTGTTGCAGACTGTCCCGCTTCTCCTTTTGAAACAGAGTTGCTGCTGTTGTTACACGCGAAGAAAAATAAAATAACGGGAAAACAGAGAAGATAAGCTTGTTTATTCATATGGTTTTTTTAAAACTGGCATTAAACAGACGAATCTATTAAAATTTTTTATGCAGGCTTTAAATAATCGCGTATAAAAATATCTTTAAAGTCATTTAAAAAACCAATCACCTCTTTTTAGTTATAAAATTCTTCACTGAGATTGGCCTCGAATTCATTCAGGATGCGATGCCAGGCAGTCGTTCCATTCAGTCAAATAAAAATGCTCTTGTTTCCCCGTCTCCTTACTCTTTTGCGCATCAAGTTAAGTAACTATTGGTCACGAATTACACTAATTGCCGGATTGAACCGGCTTGCGGTTATTAAGATGAATGGTATTAATCAATGGAATCCGTGGTTTACATTTACACCTCGAAAACTTACTGTACCATGAATCATTTAAAAAAAATCGTCTTTAGCATTATAAGTATTTGCCTGCTGCACTTTGCATTCGGCCAGGCAATGGGAAAAGTTATTGAAGAGGCTACCGTGAGAAGTTCCATTCTCAACAAGGCCGTCAGGTATACCATCTATCTTCCTGCCGATTATGATCGCTCTGAACGAACATATCCAGTAGTGTACCTCTTGCATGGGTTCACTGATGACAATACCGGGTGGCTGCAATTTGGTGAGGTCAACCGGTACGCGGATAAAGCAATCGCAGATGGAATTATTCCGCCGATGATCATTGTAATGCCTAACGGAGATTCAAGTTTCTATATCAATTCCTATGACGGTAAAGAAAAGTATGAAGATTTTTTTATCAAGGAATTCATGCCTTCCATTGAAAAAACTTATCGCATCAAAGCAGAGAAAAAGTATCGCGGCGTAGCCGGACTCTCGATGGGTGGCTATGGCTCATTGATCTACTCTTTAAAATACCCGCAGCTTTTTGCGGCGGCCGCGCCGTTAAGCGCCGCCGTTTTTGACGACAGTGCCATCGTCACAATGCCCGATGGCAATTACGATGTTGTCTTAGGACAATTATTTGGCCGGGGACTAAAAGGCAAGGATCGATTAAATAAGGCATTTTATGATAACTCCCCTTTGAAAATAGTAGAAACAAAATCTGCCGATGATCTGAAAAAGGTTCGCTACTGGATCGATTGTGGCGATGATGATTTTTTAACAAAAGGAAATTGCCTGCTCCACATATTGCTTACAGATAAAAAAGTCCCCCATGAATATCGTGTCCGTGATGGAGCACACAATTGGACTTATTGGCGTACGGGTATTGTCGACGCTTTAAAATTCATTGGTGATAGTTTCCACCAGCAATAGGGCTATCGCCAATTCTAAATACTATTACCCGTATCTTTAAATTGTATGAAGAAAAATTTTTTTATTGCTTTTGAAGGTCTTGATGGAAGCGGAAAAAGTACCCAGGTGAAACTTTTGGCCCAGAAATTAAAGGGACAGGGTTTGAAAATTTATACCACGGCCGAACCAACCACCAGTCGGATCGGCCATATCATTAAAGATATTTTCAAGCATAAGATGGAAGCTGACCACAGAACGATTGCAGCACTTTATGCCGCAGACAGGCTGGATCATCTTACAAATAAAACAGACGGAATTCTGAAAAAAATAGACGAAGGATATACCGTTATCACTGATCGGTATTATTTTTCATCTTACGCCTATCATGGTACCCATATGGATATAAACTGGGTCATTAATGCCAACTCACTAAGCGCCGATTTGCTTCGCCCGGATTTGAATGTTTATATTGACATATCACCTGAAGAAAGCATGAAGCGTCTTAACAAAGGACGAGATTCGATCGAATTATATGAGTCGATAGAAAATCTTAAGAAGGTAAAAGAGAAATATTTTGAAGCATTTGAGCTGCTCGGCGGAAAAGAAAAAATTTTTATTATTAACGGGAGCCGTTCAGAAAAAGAAATCTCAAATGATATTTGGAAGGAAATTTCAAAGCTGGTCGGATCGGACAGCCATCATTTGGAAAATAGCATTAAATGAAAAGCGAAGTAGTGCCGGTTGTCAAGGGGAAACCGATTGATGAGTACACACGCTGTGTGCATTACCATTCGGCGCTGGACATTATCGCTATTAAGTTCAAATGCTGCAATGAATATTATCCCTGCTATGAATGTCATGAGGAAGTAGCCGGTCACAAATCCCAGGTGTGGAGCAAAAATGAATTCGACGTAAAAGCAGTTCTCTGTGGCGTCTGTAATAATGAACTGGCGATTTCTGAATACCTGGCCAGCGATAACCGTTGCCCGCATTGCAGTTCAGCTTTTAATCCGAAGTGTAATAAACATTATCATTTGTATTTTGAAACTTAAATAAAATGCCAGTCGAAAAAAAATTAGCCGAATTGAATTTGACGCTTCCACAAATTGCGCCTTCCAAGGGCATTTATAAAAAATGTCTTGTTGTGGGAAACCTCGTATATGTATCTGGTCACGTTTCGATCAATAGCGACGGTAGCTTGATCAAGGGCAAGCTGGGAAAAGATATTTCTGACGAGGAAGGAAAGACAGCAGCCAGGCAGGCGGGTCTGGCCATTCTCAGTTCGATCAAAGAGCACTTTGGAAATTTTGATAAGATAAAAAGAGTGGTCAAACTTCTGGGAATGGTGAATTGTGTGCCGGAATATGAAAACCAACCTGTCATTATTAATGGCTGCAGTGAACTGTATGTTCAGCTTTGGGGTGATGACAATGGAAAGGGTGTTCGCAGTGCTGTAGGCATGGGCTCGCTTCCTGGGAACGTTGCCGTTGAAATAGAAGCAATTTTTGAATTGGAGTAGTGTACAATGAACGAATGGTATCATATCGAAGAGATTGATCGACTGGATTCGCCAGCTCTGATTGTATTTCCGGCAAGAGTAAAGGCAAATATTCAGACAGCTGTTGGCATGGTTGGAAATGTAAGCCAGCTGCGGCCTCACGTAAAAACAAACAAATCAGCTGAGGCAACTCAATTAATGTTAAATGCAGGCATTACTAAATTCAAATGTGCCACTATTGCCGAAGCAGAAATGCTTGGTCTGATCAAAGCACCAGATGTTGTATTGGCCTACCAGCCATTAGGGCCAAAGCTTCATCGATTCATCGAGCTGATCAAAAAATTCCCCTCCACTAAATATTCTTGTCTTACCGATAATATCTCTTCAGCACGAGAACAAGCTGAAGCATTTGCAGCCAATGGCCTGGAAATATCTGTGTATGTTGACCTGAACGTTGGAATGAACAGAACCGGAATAATTCCGGGCGAAAATGCCATTGAACTGTGTAAGTTTATTTCTTCCGCAAAAGGGACCAGGTTCGCCGGTCTTCATGCCTATGATGGGCATATTCGAAATAAGGATTTCGCTCTCCGCACAAAAGAATGCGACGAGGCTTTTGCAATGATTAAAAACTTAAAAGAAGAGCTATTGAAAATTGGAATATCTTCTAATATAATTGTCGGTGGTTCTCCCACTTTCCCTATACACGCCAAACGAAAGAACATTGAGTGCAGCCCGGGCACTTTTATTTACTGGGATAAAGGATATACTGATCTCTGTCCTGAACAAAATTTTCTCACTGCTGCAGTTCTTGTGACCAGGATCATTTCCCTACCTTCTCCGGCAAGAGTGTGCACCGATCTTGGCCACAAATCCGTTGCGGCGGAAAATGAAATCGGGCGAAGAGTTTTTTTTCTGAACGCTTCGGATCTTATACCTGTTGGCCAAAGTGAAGAGCACCTAGTTTGCGAAACGCCAATTGATCACAATCATAAAACAGGCGATGTATTATATGGATTACCTTATCATGTTTGCCCGACAGTAGCTTTGTTTGAGAGAGTCTATACAATTGAAAACGGGAAAATAATGGGTGAATGGAAGAATGTTGCGAGAGATAGAAAAATCTTAGTTTGAAGTTTGATATTTTTTGACATGTGACAATACAGGTTTTGAAAATTTAAAACTTCAACTTTCAAATCAGAAATTTTTATGTTCATTATTGATGCGCATCTTGATCTTGCCATGAATGCGATGGAATGGAACCGTGACCTGCGCCAGCCTATCAACGATATTCGCAAAAGAGAAGCCGGGATGAATGACAAACCGGATCGTGGAAACGGAACTGTGTCTTTTGAGGAATTAAGAAAAGGCAATATTGGATTAGTTGTTGCAACACAAATCGCAAGATTTACGGCACCAGGAAATCCTTTGCACGGCTGGCATTCGGCTGAACAAGCCTGGGCACAAACACAAGCTCAGCTGGCGTGGTATAAAGCAATGGAGGATGAGGGTGAGTTAATGCAGGTAAAAGATCTTCGTTCTCTGGAAATACAATTGGCTTATTGGAACCAGGAGGAGATGGAAAAGAAGGCAATTGGATTTATCTTAAGTCTGGAGGGTGCGGATTCACTAATAACCCTTGACCATTTGCATCGGGCTTACGAATATGGATTACGTGCAATTGGTCCCGCGCATTATGGACCGGGCAGGTATGCAAACGGAACAAATGCAACGGGAGAAATGAATGAAAATGGCTTGCAGTTATTGAATGAGATGGAAAAACTCAACATCATTCTTGATGCTACACATCTCTGCGACGATGCTTTCTGGCAGGCAATGGATCATTTTCATGGGCATGTATGGGCGAGCCATAATAATTGCCGCGCCCTGGTGAACCATAACCGACAGTTCAGCGACGAGCAAATAAAAGTTCTGATTGAAAGAGGTGCCGTGATCGGAGCCGCTTTTGATGCATGGATGCTAGTGCCGGACTGGATCGCGAAAAAATCGACGCCCCGTGAAATGAATTGCAGCCTGGAAAAGGTGATTGATAGCATTGATCATATTTGTCAACTAGCCGGCAACACAGATCATATCGCTATCGGTTCTGATCTCGACGGAGCCTATGGGAAAGAACAAAGTCCTTATGATCTTGAAACGATCGCGGATCTGCAAAAAATTCCTCAATTACTCAAAAAAAGAGGCTATGCTGATGATAGCCTCAACAACATTATGCATGGAAATTGGTTGAGGTTTCTGCGGAACGCGTGGAGCTCTGTTTGATGAATGATGAGTAATGAGTCATGAATGTTTTTCCGACAATAAAGCGTTACTCATTACTGATCACTCATCACTGATCAATTCTCTCGTTTCCTTTCAAAAAAGGTTTGAGAAGGTCAATTGGAACAGGGAAAATTGTTGTGGAATTTTTTTCGGTAGCAATTTCTCTCAAGGTTTGCAGATAGCGTAACGTTAAAGCACTGGAATTCTCACTTAAAATTTTTGCCGCGTCGGCTAAACGTTGCGACGCCTGGAATTCACCCTCAGCCGCAATTACTTTTGAACGGCGTTCACGTTCGGCTTCGGCTTGCTTTGCCATTGCTCTTTGCATTTCCTGTGGCAGGTCGATTTGTTTTACTTCTACATTAGAAACTTTTACTCCCCAAGGCTCTGTATTGGCATCAATGATCTGTTGCAATTTGTGATTGATCTTGTCACGCTGGGAAAGCAGGTCATCTAATTCCGACTGACCCAATACGCTTCGCAAGGTTGTTTGAGAAATTTGAGAAGTGGCCGCCAGGAAATTTTCTACCTGCACAATTGCCTTTTGTGGATCAATGACGCGAAAATAAACAACTGCATTTACTTTGATCGAAACATTGTCCTGTGTGATGACATCCTGTGGAGGTACATCCAGTACTACGGTGCGCAAACTAACTCGAACAATTCTGTCCACAATCGGGATAAGAAAAATAATACCGGGTCCTTTTGCATTGATCAGCCGGCCAAGACGAAAAACCACACCTCTTTCATATTCTCTTAAAACTTTTATCGCATTCGATAAAATGATAATGGCGAAAATGACAACGACAATAGTAATAACGGGAATTTGCTGCATAATGTGTATTTAAGCTGTACGCTGCAAGCTGCAAGCTTTAAGCTTGTCTGCAGCAATAATATTTTCAAGCTTTCTCGACAAACAATTTGAACCCCTGCATCCTTGTCACCCGGACCTTTTCGCCTTTGATAATCTGACCACTGAGTGACTCAGCTTGCCACAATTCGCCATGCACCAATACCATTCCCATGGGATTCAATACTTCGTTTGCAATACCGGTTTCATCAATAAGGGCATTCAGACCAGTTGCAGGTTTCAATCGTTGAGCCCTTATTCCCATCCCGATCACGAAAAGAAAAAACAAGGAAGTTACGGCAGTAGTAGAAATGATCACTGTCCAGGATATTTTTCCTATATCGCCGGACCCTGTACGTATCAGCATCATGGAACCCAGTAACAGGGAAATGATCCCACCTATAGCCAGGATGCCGTGGCTGACAATTTTAATTTCAAGTATAAACAGCAGCAAGGCAAAGGCGATCAGTGCAACACCTGCATAATTGACAGGCAGCGTTTGCAGCGAATAAAAAGCAAGAATCAAACTAATGACTCCAAGAACACCCGGAAGGATCGTCCCCGGGCTGTATAATTCGAACATAATGCCGTAAAAACCGAGCATCAAAAGAATGTAAGCGATATCTGGATCACTAATTATGTTCAGCAATTTTTCAATAAATCCCATTTCATAAATTTCAATCTTTGCGGAAGCGGTGTGAAGTGTCACTTCACCTGAATTCAGATCTACCTTCTTTCCATCTATCATTTTCAAAAGTTCGCCATCATTCTTTGCAATAAGGTCAATGACGGAGTCCTGCAGCGCTTCTGTCTCTGAATAAGAATAACTTCTCCTTACAGCGTTATCCGCCCATTCAATATTCCGGTTTCTTTTTTTTGCAATAGTGCGGATAAATGCAGCGGCATCGTTTGTAATTTTTCCATACATAACACTATCAATTTGGCCTCCGGTCACAGGATGCGCTGCACCAATATTTGTTCCGGGTGTCATCGCTGCTATGTTTGCGGACAGGGTTATAAATACACCAGCTGAACCCGCATCAGCGCCTGCTGGTGATATATACACAACAACAGGCACAGATGATTCCATAATATCACCTACAATGTACCGTGTGGATTTGAGCAAACCTCCGGGTGTATTGAGATGAATGATGAGGCATTCGGCTTTTTTGTTTTCAGATTTTGCAATAGCACGATGAATAAATTCGGCCGTGGAAGGATTTATCGTGGCGTCTACATGTATTGATACAACTGTCTGTGCTTTTAGTGCAGGCGATAAAGAGAAAATAAAGAGCAGGTATAACAATATCCGCTTCATAAAGACAAGCTCAGCATGAGCTAGTACCTGTAATTTACTTGATTTTGGTGAATGGTCAATGGTAAGCGGTTAATTGTGAAACCTGAGTCCTGACTCGTAAGAATTCATTCACGATTGCCGATTCACGTTTTTCGTCACCAGCTCTGTAAACCCTCGTTCAGGGCCCTGTGGTATTTGCGTACGTCGAAGCTATATAAATAAGGAGCTTTATGAGCGCCTCCTTTTTTTACTTCTTCCAGGCGTTTGAGAATGCCGTAGCTTAAAAATTTTCTCTGGAAATTTCTTCTGTCGAGTTTTTTGTCAAGAATAGTTTCATATAGCTTCTGTAATTGCGGCATTGTAAATTTGGACGGCAAAAGGTTATATCCAACAGGATGATAATTCAGATGAGTTTGCAGGGTTCCGAGTGCCTCCTTTATAATTTGCAGATGATCCATCATTAAGGCGGGCAGATCATCGACGTCACGCCAGGTACAATAATCCGAGAAATTATCCGGCTTGGGGTCAACATGCGAATATTCAACCAAAGCATAATATCCGATCGTCACAAACCGGCGAAATAACCAATGATCGTCGTTTAATTCAATACCATCTTTTTTTAATATCTCACGATGAAAGTTTGAATCCGACCGTTTAGGCTTTCCAAATACATTGAATTGGTGAAGAAATATTTTTGAAAGCCCAGTCCTTTCCTGTAATACGCGCTGGGCTGCGTCATCCACATCTTCATTTTTGAACACAAATCCGCCGGGCAGACACCATTGCTTCGCGTTTTTCATTTTTAACAACAATACTTTCAGCTGGTCTTCATGAAAACCAAATATGACACAATCCAGGGACAATGAAGGGAGGTACACCTCGGTTCCTTCAATAATAAAATCTTTTATATTCTTTTTGGCCACGACCTTTAAAGATGAATTAAAAATATTTTCAAGATACTACTTCGGATTGAGAAAATAGATTTAACATTGTGTCATATTGACGCAATGAAAAATTGCCGTTATAATATATCTTAATACACACCAATAAAATACGTATGAAAAGGAATTTCTTTTTTCTGTTACTACTCACTTTCACTGCTTCTATAGCTATCGCGCAGTTGAATGGTGAAGCCCCTCGTATAAAGACTGCAAACGGCACACTTGAAGGAATGAATGAATCCGGTATTAAAACATTCAAGGGTGTCCCATTTGCCGCTCCGCCGGTAGGTGACTTGCGATGGAAAGAACCGCAGCCGGTAAAGGACTGGACAGGCGTGCGCAAGGCGGACAAGTTTGGTCCTCGTGCGATGCAGCTGCCTGTTTTTGGCGACATGAATTTTCGCTCCGATGGAATGAATGAAGATTGTTTGTATCTGAATGTGTGGACGCCGGCAAAAACAGGCAATGAGAAACTTCCAGTACTCGTTTACTTCTATGGTGGTGGATTTATGGCCGGCGATGGATCTGAACTCAGATATGATGGCGAAAGTATGGCTCGCCGAGGCATTGTTACTGTTACTGTAAACTACCGTTTAGGAATTTTTGGATTTCTTTCGCATCCTGAATTGACAAAAGAGTCACCGCATCATGCATCAGGCAATTATGGATTGCTAGACCAGAGTGCCGCGCTGCAGTGGGTTCAAAAAAATATTGCATCATTTGGCGGCGATCCCAAAAAGGTAACCATTGCGGGCGAATCCGCGGGTTCATTTTCAGTGAGCGCACAAATGGCTTCTCCATTATCAAGAAATATAATTGCCGGCGCCATTGGGGAAAGTGGCTCTTTGCTTGGTCTTAATCCTACAGCCACTTTAAAGGACGCTGAAAAGGCGGGTATTGATTTCGGAACAAGCATAAAGGCAAGTACGCTTGCTGACCTCCGGGCTATGCCTGCAGATCAATTATTGAAAGCAACAGCAAGTGCGGGATTCGGAAGATTTCCCATTTGTATTGATGGATATTTTTTCCCAAAATCCCCCCTTGAAATTTTTGAAAAAGGCGAGCAGGCTCATGTGCCTTTACTCGTTGGATGGAATTCGCAGGAAATGGTTTACCAGATGGTAATGGGCCAGGACAAGCCTACTCTTGATAATTATAAAAAAGCTGTTGAAAAGCTTTACGGAGAAAAATCAGCAGAGGCCATGACAGTTTACAGCGCCTCAAATGACCAGGAAGCAGAACAGGTCGCTACTGATCTTGCCAGTGATCGCTTTATCGGCTTTAGTACATGGAAATGGAGCGATGTCCAAAGCAAAACAGGGGGGAAACCTGTGTATCGTTATTTGTATGCTCGTCCTCGGCCAGAGATGAGAGCTGAGATGGGCAATGCAACGGCAGGTCTTGCCGGCGGTGTGATAAAAGATACTTCCGCCAACAAAGGACCGAAAATGCCACCGGCTCGTGGTGCAGTCCATTCTGCGGAAATAGAATATGCACTTGGCAATTTGCCAACCAACCGTGTATACGACTGGCTACCGGAAGACTATAGAGTCTCAGAGATCATGCAAGCCTTCTTCGCTAATTTTATAAAAACAGGTAGTCCGAATGGTCTTGGGGTTCCCGAATGGCCTGCTGTTGACAACAGTAAAGGCGTACAGGTAATGCATATCAATGTTGATACGAAGGCAATGGAAGATAAAAATGGGAACCGGTATTTGTTTATGGATAAGACGGCGAAGAAATAGCATTGTGAAGCGTGAGTCATTAATCGGCAAAATGTGAATTATCAATGGTGAATGGGGGCAGACAGTTTAGCGAGATCGCAACAATAGATAATTAGAAACCATTTCTCAGGATTACAAGAACAAGTTTTATAAAAACAACCACTGCGGTTGCTTTGAAATGTAGGTGTGTCAGATGAAACATTTCTTATAGAGCATGATATGCCAGGAGATCCTTATACGAATATCACAACCAGCTATAACAACTTACAAAAAATAAAGAGTTAGCAGATATTCCATCGCCGCGCATCAAATAAAAAAGCCGGCAGTCTCATCCGGCTTTTATGTTGGTAATCCAACCGAGCACAACATGAATTATGATTTTTAAACCAATGATTAAACCATCAATAGAAATTCAATGAATTTCGAATATAAGATTATATAAAAAGATTCGCACTTCTTTATTCTTAACACCTGCATAAAAATATGAATCACATTTATTTCCATGTCAGTATTGGCACTATTTTTTCTGCTTGTTAGATCAGAGTTTTATTAATACCCCTCTAACCTAGTTTACATTTTTTTAATCTTCTAAAAAGCAGTAATTATGAAAAAAGTATTGTTATCTATGTTGGCGATAGCCCTGACCGCTACTATTGCAGTTGCCCAGGAAGCAAAAGATTACAAACAGGAGCGTACCGAGTGGGAAAAGAAAGTGAAGAATGAATTGAAACTTACAGCAGATCAAACGACAAAGTATGACGCACTCAACACCGAGTACAATACTAAAATGGATGCCTTGGTACAGGATGCGAGTTTAAGTACGGATGCTCAAAAAGAAAAGAAAATGGCTCTTAAAAAAGAAAAAGAAGGCAAACTGTTTGAATTCTTAACGCCCGAACAGCAGGAAAAATATAAGGCGCTGGTAGAACAAAAGATGAAGGATATGAAAAAACCTGCAGGTAAATAAATTGTTTCCTTTACCCATATCAGTTAATAAACCTATGGGTAAGGCAATAAAAAACCGGATGTTGTCCATCCGGTTTTTTTTATGCGGAAACTTTATCTATTTCAACCCATATTTGGCCATATACCTCTTGTACAATTGAGTTTGTTTGTTTTCCAGGCT
>Ga0163163_10002118_pt1 | contig 16745 bp, 14 predicted proteins | sample S65metaG_FD_119766 | JGI IMG/M metagenome (GOLD analysis project Ga0163163, IMG submission 119766) | Switchgrass rhizosphere microbial communities from Kellogg Biological Station, Michigan, USA - S6-5 metaG | ecosystem: Host-associated > Plants > Roots > Rhizosphere > Soil | place: USA... | reverse complement strand
GCCGCGCAGCCTGGCGACCAGGCGCGGCCCCCAGCTGGTGAAGCCGAGCACGCACGAGACGAGCAGCGAGACCGCCACCGCGCAGGCCATGGTGAGGCCGAACGGCTTGAACCACTGCCCCGACAGTCCGGGCAGGAAGGCGATCGGCACGAACACCGCGAGAATCGAGAGCGTGGTCGCGGTGACCGCCAGCCCGATCTCGTCGGTGCCCTCATGCGCGGCAGTGACGTGATCCTTTCCCATCTCCACGTGGCGCACGATGTTTTCCCGGACCACGATCGCGTCGTCGATCAATATGCCGATCGCGAGCGACAGCCCGAGCAGCGACATGGTGTTGAGCGTGAAGCCCCACAAGAGGACCGCGATGAACGCGGCCAGCACCGACACCGGCAGCGCCAGGCCGGTAATGACCGTCGAGCGCCAGGAGTTGAGGAAGAGGAAGACGACCAGCACCGTGAGGAGAGCCCCCTCGAACAGGGTCTTCTGCACGTCCGCCACCGAGTGGGACACCCGCACCGCGGCATCCTTCACCACGTCGAGCTTCACATTGGACGGAAGTGTCTTCCGCACCTTCGCGATGCGGGCCATGACCGCGGCGCTCACTTCGGTGGTGCTGTAGCCCTTCGATTTCTTGATATCGAGGCCCACCGCAACCCGGTCATTGAAGAGGGCGAGGGTTCGGGGTTCCTCGGCGCCGTCTTTCACCGCGGCCAGGTCACCCAGGCGGATGAGCCGCCCGTTGCCGCGGTCGGCCACGATGAGCTGCTCGAATTCGGCCGGAGTCTGCAGCCGGCCCTTCAGCCGGATCGAGCGCTCGTCGAGCGTCCCGTCCAGGCGCCCCACCGGTGCCGCCAGGTTCTGCAGCGCCAGCGCCTGGACCACCTGCGCCACGCTCGTGCCGGTAGCCTGGAGCGCGTCGGGCTTGAGCTCGACCGTGAGCTCGCGAACCTGCTTGCCGGACACGTCCACCTCGGCCACCCCGGGAATCGAGCGCAGCTCCCGGGTGATGCCCGGGTCGGCAATGCGGGTCAGCTCCCGGGGTGCCAGCGTCGCCGACGACAGCGCGATCGACACGATGGGCCGGTCGGTGTCGTTCGCCTTCCGGATGATCGGCTCCTTCATTTCGACCGGCAGGTCGTTCCGGATCCCGGAGATGGCGTCCCGGATGTCCTGGGTCGCCTCATTCAGGGGCTTGGTGAACTGGAACTCGATCAGGATGGTCGCGAACCCGTCCATCGCCTGTCCATTCACCTTCTTGACGCCGGTGATCGACGAGATCGCTTCCTCCACCGGGTCGAGTACTTCCTTCTCCACGGTTTCCGGCGAGGCCCCGGGGTAGGGCAGCGCCACGCTCACATAGGGCGGCGCCACATCGGGGTACTCATCGGTCTTGAGCGTGAATAGCGCGAAGAGGCCGAAGATCACCAGGGCCATCATCACCACGACGGTGATGACGGGACGACGGATGGCGCTATCGGAGATGAACATGGGCCATCACTCCTTGGTGATCCGGACCGGCGTGCCGACGGCGATGCCCGCTCCGGGGCCCACCAGCACCGTGTCTCCCGGAGCCAGGCCCGAGAGAATCTCCACCAGCTGCAGCACGTCATCCTGCATGCCCAGCTCCACCGCCACCAGCTCCACCCGCCCACCCCGCAGCCGGCGCACCGAGGTGGCGGTCGTCTTGAAGTCCACGCCGTTCAGGGGAATAGCCAGCGCCTGGCGCTGCTCGGTGGCGACCCGGCCCTGGGCAAAGAGCCCGGCCACCAGCCGGCCGGCGTTGTTGGGAATGCCGACGTAGATGCGCACCTGGCGAGTGGCGGGATCCACCGCCGGATTGATCCGCTCCACTCGCCCGGTGAATGAGCGGCCCTCGTACCCGCTCACCTCGAAGTCCACCGACGTGCCGATCTTGAGGACCGCGAGCGCGCTCACCGGCACGTTCGCTTCCAGCCGCAGGCTCTCGGGATCGACCACCGAGACGGCGGGATTCCCCAGCTGCAACACATCGCCGGCATTGGCCTGGCGCTCGCTGATCACCCCGTTGAACGGAGCGCGGATCGCGGTCTTCTCGAGCTGCTTGCTGGCGTTGGCCAGCCTGGAGCTGGCATCGGCAAGCATGCCCTCGGCATTGGTCACGGTCCAGCGGGCCTGCTCCAGATCCCGTTCCGCCAGCGCCCCGGCCTGCGCCAGACGCTCCGAGCGCTCGGCATTCCGCTTCGCCACGACCAGGGCACCGTTCGCGCTGCGCTCCTGGGACCGGGCGGAAACGACCGCGTCGCGGATGGCGGAGTCGTCGAGCCGAATCAGGACCTGTCCGCTCTTCACCGTCTGGCCCTGCTCCACCAGCACCTGCACCACGGCCCCCGCGACTTCGGCACGCAGCGTCGCCTGCCGCTGGGCGATCAGGGTGCCGGAGATCGAGGGTCCGCTGGAGATCTGCCGCGACGCGGCCACCGCGATGTTGTCGGCCCGAAGCGCCACCGCCGGAATGTCCGCCGGGGTCTTGCCCGTCTCGGCCTTGCTCCGGTCGCAGCCGGTGGCTGCGGCGCCGAGCCCCGCGAGCAGGATCAGGGAGTTTCCGAAACTGCGGCGATGCATGACGCTCATGGAATACCGAATCCGGACGTGGCCGAGGACTGAGTCTGTGCAGCCGGACGCCGGGTCGCCGTCGCCGATGACGGAGTGACCTGAGTGGCGGCGCCGGCGAGGGGCAGCTGGGCGATGAGCGCCATCCGCATCCGCGCGACCAGAGCGTCACGTGCGGCCTGGGCCCGATTGGCCCGGGCCTGTTCCAGCGCCAGCCGGGCATCCAGCAGCTCGGTATGGGTGGAGATCCCCTCGCGGTAGCGGATCTCGGCGATGTCGTACGCCCGAACGGCCTGCGCCGTGGTGCCTTCGCTCGCCCGGAGAATCTCGCGGGCGCTGGCCAGCTGCTCCAGCGAGGTGCGGGCGTCGAGCTGGGCGAATTCCGAGCTCTGGCGGTACCGGAGTCGGGCGTCCTCCAGGTTGGCGCGCGCCACGATCTTGTCTCCGGAGATCCGGCCGCCGGTGAACAGCGGCACGGTGAGCCCGACCGCCATGCTCCAGTTGGTCAGGAACTGTCCCCAGCTGGGCAGCCCCGATCCCGGATAGGCCACCCGCCCATACGCCGAGGTCAGCGCGACCGAGGGAAGATTCTGCGACCGCGCCACCTTGAGCAGCCCCTCTTCCGCCCGGATCGCGAGGGCCGCCTGCCGCACCGGGGCCCGCTGCTCGGAGCCGGTATCACCCTCGGCGGCCAGGAGTGCGGCCAGGGAAGGCACGCCCGCCATCGCGGAATCGTCCGGCACGGTGGTGAGGCGGAGGGCGGTATTACTCGGGAGATCCAGCAGCTGTTTGAGACGCAGATAGGCCAGCTCCCGCTCCGAGGCGCGCTGGATGGCCTGGGACCGCTGATTGTCGCGGGTTACCCGGGAGCGCAGGAGATCGAAATCGGGGACCGTGCCGAGACTCCGCCGGAGCTCGGTCTCCCGGAGCGTCGAATCGGCCTGTTCGAGGGCGGTGACCGCGATGCCGGAGAGCTGGTCTCCCAGCGCCGCGTCGAAGTACGCCTGGACCACGTCCAGCGTGAGTTGGGCCTCGCTCTCGCGCAATCCGAGCTCCGCGCTCTGGCGACCGGCATTGGCGGCCTGGATCTGACCCCCCAGGCGGCCCCCGCTGAAGAGGGTCTGGGAGAGCGACAAACCCAGGTTATAGGTATTGGCCCGTCCAAACGGCAGGCTGCCCAGGTTTCCGAAGGGATTCAGGGCCGAGACGCACTGGAGCGACTTCTCCAGGGAATCGACCCGGGCCCCGATCGGAAGCGAGGGATCCGCCAGGAACTTGTTGCAACTGGTGGGTGCGCGCGATGAGGTCGTGTCGGTCGACGCAAGACTCGAAAACTGCGACTTGATCAGCCGGGAGTAGGAGGCCGAGCCGGTCAATTGCGGAAACAGCTCGCTCTTGGCCTTGATCTGCTCGCCGCGGGAACGGTTCACCGCCGATCGTGCCAGACCCACGACCTCGCTCCCCGGTCGAGCCAGCTGGAGCGCGTCCTCGAGGGACAGCGGGCGCGGTTCGCCCGGCGTCTGGGCTCGCGCGGGCGTTGCGCCGCCGAACGCCAGCAGGACGACAAGAACCCCGGCGGGGAACCTCATGCCGGTTCCTCCGCCCCGATCGCCCGGACGAACAGATCCACGTATTGCTCGATCGCCTCCTTCGGCTCCAGCCGGTAGGCAAACGGCATGACGTCCCGGCTCATCGCATCGGCGAACAGCGTCCCCATCAGGGTCATCGCCGCGGCCGGCGTGGCGAACTCGGCACGGGCCAGCCCCTGGGCGCGGAGCCGCTCGATGTAGCCCGCCAGCTCCCGGCCGGCACAGGCGGACGCGCTGCTTTCCTTGGGCAGGAGGCCCGGGTGCTCTTCGATTTCTCCCATCGCGGTTCGAATCACCGATCGACGAGTCCACAGTTCCTCCCAGTGCAGCCTGGCCCAGGCCAGCAGCTCGACCCGAGGATGAGCCGGAGTCACGGGGAGCACGCCTGGTCCTGACGTGGCGCAGGCACAGCGAATGGCTTCGTGCAGCAACGCGGTCTTGGAGCCGAAATGCCGGAACAGGGTGACTTCGTTCACCCCGGCGAGCTGCGCAATTTGTCGAGTGGTCGTCCCTCGAAAGCCGGTCTCGGCGTACAGCTCGGTCGCGGCATCGAGGATTTTCTGGCGGAGATCCATAGGGCGCCCAAGCTAGTCGAGACCCCCCGACCCATGCAAGCGGGCACTTGCATACGTTCCGATAGCTTAACCAATTTCAGGCGGGAAAGTATAGGCTAACCCGTTTGCACGTATTATCTTGGAGGTAGTGAAACCAGCCATTCCACTGCTGATTTTTGCTTCGGCCGGAGCCCTCCCAGGGTGCCGGTCCGAGACACCTCGTCCCTCGGCGAAGGTCCCGGTCCCGGTCGAGGCGGCCGCAGTCGTTCGCAAGTCGACTGTCATTGCCTTCTGGCTCCCCGTTGCGGATACCCTGCGCCCCAAAGAGCTCCGCCGCGCCCGCGAGCAGTTTCGCCGATCGAACCAGGTGGTGGCCAATTATCTCCAGGACACCGACATCACCCTGATAGCCACCGTCAAGGACACGGTCGTGATCCACCTGCAGGGTGGCGCCACCCGGTTGGTCATGCTTTCCGGTCTCGACTTCCCCTACGGCTATCTGTTCATCGAGCCGGGTTACGCGGAAGAATTCCACACGGGACCGACCAGCGAGGACGACATCGAGAACGCGCTGGACGACTACTTCGGTCTCGAGCCACCCGATTCATCCCCGCCCCATCGAATCGCTCGCGCCGCCTTGATCGCTCAAGCCGCCTCGTTTACGCCCGGTCCTCGGCGCCGAATTCCGTAGCGCCGCTGCGGCTTGACACCCGCCGATCGACGGGTGAACCTACGACCCCTTCATGAGACGCATACTGCTTTCCCTCGTGGTGCTCGCCGCGGCGATGTACGTCGCGGCGCGGCCGGTCGGTCCCGCGCCGGCACTGGGAGCCTTCCTCGATCCGGCCAATGGCGTCTGGGCCCTGGCGCGCACCGCGAACCCCAGGCCTCGTGCGGCGGCGAATATTCCCGGGTTGCGCGCGCCGGTCGACGTCCTGATCGATGACCGGGGCGTGCCCCACATCTTCGCCGCATCGGAGGAAGACGCCTGGCGAGCTCAGGGCTTCCTGGTGGCCCGTGACCGGCTGTTCCAGATGGAGTTGTCGACCCGCGCCGCCAGCGGAACCTTGTCGGGGCTGGTTGGCGCGCGCGCGCTCGAAGTCGATCGGATCGCGCGGCGACGGGGCCTCGCGTGGGGCGCGGAGCGCCTGGCGGCGGGCCTGGACAGCAGTGGCCTGCTGTCGCGGGCCGCGCAGGCCTATGCCGACGGGGTCAATGCCTGGATCGATGCGATGCGTCCCGCGGATCTCCCGCTCGAGTATCGGCTGCTCGGCGTCCGGCCCCGGCGCTGGGAACCGCTCATGACGTACTACTTCTTCAGCCAGATGGCGCTGACCCTGGCCTACGAAGACCCGACCCTCGATCGGCTCCGGGTGCGATCCCTGGTCGGCGCGGCGGCAACCGAAGCCCTGCTTCCGCTCAATAGTCCGATTCAGGAGCCGATCCAACCCAACGGCCAGGGCGCGCCGCGGTATGACTTCGTTCGCCCGTTTCCGCCTCCCGGCGCGCCCGATACGGCCGCCGCGGTCGCGCTGGAGGAGCGGGCCGCGGTCGCGCTGGCCCTGGGCCTCACCCCCCGGACTCCGGGCGACGGGGATGCCATCGGAAGCAACAACTGGGCGGTCGCTCCGGGGCGGACCGCGGCCGGCCACGCGCTGCTCTCCGGCGATCCGCATCTCGAGCTCAGCCTGCCTTCGGTGTGGTATGAGATCCACCTGCACGTGACCGGTGGGCCGGATGTCGCCGGCGTGTCCTTCCCCGGCTCGCCTGGCGTCGTGATCGGATTCAATCGCAACGTGGCCTGGTCGTTTACGAACACCGGCGCCGACGTGCGGGACCACTACGCGGAGACGGTGGACGATTCGCTCGCGCCGAACCGGTATCTGCTCGATGGGGCGTGGAAGCCGCTGGAGCGCCGGGTGGAGATGTTGCGGGGCCGGCGCGGCGAGTTGCTGCGGACCGATACCCTCTACTTCACCCATCGCGGTCCGATGGTGAAGGATCGCGGTCGCTGGATTTCCGTCCGGTGGACTCCCTTCGAGTCGCTGGGGGGAGAGGATTTCCTGCGACTCGACCGTGCCGCCAGTGTGTCCGAATGGCTGGACGGCTGGAAGGATTTTGTCGCCCCGGCCCAGAACGGGATCGCGGCCGATCGGGCGGGGGCGATCACCATCCGCTCCACCGGGCGCTTTCCGACTCGGCCCGGGGATGGCCGGGGCGACGAGATCCGGGACGGCAGCCGGAGCGCGAGCGACTGGACCGGCTATCTGCCGCTCTCCGCCTATCCGTTCGCGCTCAATCCGTCCCAGGGATTTCTCGCCTCCGCCAACCAGCAGCCCCTGGATCCGCGAGCGAGCGCGAGCTACTTCGGCTCCGATTGGTATTCGCCCTGGCGCGCGATGCGGATCAACCAGCTGCTGCGCGCCGACGCTTCGGTCACGCCCGACGACATGCGGGGATTCCAGACCGATCCGGGAAGCGCGCGCGCGGATGCCTTCGTGGCCGCGTTTCTCGCCGCGGCCGCGGCGCTGCAGAATTCCGGGAGGAGCGACGACACGCTGCGGCGGGCCGCGGCGCTGCTGGCGGAGTGGGACCGTCGCTATACCCGCGACAATCGTCGTGCGGTCCTCTTCGAGGCGGCCATGGGAATGCTCCCCGGTCTGTTGTTCGACGAGCTGATACCGGCCTCGGCTGACAGTGCCCGGGGACCCGTGGCCGTGCCGCAAGAAGCCGTGGTCCTGGAGCTGATCGCCGATTCGAGCAACGCCTGGTGGGACGATCGCCGGACCCCGACCGTCGTCGAGGGCCGGAATGAGACCCTGGCCCGCGCCCTCAGGAGCGGACTCGCTGCCGCCCTTCGGGATCATGGCCCCTCCGACGGCGAGGGCTGGATCTGGGCCAACGCGCACCACGCCAACATCTACCACCAGTTGCGCATACCGGCGCTGTCCGCGCTGGGGCTCCCGGTGCAGGGGGGACCATCGACCTTGAGCCCTTCGCCGGGCTCCGGCACGCACGGTCCCAGCTGGCGCATGGTGGTCGAGCTCGGACCCGAGGTTCGCGCGTGGGGCACCTATCCCGGCGGACAGTCGGGCAACCCGGCCAGCCGGTGGTACCTGGACCGCGTGCCGGGCTGGATGGCGGGGCAGCTCGACACCCTCCTCTTTCCGGCGGCGCCCCAGGACCTCGCGGGTTCCCGGGTGCGGCAGCGACTGACCCTGACCGCCGCGAGCCCGCGATGAAACGCTGGCTCTCGTTCGCCGCGCTGGTCGCCGCCTTCGCGCTCGCGACCCGCTACGGTTGGTGGGCGGTGCCGGTCGTCGCCGCGCTCTGGGGAATCCTGCGGCCCATGGTCAATGCTCCCGCCGCCACCGCCTCGCTGGCCGCCGCCTCGGCCTGGGGCCTCTGGCTGCTGGGCGACTGGCAGACCGACCATGATGCCATGACATTGCTGACCACCAGGCTCGGCGGGGTGATGGGCGCGCCGCCGGCCGTGCTGATTCTGCTCACTCTCGTGCTCGCGGCGGTGCTCGCCTGGAGCGCCGCCGCGCTGGCGGCCGGTATCGCCACGACAATCGTCCCCCGTTCCGGAGACCCCCGATGATGTCTCGATCCGTACTCGTGTTCACCGCGGTCCTCGCTGTCGCGGCGGGTCCGCTGGCGGCCCAGCAGGCCAACTATGACTCGGTCAAGGTCCAGGTCATCCCCGCCGGCCGCGGCGTGTACATGCTGATGGGAGCCGGCGGCAACATCGCGCTCAATGCCGGTGATGACTTCGCGTTCCTGGTGGATGATGAGTTCGCCCCGCTCAGCCAGCGCATCCTCGCGGCGGTGCGTCAGGTCACCGACAAGCCGATCCGTTTCCTGGTCAACACCCATTGGCATGGCGACCACACCGGCGGCAACGAGAACATGGCCGGTGCCGGCATCATCATCGTCGCGCACGACAACGTGCGCACCCGGATGAGCACCGACCAGTTCATCGGGGCCATGAACGCCAAGGTACCCGCCTCGCCCCGCGCCGCCCTTCCCGTCGTCACCTTCATGGACGGGGTGGCGTTCTACAACGGCGACGAGCAGATCCACGTGGTGCACGTGCCGCCGGCCCATACCGACGGCGATGCCGTCGTGCATTTCACCCGGGCCAACACGATTCACATGGGAGACACGTTTTTCAACGGCTTCTATCCGTTCTTCGACCTGTCGAGCGGTGGGTCCTACGAGGGGATGATCAAGGCGGTGAACCTCGCCCTGGCGTACGTCAACGACAGCACCAAGGTGATACCGGGTCACGGCCCGCTGGCAGGCAAGAAGGAACTGCTGGCCTACCGGGATGTGCTCACCGGCGTCCGGGATCGCGTGGCGGCGCTCATCAAGCAGGGCAAGACGAGGGAACAGGTGATCGCGGCCAAGCCCGGGGCCCAGTGGGACGCGACCTGGGGGACCGGTTTCATGAAGCCGGACGCGTTCATCGGGATGGTCTACGACAGCATGACCAAGAAGTAGCTCGCTAGAATCTCACCCCCGCGCCCAGCCGGAAGGTGCGGGGCGGCACCCGCTGGAGAGTCTGCCGGTAGGCGGAAAAGTCCTGGGGATCGAAGTTGCCGTTGACGGAGGTCTGGATCTCCGAGACGGTACTCGCGCCGAGCGCGTTGAACGCGTCCAGGGCCAGGCTCAGCTCCGCGCGTCCCACTTGGAACGCGCGTTCCAGGTGGAAGTCGAGCGAGGTTCGGGCCGGGTAATGGTAGGTGCCGCGCGGCTGTACGAAGATGCGCTGGCCCGCGATGGTCTCGAAGAACAGGCCCCGCAGCTTGACCGGTGGCTGGCCGGTGGACGAGGTATCGGGCAGCGCGAATTCCAGCAGAAGGTCCGACATCGTCAGCGTCGGGGTCACCCGATCGCCCGAGAAGAAGGTCGCGAACACTCCACCTCTGAAGCCGTACTTCAGGTTGCCCGCCGCGGACAGCTTCAGCTCGATCTCGCTCTGATTGTTGAGGTCGCCGTACGAATTGAACTGTTCGTTGAGGCGCACATAGGGCCCGGCGCCGCTGGTGGTGTAGTCGTCGGTGCCGGTCAGGCTGTTGAGATTGCCCTTGAGATTCGTGTAGGTGCCTGAGGCCTGGACCCACCAGCTCGGATAGCGGGCCGTGGCCGAGAGCTGGAGCTGGTCGAACCGTCGGGTGGCCTGGGGCACATTCGTGAGCACGTTGTCGGGCTGGTAGGTGAGCGCCGCCCACCTCGCCATCCCGGCGGGGCCTTCGAATCCTGGCGGAATGGCGATGACCCCGGCCTGGTCTGCGAGGTACAGCTCCCGCCAGTGGATGATGTCTTCGTTCGACACAGCCAGCTTCGAGAGCACCAGGGGCTTGCCGCCGAAGAACTGCGGGGCGAAAAACCGATCCAGGACGGAGACGTCCGTGTAAATGGTGTAGTTGTTGTCGATGTTCCGGTCCACCACCGCCACCATATTCTTGTTCCGCCGCCGCACGTAGAGCGCTTCGGTCTTGAGATGGCTTCCCCAGGTTTTTTCCAGCCCCGCGATACCCTGCTCGATGTAGGGCTCCTTGAAGTTCTCGACCCGGCCGACTTCGTTGAGGCGAATGGTCTGGACTCTCTTCCACGCGGGATCGTTGTCCCGCTGGGCCACGGTGAACGTGGTGCGGGGATCGCTGAACACCGGTCCGGAGTATTCCCATCGCTCCTCGTTGGAATAGACCTCGCCGCCCTGGGCCCGATCGTAGAACGAGGCGAACATGTTCTGATGGAATATCCCCCAGTGCGCCTTGGCCACCAGAGAGCCATTGCCGCTCAGGTCGGCCACGACACCGATCCTGGGCTCGAAGGCGTTGTCGCGTACCGGGGTGAAATACGCGCCGTCGGGCTGTCGGAGCCGCCCGATCCAGCGGCCCCACCGGACCCCCGGGTTGATACTGAGCCAGCGAGTGACCTGGATGTAGTCCTGCACGAAGGCAGCGCTGTTCTGCACTTTCGAGGCGAGGTTGGCTTCACCGCCCCAGCTGCTGGTGATGGCCCCGAGCGATCCCCAGGTCGAGGGCAGGGTGGGGTCGAAGACCGGCGGATTCTGGCTCGGCCGCCAGGTCATCCCGCCGTTGCGAGTCTGCCGATAGATCCATTCCCCGAATGAATGCTCGCCGCCGAGCTTGAGATGATGCTCCATCCCGGCGACCCGGGCATAGACATCCCAGTTGGCGGAGAATGCGAGGCTGGACGGCCGGAGCAGGGTCCGCAGCGGTGCATTCTGATATTGGCGCGGATGGACCTCCAGCACCGTCGCGATACCCGGTACGTCGGTGCCGCTGTATCCGTTGCGGCTCTCGCTGCCGTCGAACCCGGCCACCTTGAGCTCGAGAAAATTGCGCGCCGAGACGGTCCGTTGCCAGGAGAGGTTGTAGAACATCGTCCGCGAGGTGCGGTCGAGCGTGGCATCCGGCGTCTGAAAGCCGTTCTGCCCGAAACGAGAGTCGTCGGCATCGATGCGACCCAGCGCGCCATTCAGAATGTTCTTGCGGCCGGGTTGCCAGGTCAGCTTGGCGAGGAACTTTCTCTCCTGCTCTCCCGGCGCGCCAGGGGAGAAATCATCGGGAATCTGGGGAACCCGGTTGATGACCCGGAGACCGCGGTCCACCAGCTGACCGAACACCGCGAAGAAGAGCTTGTCCCTGACCAGCGGTCCCCGGAGCTGTCCATCCAGCTCGCCCCGGTGGGAGAGCTCGGATCCGAGATCGGTCACCCGGAGGTTGCTGGAGTTGAGGTGAAACGACTCTCCATTGGTGCGAAAGGCGCCCTGGAGCCGGTTGCTCCCGGACTTGGTCACGATGTTGACCACCCCACCCTGGAAATTGCCGTACTCCGCGCCGGCTCCCAGGCCGTGCACCTCGATCTCCTCGATCCAGCTCGTGCTTGGCTCCAGAAAATCGCCGCCGATCCCGGGATGATTCACCGCGACCCCGTCGAGCTGATAATTGTTGGCCTGTGCGGTGGCCGCGCCCCAGATCTGGTCGGGCCGAGCGCCGGGAGTAAAGGCCACCAGGGATTTGGCGTCGTTGGGAAGTGGCAGCAGGGCCAGGTCGGCGGCGGTGAGTCGGCTCCCGAATTCGGTGTCGCCGGTGCTGATGCGCACCGCGGGCGCCTGGACCACCAGCGAATCCAGCGTGAATGCCGCGGGCGTCAGGGTGAGCAGCACGGTCTCGACCCGGCCGGCGCGGATCAAGACGTCGTTCACCACCACCGGACGGTAGCCGATCAGGCGCGCCGTGACCCGGTAGACTCCCGGGGGAAGGAAGGCCAGGCGGAAACTGCCGCGGCCGTCGGTCTGCGCCTGCCGGCGCGCGAACCCGTCGGTGTGGATCACCGCGATCTGCGCGAGCGGAAGGGCCACCCCGGCCTCGGACTGGACCCGCCCGGCCAGGATGCCACTGTTGCCCGACTGAGCGGCCGAAGGGCACGGGACCAGCAGGAGAGCCAGGGCGGTCCCGAGCAGCGACGGCCGCCAATTCATTTGAGGATCACCAGAATCGCCCCGTTTTCATGCCCCGTCCCGAAGCGCTGCATGGCGTCGATGCTTCGGAGATGCTGGATCTCCTTGATCGAGGCCCGGTCCACGTCTTCCAGTGACTTCGGACCGCCCCGCCTCACGCCGCCCACGTAGACTTGGGGCGGCGCCGTTTCGAGAAGAATCGACGATCCTCCGCGCATCACGAGCCAACCCGGACGGTACTGCTCGACCAATGAGAACGCCGTCCGCAACGCATCCGGCGCCGCCTGGATTTCCTGCTCCGAAATCAGATCGGGGTTGCGCTTGACCTTGGGTTGTTTGTGCGTGGTGTCCTGCGCAATGAGCGAGGCGGGCAGCAGGAGGGCGGCGAAGCAAAGGGAAAGGAGTCGGGGCACGAGCGGGCCTCCACGGTTGACCGGATCCCGCACGAAAGCACGTCGCGGCGGCCTAGGGAAGGGGGGGGGCCGGCCCGGATGGCCCTTCCGGGTCGAGCCGTCCGGTCTCCTGGACCGCTCGGCGCAGGACGAATTCGATCTGCGCATTCAGGGATCGCAAATCCGCCGCGGCCCAGCGCTGCAATGCATCATGCAGCGCGGGGTCGAGACGAAGCAGGAAGGCCTTGCGTTCCGTCATGTCCGGGACCGGCTCAGCTGGTGTACAGGGTGCCCGTGTTCACCACCGGCTGGGTCCCTCGCTCTCCGCAGAGCACCACCAGGAGATTGGAGACCATGGCGGCCTTCCGCTCGTCGTCCAGATGAAGGATGTTCTTCTGGGCCAGGAGCTCGAGCGCGTTCTCGACCATCCCCACCGCGCCTTCGACGATTCGGTAGCGGGCGGCAATGATGGCCCCGGCCTGCTGGCGCTGCAGCATGGCGTGCGCGATCTCCTGGGCATACGCGAGGTGCGAGATCCGGGCCTCGAGCACCTGAACACCCGCCTTGCCGAGGCGTTCCTGTACCTGGGCCATGAGGTTGGCGGCGACTTCGGCCGCATGACTGGAGAGCGCGGCCTCCCCGGTGTTGTGGGCGTCGTAGGGGTAACTCGAGGCCAGCCCTCGTACCGCGGACTCGCTCTGAACCTTCACGTAGTGCTCGTAGTCATCGACCTCGAACATGGCCTCGGCGGTGTCGACCACCCGCCAGACCACGATGGACCCGATTTCAATCGGATTGCCATGGGCGTCGTTCACCTTGAGCTTGGCGGTTTCGAAGTTGCGCGTCCGGAGCGAGAGTCGCGTCTTTCGGGTAAACGGATTGACCCACCAGAACCCGGCCTCCTTCACGGTGCCGGAGTATTTCCCGAACAGCGTGAGCACCTTGGCTTCATTGGGTTGAACCACCAGGAAGCCGCCCAGTGCGATGGCGGTGAGGACATAGATCGCCAGGCCCAGGACAATGCCGCGGGGGGTTGGAACCTGGGCGGCATTCACCAGCAGCCAGGTATTGATTCCCAGGATCCCGAGGGCCAGCAGCACCATGGGCAAACCGGGCAGAGGACGAATGACCTTCTCGCGAATCATGGTACGCGGCTCCGTTGGATTGATACCAATATGATATCACCAAGATACTATGGTGTCAATCCGATCACCGCCCATCCACATATATGTGGTTGCACAGGTGGCCGCCCCAACGTTCCAACGCCGGAACAACCGCGGGTGTCCAACGCTGCGTTCGATGGATTGGCGGCATCGCCACCGGAGGGAGTCCCCTGCAGGCTCAATTGGCCGTGACCCCCGCCGAAATCGACCGGGCCGACGTGACGCTTGCCGCCGCCGGTGATCATGCCGCGTTCGAGCGGCTCTATCACCGTCACGTGGCGCGGGTGCACAGCCTGGCGCGCTGGCTTCTCGATCCGGGGGACGCGGAAGATGCGGTGCAGGAAGTCTTCATTCGAGTCTGGCAGAAGCTGCACACCTTCGCGGGCCAGTCGGCGTTCGGCACCTGGCTCCATCGGGTGGCGGTCAATCTCTTCCTGCGCCGACGGCAGACGTCGAGCCAGGATCGGAAGCGCCAGATCTCGGACGAGGGGCTGATGCTGGCGGCGACCGGTGTGGCGGAACGGCCCGATCTCAGGGTGGCGCTCGAGGGCGCGGTGGACAAGCTGCCGGCCGGCGCCCGAGAAGTGTTCGTCCTCCACGACATGGAGGGGTACAAGCACGAGGAAATCGCCCGGATGCTGGAGGTCGACCCCGGCACCTCGAGATCCCAGCTCCACCGGGCCCGACTGCTGCTCCGGCAGCATCTGGCCACTTGAAACGGAATCCGAATATGCCCGACCGATACACCAATCAGCTGTCGGCCTATCTCGACGACGAACTCGACAGCGCCTCGCGCGCGCGACTCACGGCCCACCTGCGCACCTGTCCCGAATGCACCGGGCTGCTGGCCGATCTGCGGGCGATCGTGGCGGTGGCGCCGGCCTACTCCGGCCGGGAGCCGTCGCGCGAGCTCTGGCCCGAAATCGAAGCCCGGCTCGGCGAAGCGGAGATCATTGCGATCGGCGGTGCCCGGCCCCCGTCGCCGGCATCCGTCCGGCGCTTCGGCTGGCGTGAGCTCATCGCGGCGTCGATCGTGATGGCTGCGGTGGGAGGCGGAGCCGTATACCTCGCCCTCGGCGGGCGGTCCGGACCGGATGCACGATTGGCCGTCTCACCCGGGGCGCCTCCGGCCGTGGCGACGCCGTCCCCGTCCGGCTCGCGCAACGTCGCGTTCGCGGAACGGGAGTACGACTCCGCGGTACGCGATCTCGAGCAGGTACTGGAAGCGGGACGCAGCCGGCTCGACACCGCGACGGTCCGCTCGGTCGAAGAGAGTCTCCAGAAGATCGACGCCGCGATCGCCGAAGCCAGGGCCGCGATCCAACGGGATCCCTCCAACGGGTATCTCAATCGTCAGATTGCCGCGAACATGCGGCGCAAGCTCAACCTGCTGCGGGTCGCGACCAACGCGATCGCCGCGCGAACCTGATCAGGAGCATTCCATGCTGCTTCCCATGCTGGCCCTGCTGGCCCTCCAGGCTTCCCAGGGATTCCAGACCGACACGACGGTGAACGTCAACCAGGGGACCCGCCTCAAGGTGGAGAACCAGGGAGGCGACATCATCGTGAAAACCTGGGAAAAGAATCAGGTCCGCGTCCAGGCGAGTCACTCCCGCCGCACCCACGTCACCATCAACCTCGGTGGTGCGGTGCTTTCCCTCGAGGCCGAAGCCGACCGGGGCCCGTCGAACATGGTGGACTACGAGCTCACGGTACCGGCCTGGATGGCGCTGAGCCTGGAAGGCATGTACGCCACCGTGAACGTGAAGGGGACCCGGGCGCCGATCGAAGTCGAGACCATCGACGGTGACATCACCGTGGAGGGCGGCGCCGAAAGCGTGAAGCTCACCTCGGTACAGGGGCGGATCTCGGCGACCGGATCCCGGGGACGCATCGAGCTCAACACGGTGAGCGACGATATCGAGGCCGCGGATCTCCAGGGCGACATCGTCGCCGAAACGGTGAGCGGCAGTATCACGATCGCGAAATCCGACGCCAAGTCGGTCGAGGTGCAGACAGTCAGTGGCGAGCTGGTCTATGACGGCAAGATCGTCGACGGGGGTCACTATTCGCTGCTCACCCACAGCGGGGAGATCGCCGTCTCCGTGCCCGAAGGCGCCAACGCCACGATCGCCACGGCCATCGGCTCGGGCGAAGTGCGCGCCAGTTTCCCGCTGCCGGCCTCGGAGCGCCCCAGCCGGCGCCGCCAGACCTTTCGCCTGGGCACCGGGAGCGCCACGGTCGAGCTCGAATCCTTCAGCGGGACGATCTCGCTGCTCCGGCCGTCGGAGCTGGCCGGGCGCCTGGAGCGCCTGCTGCAGCGGCGGGACGAGCGGGAACGGGTCAAACACAAGGCCAAGCCCGATCACGATGGTGACGACGACGACCAGGGAGGAAACTGACCATGCGGCTGATCTCGCTTGCGCTGGCTGTCCTGATGGTGACCCCGGCCCTCCCGGCGCAGCAACGGTCCGATCTCGACTTCCGGCGTGAGCTCGCCGCCGGGAAACGACTCTACATCCAGAACATCATCGGCGATATCAAGGTGATCGGCACCTCGGGGCGGAGCGTGGAAGTCACCGGAATCCGGGTGAAGCGCCGATGGGGGAACCCCGAAGACGTCACCCTGGAGGTCGTCGAGCTGGACAACGGGGTCGCGCTGTGTGTCCGGTATCCGCAGCATCGGAGTCGCAACCGCCATTCGGACGACGACTCGGGCGATTCGAAGAATCCCTGCAGCAGTCGCGGAAGCTGGAACGATGACGGGGATCGCAACGACACCGAGATCAACCTCACCGTTCGGGTGCCCTCAGGACTGCTGCTCCGGATCGGCACGGTGAGCGGCGACGTGGCCGCGGAGAATCTGGCCGGTGATCTCGACCTGAAGAGCGTGTCGGGTAACGTCCGCCTGACCGGAGCCAGCGGGCCCAGCATCAGCCTCGAAACGGTCAGCGGGGACG
>Ga0163163_10002117_pt1 | contig 16755 bp, 10 predicted proteins | sample S65metaG_FD_119766 | JGI IMG/M metagenome (GOLD analysis project Ga0163163, IMG submission 119766) | Switchgrass rhizosphere microbial communities from Kellogg Biological Station, Michigan, USA - S6-5 metaG | ecosystem: Host-associated > Plants > Roots > Rhizosphere > Soil | place: USA... | reverse complement strand
TTTTCGAAGCCATCGAGCCCGACCATCTTGATGAAATGCCGGGCGCGATCAATGCGCTGCGCTTTAGGCATCCCGACAAGTTCGAGCGGAAATCCGACATTGTCGGTCACGGTTCGCCAAGGGAATGTCGATTCCTCCTGAAACACCATCCCAATCGACTTGTGCGGCCCCGAAATTGTTTCGCCCGCGACGGTGACGACGCCTTCGTGCTGGCCGAGCAGGCCGCCGATCACGTTGAACAAAGTGGACTTGCCGCAGCCGGATGGTCCGATGACGGAGAGGAATTCGCCCGGCTGGACCTTGAGCGACACATTGTCGACGGCCGTGATCGGCCCTTCAGGCGTCTCGAACTGTACGCAGATGCCGTCCGCCACCAGTATGGCGTCATTGGTTGATGCGTTCGAAGGCATCGCGGCGCTACTCGCTTTTTCGCGTCATCGCTGCGGTGGTCGCGGCGGTATAGCCCGGCTCGACGCGCACATCGACGACGGCCACCGCGCCGGCCTCGACCGCGGCAATGGCCTTAGCAAATGTGGGTCCAAGATCGGCGATCGCGGTCACCGGGCCGAAGCCTTGCGCGCCCTGAGCGCGCGCCATGGCCGCGAGATCGATGTCGGGCTCGGAAATGCGCTGCCCCACCCAGCGGTTCTCGATCGGACGATTGCGCATGCGAGCGACACGTTCCTGGTGCAGTTCGTCGTTGAAGAAGGAGCGATTATTGGCAACGACGATCAGCAGGGGAATGCGGTAATGCGCCGCCGTCCAGAGCGCCGTGACGCCCATCAGGAAATCGCCGTCGCCGCAGACCGCGACCGCAAGGCGGCCACCGTCCTTCAATGCCAGCGCCGCGCCGACTGAAATGCCGGGACCGCCACCGACGCCGCCGCCGCCGTCGGAGCCGAGATAGTCGAGCGGATGATCGAAGATCCAGGTTACGCCGTTCCACGAGAGCGATACATGGGTAAGGCTGGTCGGCCGGCCCCCCACCGCTTCGCGCAGCGCGGTCGCGAGATGATCCACCGTCAGCTTGTCGCCCGCCGGCTTGGGAAATTCCTTCGCAAGGCCAGGGGCTGCGCGCGCGGGACCCGGCCCCAGGGCGTCCAGCAAGGGCGGCACCGCCACATCGGGTTCGCAGTCGATGAAGACGTCGACCGGCGGCAGGCCCTGATAATCCATGCTCCAGCCGTTATGCAGGTGATGGTCGACGGACACCTGAATGATTTTAGCGAAAACATTGCCGACGGCCTTGAACGTGCCGGCCGGGTCCAGCCAGTCGAGGCTGAGGATGACGTCGGCCGAGCGGATTGCGTCCGCCGCCTCGGTTGCAAGCACGGTGCCACCGGGCGCGCCGGCGTGAAGATAATGTGACGTCGGAAACGACGCGGCGATCTTGAGATCGGTGACGACCCGCGCGTTCAACCGCTCGGCAAGTGCGACACGCTTGTTCCAGGCGTCGAGATCGCGCGACGTCCTGCCGGCAAGGATCACCGGTTGTTTGGCACTGCGCAGCAGATCCGCCGCCTGTTTAATCGCCGTGGCAGGCGCAGCGCCCGCGACCGGCGGCATGAAGCGCTTGCTGTCGATTGGCGGCACAGGGTCCTGCAGTTTGCTCTCCTGCATACCGGCGTCGAGATTGACGTAAGTCGGGCCCCGTGGTGCCGTATTCGCAATCCAGTTTGCGCGCAGCACAGCCTCGCGCGCGGCGATTGGCGACGCTGGCTGGTCGTCCCATTTGGTATAGCCGCGCACCAGCGCACCCTGGTCGCGTGCGGTATGGATCCAGTCGATCCAGGGCCTGCGGTGGACCGTGTCGACGGGACCGGTCGCACCGAAGATCAGCATCGGCATGCGGTCGCACCAGGCGTTGAAGATCGCCATAGTGCCGTGCATCAGTCCGACATTCGAGTGCACGGCGGCAGCCATCGCCTTGCCGGTGACCTTGGCGTAGCCATGGGCGATCGCGATGGCGCTTTCCTCGTGCAGGCAAAGCAGCATCTGCGGCCGCTCGTTGCCGAGATAATTGACGATGCTGTCGTGAAAGCCGCGATAGCTGGCCCCTGGATTGAGGGCGATATAGGGAATGTCAGTCGCGCGTAGCGCGTCGGCCACCACGTCGCTGCCGAAGCCCGCGGCGTTGACGCCTGCGGGCACGGGACGATCGATGGCAGCCAAGTCCGCAGCCTCGGTTGGTCGCCTTTTTATCGGTTCGTTTCTATTGCTTGCCACGTGTTGTCCGCCTTATGCCGCCCCTTGGGCGGATGAGCGGGCATCCAACCGGATTACGGCCCCTGACGCAATCGGGCGAGCAATTTCAGGCCTGCGTAGCCGTCCGGCTCCATCCCGACCTTTTTCTGGAAGGCGATGATCGCCCGCACGGTGTCGCTGCCGGTGCGGCCATCGACGTCGTTCTTGAAGCCCTGCGCATTGAGGCGGCGTTGTATTTCCTTGACCTCCTCCATGGTCGGCGCGCGCTCCCCGCCGGGGAACTGCTGGTGGAACGGCGGACCACCGCGGATCAGGTCTCCCAGATGACAGAGCGCAAGCGCGTAACTGCTCGAAGGGTTGTACGAATAGACAGCGCGGAAATTCTGGCCCACCAGAAATGCCGGGCCGCCGGCGACCGGGACCCAGAGCTTCGCCTGGTCGCTGGGTCGGGCAAATGCGGTTCCGTCGGCGCGTTGCACGCCCAAGTCGCGCCATTTCGCGTAGGGGCGCATCGTCCGGTTGTTTGCGAGCCGCGTGTGCCCGGCCGGCACCTTCACCTCACAGCCCCACGCTTCGCCGTGCCGGTAATTTCCACGATCGACCAAATAGTGCGCGGTGCCGGCGAGCGCGTCGTCGGGCTTGCCGAAGGGCGAGGCGCGTCCGTCGCGGTCGTAGTCCACGCCCATGTGGAGCCACACCTCGGGCATCCATTGCGTGTGACCCATCGCGCCCGCCCAGGAGCCAACCATCTCTTCTGGCTTGGCCCAGCCGCGATCGACAATTGTGAGAGCATTGAGCAGCTCGGCCTCCCAGTATTTTCGCCGTCGTGGCTCGCCCCAGGCGAGGGCAGCCAGGGCCGGGATAATCGGCCGCATGTATTTCGGATTGGCCATGACATCGCCGAATGACGACTCCATTCCCCAGAGCCCGAGCAGAATGTAGCGATCGACCCCGTAATCCTTCTCGATGCGTGACAGAAGGCCGGCATATTGTTTCGCGCGCTCTTTGCCGGTGATAACGCGCCATTCGGAGCAGCGTCGGTTGATGTATTGCCACATCTGCTCCGTGACTTCGGGTTGCGCGTTGAATTGTGCGTAGACGCTGGTGTCCGGCGTGACATTGTTCATCACGCGGTCATAAGTCTGTTCCGAAATGCCGCGCGCCAACGCGCGCGGACGGAAATTTATGACCCAGCGCGTGAAGGCCGGCGACTGGGCCGCAACGGCGATGCCATGGGCATAGAAGCTCACGGCAAAGGTGCCCGCGCTCAGCAGTAGTGACCGACGGCTAAAGCTTTCAATGGAAGTCATTCCGCCATTGTAGTGACGGGGCGCGGCCGCACAATCGGCAGTATGTCGCTAGCCGTCGTCGTGCTTTCGTCGCCTTCGGACGTGTTTGCGCTTCTTCTGCGGCTTCTCTTTTGCCTTCTGCGGCTTGTCACTTGCGTTAGCGGACGCGTGTGTTTGTACGATCGGCTCTTGCGCAACAGATGGCCGGTCGGATGGATTCATGATTACGGGCGGCACGCCGGCAATCGCGGGGGCCTGATCTCCGTCCCTGATTTCGGTTCCTCGCGCGCTGATCAATCGCTCATAAGCGGCCACCAGCGTCATGTAGGGATTGACGAAGACCCAGCCAGCCTTGGTCGGGACCTGCATGTCGAAGTGCAGGTGATAAGTGGTACCGCGTTCCGTGCGGTTGTAGTTGCCGACCTTGCCGATGACGTCGCCTTCGCGGACCAGCTTGCCGCTGACGATACCATCGGCATCGAGCTGGTTCGGGTTCATGTGCATGTAGCGCACGCGCACGTGCATAGACGGCGTATTCATGAACAGGTAGACGGCCTCTTGCCTGCGCGCGCGCAGAATAAAGCCGTCATGCGCCGCCACCACTTCATGCTGATAGGGTTGACAGCGATCGGCGCCGTCATTGAACAGCGTGCAGGAGCTGGGGCGGATGTCCTGGCCCTGGTGACCTTCGCCTCCGGGGCATTGGCCGACGAAGTAGCGACGGTGCTCACAGAAATTGTCCCGCCACGGATAAGAGTAGTTGCCGGGCGCAGATTCGTTGAAAACCAGCGGCCTCCCGTTCACCTTGCATGAATAGGGCTGGTCCTTCCGGCGCGGGCTGCGCACCGATCGCCCTGTGAAATCGCAGTCGCCCCAGTTGTTGAACGACTGCGAGTTTGCGAAGGCCGGCGCGCTCCTGAGCGGAAACCGCAAGCGCGCATAGACCGTGTAGTCGCCGCGGCCGCCTGTGTCTTTGTTGAGCCCGGTGTTGGGAATGATGGAGCCGGGGCTGAAATAGGTGAAGTCCTTCGACGTTTCGGCAGGACGGTCCAGCGCAATCGCCTTCGGTTTTTCCAGTGCCAGCGCCGGCAATCCGCCGGCAAGCCTGAGCGCGCGGAGGAAGCGATCCATCACCCGATCGGCCTGCTTGCAGGTGAGAATCTTGGAGCGCGGTCGCGTGTCCAGACAATAGATCGCAGCGACATAGGTGACGCCGTAACGTTCGAAACTGTAACGGATGTATGACTCGTGCAGGTAGCGGCGGATTCCGGGAAATTCGTCCTGAAGCGATTTCACCGGCTCGCCATCGGGCATCGCCGGTCCGTCGAGCTCGTAAGTGATGGCGAGGCCGGAGAACAGGATGTAGACCGGCTCGACGTAACGGATGTCGGAAAGCTCCCGAACATCGGCAAGTGTCAGTGCAAACGCGGAATCATAGCCGGCCGGGCCAGTCACGAAAAATTTTGTCGGTCGAAATCCCGACCGCATGAAACGATCGGCATTCTCAACGGCCTTTTCCGGTGGAGGTTCGGGATTGGCGGCGCGGTCTTTGATGAAAGCATCGACATCGTAGGGCAGGAGCACAGGTACGGAGCTGCCGTCGATACTCGGGAAGCTGACGCCGGCGGCCGCGTTGAGTTTGGCGAAAGCTTCCGCCGGCGCGCCCGCCGGTCTGTCGACGATGCCTGCGGCCCCGGCATCCCAGTCGACCTTTGCGACCGAGATACGCGGGCTCTTCAGCTCCTGGGCGGACGCTAACCCGGCAAAGAGCAGCGCTAAGCCAACGAGAATGACACGCTTCAATCCGCTTCCCTCGTTCTGCCCCGTCAGCCAAGGGTTAACATTGCAAGTGGGAGTTAAAGGCATCGAACTCCGGCATACAAGGGCTGCTTTCCGGTGTAGGGTGCGCCGCAATGTCGTGCCCACGCTTGGAGATGAATGCAAATGACGGTGCGTGAAGCCAATCTGACTCCGGCATCGAGCGCGGATCGCGAACCAGAAATGATCGAAAGTGGCGGTACCGCGCGCCTGCATTTGACTCTTGCGACAACCGATTACGACCACGTGCGCGATCTCGTGAGCGGGGTGGTCCGCCCCGAAGGCATTACCCTGACGGCCTTCGTGCTTCCGGTCGAAGAGGTTTTCTACAGGTTTATTAAAAACCGGGAGTGGGACGTCTCGGAAATGTCCTTCGGCAAGTTCATCGGTTTTGCTTCGCAGGGCAACTCACCTTTCGTCGGAATTCCGGTCTTTCCATCACGTGTTTTCCGGCATTCGGCATTCTACGTGCGCGCTGACCGGAACATCGGCTCGCCGAAGGATCTTGAAGGCAAGCGCGTCGGCATTCCGGAATGGGCACAGACTGCCGGCATCTATGCCCGCGGCTTCCTTGCGGAGACGGCCGGTGTTGACCTGCGCAAGATCCATTGGGTGCAGGCGGGGATGAACGAAGCGGGCAGGGAGGAAAAGGTCGAGTTCAAGCTGCCTGCCGGAATTCAATATGAGCAGCGGCGCGACACCAGTATTTCCGCCATGTTGCTGTCAGGCGAAGTCGATGCGGCAATTTCGGCGCGCGTGCCAGACGCATTCGAGAACGGCAGAGGAAAGATCGTGCGGCTCTATCCGGAATACCGCGGCGAGGAGGCGCGCTATCACGCGGCGACTGGCATTTTCCCCATCATGCATGTGATCGCGATGCGCCGTGCCGTATTCGAGCGCTACCCGTGGGTCGCGATGAACCTGTTCAAGGCTTTCGATGAAGCCAAGAAACGAAGCCTTGAACGCGTGCGGGATTTGACGGCATCGCGCATTCCGGTGCCGTGGTCCGCCGCAATCAGCACGGAATGGGGTAAGAACTTCGGCGATGATCCGTTTCCATACGGACTCGGGGAAAACCGCAAAACGCTGGAAGCGTTCTGCCGTTTTGCCCACGCGCAAGGGATCACGGCAAAACAACTTGCGCCGGATGATCTGTTCCCGAAAGAAGTACGCGCGAGCGTCCGCGTCTAGTCTTTGGCGCGTTCGACGTAGGACCCGTCGGTGGTATTCACGATGACTCGCGTGCCGACGGTGATATGCGTCGGAACCATGGTACGCCCACCGTTCGACAGCTTGGCCGGCTTGAATGAGCCTGAGGCCGTTTGTCCCTTGACGACCGGCTCGGTGTCCACGATTTCGAGCGTGACCTTTTGCGGCAGCTCGATCGCGACCGGGACACCTTCGTGAACGCTGAGGTTCACCACCATGCCTTCCTGCAGATAGACGGACTGGTCACCGATGATATCAGCAGGCACCTGGACCTGGTCGAAGGTCTCCTGATTCATGAAGTGAAAACCGTCGCCGTCCTGATAGAGGTAGCTGAACTCATGATCCTCGACATGCGCGCGCTCGACCTGGTCGGTTGTCTTGTAGCGCTGCGACGTCTTCACGCCGTCTGAAATCCGGCGCATATCGACCTGGGTCGTGGGGGTGCCCTTGCCGGGATGAAAATTTTCCGCGGTCATAACGACATAGAGCTTGCCGTCGATATCCACGATATTGCCTTTGCGAAGCGAAGAAGCGATGACCTTCACGATTATGATCCTTAACTTACGTGCAGCAGGAGGCCGCGGTTTCGGGGCGCACCATAGCGATCTTCGCGGCCGATTCCAGTCTTTCCCGCATAGCGTCTGATAGAGGTAAATGTGCCCGGCAGCCCGCCGTTCTGGAGCCGAGACGTGCATGCGGCCCGCAGGCCTTACCTGCTGGCACGCGGGCGTATCATGGCAGCCCTGCGAAATTGGTTCGCGGCGCGTGATTTTGTCGAGGTTGAAACCGGGGCATTGCAGGTCTCTCCGGGCAACGAGACGCATCTGCACGGCTTCGCCGCCGATCTGATCGGGCCGGGTGGGGAGAGCCGCCAGCTCTACTTGCGCACGTCACCGGAATTCGCTTGCAAGAAATTACTGGCAGCGGGCGAGACTCGCATCGTCGAGTTTGCCCGCGTCTTTCGTAACCGCGAGCGTGGCGCGCTGCATCATCCCGAATTCACGATGCTCGAATGGTACCGAGCACACGAGCCCTATGAGACATTGATGGATGACTGTGCCGACCTAGTGGCCGAGGCGGCACGCGCCGCTGGTACTACACAGTTCATCTATCGCGGCAAAGCGGCCGATCCTTTTGCCGCCACGGAGCGGTTGACCGTCGCGGAGGCATTCTCGCGTCACGCCGGGATCGATCTGCTGACGACCATCCACGATCGAAAAGGGGACCGTGCCGCACTCGCGGCGCAAGCGACGAAGGCGGGGATCGCAATAGCCGACAATGACAACTGGGCTGACATTTTCAGCCGCGTTTTGGTCGAGCGCGTGGATCCCCATCTGGGAGTTGGCCGCGCTACCATATTATATGAGTACCCGTTGCCGTTGGCGGCGCTGGCGCGGGCAAAGCCCGGCAGCGACAAGGTGGCCGAGCGCTTCGAGCTCTATGCCTGCGGAGTTGAGCTTGCCAACGCCTTCGGCGAGCTGCGCGACATCGCAGAACAGAGGACGCGCTTTGAAGCGGCGATGACCGAAAAAGAAAAGCTGTATAATGAGCGCTATCCAATTGATGAAGATTTTCTCGCGGCTTTGGCCGGTATGCCGCCCGCAAGCGGAATTGCGCTCGGCTTCGACCGGCTGGTGATGCTGGCGACCGGTGCACAGGGAATCGACCAGGTGATCTGGGCTCCGACGGTCGAGACAACAAAAGACAGGTGAATCATGACGACGTTACGAACCGCCGCGCAGCTCTGCGAGCATGGTTATGTGCCGCCCGGCCACCGGCAGAAGATTGAAAAGGTGACAGCGCGTTATGCGGTGGCCTTGCCGGAGTCTTTGGCCGCCCTGATCGACAGAAACGATCCAGCCGATCCCATTGCGCGCCAGTTTATTCCGGACGCGGCTGAGCTCGACCACAAGCCGGAAGAGCTTTCCGACCCGATAGGTGATGACGCCCACAGCCCGGTCGAGGGTATCGTGCACCGCTATCCTGATCGCGCGCTGCTCAAGTTGACGCATGTTTGCGCGGTCTATTGCCGGTTTTGCTTCCGCCGCGAGATGGTCGGCCCCGACAAGCCGACCAGACTGTCGCAGGCGGCGCTGACGGCTGCGCTCGACTACATCCGCGCTCACCCGCAAATCTGGGAGGTCATCCTCACCGGGGGCGATCCGCTCATTCTGTCGCCGCGGCGGCTGCGTGGGGTGATGAAAAGCCTGGCGGCGATCGACCACGTCAGGGTCGTCCGCATTCACACGCGCATGCCGGTCGCCGAGCCCCGCCGGGTGACGGCCGAACTGGTGCGAGCCATCAGAATCAAGGGCAAGCCCACTTATGTGGCGGTGCACGTCAATCATCCGCGCGAGTTGACCGTACAGGCGCGGGAGGCCTGCGCGCGGCTGGTCGATGCAGGCATTCCGTTGTTGTCACAAACGGTGCTGGTCGCCGGCGTCAACGACACAGCGAGCGTGATGGACGAATTGATGCGTGCTTTGGTCGAGTGCCGGATCAAGCCGTTTTATCTGCACCATGGCGACCTGGCGCCCGGCACCAGCCATCTTCGCACTGACGTTTCGGCCGGCCAGGAGCTGGTGCGCGGGCTGCGCGGCCGCGTTTCCGGCCTCTGTCAGCCGACCTATGTGCTCGACATTCCCGGCGGCCACGGCAAATCACCGATCGGGCCGAGCTATGTCATACGTTCGGATGAGGCGGGGGTCGTCGTCGAAGACTTCAATGGCGCGCAACACCGTTATCCGGCGGGCTAAAATCAGTTCCGGAAGGACAATATGTCGAGCAGGGCGGCTGCGACCGCGAGGCTCGCAAAGCCGATAAAGACGACCGCGATCACGGCATGCCAGACGAAAACAGCGTCGCGGCGAAGCGCCTCGCCGACATGCTTGTTCTTCATCATCACGATCATGGCCTGAGGCTCCAGAGCAGAGCTATTCGCAGGACGCGCAAATTATACTCGGTATGAATCACGGGCCCCATAACTTGTGCATTAAAAAGCGCGTGAAATAGTGCCGCACCCATGCATGGCAGCCATGAGTTTACGCGGCGGAAATGCCGCATCATCTGGGTCGTTCTGGCGGCAATTGAAATGTTTATGAAAAAGGCAAATACCGTCATTTTTTGATCAATCTCAATGCCGCTAGGGCCGTCATGCGTTTGGGTGCCGGGGTCGAAGAAACCTCGAGCGGGAACTCAGCATGCCAACCAAGCCGGCCGCAGCCGCGGGTCAAAGCCGCGCGCTTTGGATGTCCACTATCGCCTTCACCGTATGTTTTGCGGTGTGGACGATCTTCGCCATCATCGGCATTCAGATAAAACGCGACCTCAATCTCAATGAGACGCAGTTCGGCTTGCTGGTCGGCACGCCGATTCTGAGCGGATCCTTGATCCGAATCGCTCTTGGCGTCTGGTCCGACCAGTATGGCGGGCGGATCGTCTACACGCTGGTGATGTTGGCGGCGGCGGTTGCAACCTACTTCCTGACCTGGGCATCGACATACCCACAGTTCCTTGTTGCCGCTTTTTTTGTCGGTATCGCCGGCGGATCATTCGCGGTTGGCATTGCCTATGTCTCGCGGTGGTACCCGACTGAAAGACAGGGCACGGCCCTCGGCATTTTTGGCGTCGGTAATGTCGGCGCGGCGGTAACGAAGTTCCTCGCGCCATTCGTGCTTGTCGCTTATGGCTGGCACGCAGTCGCCCAGATCTGGGCCGCCGGTATCGCGCTCATGGCGATCGCGTTCTGGTTTTTCACCGACGACGATCCGGTGCTGGTCGCGAGACGCGCACGCGGCGAAAAGCCGCGCAGCGCCTGGCTTGAGTTGGAGCCCCTTAAGAATGTCCAGGTCTGGCGCTTCGCGCTCTACTATTTCTTTGTGTTTGGCGCCTTCGTCGCACTGGCGCTGTGGTTGCCGCAGTACCTGATCAACGTTTACGGGGTCGACATCAAGACCGCCGGCATGGCCGCCGCAGCATTCTCGCTGCCGGCAAGCGTGTTCCGCGCCTATGGCGGTCACCTGTCAGATCGCTATGGCGCGCGTCGCGTCATGTATTGGACCTTCCTGGTCGGCATTGCCTGCACCTTCGTGCTTTCCTATCCGCCGACTGATTACATCGTCCGCACGATTAACGGCCCACGATCGTTCCACCTCGAAATGGGGGTGGTGCCGTTCACGGTGACCGTATTCGTGCTCGGCTTCTTCATGGCGCTCGGTAAAGCTGCCGTCTACAAGCACATCCCGGTCTACTATCCGAAAAATGTGGGCGCGGTTGGCGGTCTCGTCGGAATGATTGGCGGGCTCGGCGGCTTCGTGCTTCCGATTGCCTTTGGCGCGCTCAACGATCTCACCGGACTCTGGACCAGCTGCTTTATGCTGTTGTTCGCGCTGGTGTCAGTCGCATTGATCTGGATGCACGCCTCCATTCGCCAGATGGAACGGGGCGTTGTTGGCCCGGCACTCGCGAAGCTTCCGCAGCTGCCGGAATTTCAGGAAATCCACAAGCCGGCCCATGTCGGTGCCTTGTCTGGAGCGGTGCTTACCGACTGGCGTCCCGAGGACAAGAAGTTCTGGGATACGACGGGCCGCGCCATTGCACAGCGCAATCTCTGGGTGTCGATCCCCGCGTTGCTTCTGTCATTCGCGGTCTGGCAGGTGTGGTCGGTGGTCGTGGCCAAGCTGCCATCGGTTGGGTTCAATTTTACGACCGATCAACTGTTCTGGCTTGCAGCCTTGCCAGGCATCTCTGGCGCCGTGCTGCGTATCTTCTACTCTTTCATGGTGCCGATCTTCGGTGGCCGCCTGTGGACGACGCTCGCAACCTGGTCGCTGATGATTCCGGCCGTGGGCATCGGTTATGCGGTGCAGAATCCGAACACGCCGTATTTTCTGTTCCTCGCATTGGCTCTGCTGTGCGGGTTCGGCGGGGGCAATTTCGCTTCGTCGATGTCCAACATCTCGTTCTTCTTCCCACGCTCTGAAAAGGGCAATGCACTCGCGCTCAATGCCGGGCTCGGCAATCTCGGCGTGAGCGTCGTGCAATTCGTGGTGCCCTTGATCATTACCGTCGGCGTGTTCGGCTGGTTCGGTGGCGATCCTGCGATGGTGAAGGGACCGGCCGGTTTGGTGCCGCTGTGGCTGCAGAACGCCGGCTTTATCTGGGTGCCGTTTATCGCGGCGAGCGCGTTCGCCGCCTGGTTCGGCATGAACGACATCGCATCCGCCAAGGCGTCATTCAGCGAGCAGGCCGTCATATTCCAGCGTAAGCACAACTGGCTGATGTGCTGGCTCTACACTGGCACCTTCGGTTCCTTCATCGGCTACTCGGCGGGATTCCCGCTGCTCGCCAAAACGCAATTCCCGGCCGTCGACGCCCTTCCGTTCGTATTCGTCGGGCCGCTGGTGGGAGCCCTGTCGCGCTCAGCGACCGGCTGGATTTCCGATCGTTGGGGCGGCGGACGAGTCACCATGGTCGTATTCCTGATGATGATGGCTGGCGTGGCGGGTGTTCTCTATTTCCTCGGTATCAAGGACCAGCCGAATGCCTTCTGGGGCTTCTTTGCGATGTTCCTGCTGCTGTTCTTTGCAACGGGGGTCGGCAATGCATCCACGTTCCAGATGATCCCCAATATCATGCGAAAAGAAGTGGCTCGGCTAATGCCGAAGCTTGATAGAGACGAGCAGCTGCGGCAGGCGGAAAAAGAGTCCGCGGCTATCACCGGATTTACGTCGGCAATCGCGGCATTCGGTGCGTTCTTTATCCCAAAGTCTTACGGCTCATCGATTGCGCTGACCGGCGGTGTCGAATTTGCGCTTTGGGGTTTCATGGTCTTCTACGTAAGCTGCCTCGTGATCACTTGGTGGTTCTATACACGCCCCGGCGGCCTGCTTCACGATGTCGAGCGTCGATCGACATCACGGAGAATGGCTTCCGCTTCTGCACCTGCTGAATAAGGGAAAGATCATGAGTCATTTTCTTGATCGTCTGACTTTCTTCAAGCGGACTGTGGCTGATTTTTCGGACGGCTACGGGATCACCACGCGGGAAGATCGCCGGTGGGAAGACGGCTACCGCAAGCGCTGGCAACACGACAAGATCGTGCGCTCCACCCATGGCGCCAATTGCACCGGCTCGTGCTCGTGGAAGATCTACGTCAAGGGTGGCATCGTCACCTGGGAGACGCAGCAGACCGACTATCCGCGCACTCGTCCCGAATTGCCCAATCATGAGCCGCGCGGCTGTTCGCGAGGGGCGAGCTACTCTTGGTACCTCTATTCGGGAAACCGGGTGAAGTATCCGCTGGTCCGCTCGCGCCTCCTGAAGCTCTGGCGCGATGCGAGAACCTTGCGCACACCGGTCGCTGCCTGGGGCTCGATCGTCGAGGACCCGAAGAAGCGCGCAACCTATACGGAAAAGCGTGGGCTCGGCGGTTTTGTGCGAGCGACCTGGGATGAAGTCACCGAGATCATCGCTGCCGCCAATGCATATACCGTCAAGAAACACGGACCCGACCGCGTCATTGGCTTTTCGCCGATCCCGGCGATGTCGATGGTGTCCTACGCGGCCGGTTCTCGTTACCTGTCGCTGCTCGGTGGCGTCTGCATGTCATTCTACGACTGGTATTGCGACCTTCCACCATCTTCCCCGCAGACTTGGGGCGAGCAGACCGACGTTCCAGAAAGCGCCGACTGGTATAATTCGAGCTTCCTGATCCTGTGGGGCTCCAACGTCCCTCAGACCCGCACGCCGGATGCGCATTTCTACACCGAGGCACGCTATCGCGGCGCCAAGAGCGTGGTGATCTGCCCCGACTATTCGGAAGCGTCGAAATTCGCCGATCTGTGGATTTCGGTGAAGCAGGGCACAGATGCCGCGCTCGCCATGGCGATGGGTCACGTGATCCTGCGCGAGTTCTACCTCGACCGGCAGGCCGAATATTTCGAGGACTATGTCCGGCAATATACGGACATGCCGACGCTGGTGCGGCTCGTAAAACAGGGCGGCCATCTCGTGCCGGACCGGCTGCTGCGCGCCTCGGATTTTGCCGACAATCTCGGCGAGACCAACAATCCGGACTGGAAGACCGTTGCTTACGACGAAACGTCGGAGAGCATCGTCGTGCCGCGCGGCTCCATCGGTTTCCGCTGGGGCGAAAAGGGCAAGTGGAATCTGGAAGAAAAAAAGTCGGACGGCGCCGAAACCAACCTTCAGCTGACCTTCGCCAATGACAAGGACGAGCTTGCCGACGTCGGCTTCCCGTATTTCGGCAATCGCGAGCATGATCATTTCGCCGGCACGAGCCATCCCAGCGTGCTGGTGCGTAAGGTTCCGGCCAAGCGCATCAAGACAAAAGATGGCGATGTTCTCGTCGCATCGGTGTTTGACCTGTTTGTTGCCAATTATGGCCTCGATCGCGGCTTTGGCGGCGAGCACGTGGCCAAGTCTTATGACGAGAACGTGCCCTATACGCCGGCTTGGGCCGAACGGATCACCGGCGTTCCACGTGACCAGATCGTGACGACCGCGCGCGAATTTGCGCTCAATGCCGAAAAGACCAAGGGCCGCTCGATGGTGATCATCGGCGCTGCCATGAATCACTGGTACCACTGCGACATGAACTACCGCGGCGTCATCAACATGCTGGTGATGTGCGGCTGTGTCGGCCAGTCTGGCGGGGGCTGGTCACACTACGTCGGGCAGGAAAAGCTGCGTCCGCAATCGGGCTGGTTGCCCCTGGCCTTTGCGCTGGATTGGGGCCGTCCGCCGCGTCAGCAGAATTCGACCTCGTTCTTTTATGCTCATACCGACCAGTGGCGTTATGAGACGGTTGGTATTGACGAGATATTGTCACCGACCGCGCCGGCCGGCCCTTGGGATGGGGCTCTCATCGACTACAACGTGCGGGCAGAGCGCATGGGCTGGCTGCCATCGGCGCCGCAGCTCAGGCAGAACTCTCTCGAGGTTGCGAAAAAGGCGCAAGCTTCTGGAATCGAAGCGAAGGACTACGTCGCAAAGGCTCTCAAGTCCGGCGAGCTGCAGATGGCCTGCGAGGACCCGGACCATCCGGACAATTGGCCGCGCAACATGTTCGTGTGGCGATCAAACCTGCTTGGCTCATCCGGTAAGGGGCATGAATATTTCCTCAAGCACCTGCTCGGCACGACGCACGGCGTACAAGGCAAGGATCTCGGCGAGACCGGCAAGAAAAAGCCGAAGGAAGTCGCCTGGCACGACGAAGCGCCGAAAGGAAAGCTCGACCTGCTGGTGACGCTCGACTTCCGCATGTCGACGACTTGCGTCTATTCCGACATCGTTCTGCCGACGGCCACCTGGTATGAGAAGAACGACCTCAACACGTCGGACATGCATCCTTTCATCCATCCGCTGACCTCGGCGGTGGATCCGTTATGGGAGTGCAAGAGCGACTGGGAGATCTACAAGGCGATTGCAAAGGCGTTTTCGCGTGTCGCGCCGGAAGTGCTCGGCGTCGAAAAGGATGTAGTGCTCACGCCGATCCAGCACGACTCGCCGGGTGAAATTGCGCAAGCCCTCGACGTCAAGGAGTGGAAGAAGGGCGAGGTTGAGCCGATTCCGGGCAAGACCATGCCCGCCGTTGCCGTCATCGAGCGTGATTATCCGAACGTCTACAAGCGTTTCACGGCGCTCGGGCCGCTTATGCAGAAGATCGGCAACGGCGTGAAAGGCATGGCCTGGAACACCGAGCACGAAGTCGAGCTTCTAAAACGCCTGAATGGCGAGGTGACGGAAGAGGGCGCGACCAAGGGTCTGGCCCGCATCGACACCGACATCGATGCCACCGAAGTCATTCTCTCTCTTGCACCGGAAACGAACGGCGAGGTCGCGGTAAAGGCATGGGAAGCGCTGTCAAAAACCACCGGCCTTGAGCACAAGCATCTTGCCATCTCGAAGGAAGACGAGAAAATCCGCTTCCGCGACGTGGTGGCACAGCCGCGCAAGATCATCTCGGCGCCGACCTGGTCAGGCCTGGAGTCCGAAAAGGTCTGTTACAACGCCGGCTACACCAACGTGCACGAGTTCATCCCCTGGCGCACGCTGTCGGGACGCCAGCAGCTTTACCAGGATCACCTGTGGATGCGGGCCTTCGGCGAGGCGCTCTGTGTTTATCGCCCGCCGGTCGATCTCAAGGCCGTGAAGCCCGTGATCGACTCCAAGCCGAATGGCGAGAAACAGATCGTCCTCAATTTCATCACCCCGCACCAGAAGTGGGGCATTCACTCGACCTATACCGACAATCTTTTGATGCTGACGCTGTCGCGCGGCGGGCCGATCGTGTGGATCAGCGAAACCGACGCGAAAAAAGCGGATATCGTCGATAACGACTGGATCGAGGCCTACAACAACAACGGCGCGCTGGTTGCTCGCGCTGTTGTCTCGCAGCGCGTGAAGGAAGGCATGTGCATGATGTATCACGCGCAGGAGAAGATCGTGAACGTGCCGGGCTCGGAAGTGACCGGGCAGCGCGGCGGCATCCACAATTCCGTGACGCGCATCGTGGTCAAGCCGACCCACATGATCGGCGGCTATGCCCAGCAAAGCTACGGTTTCAACTATTACGGCACGATCGGCACTAACCGCGACGAATTCGTCATCATCCGCAAGATGTCGAAAGTTGATTGGCTGGATAAGCCGACCGCCAATCAGCCCGAACCTCTGTCCGTCGCGCCCAAAATGGAGGCCGCAGAATGAAAATCCGCGCTCAAGTCGCGATGGTGCTCAACCTCGACAAATGCATCGGGTGCCATACGTGCTCGGTGACCTGCAAGAACGTGTGGACCAACCGCGAAGGGATGGAATACGCCTGGTTCAATAACGTCGAGACGAAGCCCGGCATCGGTTATCCGAAGGACTGGGAAAACCAGGACCGCTGGAACGGCGGCTGGCGGCGCAAGAAGAACGGCAAGATCGAGCCGCGCATTGGCTCGAAGTGGCGCGTACTCGCGAACATTTTCTCCAATCCCGACCTGCCGGAAATCGACGACTACTACGAGCCCTTTACCTTCGACTACGAGCACCTGCAGACCGCGCCCGAGCTGCAGGCTTCTCCGACCGCGCGTCCGCGTTCGCTGATCACCGGCGAGCGCATGGAGAAGATCGAGTGGGGGCCGAACTGGGAAGAGATCCTGGGCGGCGAATTCGCCAAGCGCTCGGCCGACTACAATTTCGAGGGTGTGCAGAAGGAGATCTACGGCCA
>Ga0163163_10002114_pt1 | contig 16763 bp, 15 predicted proteins | sample S65metaG_FD_119766 | JGI IMG/M metagenome (GOLD analysis project Ga0163163, IMG submission 119766) | Switchgrass rhizosphere microbial communities from Kellogg Biological Station, Michigan, USA - S6-5 metaG | ecosystem: Host-associated > Plants > Roots > Rhizosphere > Soil | place: USA... | reverse complement strand
CCGTCAGCGGCGTGGAGATGGCGCTGTGGGACCTTGCGGGCAAGGCCTTCGGCCTGCCCATCCATTACCTGATGGGCGGCAAGATGCGCGACCGGGTGCCGGTCTATCTGCATGCCGCCAATCCCGAGATCGCCAAGAAAGTGCTGGCCGAAACCAAAACCCGCACCTTGAAGGTGGGGCTAGATTATTCCGACGACAGTTGGTCGATCAAGAAGGGCTTTGAGCCGACGCGGCCTTATCACCTGCACATGACCAACGATCAGGTCGATGACGTGGTCAATTTCTTTGCCGGCTTCCGCAAGGCGCTGGGCAAGGAGGTTGAGATCGGGTTGGAATGCCATGCGCATTACGACACCGAGACCGGTATCCAGATCTGCAACCAGATCGAGCCTTACCGCCCCTTATGGGTGGAAGAGCCGGTGCCCAGCGACAATGTCGAATCCATGCTGCGCATCCGCAATAACACGCGCGTGCCGATCGCGGCGGGGGAAAATATCTACACCCGCTATGGCTATCGCCCTTTCCTGGAAAAACAGGCGCTCTCCATCATTCAGCCGGATTTCACCAAGACCGGCGGGCTGTTTGAAGGCATGAAGATCGCCAACATGGCCGAGACCTACAACATTCCGGTGGCGCCGCACGGCGTCTGCACGCCGCTGGGGACCTTGGCCATCACCCATGTCTGCAGTGTGATCCCCAACTTCCTGGTGCAGGAATTCACCCAATATCAGGAAAAGAATTTCACCGAATTGTGCGATCCGGTGAAGCTGGACGCCGAAGGCTTCCTGCCTGTGCCCGATGCGCCGGGTATCGGCATCGAACTCAACGAGGCGGCGGTGAAGGAAAGGCTGGATCCGGAATTCAAGATGCTGTGAGCATGCCGTTCCAAGGAAGCCGTATATGGGTTCGCTAATTGGCGCAAAGCGGGCATTGCGCACAAGGTAACCGGCCAAGCATTTTATGCTCTGGCTATGTCTCTTCCGCCAGTTTTCGATAACTGCCCGCTATCTTCAACCAACTGGCTCGTGCCCCGTCGTCATTTGCCCTGGCAGCTTCCTCTTCTGCCTCTCGAGCTTTCAAAAGATAACTCTGCTTTCTTTCGGCCTCGTCCATATTTTGGCGCTCCCACAATGTTTGTTCACGCCAAGCCGGATAGGACAGGCCACCCGATAGACTGGTTACAAGGCTTTGAAAGTCAGTTTTCGGAATAGCGAGCGCCAACGGTGTGGAGCACCGTTCCCCCGTGGGTGGCAATTTCTACACGCCAGGCGTGGGCAGGGCGCCCACTGCGGATGTCTTCACCCGCCAAATCCCGCAGGCTTGCGCGGGCCTCGGCTCGTGCCGCCATCAGGTTCGGGAACTCGCTTCCTTCCTCATCGGAAATGACCTCGGTGCCTTCTCGGATGTTGAAGTGATAGCGCATGGCAACCGCCTGTCCGTACGATAATGGAATATATTTCGTACAAACCGTATCCCCTTATTCCCGGCAATGCACGGACTGATAAGGCCGTATTGCGCCCTTTCTTCCGGTCAAACGGTTCCGGTGGCGGACTTGGGAGTTGTTAAATTGCAGCGCGAACAGGCACTTCAAAGCGTTTGCTGAATGCGAGCGATTTGTGCGTTTTTAGCGCCATTTCCGGACATACTCTCGCATTGCAATCCACCGGCTTAAGCCTAGGTTCCCTGAGCATCCTGCACGCAAGGAGCATTGCCAGACGCGAGGTGCGCCGGGCCTCAAGGAAACGTCCGGTGCCTGCGTCGTCCAAGACTGGCAATCAAATACTGGCGTCCCTGGTTGCTGCCGATTTCGCGCTGCTAAAACCCGATCTTGAAATTGTCGAGTTGCCGTTGCGCCGCCAGCTGGAACTCTGTGGCCGCCCCATTGAATATATATACTTCCTGGAAAGCGGCCTCGCGTCGATGGTGATTAGCGCCGGTGCCAACCACAATATTGAAGTTGCCATTGTCGGCAGGGAAGGCATGACCGGGTTGCCGGTCCTGCTGGGGACCGACCGTTCCACCCACGAGACCTTCATCCAGACCGGCGGCCGGGGCCTGCGCGTCCAAACAGCCAAGTTCAAGGCTGCGATTGAGCGTAGCCCGACCCTGCATCGCAACCTTCTGCGCTATGCCCATACCCTGGTCACGCAGATGGCTTATACCTCGCTTGCCAACGGTGGCTACAAGATCGAGGAACGGCTTGCCCGTTGGCTTCTAATGGCGGACGACCGCACTGACGGCAACACCATCAACTTGACCCATGAGGTCCTCGCCCTAATGCTGGGAACGCGTCGCGCCAGCGTCACCAATGCGCTCGCCGATTTTCAGAAGCGCGGGATTCTTCGTATGGTACGTGGCTGCATAACCATCCAAAAACGCGGAGCGCTGGAAGAAGCCGCCAACGGCAGCTACGGCATCCCCGAAGCAGAATACCAACGGCTGCTCGGCGGCTAACCGATCAATCAGCTTATGAGGCGGCAACGCCCTTCTGCCGGGCAAGATCGAAGATCTGCCTCATCGGCACCCATTTCTGTCCCGGCTCAGCATGGGGCAGGGCCTTCTGGAAGCTCCACATCAGGGCCTCCCATTCATCATATTTGGCCGGGATGTCGCGGGCCCTGGGATAGTCGTCGGCCACGGTTGCGATCATCACCATGCGGTCGCCGCTGCGCCAGATTTCCATACCCTCGATGCCCTGGGCGTGGATGTCGTCCACGATCTCCGGCCACACTCCGCAGGGGCGGTGAAACTGCTCATATTCCGCGATTTTTGCCGGGTCGTTCACCAGGTCCAGGGCAAAGCAGAGGCGGCGGCTCATTTTGTTGTCTCCGGCTTGAAGGTTTGGACTATAAGTGCCGCCAAGCACGTTTGGGAGTTTTCATGGCCTCTTTTCTCAGGCTTCATCCCACTGACAATGTCGTGGTGGCGGTGAACGGTTTGTCGCCCGGCGACATTGTGGACGATGTGAAGATCATCCGGCGCATTCCGCCGGGCCACAAGGCGGCGGTGCGCACCATCAAAAAGGATGAGCCGGCGCTCAAATTTGGCCAGATCATCGGCTTTGCCACCCAGGACATAGCGCCGGGCGATTGGGTGCATGAACACAATATCGCCTTCCATGCCGTGGACCGCGACTATCAATTCGAGGTGGATGCCCGCGACCCCGCGCCGCTGACCGGCGCCACCTTCCAGGGCTTTCGCCGTGCCAACGGCCGCTATGGTACGCGTAATTACTTGGGCATCCTCACATCGGTGAACTGTTCCGCCACCGTGGCGCGGCTGATCGCCCGCGAGGTCGAGAAACGCGGATTGCTGGACGATTATCCGGAAGTGGATGGCGTGATCCCGCTGGTGCATGGCCATGGCTGCGGCATGGACGCCAAGGGCGAAGGCTATGAAGTGCTCAAGCGCACCCAATGGGGTTACGCCGCCAATCCGAACATGGGCGCGGTGCTCATGGTGGGACTGGGGTGCGAGACCTTCCAGATCGCGCGCTGGAAACAGGCCTATAATATCGCCGAAAGCGATACTTTCCGTTCCCTCACGATCCAGGATTCCGGCGGCACGCAAAAGGCGATAGAGGCGGGGATTGCCGCGGTGCGCGACCTGTTGCCCGCGGCCAATGCGGTGAAGCGCGAAACCGCGCCGGCGTCGGAACTGATGCTGGCGCTGCAGTGCGGCGGCAGCGACGGTTATTCCGGCATCACCGCCAATCCGGCGCTGGGTGCTGCGGTAGATTTGCTGGTGGCCCATGGCGGCACCGCCATCCTGTCCGAGACGCCGGAGATTTACGGCGCCGAACATCTCCTCACCCGCCGTGCCTCGCCGGAGGTCGGCAAGAAGCTGATCGAACGCATCCGCTGGTGGGAGGATTATACCAGCCGCAATGCCGGTAGCATGAACAACAATCCCTCGCCGGGAAACAAGGCGGGCGGTCTCACCACCATCCTGGAAAAGTCGCTGGGCGCCGCCGCAAAGGGTGGCACCACCCGGTTGAAAGCGGTGGTGGAATATGCGCAAGCCGTGACCACCAAGGGCTTCGTGTTCATGGACACACCCGGCTATGACCCCGTTTCCGCGACGGGCCAGGTAGCAGGCGGCGCCAATATTCTTTGCTTCACCACCGGCCGCGGTTCGGCCTATGGCTGCAAGCCCACGCCTTCCATCAAGCTTGCCACCAACACGCCGGTCTATGAACGGATGACGGACGACATGGACATCAATTGCGGCGATGTCCTGGATGGCGTCTCCATTGCCGACAAGGGCAAGGAGATATTCTCTCATATTCTTAAGATTGCCTCCGGTGAGCGCTCCAAGTCCGAAAAACTGGGCTATGGCGATGCCGAATTCGTGCCCTGGCAGATCGGCGCGACCATGTAGCGCCAGCCCCGGAATTCCGCTTAGAGTGCGGAAAACGCAGCCCCACCTCCCCATCGTGCGCGGTACGCGCACAAGAGGGGGAGGTACCCGTAGCATCGCTTGCGATGCGTAGGGTGGAGGGGGTCAAAAAAGGGGCAGGAATGTCGAAACTTCCAGTTGTTGAAAAGCGCTATCTGGTTGCGTTTGCGCTGACCTCGACCTTGTTTTTTGCCTGGGGGTTGGCATCCCAGTTCAACGACCTCCTGCTGCATCATTTCCAGAAGGCGCTGGACCTAACCCGCACCCGCGCCAGCCTCACCCAATTTGCGTTCTACATCGCTTATTTCTGCGCGCCTTTGCCAGCCGCCATGATCATCCGCCGCCTGGGTTACAAAAAATGCATGGTGACGGGCCTTGCCATGTACGCCATCGGCGCCTTCCTGTTCGTGCCGGCGGCCCATATGCGGGTTTACGGCATCTTCCTGCTGGCGCTTTACATCATTGCGTTCGGTGCGGCGTTCCTGGAGACCAGCGCCAATCCTTACATCGCCATCATGGGCGATCCCCGCACCAGCTCGCCCCGGTTGAATTTCGCCCAGGCATTCAACGGCGTCGCTACCGTGCTGGGTCCGCTGGTGGGCGGTTATGTGATTTTCTCCGGTGTCGAATATACGCCTGCCCAACTTGCCGCCATGGCCCCGCAAGCCATCGATCAATGGCGCGCCAGCGAAGCGGCGTCGGTAGGGCCGCCTTATCTGGTGCTGGGGATACTGATGGTGGTGATCGCATCGGCCATTGCTTTGACCAGATATCCTCCCTTGCGCGCCGAAGTGACGCCGGAGGGTTCAGGTTCGCCTTTCGCTGTGTTGAAAAAACCGCGCGTGTTGTATGCGGTGATCGCGCAGTTCTTTTATGTCGGCGCCCAGGTAGGGACCTGGAGCCTGCTGGTGGATTTCGCGCAGGAAGCCGCCCATGTCCCCGAACGCACTGGTGCCCAGGTCTATCTGGAAGCCACCATGATTGCCTTCTGCGTCGGCCGCTTCTTCGGCGCCTGGCTGCAACGCCATATCGATCCTGCGCGGCAGCTGATGCTCTATGGCGGCTGTAACATTGTGCTGTGCCTGTTGGCGGCGACCGTGGGCGGGTTTCCCAGCATCTATGCCATGGTGGCGACCAGCTTCTTCATGTCCATCATGTTTCCCACCATCTTTGCGCTGGGGCTTGAGAAGCTGGGTCATCAAACCGAGTTCGCTTCGTCCTTCATTGTGATGGCTGTCTGCGGCGCCGCGGTGGTGCCGCCTTTGATGGCTTGGTTCTCGGATATGACCGGCGCGCTGCATTGGAGCCTGTTCTTTCCGGCCGTCTGCTATCTGGTGGTACTGAGCTTCGGTTTCTTCGTACCTAAAATGGGGCATGTGGAGACGTGAGCCTTGCACTTCGATCCGTCGGTCATACCGGGCTGAAAGTCACCGAACTCGGCTTCGGCACCGCGCCGTTGGGCAATCTGTTCCGCCCTTTGCCGGATGAAACCGCATCTCGCACCCTGGCAACGGCGGAAGATGCCGGCTTCGGCTATTACGATACCGCGCCTTTCTATGGTTTCGGCCTGTCGGAGCGGCGGCTGGGCGACGCGATCCGCCATCGTAAGGATATCGTGCTCTCGACCAAGGTGGGGCGGTTGCTGAAGCCGGTACCGGGACCGGTGGACGAAACACAGGTGCGCCACGGCTATGCCACACCCATGCCCTTCGAGCCGGTCTATGACTATTCCTATGATGCGGTGATGCGCTCTTATGAGGGAAGCCTGCAACGTCTGGGCCTGTCGCGCATCGACATTCTCTATATCCACGATATCGGCCGGCTGACTCACGGCGACTCCAATGCGGTGCGCATGGCGGAGCTCACCAAGGGCGGCGGGCTGAAGGCGCTGGAGGAATTGCGCGCCGCCAAGGCGATTTCCGGCTTCGGCATGGGCGTGAATGAAGTGGCCGCCTGCCTGGAGGTGATGGACCATGCCCGGCTTGATGTGATCCTGCTGGCCGGACGTTACACCTTGCTGGAGCAGACGCCGCTGGATGATCTGTTCCCGCGTTGCGAAGCGGCAGGAACGGCCATTGTGATCGGCGGGCCCTACAATTCCGGCATTCTCGCGGTGGGCACGAAAACCGGTGCGCCGCTTTATTACAATTACGAACCGGCACCCCAGGACGTGATCGAGAAGGTTCGCCGGATCGAGGCCGTGTGCGAAAGTCATGGCGTGCCCCTGCCGGCAGCGGCGCTGCAGTTTCCTCTGGCGCATCGGCTGGTGGCCAGTGTGATCCCCGGGCTGGATTCGCCGGATCGGGTCTCACAAACCATTGCTCTGTACGGCCCCAAAATCCCAGCCGCACTCTGGCAGGATCTGAAACAGGAAAAACTGATCCGGGTGGATGCGCCGGTTCCATGATTGTTGACGCCCATCAGCATTTCTGGGACCCCGCGCGTGGCGACTATGGCTGGCTCAAGCCGGACAATCCGATTCACCGGGTGTTTTCGACGGCTGATTTGCGGCCGTTGCTGGCCCAGACCGGTGTGGATGCGACGATCCTGGTGCAGGCCGCGCCGACGCCGGCCGAAACCGATTACATGCTGAGCATCGCCCGCGGCGCGCCTTTCATATTGGGCGTGGTGGGCTGGATCGGCCTGGATGCTCCCGATGCCGTCGACGAGGTTTGCCGCCGCGCTGCTGATCCCTTGTTCCTGGGTGTGCGGCCGATGCTGCAGGACCTGCATGATCCTGGCTGGATTCTGAATCCCGCTTTGGCGCCGGCGCTAAACGCGATCGCGGCGGAAGGGCTGGTGTTCGATGCTCTGATCCTGCCGCATCAGCTAGCCGCCATCACCGAACTGGCAGGGCGCCATCCCCAGCTCTCGATTGTGCTGGACCATGCCGCCAAGCCGCCTTTGGGCGATGCCGATGGTATGGCTGGGTGGGCGCGGACAATCGAAAAACTCGCCGCCCTGCCCAATGTCACCTGCAAGGTGAGCGGGTTGCTGACCGAAGTCCGATCAGATGGCGGCAGGGACGATGTCGCCCGCTGTATAGGGGTGCTGTTCGATCTGTTTGGGCCGCAGCGCTTGCTATGGGGCAGCGACTGGCCGGTGCTGACGCTTGCCGGAGATTATCAGGACTGGTTTGAACTGGCGCGCGAGGCCGTCGCCGTCAAGGACTCCAGCGCGGTGCGCGCCGTCATGGGGGACAACGCTGTGCGGATTTACCGTCCTTCTCGCCATAACCGCGCCTGATTTGGTCACAAACTGGCTTGGTCGCCAACCGGCCCGAACCGCGTTACCTTCGCGGGACCTGGAGCGCTGTGCGTGAAACGAAGATGGTTTGCTGCGATCTTTCTGGCCGCGGTGGCGATAGTGCTGCTGGGGTTGTGGCTGGCGCGCGCCTTCATCGCCGTCCGATTCGCCCGATCCTATTTCAACAGTCACGGCATCCATTCCAATGTCGAGATCGGTGATCTGGGCTTTGCCGGCCTGTCGGGCCGCTTTGCATTGGGCTCGGAAGGCGCCCCGGAGATTTCCGCCGACCGTATCGAGTTGCGCTTCGATCCTTTGCGCTGGCTGCCTTATGTGGTGGAAGTGCGGCTGATCCATCCGGTGGTGCGGGCCGGGATCGATGAATCCGGCAGGCCCAGCTTGGGCTCGCTGCAGGCCTGGATCGACTCGCTCGGCAAACAGCAGGGGAAGTCGCAATTCGTCAGCGACGACCTTGCCGTGTCGCTGACGGGATTGCGGCTGCTGCTGTCGACGCCGGGGGGGCCGCTGGAAGTGGACGGCGACGTCAAGCTGGTCAAGAACCGGCCCGTCAACCTGTCCCTGCAGGCGCGGCCCGCAGGGATCAAGTATCGCGAGACGCGCATCGCGATGCGGTCAGCAAACCTGGCCTATGACCAGAAGACCGGAGCGGTTCGAGCGGGTTTTTCCGGCACGGTAACTCATCCATCCGTCCAGGCACGCGATGTGGACGCCGCTATCCAGGCCAGCAATTTCCAATGGGCTTCGGCAAACGGACAAGTCTCTGTCAGCACACCGGAGGTCACGCTGAAGGCATCGGCAACATCGGTACAGGCTGGCCAGAGTGTTTCGGCGCCCAAGCTGGATGTCGTTGCACGCCATCTGGCCGTCACATCGGCCAATGACGGCATGGAAGGTGCGGCCGACCTGACCGTAAACGGCGAGGCGGGATTCGAGGCCGGGTTTGACGCCTTGCGATCCGCCGATCCGGCCCTGGCGAATGCTCTGCGCAAGAACTTCACCCGGCTTTCGCTGTCCCTCAGCGGACATGTCGAACGGCACAATGGTATGACGCGCTTTGCCCTCACCCAGCCGCTGCAAGTGAAGGGGGCGCAGGGTGCCGTGCTTGACGTCCCGGCGCTCTCGCTTTCCGGCGGGCAAAACGGCGTCAACGCGGTGCTGCAGGCGAATATCCGGGGCTCCGGTCTGCCTGCGGCAAAACTGGCGGTCAAGAACCTGATGTGGAGCGGTGGCGGCTTCACCGCCGATGCTGCGTTTTCCAGCCACTTCAATTTCGCCATGCTGCGCAGCACCGATTTGGCAGGGCAGGGCAGCTTCTCCTGGCAGAACGGACAATATGCCTTCACGCCGTCAGGCTGTGTGCGCGCGGCGCTGGCGGCCTTTCATCCCGGCGCCAGCGATCTGGCAAAGAATGTGCGCGGCGACATCTGTGCGCCGCCAAACCAGCCGCTGCTGACGGGCGAGGGAATCGGCTGGACTTTGACCGGCCTGGCGCGCGGGGCATCCGCCGACCTCCCGCTGGCGACCGCGCACGTAGAAAAGGTGGCCGCGCGTCTTGCCTTTGACGGCGAAGGTGCGCCGCTCAAAGGCACTGCCACGGTCACAGCAGGGGAAATTACCGACCAGGCGGCCAGCCTCAGGTTCAAACCACTGGAAGCTACCGGCACCGCTTCGCTGGACAAAGGCATCTGGACCGGCCGCTTCGCGATGACCGATCCGAAAAATATTCCGCTGGGCGGGACGACCTTCACCCACGCCATGGCGACCGGCATCGGCACCGCCCATATCGATGCGCCAAAAATCACGTTCGCGTTGGATCATCTGCAGCCCGGCGATCTGTCGCCCTTGCTGGTGGCGTTCCGCCGCGCCGAGGGCAGCGCCGCCTTGACCGGCGATATCGACTGGACGCGGGACGCCATCACCAGCCGGGGCAAATTGTCGATCGCCTCGCTGGATTTCATGACCCCGCTGGGCAAGGCGCATGCCGTGAAAAGTGAGATGACATTCACCTCGCTCCTGCCGCCCATCACCGCGCCGGGCCAAAGCCTCTCCATCTCACGCATCGATTGGACCTTGCCCTTCAGCGCTGTGGATGTGCGTTTTGGTTTCAGCCCCACCACCATCGAAGTCGCCAAGGCCGACACCGATATCGCCCAGGGCCATGCCAGCCTGGGTGCCATCACCGTCGCCGTTGCCGATCCCGGTCACGTGGCAGGTGCCGCACAGCTCAACGGCATCGCGCTCAATTCCCTGGTGGCGGCGTCGAACCTGGGCAGCAAGGTGAAGCTGGAAGGCAAAGTCTCCGGCCGCATTCCCTTCGAGATGGGCGCTAACGGCTTTCGCATCGTCAACGGGCATGTCGCCGCCGATGGACCGGGCCGGCTGTCGGTGGACCGTTCGCTGTGGACACAGGGTGAAGCCGCCATCAACAGCAATGCGGTGCAGGACTTCGCCTATCAGGCGCTGGAATACCTGGCTTTTGAACAAATGTCGGCAGACCTGAATTCCGTCGCCAATGGCCGGCTGCAGGTCGTCTTCCATATCAAGGGCAAAAGCGACCCGCCGAAACGCCAGGTCGCGGAAGTGGCCATTACCGATGTGATTAACGGTACCGCCCTTTACAAACCGATCCCTTTGCCCAGCGGCACGCCGATCGACTTAACCCTGGATACCTCCCTTAATTTTGACGAACTCTTGAAGTCCTATGCCGAAGCATGGTCAAAGAGTCTCAGTCCGGAGGGGCAACCGGACGTGTCCCGTGGAGCAAACCCATGAAAAAGATGATTTTCGCCGCGGGCGTTTTCGCGGCGCTAGGCGCCTGTACGCCGACTATCCGGGTCGAAGTGGCGCCGATCAACATCTACGCCAAGCTGGACGCCGATGTGCGGGTCAGGCTGGACAAGGAAGTCCAGAGCGCGATCCAGCAAAACCCCGACCTCTTCTAGTCTGAAGGAAGCCTCATCATGCGCAACTTCAAACATATTCTTTCCGCCGCCGCTCTGGTGCTGTTGTCCACGCCGGCTTTCGCCGATCTCGCGGCCGACAAGGCCACGGTCGACGCCGCCAAGGCGGCCGGCACCGTGGGCGAACAGGCCGACGGCTATCTGGGTGTCGTGAGCGGCGCCGATGGCACGGTGACGGCGGCGGTGAATGAGATCAACAATGGTCGGCGCCAGGTCTACAGCCAGACCGCGGCCAAGTCGGGTGTGACGCCCGATGCCGCCGGCCAGGCCACAGGCGCACAACTGATCGCCAAGGTCCCGGGCGGCCAGTATTTCAAGCCCCTCGGCGGAGCCTGGACCAAAAAGTAGTTACGTCCGGAATTTAGATCAGGTCCACCGCCACCACTTCGTGCAGGCGGATGCGCGGCACTTCCACCACCAGCCGGTTGCCGTCGCGTGAGGTTTTGGGCGCGGCGCCGCTCTCCAGCAACTTGACCGCGCCCACTTTGGCGCCGGCTGGAATCTCCAGCGATACGACATATGGGCCCGCGGGCATCACTTCGCGATAGGGCCCTTTCATCATCATGGGATTGTTCATGTTGACGATATGGGCGGCCAGCGAATTCTTCTGCCGCCAATAGGCGACATCGACGATGCCGGGGCCCTTGACCGTCATGGGCTGGTTTTCTTCCGCCGCCCAATCGACGGCATTCTTCAGCAGCACGAAATGATCGGCGGCCAGCACTTCCCAGAAGGTGCGGTCCAGGTCCATGGGGAAATAGACCACCCGGCCTTTGCCCACTTGGCGGCAGAAGGCCATGGGAATGTCGGTCTCAAGCGTCATGGTATAGACCCGCTCCATCGGCAGGTCGGGATAGCTGGGCACCAAGGTCAGCGGTGCTTTCGCTGAATCATGCGCCTTGACCGTGATCTGCTGGGTGGCCGCGATGATGCGCGGTGCATCCTCCAGCCCCCTGGTCAGCGCGTGCGGATGGCGCGGGGTGAGATAACTGTTCTTCACGCCATTTTCGGTCTTGACGTAATCGCAGCCGAACAGATCGGCCAGGCCGAAATTGGCGCGGCGTTTGCCCAGCTCGTCATAGAGCGAGGTCTCTCCGGTCGCCACGATGCGTCCGCCGGCCATCACATAATCGCGGATCTGCTGGCACTGTTTGTCGGACATTGCCGCAATGTCGGGCATCACCAGCACGCGATAGCGTGAGATATGCTGCGGCTCCAACTGGCGGTCGTCCGCCATCTCGAAAGGAACGCGCGCTTCCACCAGCGCCTGGTAGAAGCCGTTCTGGGATTCGGTGACGCGCTGCGCCGCGCGTACGCCGTCACCGGCGGTGAAAGCGGTGCCGCCGGCGGTGAAGATGCCGGACTGGGTGGAATTGACCATCGCCACCCGCGCCAGGTTGGCGGTGTTGCGCATATATTTGTCGTTGGCATAGTGCCACTGGAAAACCTTGGTCACCGGCGCGACCCAGCGCGGATCGAAAACGCGCGCGTTGAATTTGCAATACCAGGGGCGGAAGCCCTGGGCGATGCCCGAATGCGCCCAGGCTTCCAGCTCCGGCCCGCGCTGCACCGAATCCTTCCAGCGGTTCTCGTCCTCGATGCCGACATTGAACAGTCCGCAGACCGGCAGGTTCTGCATATAGGCGCGCACCTGCTTGGCATATTTGCCCATGGTCCAGATCGGGGTGGTGCCGCTGCGCCCCTGGCGGTCCACCGCCACAATGGGGATGATCACATTGTTGGGATCGTTCATGCCGCCATTGGGGCTGAAGAAGCTGTCCTTCTTGGAGGCCTTGACGGTGTCGTCCCACAGCTTGAACTGCTTCCAGCGCATGTCGGCGTTCCACTGGATATAGGCCTTGCGCTGCGGATTCTGCGGATCGTTGGTGGTGGGCAACTCCATGCCGGTGGCGGCGCGGAATTTGGTGCGGCAGGTGTTGCAATAGCACATGCCGCTGCCGGCCCAGCGATTGCCGAAGAAGCCTTCCGGCTTGTAGGTATCGGTGATCTCCTTCAGCACTGCCGGCATGAAGTCGAACATGAAGCCGCCATTCTGGCAGGTGACATACATGTCGGTGGCGGCCCAGTGGCGGCGCGGCTTACCGTCTTCCGTGCAGGCCGCCCATTCCGGATGGGCCGCGAATGCCTCTTCGCTCATGGCATGGGGATCGATACGCGCGATCACGCTCATATTGAGGGCGCGCGCACCCTTGACCATCTCGCCGAACATGTCGCGGTTGCCCAGGTATTTGGCGCGGTAATGCAGCGGCACCTTGGAGGGATAGAAACAGATGCAGCCGCCCGCCGACAGGCACACCGCCTCGACATGGGTCTTCTTGAACAGGTCGAACCAGAATTGCGGGTCATAGCTGGGCGGGTCTTCTTCGGTGAAGGCCACCTGCGCCCAGCGCATGGCATTGTTGGCCCAGGGCAGGCCCGCCATGTCCCCGGTCATGGCAAAGGCCGGGGTTTCGAATGGCGCCAGCGCCAGCAATCCGCCCGCGCCCAGCAAAAGCGCCTCGCGCCGTGTCGCGCCGTCCTGGTTTTCCATCACCCTCTCCCTGTTTGTTGCCGGTAGTTTATAGGCGCATTGCCAAGGCCAGCAATTCGCGCTTGACTGAAACGGACAAGAAAAAAGGCATAACGGAAAAGAGGGAGTTGTTCGTGCGCATTTTGGCCCTTGCGAGCGCTCTTTTCATCTTTGCACATCTGGGTGCACAGAATTGCGCATTGGCCGCTGACATCACCGTCTATTCGCCCGGCATCGTCAACGGACCCTTGCGCAAGCTGGCGGAAGCCTGGACGGCGGAGACCGGCAACAAGGTCACTTTCGCCGGCAACAATGTGGGACGCATCCGCACCGCTGTCGGCACGGACGCGCCCGGCGATGTGGTGGTGGCGCCGACCGGCGACTTCAAGGATTTCTCACCCAAACTGGCGTCCGGCAGCGAGCGTCCGCTGGGCCGCATCATCTTCGGCATTGTGGTCAAGGCTGGCGGCACCCATCCCGATATTTCCAGCCATGAGAAATTCGTCGCCTTCGTCAGGAAGGCGGGCGTCCTGGCCTATGCCAATCCGGCGGTGGGCAGCCTCACCGGCGGCATGGTGGAAGAAATGCTCAAGCGGCCGGAATTCGCCGGGGTCGAGCGGCGTCCCATCAAGGGCATGATCGGCGACGCCATCGTGCGCGGCGATGCCGAATATGGCGGCGGCGCCATTACCGAGGAATTGATGGCCCAGGGTGCCGAAGTGGTGGGGCCGTTCCCCGACGAGCTTGGCCTGCATGTCGATATGTCGGCGGCGGTGCTGAAAGTCTCCGCCGCGCCCAAGGAGGCGGAGGCCTTTTTGCATTATGTCACCCGTCCCCAGGCCGCGGAGGTGTGGAAGACAGGCGGCGTGATCGAGACCCCCGCCAGATAAAACCGGGAGGCCTCGCTGTCGCATTCCTGGCTCGCGCTGATCCTCGTTCCCGCCTTCCTGGTGTTTTTCGCAGGCTTTTGGCTGGCGATCACGGCCCTGCTTTCGGCTTTGTCCGGCTGGCCCGCTTTGATGAAGGCTTTTCCCGATCGGGATGAGCCAGCGACGCTGTGCTTGTCCGGTCAATCCGGCGCGATGGGGATGGGCGTTAACATGCGTAGCGTTCTGACATTGAGCGTGTGCCCTTCCGGCCTGCGGGTGGGGATCTCCCGATTCCTGGCACCCTTCGCTCGCGATTTCCTGGTCCCTTGGGACAAAATCTCCGCCACCCGCAAGCGCGCACTGTTCATGCAGCTCATCAGCCTGCAATTCGGCCAGACCGGAAATCTCACCATTTCGGAGGATATGGCAAACAAGCTGGCTGCCGCGGCCGGCAGGCACTGGCCGGCGGTCGAAACCGGTGTGTGACAATCAGAACGGTTTCATGCCCTTCGCCGTCCAGGCCGCTTTGGCCTCGGGCCGGGTGAGGAATTTGATGAAGGCCAGCGCATTCTTCTGATCGGCGGAACGTGACGACACCGCCAGCATGGCATCCATATGTCCGCCCAGTTCGGCGGGCAGCGGCGCGACCAGGTCGATGGGCGGCTTGTTGAGGATCTCCGGAACCAATTGGATCGCCATGTCGCCTTCGCCGCGAGCCAGCGCCCCGGCGCCTTCGCCCTTTGCCACCGGCACGACATGCACGCCGGCAAACTCGGGGCGCTTGAGGATGCCGTCGATGATCACGCCTTGCATGGTGCCGGCCTTGGGATCATTGACTTCGACCGCCTGGGCCGACCTCAGCGCGGCGGCCAGTTTTTCCACGGTCGAAATATCGGGTTTGGGCGCGCCTTTCTTTACCGCCAAGCCCAACTCGTCGCGGCCCAGCGGCGTGTAGCTGGCGGTGACGATGCCGCCGTCCAGCGCCAATGTATTCATCAGGTCGGAAGGCAAGGCGACGACATCGGCGGCCGGCGCGGCGGTCTTGACCTGGTTGATGATGACGTTCATCCCCACTTCAGTGACGATGACGTTCACGCCGGTCTGCTTGGTGAAATCGGCGGCGAGTTCCTTGAGTGCAGAATTGTAGACAAAGCCTGGTGCGAAGACACGGATATCGGCGGCCTGGGTGCTCGTGGCGGTGAGCGCAAGCAGGGCCGCGGAAAGAAACAGACGCATCTGAAATCCTATTTGTAAAGAAGAATGTCGCGCCAGAAATCGCATTGGTGCGCGGCGGCGAATTCCGCATTGGTCTGAACCGTCTTCCAGCCGTCCTTCTGCAGGAAATAGGCGTTGGTATCGCCGCCTTTCTTCCAGCGCGGCCAGGGCGCGTCGCCGCTGCCATTGGGATTGCCCTGCTTGGCAAAGTTCGCCCAGGCCGCAACCATGCGGTCGGACAGTTGGGCTTGCATAGGATTGAGGGTGAAGGGCACGCCGTTAGGCCCGCCATGATAGCCGGTGAAGACATAGGCGATGTCGGCGGTGTGGTAGGCCAGCGGCTGGAAGCCCGGCATCTTGGGGAAATAGGTCTGCGCCGTGCGATCGTCGAACAGATACATATAAACCGGGACATGGGCGGAAAGCGCCTCGGCGGTGTATTGGCCGCGGCAGGCCAGAGCATCGCTGTGGGCGCTATCCCAAGCCATCTGCGCGCCCGCCTTCGACACCGGATAACGCGCGGCCACCTTGTCGATGGTGTCCTTGGGATAAGCGGGCGGGTTGCCGCCGGCACCAGCATTGCCGCCATAGGTCCGTTTCAGATAGCCGCGATAGTCGGTTTCGTTCAGCGCCGCGCGATCTTTTTTGAAATACTGAAGGATACCGGCGTTGAAATTGCCCTCGTCATGGGTGGTGCCCATCATGATCGGCATCTTGTTGAACTTGGCCGCGCGGATCAGGTCGATCTCCTGCTCGGGGATCACCGTGCCGTCCACCATGGGATTGGTGATGAAGGGGCCGGTCTCGCTGGCGCTGCCGGCCAGGGCTTCGATCTTGGCGGCGGGGAGGGCGCGCAGGCATTTGGGGATGTCACCGGTGGTGCAGCCCGCGGCGGCGGCAAACTTCTTGCCCTTCTCTTCGGCAATCGACTTCGGCACGAAAGGCGTATAACCGCCGCTCTGGAAGATGGCGCGGTGGAACAGTCCCTCCGCACCCGGTGACAGGACATTGGCGGCAGAGGCGCCCGCGCCAGCCGATTGGCCGCCCAAGGTGACATTGTTGGGATCGCCGCCAAAGGCCGCGATATTCCGCTGCACCCATTTCAGCGCCGCCTGCATGTCCATCAGGCCGTAATTGCCGAAAGCATGGCCTTCGGCGTCCAGCGCCGGATGGGCCAGGAAGCCGAACAGGTTGAGGCGATAGTTGAGAGTCACGACCACCAGCTTGCCCTTGGTGACCAGCTTGGTGGGGTCATAATCGTTGGAGGCGCCGTCGAAATAACCGCCCCCGTGAATCCAGACCAGCACCGGCAGCTTGGCTTTTGCGTCCGCCGTGAAGACATTCAGATAAAGGCAATCCTCATTGCTGTTGGGCGGTCCGGCGAAAGGACCCAAAGTGGTCACTTGCGCACAGGTGGGGCCGAACTTGTAGGCCCTGCGCACGCCGGTCCACTTTGCAACCGGCTGCGGCGGCATCCAACGCAAAGCGCCGACCGGCGGCTTGGCATAGGGAATGCCTAGAAAT
>Ga0163163_10002113_pt1 | contig 16766 bp, 16 predicted proteins | sample S65metaG_FD_119766 | JGI IMG/M metagenome (GOLD analysis project Ga0163163, IMG submission 119766) | Switchgrass rhizosphere microbial communities from Kellogg Biological Station, Michigan, USA - S6-5 metaG | ecosystem: Host-associated > Plants > Roots > Rhizosphere > Soil | place: USA... | reverse complement strand
CCTTCAACAGTCTCCAGAAGACAAACTGGTCCAATCTCCCAAGCGGAATCTATCAACGCAATAGTCTTCGCCTCGGCGACCTCGCGCCCGCAAAACGGAGTGCGGCCCTTGCTGTAGTTGCAGCGGTCCTCAGCGCCGATGGTTATCGCAAAGTCACCGACATCATGAACGGCGATGAAGTTCTTCGAGGAGCCGGTGGCGGCCAGACCGGCGGACGAGGCGGCAGAGGCGGAGTGACGTTCGGCGTCGCGGAGTACTACATCGCGATTCTCGGCACGCCCTCGGCAACGACTCCGTGGATGGTCCAGTTTGGCGGACACCATCTCGCGATCAATGTGACCATCGTTGGCCAGAACAATGTCATCACGCCGAGTCTTCCTGCTGCGCAGCCGGCAAAGTACACATTGAACGGCCAGACCATCCGTCCGCTCGGCAAAGAAAACGACAAGGGATTTGCGCTGATCGGCGCGCTCAACGCCGAGCAGCGGAAACAGGCGATCCTGAACTATCGGGTGAGCGATCTCGTACTTGGACCCGGCGAGGATGGGAAGACGATCCAGCCCGAAGGGATTCTCGCAACGGCGCTGAATGCCAATCAACAGGCGATGCTCCTCGATCTCGCGCACGAATGGGTCGGCATTCTCAACGACGAAGGCGCAGCAGCTCGGATGGCGGAAATTCGAAGCAATCTGTCCCGCACCTATTTCGCCTGGAGCGGCGCCACAGAGAATGGTGGACTCGCATACTTCCGAATTCAAGGCCCTACCCTTCTCATCGAATACGCTCCGCAGCAGGGCGACCTCGATCACATCCACACCATCTACCGCGACCCGACGAACGACTATGGCGCCAGGCTGGTAGCGCCGTGAGGGCGCGGCCGTATTACTTACTGTTGTTTATAACGGTTGTTGGTTTCGGATTTCCCCATTCCACCGAAGCCCATCGTCTCGATGAGTACCTGCAGGCAACTCGAATTTCCATTGAACTCGATCGCATTGGCGTGGAGATGAGCCTCACACCGGGCGCTGCCGTTGCGGATAACGTTTTCGGCGGTATAGACCGCGATCACAGCGGCACGATTTCACCCGCCGAAGCCGCTGCTTATGTCGGGCTCGTCATCACATCATTGACGCTGAGCATCGACGGCCGGTCCTGCGTGCTGACGCTCGACGGGTACTCGTTTCCTCAATTGGCGGATATGCGCAATGGTGTGGGAATAATCCGATTGCGCGCTTCTACGAAAATTCCACAGTCATCGATCGGTCCGCATCGACTGGCTTTCGCAAACACCTACAGGTCGGATATTGGCGTGTATCTGATCAATGCGCTCATGCCGACGGACGGCAGGATTCGGATTACCGGCCAGTCGCGGGACACGCTTCAGAACGAATTCAAGATGGCATACAAAGTCAACGACCGCTAGTCGCCTTAGTGGACGTTGTCCTTCGACTGCGTTGTCGGCATGTGCTCATTCAAATCCGGGAGGCATGACACTTCGGCGATGTCCCGATCGTCCACGCGGCTCCAGCGTTTCGTCATCTTCCAGTCGCCCACCCAGCTTTTCGGATCGGTCAACGTGTATTCGATCGACATCGCCTTTCCGTCTTCGATCAGCTTAATGCGTTCGACCACGTGCAGCGCGTCGCTTGCGGGAATGCCCGAATCGATCCAGTGATGGTCCGGACGGAAGTATTTGGTGTCGATCACCAGCGCATCCTTTTCCCAGTGCCCGATGGATTCCCCATTGAAACTTTGAACCGCAATGTCGGGATCCGTATGAGGACGCCCGTCGAGATAGACAATGCGCAAGCTGTTCATGAATTCGCTGATCATGTAGATCACCGTGGGGAGTTGCACCATGGCAATTGGCCAGACCCGGGTCATGATGATGGGCAGGCCCGCCGGCCAGCACTGACCGATATCGTCGTGGTAAACCTTTCCTTCGGCCTGCGCCTTTTTCGCGGCGTCATAGTGAACCTGCGCCTCGGGAGTGAGCTTGAAGCCGGCCGGCGGAGAGAATTGCCACCTGTTATCCGTGCCGCCGCCATGCAGCCAGGTTCCTGTCACGTCGAATGGAGCCTTTGGACGCGGTTTGGCGATATTGGCGGGTGCCAGTGCACCAAGCTCTCCTGGCGCCTGAAACTGAGCCCACAGATTCGACGCGGTGAAGACGAAGCTCATTGCTGCAAAAACTACTGTGACTCTTCGAACCAAATGTGACCGTTCCATCGTGGCCTCCGTCTCTGCAATCTTATTTCTCGTTCGTGAGCGTTGCACTTAGCGGCCCCCCAGTTTCATCTGGACGGCGCCCTTGTCATTCGCGAATTCCCTGTTGTTGTCGCAGACGAATTCCACCATCTCGTACTTTGGCAGACGGCGGTACGACAGCGTGTATGTGAACGGCTTCTCCAGCGTGACGGGATCCTGAATGGTGATCTGATCGTGCAGAACATCGGGAGCCGCCAGGCTGAACCGTTCGGTAATGCGCATTTGATCGCTGTGGGGAACGCGCTGGTATTGCACCGAAGGCTTGATGCCGATGGTGTCCACGACCAGCGTGTCGCCTTCCCAATGGCCGACCGAGCGGCCGAAATAACCCGGAGGTACCTCGTCGATGGGAAGCTGCGGCCTGTCCAGAAAGACCCGGCGTACCTGCATGAATGCCTCTGCGACGATCGTCACCTGATTCGGAGTCTGGATGACTTCGATGGGATAAACCGCGACAGCCATCATGGACGGCATGCCGCTCGGCAGACAGGCCGAGCTGGCAGAAGCCAGGGGCTCGCCTCGCCGGGTGGCCTCCGCATCTGCCGCGCGGATCGCGTCATAGGCCTTGACGTATTCCGGCTTCACCACGATCGGACTGGCCGGAACCGCCGCGAGTTTCGGATCGGCGCCGCGCCCTCCGCCATAGGGGCCCCATGACCCGCTGAGGTCCGGTAGCTTTGCTGATGGTGCCTGCGCAGCGGCTGAAGTTGCCAGTGCGAAGCAGAGAACTAGCGCCAGGGCTATGACGGCGTGCTGGAACGGAATCGATAGTCGCTTCATCAAATTCTCCTGCCGGAATCCGGCTACTTCGCCGGTGTCGGAGCCGGTGCGGCCGGACCTCTGCCCGGACCATTGCCGAGCACGCGTCCATCCGGCAAAGTGACTTCCACCAGCAATCCTCCCGGCTCGTGGCTCCGCAGCGGGTTGATCGTCGCAGTCACCTTGTCGCCAAACTTCAGATCCTTATACTTCCACCCGCTTTGCTGAAGAATGCTGGGACTGCCCAACTCGATGGTCCAGTGCTTTTTGGCAGTGCCATTGGCCTCGGCGACGTCCAACTCAATGTATGCATGCGGATTGGTCCATTGGAATTCAGTGACAGAGCCGGTCAGAGTGACCTTCGTCGTCGTATCGAACATGGCGAAGGAGTGGTGAGCTACTGCAATGCCAGCTCCCGCCAGCATGCATACCGCAAGAACCGTCATGGAACATTGTCTCACCCGCTGATTTACGATCATGGGACCCCCTTTTCGCTTGCTTGTCGCGGATTCTAACGCGCATTGAAAGCAACGTCCACTCCACTTTTCATCCCTCTCCTGAAGACAGAGGGGGGAAAGAAGAATCTTTGCACCCCTCACCCGGCTCGCTGACGCGAGCCACCCTCTCCCTTCGGGAGAGGGATTCCTCCGTGATATCTTTTCATGGGTCATTCACCGATATGAGTATTCTTGAAACGCTCTTCGAGCGGCATTTCCAATCACCAGCCGATCGCGTACAGGCAATCCAGGGTCAGCTTGGTGGCTCGGGCCGGCAGATCATCCGTCTATCCAATTCCGCCTGCAGCGCGATAGGTATTCAACATGAAGTGCGCGAAGAAAACATCGCGTTTCTCGAATTTACAAAGCACTTTCGAAAGCACGGGTTGCCAGTGCCGGAGATTTTCATTGAAGACCTGGACGAAGGCGCTTACCTCGAAGAAGATCTTGGCGACACGACACTCTTTCAATACCTATCAAAGAACCGTACAGGTGACAGCATTGCGCCTGAGGTTATCCACGCCTATCGCAAGGCAATCTCCGTGCTGCCGCGTTTCCAGATTCAGGCCGGTCGCGATTTGAACTTCAAGGTCTGCTACCCGCGCGAGAGATTCGATCGACAGTCCATTTCCTGGGACTTGAACTACTTCAAATACTACTTCCTGAGACTTGCCGGAATTCCCTTCAGCGAACAGGCTCTCGAAGATGATTTCGGAATCCTGACGGATTTTCTGCTGAGTGCCGATCGCGAATACTTTCTCTATCGCGATTTCCAATCTCGCAACATCATGCTGCGTGACAACCAACCGTTCTTTCTCGACTATCAGGGTGGACGAAAAGGCGCCTTGCACTATGATATCGCGTCCCTCCTCTACGACGGGAAAGCAGACTTGCCGCCAGAATTGCGTCAGCAGCTCCTGAATCATTACCTCGCTGCTGTCGGAGAGTTCGTCAAAATCGATCGTGACGCGTTTATGCGGCACTACTACGCCTATGTCTATGTTCGAATCATGCAGGCACTGGGTGCCTACGGCTTTCGCGGATTCTTTGAACGCAAGCCTCACTTCCTGCAAAGCGTGCCCTACGCCCTGAAAAACCTGCGATGGTTGATCCACAATATTGAACTTCCCATTGCGACGCCCACATTGATCAATGCGTTCCGAAGCATGCTGTCCTCCGAAAAATTGCAAAACCTGGGATCCGAAACGGAAAACACCACCGTGCGGATTTTCAGTTTTTCCTTTCATCAGGGTTTTCCAAAAGACGAATCCGGAAATGGAGGAGGATTCGTTTTCGATGCGCGAAGTCTCCCGAATCCGGGCCGAGAAGAACGATTCAAGAAGCTCACGGGAAAGGACATTCCTGTGAAGGACTACCTGGTTCAGCAGGAGAGCGTGCATTTGTATCTCGCCAACGCGACGGCGTTGGTGGACGCCAGCCTGAGTAACTATCAGAAGCGAGGTTTCAAGAACCTGATGGTGTCGTTCGGCTGCACGGGCGGACAGCATCGTTCGGTATATCTGGCGGAGCAGATGGCCCAACATCTGAACGGCAGAAATGGCGTTGAAGTCGTCGTCCGACATCTCGGGCTGGAGAAGCTGGCCGCCGAAATCGCGATGAAGGCGCCATGAAAGCAATGGTTCTGGCCGCCGGCCTCGGTACTCGGCTGCGACCCATGACAGACAGCCGGCCCAAGGCGTTGGTGGAAGTGTCCGGCCGCACTCTTCTCGAAATCACGCTCACACGATTGCGTGAATTTGGCGTGGATGAAGTCATCGTCAATGTGCACCATTTTGCCGACATGGTGGTGGACTATCTGAAATCGAAAAATAATTTTGGAATACGCATTGAGATCTCCCGCGAAGAAGTCCTGCTGGACACCGGCGGCGGACTCAGGAAAGCAGCATGGTTCTTTCTCGATGATGCAAAGCGTTTGGATGAACCCTTCGTTCTTCACAATGTCGATGTGATCAGTTCGATCGACCTTCATCGCATGGTGGCTTTACATATTCAGAACCAGGCTCTGGCCACGCTCGCTGTCAAGAATCGGGAGACCTCGCGTTACCTGCTCTTCGATGAGCAGGATCAGCTTTGCGGCCGGCGGTCGAAGCCGGATATGAAAACTGAACTGGTGTGCCCTGCGGAGAATCCGCAGGCTGTGGCTTTCTCCGGCATCCATGTCATCTCTCCGCGCCTTCTTACACGGATCGCAGAGCATGGCGTTTTCTCGATCATCAACTCTTACTTGAATCTTGCGGCGCATGGAGGGAAGATCCTCGCGTTTCATGCCGACCAATATTTCTGGCGCGATCTCGGCAGGCCGGAGCATTTGATCCAGGCGGAATTGGATCTGAAGACGACTTGAGACGAGGAGGAATCATGCGGCGATTGAGTCGAGCGGCGCTCCTGATGTTTGCAGCAGGGTCGGTCGCGATTTGCTCCCAGATCACATCTGTTAAACCGCTCAACGATCTTCCAAATCCGTTCCGCACGGTTCGTGATTGGGCGGCACCTCCGAACAGCATCCCCTGGGCGGCTGTGACTGCAGTGGAAGTTGCCCGCGATGGGACCGTGTTCGTCATTCATCGATGCTCTGGAAACTCCTGCGCCGGGAGAACCGAACCGCCCATTCTGAAGTTCGATAAATCGGGCAAGCTGCTCAAGAGCTGGGGCGAAGGAATGTTCGTGTTTCCCCACGGAGCAACCGTAGACGGACAAGGGAATCTCTGGGTGACCGATTCGCAAACGCAGGATGGGAAGGGCTCTCAGGTTTTTGAGTTCAGTCCTGATGGAAAAGTTCTGATGACGCTCGGAAAAGCGGGCGTCGCCAGCGCTGCAGCCGGACTGTTCGACGAACCTACGGATGTTGTTGTCGCTCCAAACGGCGATATCTTCGTCACCGAAGGCCACTCCGGCGGAACTGTCGGAAACGATCGCGTTTCCAAATTCTCCAAAGATGGAAAGTTCATCAAGACCTGGGGAAAGAAAGGAACCGGTCCGGAGGAACTGGATTCCCCTCATACCATCGCGATGGATTCACGCGGACGTCTGTTTGTCGGCGACCGTGGAAACAATCGTATCCAGATTTTCGATCAGAGCGGACGTCACCTTGATACATGGCGTCAGTTCGGCAGGCCCAGTGGGATTGCGATTACGCGAGACGACACCATCTACGTCGCCGATTCGGAATCATGGGGACCGGATCAGCCGGAATGGAAGAAGGGCATTCGCATCGGAAGCGCGAAAGACGGATCGGTGAAATACTTCATCGAAGACATGGAATCCACCACCATCGAACACAGCGGCGCCGAAGGTGTTGGAGTCGACGCGGAAGGAAATGTCTACGGCGCTGTGGTTCGTCGCCAAATGCTCGAGAAACATATCCGGAAGTAGAACTGTAGGCGCGGTCTATGACCGCGCACAGTCTTTCAGTCGGATTCGATGTTAATGATATAGCGTGCGCGGTCATAGACCGCGCCTACAGGGCGAAAAACTACGGAACGATGGGACTGGCACGATCGACGGATGTTTCAGAGCCGACCATCAACTGCGGGCCAAGATTGTTGTCCTGGCAGATGTACTCGAACAGCTCCGTCCCCTCCGTCCATTGCATGGTGAACCCAGTCATCCACGTTGCGGTATACGCTCCCGGATCATCCACTGTCACCTCATACTTCAACGTGTTGTAATCCACCCGAGTGAGACGCTCAATGAGATGCAACCGATCTGTGTGCGGCAGCGCATCCCGATTCATCCAGGCGCGCTCATTGAATCCCACCGAATCGATAACGAGCGTGTCTCCCTCCCAGCGGCCAACAGCGTGCCCGTAATAGCTGGGCGTGAGGTCTTTTCCAGAAGGATGAGGCCGCCCGTCCATATAGATGGTCTGGAAACTATGAGGTCCGCCATTGTTGAGGATGTAAATGAGCTGAGATTCCGGCGAGTCGAGAATTTCGAAGCCGTACGCGGTAGTCTACTGCCGCGGGCCGGGAGACGGTTTGCAACGGGTGTAGGGTTCGTCTTTCAAAAAGTTGAGGTGGCGATAGTCGATGAGCGCCCGAGCCCAGGGTTGAAGTGGAACGTCATCAATGTGAATAGGGGCATTCAGTGTCGTGCGAGGCTCGTAACTCCTCGGGTTGATGGCCAGCCGGCCACTGCCTCCCCAAAGACCTTTTTCGCCATCCGGCGAACTCAGACGCGCGCGACCGTTAGGCCAGCGTGGCACAGGCCGCGATGCACGGGTTTGCCGCACATCCTGAGCAATGGAGGATGTCGACAAAACGGACAACAGCACACCTGCGAACAGCCCTCTTCGCATTTCATGTTCCTCCGGAAAGATTGCCGGGAGTATAGCAATCTTCGTTGAATATCCGGTGACATACGGGAACAATGTCGGAGGAGGTGCGAAACTGTGATGCGAGTGATTGTAGGACTCTTGACCTTGATCCTGATTGCGCCGGTTCTGTCCGCAGCCAGTGATGAAGAGGAACGGATTGCAAATGGCGCCGAGGTGTTGCAGGAAATTCTGAATATTCCCGACGGACTTCCGAAGGACTTGCTGAACAAGGCCGAGTGCGTCGTGGTGTTGCCGTCGGTCAAGAAGTTTGCTTTCGGCGTTGGCGGAAGTTATGGCAAAGGGATGCTCGTCTGCCGCACGGGAGGCAACTTCGCCGGTCCATGGGGGGCGCCCGCAATGTATCGTCTCGAGGGAGCCAGCATCGGATTCCAGCTGGGAGGCCAGACTACCGACTTCCTTCTTCTCGTGATGAACCACAAGGGAGCCGAGTCCCTGTTGAAAAGCAAGGTGAAGCTGGGCGCCGATGCGGCGGTCGCCGCAGGGCCCAAGGGACGAGCCGCGTCGGCGGAGACGGATGCCTACATGCGTGCCGAAATCCTGACGTATTCCCGCTCGCAGGGGCTTTTCGCCGGAGTATCCCTCGAAGGATCGACGCTGCGACAGGACAATGGCGCAAACGAAAGTCTCTATGGGCATAAGATCACCGCGCAGGAAATCGTGAAGGGTGGCGTTTCGAAAGGTCAGAACCTTGTAGCAGTACTGCAGAAGGCGTCTCCGAAAAATGAGTCGGATCCCGCTTCAATAATAAAATAACTTTTGAATCTTAACTCCCTCGTCTCCCTGTAGGCGCGGGCTATGACCGCGCGCGATCCTGAATTGAGAGACTGCGCGCGGTCACAGACCGCGCCTACAGAGAATATCGTTTTCAATTTAGATCGACATCATTCCGTTGTCGTCATGTATCTACGGGCGTCTCGACGTAATACGGTTCGCCCGGGGAGAGAATTCCTTGGCCGGAAGTTGTCCGTCAGCGTCATGATCGCAGCTTGATAAATTTTGCGCCGGCCGCTCCGACGGCAACGGCACCGCCAATGACCGACGGCCGTTGCGGGCATCGCCGAGCAGTATGGCTGCTAAGGCTGGTCCTATCTTTCGAACGCACGCTTTCATGGCCATGGCCATCTGGCGAATCTCCGCCGGACTTCAGTCCACTTTCCTGGACCATTTCAAGGAATCCTTGACCATCCCACCCCCAGGATAGTTAGACCACGAACCGGTAAGAGTCGGGCCTTTATCGCCCTTTTCGATTCTGTAGACCGAGACTCCCAGGTTTTGTCCGTCCGATCTCTGCCATCCAATGGACAAGCTGTCACCTTCACGGATCGCCACTCCGATCCAGTCTCCGGCCTTCTGATGATTCAGATACTGGTACACGTTGTCTCCATTCCTGCTGATCTTCGTGTACTCCCCATCCTTCTCGCCGTAGTAGCCGGTGATCTCGACTCCCGCCGGCTTCGCCGAAACCAGTGAGACTGTCAATAGACCCGCGGCGAAAAAACCTCCCACAACAAGCCCGAGCGATCTCATTTCCTCCCTCCCACGCGCGGGAGTTTACTCCGTAGCGGCCAATAAGGATACCGAAGTTGGAGCTATTCATTGTCAATCCGCAACCCAGAATGATAGAAGAGGCTGCCATACTGCTAACCGCCGTACGATGTCATGAAAAAACAACTCCCCGGCCGAATACTGAAGATCGTGGCAGCGCTGACGCTGCTTTTCGTGCTCGTCCGCTTTTTCCCACACGAACCGCTGTCAAAGCGCATTCCACTATCCACGGCCGTGTGGTCTTCCGATGGAGAGTTGCTGCGCGTGACTCTGGCATCTGACGAACAGTATCGCCTGTGGACTCCGCTGTCCCAGATGTTTCCCGAACTTGTCGATGCATTTCTTTTGAAGGAGGACCGCTGGTTCTACTGGCATCCCGGAATCAATCCAGTCTCAATTGTTCGAGCCGGATTCCGGACGTGGCGCGGACCTGGACGCGCTGGTGGTTCCACGCTGACAATGCAGGTCGCCCGGATGATCTACCGCCTGAATACCAGGACACTGGGAGGAAAGCTGTATCAGATCGCTGCCGCACTGTGGCTTGAAGCGCGTTATTCGAAACGGGACCTGATCGAGGCCTATCTGAATCTTGCGCCGTTCGGCAGCAACATCGAAGGCGTGGGAGCCGCAAGCCGGATCTACTTCGGCAAATCCCCCGAACATGTGACTCTGGCTGAAGCGCTGACGCTCGCCGTCATCCCTCAGCATCCGGCGACCCGCGCGGGTCGAGCCCATTCCACAGACACAAATAACGACTCAGATGAAACCGGTATGCTTGCCGCGCGATCTCAACTTGGCGCGCTGTGGATGAAGACCTATGCCTCTTCGGGAGGAAACGAACGCCAGCTCGATCTGGAAATCGTCGCGCGCCGCCAGTTCGCAATGCCGCAACAGGCTCCCCATTTTGTCGATGCGTTACTTTCCGACAGGTCCCGTACGCCAAACCGGCCACAAATCGAAACGACGCTGGATGCCGGCCTGCAGAGGCTGGTGGAACGCCAGATTCAGCGTTACATCAATCAATATGGCGATCGGGGAATTCACAATGTCGCGGCGCTGCTGGTGGATTCGCGCGACATGTCGGTGAAGGCATGGGTGGGTTCTGCGGATTTCAGGAATGAATCCATCGATGGTCAGGTGAATGGCGTCCTTGCCAAGCGCTCGCCAGGATCCACTCTGAAGCCTTTTATTTATGCCCTCGCGCTCGATCAGGGCGTGTTGCATCCGAAGACGATGCTGCGAGACGCACCCACCGCTTTCGGTCCATTCACGCCGGAAAATTTTGATGGGCGATTCTTCGGGCCGATCAGTGCAGAGGATGCGCTGATCCGAAGCCGCAATATTCCCGCCGTCTGGGTTGCAACTCAGATCAGGCAACCCAATCTTTACCAGTTTCTTCAAAATGCAGGGGTCAGTCGGCTTCTGCCGGAAGAGCATTACGGACTTTCGCTGGTTCTGGGCGGCGGGGAAATCACAATGGAGGAACTGACCGGGCTTTACGCGATGTTCGCGAATCAGGGCATGCTTCGGCCGTTGCGCGTTGAGGCTTCGGACATTCCCGATGCAGGCGTGCAGCTGCTGAGTCCGGAAGCCAGTTTCATTACTCTGGAAATACTTCGTCACAATCCACGTCCCGACGACGATGGATCGGTGCCGCTTCGCAGCCGATGGCCTGTCGCATGGAAAACAGGTACGTCCTGGGGATTTCGCGACGCCTGGTCTGCCGGCATCGTCGGTCCGTACGTGCTGACAGTTTGGATTGGAGACTTCAGTGGTCAGGGCAATCCCAGTTTCGTCGGTGTCGATGCGGCGGCCCCGCTGTTCTTTCGCATCGTTGACGCGTTGAATCTGGACCGCAGCCAGGAACACATTCCCGCGCCGGCGCCGCCAAAAGGCGTGAGCAAGGTTGGAGTGTGCGCGGAAAGTGGTGATCTTCCGAACGCGTACTGCCCTCATACCGTGGATACCTGGTATATCCCCGGCAAATCGCCGATTCGGGTCAGTCAATTGCATCGGGCCGTCGCTATCGATACAAGAACCGGCCGGCCAGGCTGCCCACCGTATGACCGCGGTAATACGCGGTTTGAAATTTATGAGTTCTGGTCATCCGACATGCTCAAGCTTTTTCGTGAAGCGGGCATGCCACGCCGTGTTCCGCCAGCTTTGCCTGATTGCGTTTCCCAGCAGACGGGCGAGCCCCCCGTCATTTCGTCGCCGCTTCGCAACGTCAGCTATTCATTGCATCGAAGGAAGTCCGAAGAAGTGATTCACCTGGAGGCCAGCGTCGCAGCCGATGTTCACAGTGTTTTCTGGTTCGACGGCCGATCCCTCATTGGCAATGTACCTGTCTCCGGCAGCTCGATGCCCTGGCGTCCCGCAAATGACGGCATTCACCTCATACGCATTGTGGATGACCATGGACGCGCCTCCGAGCGGGAAGTACAAGTTCAACTACTCCCGTGAAGTCAAAGATCGGGGATTTTTCAATGTTCAATTGACAATTGAACATTGAAAAATCCCACAGTCCCTCTAATGAAGAAGTTCTTCTCCCCATGCAACGGAGTCGAGATAGGCTTTCGCAATTTTTTCGGGATCGATCCGCATCTGAATCAGCGCATCCCAATCGCCCTGTTCATATGCAATCACCGCGGCAAGAAGGCGTCCTTTCGGACCTTTCTTGTGCAGCAGTGCTTTACGGATTTCATCGGACAAGGGAGTCTGTTCCAAAGCTTTTTCCATAGAACAATCCAAAAAGGCCTCCAAGCTGAATTTTTCTGGGCATGCCAATCGCCGCAGAGTTGATACAACGCTGCAGACGCTGGCTCAAGGATGGATCTTCACTCATGATCGCTTCAACTTCCGCGACTATGAAATTGAAGACGACTCGGGATGTTGCGGCGGCAGCGCTGCCAAAAACACACTTCTCCGTATCGAATCCCCGAAACTGAACCTCATCAGCAAAAGTTCGCTGATGTCGGTCGCAGATCGGCTGACGCGAGACAACAGGGCGAAGTAAAGATGCATCCGATGGTTCAATTGGAATCGATTTAGACACTCTGTCGGGTCATCGGCCGATGAGGTACATATCTTTAGCCGGCGACCCGCACGGCGGTTTTGCGACAAAAATCGCTAAGCAACCCTGTGCCGCCTGCCGATAACGGCCTTTGGGAGAACCGTATCGACGCGTTTCTTCAGGCCGGACCCGGTTAAAGTCCCTGTACCGCCACCCGTTCCGCCGAAGCCATGTCGTCAGCGGCTTCCCCTGCAGGTGCTGGATGTTCTCCCTGTCGATGGCCTCTCGAACGCCCAGCCCGAACTATCGTAGAGTCTAATTCTTCGCGGAAATCATCAGCGTGCGCTCGACGAAATGAAGGTCATCCGAAGCGTAGTAACTCGCATACCACGGCGTAGCTGCACCGGAAGTCTGCAGGTAAATCTGATCGGTGTTCTCGGTACGATCCCGGAAACTGAAATGGTCCACAAGCCGGATGGCTTCGATGGCAAACACCGTTACCGCCGCAGGATTTCGAATCTCGATCAGGTTATCGCCATTTTTCTGTTCGGGGCCAAATGCCAGATTGCTCGAACCGCAGTAAACCACTGGGTTCTTGCCTTTGAAATCCACCACCACGAACTTGTGATGAATCGCGATTCCGGGAATCGCCGGCTCCTTATCGAAGGGCGGCGGGAGGATTTTTGCTCCACCCTTTCCGGCCACCAGGATTCCATGTTTCGAGTGGGGTTTATACAATGAAATGCTGGTCGTCGTGTCGGTAATGCCGTAAGAAAATATGTTCTCATTGTTGTCGCGGACGAACTTCACCGCATCGAGTATCGAACTTGCGCTGCTGTCCTGCATGATGGCAAACAGTACATCGCTTTCAGCGGCCTTTATCCTTTCGGAAATTGTTTTGAAGAACGTCGTGGCGACGGGTTCCGTATGCGGGGAAATCCGTATGGTCATATCCGGCATACCGCTTTCCTTCACCAGGTGATCCTGAACCGCCAGATTCGTATTCCGGAATGTCTTCATCAGATCTGCGCTGAATGACGCATTGAATGCATCCTCGAAGAGCTTTGCAACGCTTCTGCTCGTGTAAATCAGGACGTGATTGGCGTTGATATAAAACCCATTCGTCGAGAAGTTTGTGGAACCGGTGAGGACCTTCACCGCGATATCCGTGGATTTCTTTTTCTGGATGAATACCTTGGAATGGGCCAGGCTTTGGAACTTCCCACGGAAGATCGTACTCGGCGCAATAGCCTGTTGTTTGAACCTCGCCTCGAACTGGTCTTCAAATGCGATATTGCCGCTGGCATCCGTTCCGACGTGTGTCGACGAATTATCCAGAATCATTCGCAATCGCCCCTGCCTGGCGAGTTTGAGCAGCCGATCGCAGACAACAGGCTCGTCCAGATCAAATGCAAATGCGTCCAGCGTGAGTTGCGAATCGGCAAGAGTTTCATCCAGAAACTCCAGAACTCGCGACCGAGCCTGCCATCCCATCCACACGTGCTGATCTTCGAAGGTGTAGTCCTGGCTGACTTTCTGGCCATTCTTCGTGACGCTGACGGAGCCGGATTTGTAACGGATGTCGAAAATCAGATCCGTCTTGTTTGGACGCACCTTGCTGTTGTTTCCAAAGTGGTTCACGTATGCCTGTGAAGCGACGAATCCCCGCGTGAAACCGATTTGAAAATTTCCAGACTGGAATGGACTGACATCGATGCTTACGGTAACGGTACGGTTCGAGTCCAAAGGCTGAAGAACGTCGTCGACGAGGTAGCGCGGCGTGACGTCGTATGTATATGTGCCGTAAAATACGTTTTCGATCTGATGAAAAGTTGCCGGTACGTGGACCCAGCGGTATTTCTGGATGGGTGCATAGAGCGTGCTGCCCGCACCCGCGGGCTTGATGTTGTTCTTTTTCAATATGGCCGCCGGGTATCTCAAAAGGTTGGTCATGTAATACGGAGCACGGGTGCCGGGGGTGACGCGTATGGTGAAACCGGTGAAATTCTGGGTCTTGCTTTGCGCAAGATCGAATGCGAGAAAAGTCATGGCGTCGCCTTTATGGGCGCGAACTTTCAAACCCTTGCCAGTATTTACCGTGTTCATATTTTCTCCCGCCGGAAAGTTAACCACCGCTTTTACACAATGCGTCGTAAAATACGCGCATCAATTGAAATGGCGTAGAGCCAGAATGGAGCAAATTATGCAGCGCTCTCCAGTTGTTCTCACGAAAAAGCGAAAGGTCTGGACGCCTCTTTGCCTGGCAATAGCAGTCGCGATATGGATTCCCGCAATCGCATCCGCAGACATCGTCTCCGGGCGGATCTTTGGTCTCGATGAAAAACCGATACCGAACGCCACGTTCACGGCAAAAGATGCCAAAGGGGGCTCAACAGCAATTAAGACCAATGCGATGGGCAACTTCAGCGTGTATCTGGATCCGGGAAAGTTCACGATTAGTTACAGCGCGGACCCCACCCTTACGGGAGTCATTGAGAGCTTTCCCCAACCAAGACAGCAGGATGTTCATCTGAAGAAGAGCGACGGGAAGTAGCCATGGCTGACGAAGCAAAGGCACCAGAGCGCCCAAAGTCTCGAATACTGGAAGCGCTGGAGGTTCTAGCCAAACTGGTGGGAGCTTCCGCGGTACTGGTCGTCGCTATCTTTGCGAATTCGATGCAGAGCCGGTGGACCGGAATTTCCATTCAAAGCCAGAGGGAACAGGCCGAGAGCCAGCTTCGGGCCGGCATGTTCGGCAGTCTCATCAGTCCGATAGGCGGAGGGCAGAGCGATAAGCCAATGCCGGCCGACCGCGAAATGCTGCTTGCAGAACTCCTGGCTCTTAATTTCAACGAAAATTTCGAAATGAAGCCGCTGATGGAAGACGCCCTGAAAAGGATCGTCGAAGAGAAGGGCAAGAAGACAAAGGATGGCGAAGATACTCGTGAACCTCTCTGGACCATCGCTCGCCGAATTTCCGAACGTCAGAAGGCGTCGATTGGCCGGGAATGGTCTGCGAGTGAAGCCAACAGACCATCGGGACTACCTCCACTGGCATCGGTCTTTCGTCCATGGAAGTCGGATGCGGACTCCGGTGTAGCGGGATGTGCATTTTACTCCGTGAATCTGAATCAGGAAACGGAGCTGAAAGGGGAACCAATTACAGCAAACGTGGACTGTCAGGTAGGAGGAACGTTTGGAGACATTATCGATTTGAAGTCGCCCGATGGGATCTACACACTTCGAATGGTCGCGGTCCATCCCGATTGGGAAGATCAGAAAATAACGGTGAGCGCTCAGCCCTTCCTTTCGATGCAGAAAACGCCCAAATCGACCGATACGCAGTACAAATTCGAACTGAGCTGGCTGGACCTTCCACTCACGGACAATACAGTCCTGTCCGATGGCAATCGTTTTGCGATTTATCTCCGGACTTTTTACAGTGGAACCGTCAGTGTCACGGTGATGTGGTTTCCGAAAGGCTACTTCACTCCTCGCGAACGCCCGCTGAATTACAGTGAAGTCCAACAGCTATGGGGACGGTAGTCGTCGCTGTTCACGCTATCGGGGCGGTCATGAGACCGCCCTTCTACAATGGGATCTGCTGAAGCCGGACGCGCGCCCCTTCCCTTCGATGAGGAGTAAATTCAGCCCGGCTAATTGCGGTCCTGGGTATCGTGCTTCTGTTGGTAGATGTTCTTGCCGGTCTTGTTGAGTTCTTTTTCAAGGCGTGCTCGCTCGGCTGGAGTGATTTTTCCATCGGCCCTTGCAAATTTCTCATTCACTTGAATCTTTGCTTCCTGTTCTTCAAGGCGGACCGCTTCGCGCCGTGTGAGGTCTCCGCTCTTAATGCCCTGGCGGATCCGTTCCTGCTGGTTGTGCTGGCGTTCGTTAATTCCCGGAGTCTTCGAACGGGCCGTATTTTTTTCTGCCGCAAAGCCGCTGACAGGAAGAATGCCGGCACATATCACCGCGCCACATAATAGGTTCAGAATCGTTCGTCTCATTTCATTTCCTCCTTGTTGAATCGGTCACTGCTGTCTCGTCTTCAATGGACAGGAGACAATCTGCGAAGGATTAACGGGAAACTCGAAATTACTTTTTCTTTCTTTTCGTGCGTTCGATTCCGGCGCGGTGCTCGAGTTCCTGGATATATTCGGCGAGAACATCAATGCGGGCTTTGCAGTAACGGAACTGGCCGTCGGGACGTATCTCGATAAGGCCGGCGTCCGTCAATTCCTTCAGATGGTGGGAGACCGTTGCCTGCGAAACGGGAAATCGCGCAACGATTCTGCCACAGGCCATTTCGTCGGTCGCTGCTGCCATT
>Ga0163163_10002112_pt1 | contig 16766 bp, 7 predicted proteins | sample S65metaG_FD_119766 | JGI IMG/M metagenome (GOLD analysis project Ga0163163, IMG submission 119766) | Switchgrass rhizosphere microbial communities from Kellogg Biological Station, Michigan, USA - S6-5 metaG | ecosystem: Host-associated > Plants > Roots > Rhizosphere > Soil | place: USA: Michigan... | reverse complement strand
GGTCGTGTTAATTACAACGAAACAAAATGGAAAGGTTGAAATAAAAATAAAGGACAACGGCAATGGTATTCCACAAAGAGTGCTGGACAAAATATTTCAGCCATTCTTTACGACCAAGCCAACAGGACAGGGAACGGGGTTGGGATTATCTCTTGCCTATGATATTGTAAAGGCGCATGGCGGGGAAATAATCGTTAACACAAAAGAAGAAGAGGGGAGTGAGTTCACCATTTTATTACCTATTTCGTGAATCATCAAATGAAGTCATTTATAAAGATAACATTGCTGTTGTTTCTTCCTGTTCTATCCATCGCGCAGGAAAAAAATATAGACAGTTTGAAAGCCGTTTATAGAGATGCTTCTACTGATTCGGCCCGGTATGCGACGGGGAGAGCCCTTTACTATTATTACGAAGAGCTGAACAGGGATAGCGCGCTTTATTATGCCGATGAAAATTTAAAGCTTGCGCAAAAGAATAGTAAAAAGCTTGCTGAGGCTGCCAGTCTTGTCATCAAAGGTTATCAATTGCTTCACGAAGGGAAGTATCCTGCTTCATTAAAATGTTTGTTGGAGGCGTTAAAAATTACCGAGGACAAGAATAATAAACAAGAACCTTGGCCCGTAGTAACAATAGAACCATCACCTGGCAAGAGCAGGTTGCTGTTATTATCTATTACGCATCATATGTTTGGCATCCTGATGGAACAAACTCAAAATATAGAGCAGCAGATCTTTCATTTTAAAGAGGCATTGAGAATTGCCAAAGAAATCGGCAATAAAAACCGCCAGTTGCTTTCTGCCATGAATCTTGGAAGCAGCTATTTGGCAACAAACAAACTTGATTCTGCCCTGGCTTTTTCGATGGAAGCAAACCGGATCTCAGATGAATCGTCATTATATAAATACAAGGGTTTTATTTTATCGATTATCGGGGATGTGTACCTGAAAAAAGGAAACAAAGCATTAGCAAAAAAATATTATTATGAAGGACTTAGGTCAGCACAGGAACAGCAGAATTTTGCCAGTATCGCACGGAACAATATCCGCCTGATCAACTGTTTTCTCGACGAAGGGAAAAAGGATTCGCTGCTGATTTTCGCGCTGAGGAACATGGAAGTTGTTCGGACATTGGGTACAACCGTTGGTCAGGGCGATAATCCGAATAATATCGGCTCAGCTTATGAAAATCTATACCTAGCGTATAAATTAAATGACCAGTTTGACAGCGCATTTAAGTACCAGGGCCTGGCATTGATTGCCAAGGACAGTTTATATAAAGAAAGGATAAAAAACCTGGCTGAGTTTCAGAATATGTCTTTTAGCGAACAACTACGTCTCCAAAATTTGGAAACGGAAAAGGTCATTAATGAAAATAAGGTCAGGATCTATTTTTTATTGGCAGGCATCGCTATATTGCTGTTACTGGCAATTTTCTTTTACATAAATTACCGGCAGAAACATAAGGCGAAAATAAAAATTGAAAAGGCGTACGACGATTTAAAAGTAACACAACAACAGCTTATCCAATCTGCAAAAATGGCTTCTCTCGGGGAACTTACTGCAGGCATTGCACATGAAATTCAAAACCCGTTGAACTTTGTCAATAATTTTTCTGAAGTAAATAAAGAGCTGCTTGACGAGTTAATGGAAGAAAGGCAGAAAGCCCAGGGAATGGGGCCGCAGGAAATAGAGAACAAAGTTTTAGATGACATTAAGACAAATGAAGAAAAAATAAATCATCACGGCAGAAGGGCGGACGCCATTGTAAAGGGAATGCTGCAGCACTCACGATCAAGTACCGGTCAAAAAGAGTTAACTGACATTAATGCATTGGCTGAAGAATATTTGCGGCTTGCTTATCATGGTCTTCGCGCAAAGGACAAATCCTTTAATGCCGGAATAAAAACTGACTTCGATGGCTCAATTGGGCAAATAAAGATTGTGCCGGAAGACCTCGGCAGGGCGATTCTGAATTTGATCAACAATGCTTTTTATGAGGTGAATGAGAAGGCAAAGCTGCAGTCCGCCTTAGGCGGATATAAGCCCTTAGTTCTGGTTAGTACAAAAAGAAAAGAAAATATAATTGAGATTAAGATCAGGGACAATGGAAATGGTATTCCAGGAAGGATAATAGACAAGATCTTTCAGCCTTTCTTTACTACCAAACCCACGGGGCTGGGGACAGGGTTAGGATTATCATTGGCCTATGATATTGTGAAAGCGCACGGTGGTGAAATAGAGGTGGAGACAAACGAAGGGGAAGGGAGTGCATTTATTATCGGGTTACCAGCACGAACACTATGATTGCTGATTATTAACAATCTAAAATAGAATCTTATGGCAATTAATCCAAAAACCCCGGGCGTTCACCACATTAATTTTCGTTGTTTGAATCTTGATGAGACAAAAAAGTTTTACAGGGATGTGATCGGTTTCCCCATTGTGCTTGAAAACGATGAATTGTTCGCTTTTCCTGCAGGCAATGTGATAGTCGTTTTTAAAAAGGCGGATAATAAAGCAAGTTTCGATCCTTTCACTGTTGGTACCGATCACGTGGCGTTTACCTGTGAATCTGAAGAAGAACTTAACCGGATTGCAAAAGGATTAAGTGCCGCGAACGTTGAAAATACAGGAGTAAAGATGGATCCTTTACTGCAAAAAAAATACGTAGCCTTTAAGGACCCCGATCGTATTCAGCTGGAGTTTTATATGCAATAACTGGATGCTAAGTGCGCGATACCAGGGAAAACAACAATTGAAGAGGGAGGAAGATCGATAAGCGTTGCCACGAGAGAGGTTGAACTGAAGAAACACTCAGAATTGGATAGGTGTGGCTTACCGATAACGTCAATAGCAAAAGGATAGTTATTTCAAAGTTAGAGTTCACAGTCAAATTACCAATTGCTTAAACTAATTCGATGAAATTATTGCTGAAAATATTGCTGCTTTTGTTATGGCCGGCATTTGTTAAAGCACAGACCCGGCGGCAAATGGACAGCGCCTATTTTATACTTCAGCATGCGGCAAATGATACAGTCCGTATGGGTGCTTATTCGATGTTGGGGCGTTTTTACGATGATATAAGCGCCGATACCGGTCTTTATGTTTGTAATAAAGGAATAGCCATCGCCGAAAAACTCGATTTACAATTGAACAAGGCTGAAATAATGGGATTTAAGAGTTGGCCTCTCATGAAGATGGGGAATTTTCCAGAGGCACTTAGGGTATTAAACCAGGCATTTGAAATTGCCGAAGATCCTGCCAACGAGAACAAAGCATGGAACCTGCAGCTAAGGAACCGGCGCAGCTTAATCAACTTACTATATCTTGCCCTTGAGAACCTTTACCTCTATGCCGGTAACTATGAAAAACAAATTGCACTTGCCCATGAAGCAATAGAACGTTTTGAATCCGCAGGAGACACTTTAGGACTTGCTTGGGTATACCCTGATATCGGTGACTCTTATTTAAAACTGAAAAGGTTCGATTCGGCCCTTTTCTATCAACAGAAGTCACTATATTGTTTTTCGGAACTAGCTTTTGAAGATAGAAAATTTGAAGGCAGCACGTACATATCCATAGGCACGATCTACGAGCAAATGGGAAACACCGATCTCGCCAGGGAAAATTACAAAAAAGCTATTCAGGTTAGTGAACAGCACGATAATCCCCGGCATACAGGCAACGCATGCCTTCAATTAGCCAGTCTTTATCAATCGTTTAAAAAAGCAGATTCGGTTTTTCTTTATGCCAAAAAAGCCCTTGAAGCTTTTACGCTGGGCGGCTACAAAAAGGAAACAGCAATTGCTTACAGGATGATCTCAGATTATTATCATGACCAAAACAATACAGACAGTTCTTTTGCCTATTTAAGATTGGCCACATTATTAAATGACAGCCTTTACCAGATGGAAAAGACCAGGCTCCTGGAATTCCAGGTGGCAGCATTCAATCAGCAATTAGCGTTGCAGCAACAGGACCAAGTGAGAATTGAAAAGGAAGGTAAATTAAAAACTTTTGCCATCATCGCATTGATTGCCGTATTCAGTACTATAGGACTCTTACTTTACAGAAACAATCGTCAAAAGCAAAAAGCAAATCATACACTGCAGGAGAAGAACAACGAGATCGGGCGAACACTGAATGAGTTGAAGGTTGCCCAGAAACAACTTATTCAATCCGAGAAAATGGCTTCGTTGGGTGAACTCACAACGGGTATTGCACATGAAATTCAAAATCCATTAAACTTCGTCAATAATTTTTCTGAAGTGAACAACGAGTTAGTTGATGAACTAAAATCAGAATTGGCCGCTGGTAATTTGCTGTCGGCAACTGAGATTGCTGACAGCATAAAGGAAAATGAACAAAAAATAAATCACCATGGAAAAAGAGCAGATGGAATTGTAAAGGCAATGCTGCAGCATTCAAGAACAAGTACAGGTCACAAAGAGCCAACTGATATCAATGCGTTGTGCGATGAATATCTAAGGTTGGCTTATCATGGAATTCGTGCAAAAGACACGGCATTCAATCCAATGATCAAAACTGATTTTGATGAGAACATCGGAAACATTAATGTCATCCCCCAGGATATTGGACGCGTCATTCTCAATTTGATTAATAATGCATTTTACGCGGTAAATGAAAAGGCAAAACAAAATATTGCCGGGTATGAAGCTGTCGTCTCCGTTACTACAAAGAAATTAAATGATAAGGTTGAAATAAGAGTAAAAGATAACGGCGATGGTATTCCAAAAGCTATAGTTGATAAGATCTTTCAACCCTTCTTTACAACAAAGCCTACAGGACAGGGAACGGGTTTAGGATTGAGTTTGAGTTATGATATAATTAAGGCGCATGGGGGAGAAATAAATGTGGCGACGAAAGAAGGTGAAGGCTTGTCCGCCGAAGCCTCGGGAAGTGAATTTATCATTAACCTACCAGTTCTATCCACATGAAATTTATTCTGACTGCTTTATTTTTATTCGTCTTAAGTGTCCAAATAATACTTGGACAAAGGAGCATTGACGCTGTTACTAAACTATTGGGACATTCGGATCAGGATACGAGTAAGGTATTGCTATTGATCGAGCTCGCCGCGAATTATCAATTTTCCAATTCTGACACTGCTCTTGCATTAACCGAACAAGCCATACAGCTTGCACGAAGGATCAAATTCGTGAAAGGAGAATTAAGGGCAATGAGCAGGCAAGGAGAAGTGCGGCACCTGAGAGGAGAACTTCCGGTCGCACTTGAATCTGAATTGGCAGCTATTCAGCTGAGTCAAAAATATAACTATCCAGACGTTGAAGCAGAAAGCCTGACGTTTCTTGCTACGATCTATTTGGATTTGGCTGAATACCGCCAGGCGCTAAACTACCTTTTCAAAGCAAAGAAAATTTACGACAATATTAATGTCAAATTCCTGTCTGACGATGCGCAACAAATTGGGCCCTATTCATTATCAAGTATTGGTTATGCCTATGAAAAACTTGACCTTTTAGATTCCGCCATGTACTTCTATAAGCTGGTCCTCAGCAATCCCCTAAATAACGAAGATCAACGTGCAGACATACTAGGCAAGATTGGTATAGTGAAGAGTCGCCAACTCCATTATCAAGAAGCTCTTTCCAAGTTTCGAGAAGTTATAAATGTCACTGAAATTTCAAACGACTTTTTGAACCGTTGCATTGCACTACAACAGATAGCGATGATATTTAAGGAACAACATAATATTGACTCCGCCATACATTATGCATCTTTAGCTTTCAAAAGCGGCAAAAAATCAACCTATAAAACGGCAGTATTGGACGCGAGCAGTTTGCTGGCAACGCTTTATAAAACACAAGGAAACTTGGACAGCGCATTTTATTATCAACAAACAGCATCGGCTACAAAGGACAGTTTATTTGGACTGGATAAATTTCACAAACTTCAGCTGCTCACCCTTTCTGAGCAACAACGGGTGCAACAACTAAAGGAACAGCAGGCGCTTTCAAAAACGCGAGCGCAAATGGTTGGACTTTTGTCTTCAGTAGTCGTTTTTCTTTTGATCGCGTTTATTTTTTGGCGTTCAACCAGGCAGCAAAAAAAAGCGAACCTGATACTAAATGAAAAGAACCTTCAAATCGAGAAACAAAGTGAGAGTTTAAAGAAGACACTCGATGAACTAAAGTCAACCCAGGCCCAGCTCATCCAATCGGAAAAAATGGCATCGCTGGGTGAGCTGACTGCTGGCATTGCTCACGAAATACAGAACCCATTAAATTTTGTAAACAATTTTTCCGAGGTGAACACAGAATTGGTTGAAGAGCTGCAAGCTGCACGCTCCAAGCTGCGGGCTGAACGGGATGAAGCATTAGAAGACGGAATCATCAACGATATCAAACAAAATCTTGAAAAGATCAATCATCACGGCAAACGCGCGGGTGCCATCGTAAAAGGAATGTTGCAACATTCAAGAACCAGCAGTGGTCAAAAAGAATTGACAGATATAAATGCCTTATGCGATGAATATTTAAGATTGGCATATCACGGCTTACGCGCAAAAGACAAAACTTTCAACCCGGAAATAAAAACTGATTTTGATAACAACGTTCGCAAAATAAGTATCGTTCCTCAGGATATTGGCAGAGTTATTCTTAACTTGATTAATAACGCTTTTTATGCTGTCAAAGAAAGATCAAGACAACATATCCGGGGATATGAACCTGCTATTGTTGTTGCTACAAAAAAAATAAAAGACAAGATTGAAATAAGTGTAAAGGATAATGGTAATGGTATTCCCAAAAATATAGTTGATAAGATTTTCCAACCATTTTTTACCACCAAGCCAACTGGACAGGGAACAGGTTTAGGTTTGTCACTGGCATATGATATTGTGAAAGCACATGGCGGTGAGATAAGATTGGAAAACCAGGAGGGCGAGGGATGCGCGTTTATAATTCATTTGACTGCATAATATATTACAAATGAAATTTTTTTTAGTACTAATTTTTTTAAGTCTCACCGTTAATATTAACGCGCAGACGAACGCAGTTGATAGTCTCAGAGCGATCCTAAGCAAACAAAAAGGAGATTCGACAGAAGTAGATGCAATCTCTCACCTGGCCATGCTGCAGACACAATTTGACTCAGTAGTTAAGTATGTCCAACGAGGATTATTGCTCGCAGAAGAGATAAAATATAAAAAGGGGACGGCAGATTGTCACCTGGTTTTTGGCAACGCCCACGGCGCCAGGGGAAATTTCAGCCAGGCGATAGAACAGCTGTTAAGTGCGACAGATATTTACGCTCGTATTGATGATCATGTCGGTATTGCATCGGCAAACCTGATGTTACAGGGGACGTACAGGGATGCAGGAGAATACAGAAAGGCTTTGTGGTATGGATTGCAGGGTGAACGGATTGCCGAAACCAATAAAGTAACCGGAAATCTTGTTTTTCCCGGCAGTCGACTTGCACCATTATTCTTAGCTGAGATTGGTCAAACTTATGTTTTGATGAACCAACTCGACTCTGCATCATTTTATACGACGAAAGCCATAGAGCAAAAAGAAACATTTAACGGCGCCGACTGGAATTTTCCTGTCTATCTTTTGGCAACCATTCAAACCCGGAAGGGGGATTATCAACAAGCTCAAAGAAATTTTCATTTATCTGCATCATTGGCACTACAAAACGGAGTAGAAAGGGATGAGTTACAAAATTTTAGTGGGATGTCAACGATGTTTAAAAAAGCAGGTGTTCCCGATTCGGCCATTTATTATGCTCAAATTGTTGCCCACTCCACTCTTCCAGACCTTGAAACAAAGAACCTGCAGGAAGCCCTCAATAACCTTGCAGAGCTTTATCAAATGACAGGGCATAATGACAGCGCGATCAAATACCTTGTACTCGGCTATCATTTAAAAGACAGCATGTTTAGCAAGGAAAAGGACCGCGAACTGCAAAACATAGCTTTCAATGACAAGTTAAAACAGCAAGAATTAGAAGCTGGGCATGCCAGGTTCAAGAGCAAGGTGCAGTTGTATACGATGGGTGCCGGCTTACTTGTCTTGCTGGTGATTGCTCTGTTATTGTGGCGAAATAATCTCCATAAACAAAAAACGAAAGTAAGAATTGAAAAGGCATACACCGAACTCAAATCCACCCAGGCCCAATTAATTCAATCGGAGAAAATGGCTTCACTGGGAGAACTGACTGCTGGCATTGCACATGAGATTCAAAACCCGTTAAATTTCGTCAATAACTTTTCTGAAGTAAATAAAGAGCTTATTGAGGAAATGAAAAGTGAAAAGATAAAAGATAAAAGTGAAAGAAATAATGAACTTGAAATGCAATTACTGGATGATATTGAAAAAAACCTTGAAAAAATTTCACATCATGGCAAGCGTGCCGATGCAATAGTAAGAGGAATGTTGCTGCACTCAAGAACGAGTCCTAGCATAAAAGAATTGACAGATATTAATAAGCTAGCTGACGAATATTTGAGATTAGTTTATCATGGTCTTCGTGCGAAGGACAAATCTTTCAATGCGAAGGTTGAAACCGATTTCGACAATAGTATTGGTAAAATAGATATCGTTCCACAGGACATTGGTCGGGTGTTATTGAATCTTATCAACAATGCATTTTATGCGGTGAGTGAAAGGCAGAAGGCAGAAGGTTTAGGGTATGAGCCAACTGTTACAGTAAGTACAAAGCGCCTCCTCTCCTCGGGAGAGGGTCGGGGTGAGCTTTTGATTTCAGTAAAGGACAATGGCAAAGGTGTTCCCAAAAACATTATTGATAAAATATTTCAACCCTTTTTTACAACGAAACCAACGGGTCAGGGAACCGGGCTAGGTCTATCATTAGCTTATGATATCGTGAAAGCACATGGAGGTGAAATAAAGGTTGAAACAAAAGAAGGAGAAGGAGCTAAATTCATTATCGTTCTTCCTTTGTAATAAATCAGCAGTGATGAAAATTTTTGTGAAGCTTGCAGTTTTAATCTTGTTGCCATCGTTCATTTATGGGCGACCAGGCGATCCATATCTCGATAGATTACATGAAACGCTGACCGAAGTATCGAATGACACAGCCCGAATGGAAGCTTGCAGTAACCTGGGCACATATTATCTTCTTGCTAACCACGATAGTTCCCGCTTTTATTTTGAGCACGCCTTATCGATTGCAACCAACCTGGGTCTAAAATTGAATGAGGCATCTATATTGAATAACCTGGGGCTTATTCTGATGTACAATGAAAAGTTCTCGGGATCATTGGAGACCTTCTTAAAAGCGATAAATATTGCAAAGGATCCCAAAAGCGAGAAACCAACGTGGCACCTTCTGCCGGGCCAGACCCCAACAAAGGCGCGACTATCTGTATTAAGCAACAGTTACGATTACATCGGCCTGCTGAATGCATTCGCTGGAAATTGGAGTGAAAACATTAACAACCAGTTGAAAAATTATCGCGAGGCAGAAAGATTGGCAATTGCTGCCAACGACAGTGAGATGATCCCATTGGCAAATCTTCACATGGGGATTGCCTATATGAATGCGGGCAAATTAGATTCCGCAATAGGGCTTCAGAGAAAGGCCTTGGCAACGTTTGAACATGAGAAAAATCAGTGGGGCGTGGGCGTCTCGATGAAATACCTGGGAGACAGCTACGAGAAAATGGGAAATTTCGATTCTGCCCGTTACATAATGTTGCAAGCGATTGGGCTGTTGGAACAGACGAGTGATTTTGCACACGGAGGAAGGGCATACCTCTCCCTGAGCCGAATTTACATGGATTTAAAAAACTCTGACTCCTCTTTGTATTACGGGAGAAAGTCTTTGTTTGTTTTTGAAAAACTAGCAGACGCAGTCGGGAAAAAAGAAGCATATAATTTACTTGCCTCACATTTTGATCAACTGAAGAATCAGGATAGCGCGACAATCTATCTAAAGCTGGCAAAAACATTAAGTGACAGCCTGGGTGAAGAAGAAAGGAAAAATCTTCTCGCCTTTCAAGACGTGGTTGTTGGTGAACAAATAAGATTGGAGAAACTGGAAAAAGAAAAAATTGAAACGCGTGATAGATTGAGAATATTTGCATTGATATCAGGTGCCGGCGTTTTTATGGTAGTAGCATTTTTGCTATATAGAAATAACAGGCACCGAAAGAAAGCTAATGAGGTCCTGCAGCAGCGAAATCAACAGATTGAAAACACACTAAACCAATTAAAATCTACCCAGGCTCAACTCATTCAATCTGAAAAGATGGCTTCGCTTGGAGAGCTAACAGCAGGCATCGCGCACGAGATCCAAAATCCGTTAAACTTCGTCAACAACTTTTCAGAAGTAAACAAGGAGCTTATTGAGGAAGTGAAAAGTGAAAAGATAAAAGATAAAAGTGAAAGAAATAATGAACTTGAAATGCAATTGCTGGACGATATTGAAAAAAACCTTGAAAAAATTTCACATCATGGCAAGCGTGCTGATGCAATAGTAAAAGGAATGTTGCAACACTCGAGAACGAATACAAGCATAAAAGAACCGACAGACATTAATAAGCTAGCTGATGAATATATGAGATTAGCTTATCATGGTCTTCGTGCAAAAGACAAAAGCTTCAATGCGGAAATCAAAACTGATTTTGACGGGTCAATTGGAAAAATCAATATCGTTCCACAGGATATTGGAAGGGTGTTGTTGAACCTCATCAATAACGCATTTTACGCAGTCAATGAGAAGGCAAAACAAAATATTCCTGAATATCAGCCCACCGTTACAGTAAGAACAAAAAAAATCGCCGATAAAATTTTAATTTCAGTAGCAGACAATGGGAATGGTATTCCGCAAAAAATATTTGATAAAATCTTTCAGCCTTTCTTTACAACGAAACCAACGGGGCAGGGAACGGGGCTGGGTTTATCCTTAGCTTATGATATTGTAAAAGCGCATGGTGGTGAAATAAAGGTTGAAACGAAGGAAGGTGAAGGGAGTGAGTTCGTGATACAATTACCGACTCAAGCATAATTATGATAAGAACTGCTATTAGTACATGCATGATTCTCGCATTCCTGGGGTTGACGCCAGGTAATAGTTTTTCGCAGGCCCCACAGATAAAATTCAATTTGGTATCCGGAACAAACGGAGTCTCATTGGGCAAGATCAATGGAATAACAAGAGATAGCAAGGGTTTCATGTGGTTCTCTGATCAAACTTTTCGATGTATCGTTCGCTACGATGGAAGCCACATGACCAAATTTGTTTATGATCCCAACAATTCAAATTCATTAGGTGGTTATTATCCTGAATGCCTCGAATCTGATACGTCCGGAAATATCTGGATCGGTTTCTACGGAATGGGGCTCGACAAATTTGACCCTGCAACAAATTCTTTCACACACTACCGTTACAATAAGAACGATCCTGCGAGTTTGAGTAGTGACTCGGTTTCAATAGTGCGTGTTGATCACGTGGGTAATGTTTGGGTTGGTAGTTTTGGCGGACTCGACCTCCTGGATCAAAAGACGGGCAAGTTCAAACATTATCGCAATAAGGCTGGTGACAGTACGAGCCTTAGCAATAATATAGTAAGGGCCATTTATGAAGACAGAGAGGGAGAACTATGGATAGGAACCGGATATACTTTTGACGGTACTGATGAAGGCGGTCTTAATCGCTTCAATCGCGCCAGCGGCAAATTTAACCGCTATATGCATGATCCGTCAAACCCCGCCACTCTCATTGACAATAAGGCTCGTGCGATTCTCGAAGACAGTTATGGAAATTTCTGGATCGGCACGCGCCACAATGGACTACACACACTTGATAGAAAAACGGGGCGGGTGACGAGGTACCCGGTGTTACCATCAAAAATAAATGGTTTAGGTAGTCCATGGCCGTCGAGTTTTGTAGACAATATCACATTTCTTGTCGAAGATGCAGACAAAAAAATATGGATTGGAACAATGTTCAGCGGGATCATTCGCTATGATCCGCAAACGAAACAAATGACTCATTATGGGGCGGAGGAAGACAAAGGAAACTTTTCGCAGGATGGAACAAGTTGGTGGGCACATGCGACAAAAGATGGGATTGTTTGGATAAGTACGCAAAATGCCAATTTATTCCGCGTCGATCTTCGTAATGTGATTGTTCCTTTTGTTGAGGTTGGTCGTAACAATGACGGCGTTCGCACTCTTATTGAAGAGAGCCCAACGGCGGTGTGGTATGGGACCGCTACAGGTCTTTTGCGAAAAGACAGCAATGGATCGACAAAACAGTTTCTAAATGAACCCGGCAACTCAAAAAGCTTGAGCAGTAATAGAGTGTTGTCCTTATTAAGGGATATGAGAGGAAACTTGTGGATAGGCTCAAGCAATGCGTTAAATTTTTACGATAGCAAAGCGGGGACATTTAAACGGTATCATTACAAGGGCGATAACTTGCCGGGCCCTTCGCCGATAATTTCCCTGTGCCAGGATACAGATTCAAATATCTGGATCGGGACAGACGGCGCTGGGTTATATAAGTTCAATCCCGGAGCCAATAAATTCACCCCGTATGAGCACAGTTCAGTTAATGGCAATACCATAAGCGAAAATGTTATTAATTCTATTTTGGCAGATGACGATCGCACTCTTTGGATCGGCACTGGTAAAAATGGCGGCCTTGACAAGTTTGACCGCCGAACCGGGAAGTTCACTCACTATATGCCGGGAATGTCCATTAATTGTTTGTATAAAGGTGGTGATGGCATCTTGTGGGTCGGAGCTCCTGGTGGTTTGTTTCATTATGAGCCAAAACTTGATCGATTTGTATCATTGGCAGAAGTGAATGTTGGGCTCAATATTGTGGATGTTGAATCGATCATTGCAGACACGGAGAATAATCTCTGGGTGGGTGCCGAGTCAGGCCTCTACATGATGAATAAAGCAAGAGACCGTCTAATCCGCTTTGGGCAGGCAAATGGACTAGGGGATGCAAACAACTTTTTCTATAATAACGCTGCGATAAGGAGGCAAAATGGTGAATTGCAATTTGGATTTGGTAACGGCTATTGTGTCTTCGACCCTGCTAAACTAACAGCAACCCCGGTAAAGTCTCAACTTTATTTCACCGGTTTATCGGTTAATAATAAAATAGTGAATCCTCGTGACGGAGGACCTCTGAAAGAGCCGATAAATGTTGCCAGCGAAATACGGCTTCGTTACAGTCAAAATATCTTCGCCATCAGCGCCACTATGATAGATTTTAGCATCGGGGGGGACAAAAGAGTTTTTTACAAACTGGAGAATTATGACAAAGACTGGCGCTCAACAAATCCTGAAGAACTAATGCAGTACTTGAAAATACCTCCGGGTAAGTACCTGTTTCGGGTAAGGATGGCGGCAGGCATTGGTGAAGATTGGCAGGAAAAAAGTATCGTGATCCTTATTTCGCCGCCCTGGTGGGCTACATGGTGGGCTTATAGTTTCTATGCTGTTTTATTCACCGCGCTTGTTGTGCTCATTCATCGCTATCAAAAAAGAAAGGTGATCAACGCAGAAAGAGAACGAACAAGGGCAAAACAACTGGAGCAGGCGAAGGAAATTGAAAAGGCGTATCATGAATTAAAAACAACGCAGACGCAATTGATACAATCAGAAAAAATGGCTTCGTTGGGCGAACTGACAGCAGGCATTGCACATGAAATTCAAAACCCATTGAATTTCGTCAATAATTTTTCTGATGTGAATACCGAATTAATTAACGAGTTGGAGCAGGAAGCTGATAAGGGAAATATAGACGAAGTGAAAGCTATCGCGAAGAACATTAGGGGCAATGAACAAAAGATCAATCAGCATGGTAAGAGAGCCGACTCCATTGTCAAAGGAATGTTGCAACACTCACGAACAAGCAGTGGACAAAGAGAGCCCACGGATATCAATGCTTTGTGTGACGAATATTTGAGATTAGCTTATCATGGTCTTCGTGCGAAAGACAAATCGTTTAATGCGAAGATTGAAACAGATTTCGACAAAAACGTTGGTAATATAAATATCATTCCACAGGATATTGGCCGTGTGATTTTGAATTTGATCAACAACGCTTTTTATGCAGTGACAGAAAAGAAGAAAACAGCTGGCGAACAATACCAACCGACTGTTACCATTTCAACCATTTCAATCAGCTCCCCTTTTCCCGAAGGGATGCCTTTGGCAAGGGGTCGGGGTGTTGAGATCAAAGTGATTGACAATGGGGGCGGCATTCCACAAAAAATAGTAGATAAAATATTTCAGCCATTCTTTACAACAAAGCCAACAGGCCAGGGGACCGGATTGGGGCTATCGCTGGCCTATGATATTATTAAAGCGCATGGGGGAGAAATAAAGGTAGAGACGAACGAGGGTGGAGGATCAACATTTAGAATTGAATTGCCAGCCACCTAAAAACATTCTGATGAAACTTTTGCTTGCTTTTTCTATCCCTACGTTGCTTTTGCTACAGGGAGGGAATGTTTATTCGCAGGACCCAAGGTTCAATCTTGTTATTACTGCTGAGGATTTTGCTGCGGGAACGGTCGCCGACATAAAGCAGGACCCACAGGGGTTTATTTGGTTGTCTACTCAATTAAAAGGAATTCAACGGTATGATGGGTCGCATTTCGTCTCTTATATGAATGATCCGCGTGATCCCAATTCCATCTCCAACAACCGTGTACCTTGTATACATATAGATTCTTCCGGGGTCATCTGGGCGGCCACATATGGTGGAGGATTGAATCGATTTGATCCTGGAAAAAATGGATTTACCCATTATCGTCACAATGCAGAAGATGAATCAAGTTTAGCAAATGATACTGTCTTTGCACTTCTCAGGGATCATACAGGTTCTTTGTGGGTAGGCACTTACGGGGGTCTCGATGTGCTAAATGAGAAGACCGGGAAGTTTATTCATTATAAAAATATTCCCGGGGATACTTCAAGCCTTAGCTATAACCGGGTATGGTTCCTGTACGAAGATCGTCAAGGCACAGTGTGGGTTGGCTGTGGCAGTCCTTTTTTTAATCTCGGGGAAACTCCCGAAGAAGGCGGCTTGAACCGATTTGACAGAACAAATCGAAAGTTCATTCGCTATTTGCACGATCCCAATGATCCAGGTACCATTAGTAGCAACAAAGTGAGAGCAATCTATGAAGACAGGCAGGGGAATTTTTGGGTTGGCTCTACCGGTGATGGTTTGCAGGTTATGGATCGAAAAACTGGCAAGTTCACACATTACTATTATGACCCTGCGCAGCCCGACAAATTAAGCCGTCCTCCGGTCAATGAGTTCCCGATGGGTTTGGACCATATCACTTTCATTAATCAAGTTCAGGAAGGTTTTATATGGATAGGCACTATTTTCAATGGAATTAACAGGTACGATCCCGTCACAAAGAAGGTTACGCATTTTGGTATTGACATAAGGGGCAGTAAAATCGCATCGGCCGATACAAGCGCTGGTTTCCACGATGCCTCAAGCTGGAGATTTTTTTCGTCAAGAGACAATTTATTGTGGTTTTCAACAATGAATGGAAATTTATACAATGTCAATTTGCAAAAAAAATCGTCGATACCGTACGAGCCAATTAATCAACCGGAAGCGAATTCATTTTTTTATGAAACAAATAAGAACATTCTTTGGATCGGGACGTTCAAAGGGCTGGTGAAAAAAGATCTGAATACGCAAACAGAAAAAGTATGGACACGCGATCCTCTGACGGGCAATGGTCTTTCTAATGATAGCATTTCCAGCATAAGAGCAGACGGCAGAGGCAATTTATGGATCGCCACCAATGACGGTCTATGCAAACTGGATCTCACAAAGGAATTATTTGCGACGTACCGGCATAATGATAAAGATGCGTCAAGCATTAGTGGCAATATTGTAAGCAGCATCTTTATTGATCATGCCAAAAATTTGTGGCTTTCAGCGGGAAACTGGATGCTTGATAAACTGGATCCTGCCACTGATGCATTTACTCACTATAAGTACACTGAAAATTATAACATCCAGAATTCTGTTCAATGGACTTCGAGCATTACAGAAGATAGAAATAACGACCTGTGGATTACCCCATATTCGCTGATAAAACTCGATCATAAAGATGGGAAATTCCACCATTATCTTCCCAATGCATTGTTTGTAACGGTAGTTGTTGATGCTGACAACGTTGTTTGGGCAGGAGCATCGAGCGGGCTGTACCGCTACGATCGTGATGATGACCAATTCATTCCTTTTGTTGATCCTCACACAGGATCACAAATCGCCGGCATTTTGCACATCCTGGAAGACGATCATCAAAATTTATGGATCAGCACGAATGATGCAATCATAAAGATCAGTCCAAAGCGCGATGAGTTGAGGTCTTATGGAAAACCGTACGGAGTTCATAGAAATTTATTTTCTGTTGCTGACAACTATAAGGCAGAAAATGGAAAACTTTTTCTTGGGGATCAGAATGGATATTATTCTTTCTTCCCGGACAGTTTGAAAGATAATACTACCGGGCCGATAGTTAATTTCACGAGCTTTAAGTTGGGTGCGCAGGAGGTACAACCAGGCAGTGTCTTGAAGGCTCCGATCTGGCAAGCAAAGGAAATAAACCTTAACTATAGTCAAAACACATTCTCAATTGACTTTTTAGCCCTTGACTACAGAACGCCTGGCGAAAACCAATATCTTTTCATGCTTGAAAATTATGATAATAGTTGGCATTATACCGGGACCGATCACAAAGCATATTTATTCAATGT
>Ga0163163_10002109_pt1 | contig 16782 bp, 12 predicted proteins | sample S65metaG_FD_119766 | JGI IMG/M metagenome (GOLD analysis project Ga0163163, IMG submission 119766) | Switchgrass rhizosphere microbial communities from Kellogg Biological Station, Michigan, USA - S6-5 metaG | ecosystem: Host-associated > Plants > Roots > Rhizosphere > Soil | place: USA... | reverse complement strand
CAGGCCGACGCCGTCTCTGAAACCGGGAAATCCTTGATGTCTTCAACCGCATGCCGCGTGATGGAACGCATGGCGTCGAACCAGCGAGGATCCTTGTCTATTTCATATACGGCGTGGAAAGCCTCATAGACGTACGGATTCGTGGTGATCATCGGAGTCCCCTCATGGAGTGTTCCCTGACGGGTTTCCCAATCGAATGGATAGCCCCAGCACCGATGCTGATACCCCAAACAACGGCTCTTCTCCAGCTCTTCCAGAAAGTGAACGGCCTTCGCATGATGCTTCGTGTCCCCGTACGCCTGCGACAAATATGCGAACCCCATCGCATAATGGGCATCGGCGATTGGAAATCGAAGCGGCTTTGCGAATAAGCGCCTCGCGGATGGAATGAATGCTTCCGAAAAAATCATCGGCGCCACGGCCAGCATTCCCACCTTCTTGTTTCGGTAGTAAAGTGCTTTAGCTTTGCGGCCCACGGGACCGCCAAAGTACGATTGATGATCCCAGGACGTCTCGCCGTATCCCTGCAGCCACACGGTAAACGCGGCAAGCACCTTTTCGATTTTGGCCAACGCCGCTTCGTTCATGTTCGCGACGCCGGCCTCTTCGGTGCCGAGTCGGACGAAGGAAGAACGCTGAAGTTATCCACTTTTTTCATCATCGCGAGTTTTCCCACGATCGACTTTAGTTTCATCATCTGCTCGCGGCGATGAAATCGCATCAACTCCTCGGAGACTGGCCTTTTTAATCTTCGCAGCAATGCTGTCAGATACCCCAACCCCAAAGCCAGTCCACCCGATAGAACCGGACGCTTACCTATTCGATAAGCAACCCGACAGATCTCCCAAATGGGACTTCCACCAAGATAGTAATCCTTCTCACCATAAGAGTAGAGCGCTTCAAGCGGCCCGCGTTCAGCCGTTCCCAGAGTGCGATAGTGAAAGAAGCGCTTTTCGCGGAAAGATCGTGTCTGCCAGCCTTTCATCCGGGCCGTTGTCACGGCTATCCAATCCACGCCTCCTGCCTTGTTCGGAACATAGCCGCCAACATCCGCCAGACATTTCCTCCGGAACAGCTGGAATTGCCCGGCCACATGGAATTCTCCTTCGAAGCTGTCCATCGCCGAATCGTAGCCGCCGTCCTCGACGAAAGGTGTACCTGCAACACCCAAAGTTGGGTCTTCCGCGAACTTGCCAAGCAGAAATTCCAGAAAGTCCGGCTCAAAAGCAATGTCTGCATCGACATTCCCGACGACGTCGTAATCGCGCCAATTCGCAACCTTGCACGCGGTATTGAAGTTGTTGGCTTTGGCCGCAAAGCTTCGCTCGCGATGACTCGGCATGTCGAATCGTTCGATCCAATGATGATGGGGGGTGTATTTATCAATGATCGCCGGCGTGCCATCGGTGGAACCATCATTCACAATCACCCACTTATCGGGGCGCGTCGTTTGAGCGACCATCGAGAGAATGGTCTTTTCCAGATGAGTCTCCTCATTTCGAGCAGGCGTGATGAGAAGGCATCGGGGCCGAGTCGTGCCTGATTCATTCTTCAATGGAGTTCCTCCAGCAGCTGCTGATAGACACCGTGGGTAATCTCGGCAACCTTCGCCCAGGAATATCGTTCATTTGCAAATTCCCGAATCTGATTTCTCCGGCTGTCGAGATTCAAATATAAATCGCTGGAAAAATAATCATCCACCTTTCCGGCCAGGTCGACTGGATCCATCGGATTGCTCACGAAACCAGTTTCCCCCTCGATGATGTCCTCCCTCAATGAACCAACATCCGTCGCAATGACCGGCAGTCCGAAGCTGTACGCCAGAAACGGCACCCCACTCTGGGAAATACTCTTATATGGAAGAATCAGAACGTCCGCGGCCTTGAAATACATCTCCACTTCCTCTTCGGCAATAAACTGAATCCTTTCCAGAATTTTGGTCTCCAGGCCCGCCTGCCGGATCTGGCTGTGGATCTGATCCCAGTAATCATCGCATCCGCGCTTGACTTTCCCTGCGATGATCAAACGAAAGTCCCCGCGGATACTTGTCAGCCGCGGCAGTGCAGAGATCAGGTATTCCAGACCCTTATAGGGAGCGATCTGGCCAAAAAATAAGCCAACCTTCTCCCCCGGACCGACACCCATATGCATCCGGGCGGCCTGGCTGGTAATCGAACTGGACGGAAAAACATTATTGATTCCGAATGGTATGACGCTGATCTTGCTGTGAGGCACATGAAAGTCTGCGACCAGTTCGGACATCATGCGATTCGTATGAACAAATAGATGGTCCGCCATCCCGTATTGAAATTCCAGAGTTTTGCGGTTGAACCATGTGTCCCTGGAATCCCGTTTTGCCGCGTTCACGTTATGCACGGTCAATAATACTTTCCTGCCCATCAACCGGTAATAAATCATCAATGCCGTGCGGTCGATGAACTCGAATTTATTGTTCCACAAAATATGGAAGATGGGCGGTGCAGGCTGCGTTGCGTATCGAAGCAGGCGAGCGTAATACCGAACAATCCTTATCATCTTTTCCCTGTAGCCGACATTCTCGTTCTGGTCTCCGCGCAGGTTCCTGAATTGGATGAGCGGTGATGTATGCAACTCGGGGGCGTCCACGGCAGTACTGCCGATGTAGTCGACAAAGATGCCTCGCGATGCCAATGACGTCGTCAAGCCCACCGCATAGGTCTTGTCGTCCCCGCCCGTCAGAAGCCCGATTCTTATGAGTGGCGCTTTCAATGGCGAAATGGTCGAACTCGTCTCTGCAAAATTGCGAATCGACATCTCAACCGATGTGACGGTAAAGGTGCCTGCCGATACATGCCTGCATGCCTGCAGGCAGCGAGGCAAAAGTTCGCTTGGGCAAATTCGTCTTCCACATGGAAGTGGCGGCGGCTTGCCTGTTTTTCTGACAACGCCAGTAGGTCAGCGTCAAACGCCGCGTGGCCCAGTGGTCCTTGAATGCAATCAGACCGGGATTGTCGGTATCGGATCGCCCGAAATCGAATTCGTCAGCGCCAGCGAACTTAGCCTCCTGAATACTCTTCCAGAAGAGGAGCGGCATTCCACCCAGGCTATTCATCCGAACGTTGGACCCGCCATATTTGTAGACAACCTTCCTGCCGTGACTCAGGGTGAGGATGCCGGCCGCGGGCAAGCCATCCTTTGATGCAATGTGAATTCGGGCAGACGCACCTGTGAAGTTCAACAGATTGCGAAACCATTCAATCGGCTGTGGAGGCACATTGTGGCGAAGCCTGGTGAGCTTGAGCAGACCGTAAAGTTTCTGTAGCTGGGATTCCGTTCGACCGGCCTCATATTCCAATCCTTCACGCTCGGCTTTGCGGATTTTTCGCTGAGCGCAGTCCTTGTGAAAGCTGCGGAGAAGTTCGTCGATATCTGGTCGGAGGTCCAACAGATGCAGCAGATAGGTCTCCGTGTCTTGAAATGCAGATTGGCCAAAGGGACGCGACAACATAGGACGCAGTTCCACGTATTTCCAATTGTCATGCTTCCTGAAATCTTCGATGTAGAGAAGCAACTCCCTGAGCTCATCCTGATTTTCAACGAGGGGCTCGCAGTGATCGGAAAAGGGAAGCGAGACGAGGCGTCGGCCTGTGAGCCAGCTTTGAACTTTGCAAAAGACAATCGCATTTCTGAGATCTGTTCCAGGAGCAGAAGTTGTGAATGCGATGGGCTCATATTGATAGGTTGCCTTTAGGGAATTCAGCCAACCCTGCGTGTGAAAAAATGAAGCGTTGGGATGATCCTGGATGAAAGCGGTCCACCGATCGTCTTCAAGGGGGTTAAATGTATACATAGCTGTAGGCGCGGTCTATGACCGCGCATTTTCGTCAACTTGAAGAAGAATCGCGCGGTCACAGACCGCGCCTACAATCGGCAAATCCATTACTTTGAAACATCCGCTGTTTTCAGAGTAGTGGCCTCACGCTCATTTTTTTTTGCATTTGATGCTTTGATGGCATTCAGGATCTGGGAATCGTCCATCGTCCGAAGCAGTTCAATATTGGGCATGACGCAATGCCCGCCAATGACTCCCGGCGTATATTTCACCGGAGGAAAGAATCCGATCTCTTCATAGAAAGAGACGATCTCATCGTAGCTGGCACCCGTCTGATCGGCATAGCGTTCGACTTCCTGCGCCCACGCAATCATCAGTCCGAAGTAGGTTGTCTCTGTCAGCTTTGCCAGCTCCGCTGCTTCAGGGGAAGATAGCGTTTTTGTCTTCATGCCCAAAGACTGGAAGTGTCTGGCCGCCTGCTCTCCGGAGACTGGATCCAATGCTCCAATAAACTTCCGGTAGTGCACCAGCTCTTCGAGCATTCGCGTGTGCTTGCCTCGCACGGGGCTGTAAGTGATCGCTGCGCCCGAGCGCTCAGCGACTTTTCGTGTCGTTCCGACGGCAACGGTGCTGTTGATCACTGTCAGCTTCGGTTTGAACAACTCCATGTACCGTGCGCATTCGCCGATAAAGTCCCGGATCTGGAACGGATAGCAGATATGCAATACGTCGACGCTCGCCGGCGGATTTGAAGGAGGCGTGATATCCACTCCAAGCACACTGTGGTATTTCGAAATGAGTTCGTAGAGCGGTTTACCGACCTCTCCAAGTCCAACGACGACGATATTGTTTTTCTCAGTCATGTAGTTACCTCAATGCACCCCCGGAACCCCGTGTCTGTATAGTTCTCTGGTAGATTTCGAGCCCTTCGTTGCTGATGAACTCTAAGCCGCAAATTTGGAAGTCCATCTCCATCTGGAGAAGAGATTTTAGTACCTTCGAAAACCGCAGCTCTTCTTTTTCGAAACCAGGATACGGCCTGCGTCGCGGTTGAAAACCAAGGGCGGCTGGTTTCCAGCCGATGGAGCATCTCGACATAGAAATCGCCCCACAATCTTTCAGGAGCAATGCTCCTGTCATGCCAATTGACGGTAAGTGTTCCCCCGTTCGATTCAGCATGCTCGAGGAGCGGAGCCATCACGTTCCACGCCTCTGGCGGGGAAAGATTCATGTGATAGGGATAGAAGAGCGCGGTGTCCATGACGTGCAACGGCAGTTCAAGAATCCGACGCGCCATCAGCGGCTTGAATACCTGCGTTGTTCCTGCCCGATACCCCACTGCACCATTGAAACCACCGGTCGAGTCGTAAGTGAAGCCGGCAGCTTCCAACTCCGCCGGCGAATCTTCGTCCCAGTATAACCAGTGCATCCGAACACCTATTTCGCCGGTCGCCCCGGTGAATTGCGAAATCCTGTCGGCCTCCACGCGACCTTTGGAACTTTCCGACCATGCATCAATTCCATGCAGCCCAATCTCGCATCCAGCCGCTCGCAGTTTTGGGATTTTTTTTGCGACATGAGAAACGTCGTAACGCGAACCTCTGGACTTTGGCGCGTCACCATTCTTCGCCTTGGAAGAACCGGGACGACGTTCGAACGGAATGAAGAAGAAGGTCGAAGGCTTGCCGTTTTCGATTTCGGTGTAGCGATCAAAATCAAACCAGGGATCCCGAGTAAGACCCAGATACACAAACGGCAACTTTGCCGCCGCCATCCAGTTCGTCCACAACTTGCCGGCCGGGAGCCGGCCACGAGCTGCGTTCTTCACAGATCCCATCGTTGCCCGATAAATGAAACCCCACATCGTGTGATCGAACTTGTGCCGGCGCAAGGAAGCGTGATCGACATCGTGAGTCATGCAGGCGATAAATGGATAGCCGTCCGGCACGGGTGGAATCTCCATCAATGGCACGCCGCTGCCCGTAATCAGATCCCTCAATAAGGCGATATGGAGATCCAACGCAGGGGAAGCGGCCTTCTCTTCGGGCTGCCCCTGCGTGAGAAGAAATCGAACTTCGCGAAAAAGGTCATAACCCACGCGGACAATCGTCTGGTTCTGGATCGCCTCGAAGCAGGAAATGAAATCGGCGCCTGCGAACCTGACGCCATAGTCATAGATTGGAAGCGACTTGCCCGCACAGAGGAACGTCGGCTGTTTCTGTCGCGACTGAATCTGAATCTTGTTCTCGACATCGAAGTCTGTTTTGTCGCTCGAGTACAGCAACAGAACATTCGCCCGGACTTCCTTGAGCTTCGGTTCTCCACAGCAGAGAACAACCCCGTATTTGCGGCCGGGTCGATATACTTCCCAGGGAGTTTTGAATAGTTCAAAGAACTCTGTGACGATGGATTCGTCTGCGGGACTGGCGATAACTCCAATCACGAACTTAGAAGTCTCGTCATCAGGCCGATCAGTTTCAGCCGCTCCTCGCGCCACATATGGGCCTGATGCACTTCCTGACCGCGCTTCGTAATTTCGACTGCCCTTTCAGGGCGATTGAACACGAATTCGATTTTGCGCGCGAGATCTGCGTCATCACCCAATTCGAAAAATACAAGCGACTCTTCATCGAAGTAATCGGTGATCCCGGGTGCATTTGGCGTAATCACCGGCTTACCCAGAGCCAGGTACTCGAAGATCCGAGTCGGAGTGTTCAACTCGGTAAAAATATTTCTCAGGTTTGGAATGACGCCAACATCGGACTCTTCGATGGCTTCGACAATTTTTTCCAGCGGTTTCGGTCCAAGGTAGTGAACTGAACCTTCCATGCCCTGCTTCTTCACCATCTCCATCATGCGATCCAGAAACGGATTGCGCGAACCGTAGATTCTCAGCTCGGCATTTGGAATAGTGGATCGCACTCTGGCAAATGCCTTTATGGCAAGTTCCAACCCGTTCCGTTCGACCAGTGACCCGTGATACATGATCACAAATGGTTTGTTTCCACGTGGAGTACTACTGAGGCGCACATCGCGGAACTGGAAAATATTTTCATCCGGCGAGTTCATCACGACGGTTATTTTTTTCGAAGCACAGCTTCTGGAGGCGAAAATGCGAGCGCAGGCCCGATTGACCGTCACGACCGAATCGGCAAGCCGGATGCTCCACTTCTCCTGAAATTTCAACAGATCCACGCTCCTGGCATCCTTTGGCAGTTCGAAAATTGTCATCATGAGCTCGGGCATCGGATCGTGGATATCCAAAAGTACTTTCGCGCCGAACAGCTTCGGAATCAATCCGCTCAACACCAGAAAGTCCGGCATATTGTTCACATACACCAGATCATATCGCCGGCTGATACTGCGAACCGCGATAATCCAGGAGGACATAAGAAGAAACGCCGAATACTGATACAAGTAGCCCAGGACGCTGCCGCGGCGCTTATTGACAGGAACCCTCCGGACATCGACACCATTAAAGACTTCGCGCTTTGCGTCCTCCTTGGATTCCCGAAGGCAGATCAAGTCGACGCTCATCCCGGCGCTGATCAGCGCCTCGGCCGCACGGCGCGGCCGAGGGTCTTCGGGATAGAACGAAAACAGGACCATCGCCGCATGTTTTCCTCTCAAGGGAGAGGGGGCAGCGGGGACTTCCGATGTGGTCATTATGGGCTGGGCCTCTAACACTTTCATTGCGACTCAGAGAACGTTTGTACCCCTCATCCGGCCCCTCGGGCCACCTTCTCCCGCAGGAAGAAGGATTTTTTCGGCAACATACTCCAGTTGGGATGGAAGGATATGCGGGAACATCGGCAGCGAAAGGATTTCGCTTGTCAGCCGTTCGGTAATCGGAAGGTCGCCCTTTCGATAGCCAAAGTGCACATATGCCGGCTGCAGATGCAAGGGAATTGGATAGTGTAGCGCGGTGCCGATTTTCAATTCCCCGAGATATTTCTGCAGGTCGTCACGATCCGTGGCGCGAACCACATAAAGGTGATAAACAGCACGACTCCAGGATGGTTCGTATGGTGTGATCACGCCATCCGCCCCGGCCAGCAATCGATTGTAGGTTTCGGCCGCAGCGCGGCGCTCCTTGTTCCATTTTTCCATCGACCGCAATTTGATCTTCAGGAATCCAGCCTGCATCGCATCCATACGCCCGTTGTAGCCTTCAACCTGGTGGTGATATTTCTGTCCCTGACCATGCTCGCGGATGATGCGGATTTTTTTCGCCAGATTTTCATCGTTGGTTGTGACGGCTCCAGCCTCTCCGCAGGCGCCAAGATTCTTCGTGGGATAAAAGCTGAATGCGGCAGCGTTCCCGATGGAACCGGCCCGTCTCCATGTTCCTTCCTCGCCAAACTGGTATTCCGCGCCATGCGCCTGGCAGGAATCTTCAATGACTATTAATCCATACTGGTCTGCCAGCGCCATGATGGGTTCCATGTCGGCCATCTGGCCGTAAAGATGCACGGGCAGAATTGCGGAGATCCGGCGGCGCGATGACCGATGCAGCGGAAGCCCGGTACGCTCGCATCGATCGCAATCGACTTCGAGGAACTGCCGCAGCGCTTCGACACTCATGTTGAATGTGCGTGGATCAATGTCGATGAAGTGCGGCGTTGCCCCAACCTGGACAATGGCTTCAACCGTTGCAACAAAGGTGTTTGAAACCGTGATCACGCCGTCGCCACTCTGGATTCCAGCAGCCATCAACGCAAACCGAAGCGCGTCGGTTCCGTTGCTGACGGCGATACAGTGCTTCGAACCGCAGAATTTAGCAAATTCCCGTTCAAACTCTTCGACAATCGGCCCGCCGGCGAATGCACCGGACCGCAGTACAGCTCTTGCAACCCCAACGAGCTCCTCTTCAAGCTCCACATGGGGAGTTACCAGGTCCACAAACGGCACGCCTTTTACTTCAGTCATATTCCACCCTCCTTGGCTTCGATAAATCGTTTTACCCGTGCCGGGTTTCCCGCCACAACCGCATTTTCCGGAACATCTTTTGTGACAACACTACCCGCACCAACCAATGCGTTCTTCCCGATGGTGATATTTGCCAGGATCGTCGCTCCAGAACCGATCGACGCCCCTTTGCTCACCAGCGTTCGCTCCACTTTCCAATCCGCTTCAGTCTGAAGTTTCCCGTCTCCACTTGTCGCCCTGGGAAACAAGTCATTGATAAACATTACACCGTGTCCAATAAATACATCGTCTTCAATTGTAACGCCCTCGCAAATGAACGAATGGCTGGAAATCTTGCAATTGCTTCCCACCGAAGCGTTCTTCTGAATCTCAACGAAAGCGCCGATTTTCGTATTGTCACCAACACGACATCCATAAAGATTAATAAATTGCGAAAGCTTGACGTCCTTTCCAAGCGTGACGTCAGGCGCGATACTTAAGTACTTATCCATTCAAAGGGCTCCTCCTTGCAGTCTCCCGCTGGGCGGACCTTCCATCATTTGCGGGACATCCCCAGTTTTTCCATCAGTTCGTAAAGGGTGGGCCTGCTGATGGCCAGTTCCATCGCGGCTCGAGTCAGGTTTCCCCTTGTTTTCAGCAGTGCCGCTTCGATCATCTGGCGATCCAGAGCTTCGCGGGCATCGAATAAGCCCTGGCCATATTCCGTGTATACCGAAGTCAGTCCCAGATCTTCCGGTGTGACCTTTCCGTTCTCCGCCATGATGGCTGCGCGCTGAATTCGATTTTCAAGCTCACGAACATTTCCCGGCCACGAGTGAGATTCAATTACCTTGATGGACTTCGAAGTGAGAACCAGCTTCTTCTGCAGTTCCTGGGCTTGCCGCTGCAGGAATGCGTGGGCCAGTGTGAGCAGGTCGCCCTCTCTCTCCCTCAAAGGAGGCAGGGATACCAGCACCGCAAGGCGATAATACAGATCCTCACGAAAGCGTCCTTCCGCCATCGCCTTTACGAGATCGACATTTGTGGCTGCAATGACTCTGGTATCAACTTTGATGAGCGAACGGCCGCCGACACGCTCCACTTCGTGATCCTGAAGAAAACGCAGGAGTTTGACCTGAAGGGGACCCGACAGTTCCCCGATTTCGTCGAGAAACAAAGTCCCGCTTTCTGCAGTTTCAATGCGCCCTTGTCTCTGCGCGTGAGCACCAGTGAACGAGCCCTTTTCATGACCGAAGAGTTCGCTCTCGAGAAGATTTTCAGGGATCGCTCCGCAATTGATCGCAATGAACGGTCCATTCCGCCGCGCACTTAAACGATGAATGGCGCGCGCTACCAATTCCTTACCCGTGCCGCTTTCTCCCGCTATCAAAACGGATGCGTCCGAAGCGGCCATTTTCCGTATTGACGCAAACACCGTTTTGATTTGACGGCTGGTGCCGAGTATTCCTTCAAAAGAATCGGCCTGGTCGGATTCAAGCATTTCACGGTGTTCTCTCTGTAGTTCTGCAACTTTCAGAGCGCGGGCAAGAACGATTCGGAGCTCCTCTGCTCTTACCGGCTTGCAGAAGAAGTCGTAAGCTCCCTGAGCAATCGCCTGCACTCCGTTGCTCTTTTCGCCCTGACCGGTAATCACAATGACTTTAAGGGAAGGATCCGAATGAAGCAGATCTGCAAGCGCTGCAAATCCCTCGCGAGTGTCTCCGGGTGACGGAGGCAGTCCGAGATCGAGAGACACAACGGCAGGCCGGTGCTCCTTCAGCTGCTTCAGCGCGCTCTGGCGGTCTTCCGCCAGCAGCACGTCGTAATGCTGACGGAGAGCCCACTTCATCTGGGTTCGCACCTCGTCGTCGTCATCGATAATGAGAATTCCTGGCTTATCCATTACGGTTACAATCGCTCAAGCAACGGGCAGAATGACCCTGAACTCGGTGCCTTCACCGACGGAGCTGTTGACTTCGATCTTTCCGTGGTGTGCCTCAACAATGAGTTTGCAGTGGTAGAGACCAATGCCCAGCCCCTTTTTTTTTGTCGTCTGGAACGGCCGGAATAGCGAGTCGGCGATGAATTCTTCCGACATTCCGCATCCGTTATCCTTAACGGAAAATGCAATGGTGTCGCGTTCATGAGCAGTCGCCACCCGAATAACGCCTTTGCCGTTGACGGCTTCGTTGGCATTCATAACGAGATTCGTTAACACTTTGTGGATCTGTTCCGGATCCATCATAGCCTTGGGTACGGGCTGCAAATCCTGTTCCAGTTGCGCTCGAAGACTGCCTTTGAATTCGTCCAGAGTACTCGTGACCAGCTGGCAAAGATCCGCCTGGGCACGCCGGAGTTCAACATCCTGCTTCAACATCGCGAGGCGGCCGCACATGTTATCGATATTTGCAACGCTCCCGGACATCACGCGCAAGGCGTCGGCTCGAAATTCAGGATCGTCAAAGTGCTCCGAAAGATTTTCCATTGTCAGGGAAAGTCTCGAGGCGAGGTTTTTCAAATCGTGAACGAAAAATGTCGACACTGTCTGGAACGCCATCACCTCTCCCGCCTGCCGGAGACGCGCGGAGAGCCTGAGATTGAGGAGACCTGCAGCGAGCTGCGCGGCAAACGTTTCAAGAAGGACAAAGTCCTCAGCAGACAGAGCCTCGTGTCCAACCCGATCGTCATTGAGCGTCATGACTCCCACCATTTCTCCGCCGACATAAAGCCCCATGGCATATCGCATTCTGGAATTGGAGAAATATTCGGGATCGGCCTGCATTATTTCCATTGGCCAGTGGAAACTCGTTTCTTCAAGGTCGAGCGGTAGGCGATTCTCGCGAAGATATTGAATGAAATCCGGGGCGCCCTTGCCGGCCTTTTCCAATACTTTGGAGTGGACATGAGATAGCGCCGTCGAACCTGCAAGAGAAAGGTGCTGACCGGTTTCGTCGACGAGCCATACATTCACGGAAAGAACTTCCAGCGACTCCGACACCATTTTGCTGATGGCCCCACTTAATTCATGAATATCCATCAGCGACGTTGTTCTCTGGGCAAGATCCATCCAGAGGCTCTGATAGTCGTATGTCGGCCGGCGGAAATGCCGGGTCACGAATTTTCGGAGTTGGCGCCGCAGCCGGTTCGAGAGAAGCAGAATCGCCAGCCCCATTAACGCGACAAAAACAATGAATGTATCGACAGGGACTGACTCCAGCGGAAGGTAGGAGCGGGTCAAGCGGGCCAGATGTGCAAGAACTCCGACGGAGAGCAGATACACTCCAGCGAAAAGAATCGTCAGAGAGTTCTGTATGGTGGCACGGGAAAAATACACATCGACGTCAAGCGAACGTCCCCGCGCAAATGAAAATGCGAAGAGCAGATTGGCAGCCAGCAATGCCATCGCACTGGTCGTTCCATAACTGGTGTCCAGGTTTTTATAGAGAATCGATAGGCTGCCGGTATAAATTCGAAGTGCGAACAACCCGCCGATCCCCAGCGCCATGAATTTCAATTGCCATCTTGTGCGTCCGATCGAGGAACGAATGATGCGCTCAATATTGAACACGATCAGCACGGAAATGATCAGGATGTAATATTGAAGGGCCATCCCGGACCACCCGAATGGAAGTTTCTCCAACGGGACCGAGCCCGCAAAAAGCGAACTACGAAATACTGCGAAAAACGGCACGGGCAGCAGGCACAACGCCGCCATGCCCCATTTCCATTTGGATTGAAATACAGGACTGTTCGCTCGCGCATAGCTGATGCTGAATACGAACCAGACTCCAGGAATGAGCGCCGATGCGAGAAGATTCCATTCCTGCCAATCGCGCACATCTGCCGGAATTGGAGCGCCATAGCTGAACGCCCTGAACATTTCTTCAATAGCAAACAGAAACATCCCTGCGGCAAAAAGGCGGTGATAGAGAGAATGCCTGTCTCGAAACAGCACGGCCACGCCCATGATCAGGCTTAAATAGGCAGCGACGAATGAGAGTACTGTGGCGAATGAGAGTACTGTGGGTAATGGCATTAGGTGGACTTTGGACTGGAGAACGAATCAGCGGCACCGGCCTCCCGTTGGGAGGTTGCTCCTTTTGAGGTTTGGGCGGTCATAGACCGCCCCTACAGCTCTTTTTCAAAACTTCATTTGGAAAGTTGCTTCAATTCCTCCTGGGCCAGGCTCTTTTCTTTGAAGTCCTTCGGACTGCTGACCACTTTCTTCAAGGCAGTCTGCGCTTCCGGAATTTGCCGGTTTCCCTTGTAAATCATCGCCAGATGGTACTGAAAGACTTCGTTGTCTGGCTGTTTCCCAACCGCGAACTGGAGCTGATCGCGTGCGAGAAGGTAGCTGCCGAGCTTGAAGTAAACCCAGCCGAGAGTATCTGCAATTCCCGGATTGTCGGGTTGCCTTTTCCTGGCCATCTGAGCCCAGCTAAGAGCATTGTTCAAATCCTGTCCCTGCTCAGCGAGGAGAAACGCAAGATTGTTTCCGGCAATTGGGTTGTTCGAATCGACCTTCAGGGCCTGAACGTAATTCGTTTTGGCATCTTCAGTCTTTCCCTGCTTCTCGAAGATCATGCCCTTGACGATATAGGCACCCGCATTGGAGGGATTCTTCTTTATGAGAATATCCAGTTCCTTCAACCCCTCTTCGAGACGGCCATCCTGTAAGTACAGGGAGACCAGATATCCGACGGAATTTAAATTTGAGGGATCCTTCTCGAGAGCCATCTGGTAAGCCTTTTCGGCGTCTGAATTCCTGGCAGCCTGGGTATAAACGAGCCCCAGTAACTCGTAATGAAACGCCTTTTTCTTATCGTCAGGCACCGCATTAATTCTTTGAATCGCTTTGTCGGACTGCTTGGTCCGCACGTAAAACTGAACGAGATCCTGCAGGCTCTTCAGGGCATCAGGCTGAAGTTCAAGCGCACGCAGCAGGCTCTTCTCCGCATCCAACGTCTGTCCGCGCGCGTCATAGTAAAGTCCGATCTGGCGATGCACCAGAGGATTGTTCGGCTGGCCTTTCACCAGTGCTGTCAGCTTGGGTTCCGCGGCAGAGTATTTCTTTTCGGCCAAATCCAAAGTCGCGTCCAGAATGAGGGCCGGAACGAAGTTGGGTTGCACAGCCAGCATTTTTCCCACTTCCGTCCGCGCATCGGCGAATTTCCCCTTGCCCATCAGGATTTCAGCCAGGCCAGCTCTCGCGGGAAGATACGTGTTGTTGACGGTCAGCGCATTCTGAAAGTGATCCTGCGCCTGATCGATCTGCCCTTTCTGGACAGTGATCTGCCCCAGAAGGTATTCCGGCTGAGGGTATGTGCTTTTCAGCGTCGGACTTTTTGCAAGAGTCTCCTCCACTTTATCGTAATCTCCGGCGTTGAACTGGATTTGACTGAGTAGCAGCAGGCCCGTGGCATTCGTGGGTTCGGCCTTCAGGATTTGATCAACCTCGGTTCGCGCTCGAACGGAATCGTCGGGCAGTAAATTCGCGGCAAGTTTGCCAGCAACATCAAGATTGTCGGGATAGGTTTTTTTCAGATCAAAGAGCAGTTTGCGTGCATCCGGCACCCGGTTCCGGACTTCGTAAAAGCCGGCGAGAATCAGAGATGGAGAAGGGTCCTTCGAATTTGCGGACTGCGCACCCTGCAGGATTTTTTCGACATCTTCAAACCGGCCGGCCTGATTATAAAACTGTACAACCTGAACGTAAATGTCCTTGTCGGCAGGATAAATTGCGAGGGATTCCTTGAAAACGGCTTCCGCTTTTTCCGGCTCACCGACGGAACGATAGTAATTTCCCAGCGAAATGAGCGCGCTTTTGTCTTTAGGACTTGCCTGACGTGCCTTAAGAAACGCCTGTTCGGCTTCCTTATTATGCTTCTGAAGAGCCTGAGCCGTGCCAAGACTGACAAAGGCTCCCGCATTCTGGGGATCCAGAGTCACCGCTTTTTCAAGCAAATCCACAGACGTGGGGAAGTCGCGGAGCGCTGCCGCAGCATTGCCGGACAAAACGAGTGCAGCTACATTCTGCGCATCTTTTGACAGTATTCTTTTTGCAAGTTCATCGGCCTTTCGGGCGTAATCTGCATTTGTTCCACCGGCCGCGAGGTACAAATTGCCCAGGCGAAGACCCGCTTCGACATCGTCCGGGTAATAGTCCAGGAGAGATGCAAGCTGCTGCGCTCCGCCATTCATGTTCTGCTGATTCAGATAGCTGAGTGCCAGGAAATAGCGTGCATCCCGGTTCCGCGGGTCCTTCTGTACCGCATTCATTAACTGAACGCTGGCCTCGGCATATTTCTGTTGATCGTAATATTCTTTCCCACTCTTGAAATAATCCTGTGCCGAGCTGGGACCTTTCAAGAGCGCGTACGCCATGACTCCGCCGACAAGAATTGTTGCCACAAGAATGGAGGGGATTAGAATTTTTTTCATGATCTGCCTCTAGAAATGACCACTTTCAGTGTTTGGCACCGTTTCTGGCTTCAGCGGCCCAGATGGTTCCGGCCCCGCACCGTTTTTTTTGTTTTCCGATTTGATCAGGATTACCAGAACAGGATAAAGGAGCAGGAGACCAAGGACGAAAAATGGAATGCCGCCTTCACGGTGAAGTTGGCTTGTCAGAATTCGATGATCCACGTGAACCGCAAGAAAGGCCAGAGTTGCAATTCGAAGCGCATTCTTGAATAGCAGTACTGGAATTGCGGCAATCACAAGCACGACCCGTCTCCAGGTCGATCGCAGGAAGAGATGGCCTGCAAGGAGGCCGGACATCAGCAGACTGATCCCCGAACGAATGCCGCTGCATTCCGGCGCAACCTGTATTACCAGGTCGGGCATGCGGATCACGTACGCGCTTTCCCTAAGGACGGGAGTTCCCGAGAGTTTCAGAATCACGAATGCCATTTCCGCGGAACCACGCTGCAGAATCGTGATCGTTGTATTGAGAATCGGACTGGGAATCGGAATAAAGAACGCAAGAAACAATAACGGGAAAATTGCGGTCCGGAAAGCCGTGGTGCCGTAGAAAAGAATAAAACAAGCCAGCCAAAGAAAAACCACCGATGCCGCCATCAGCGCGAGATGATCGCCTTCCTCCAGTCCCGCACCCACAGTCCTGCCGGCGATCAGGAGCAGGAGGCCTGGAATCAGGAGCACCGCAGCCGGCACCACGGAATAGTGGACGCTGCGGAAGATATTTTGCCTGTTCATATAGATCAGTGCAGCGCTGATAAATGGGATCAGCACAATCTGCGACGCGTGCGTGTTTTCCCTGTTCAGGGCATAGTTCATCAACGCCCACATCGGGCCCGCCATCATGGCCGTCACAAACAGAGCAGACAGCGTGAACAGCAAGGTTCTGGATGAGAATTTCATATATGGTTACGGGATTGTGTTGAACTCATACGCCAGCCGATCGCCGTCGATGCAGGCATAGGCAACCCGCGCGCGTTCGCTCCCGGCGCCATTGATCTTCCATCCTCGCCCATCCGGCACCAGAGTCATTTCGTTCCTTTGCCGCCACCAGCGATCCACATCGCGTGGAAGGGGAATCCAGATGTTCTTATCAGATCGAAGCCGGCTGAGTTTTTCGAGCACCATTCTGAAAAGATCCTGCTCGCGACCAGCCGTTATGTAATCGGGGTGGATGATGAAATTGATCACTCCATGACCGGCAAGGATCATCTCCATCTGTCTATCCCACAAGGTCGTGGAATAGTCCTTCAGGATATGAAAGAGAGTGTAGTCCTCGGTTACGGTCACCGGAATTTCCGTCACCCCACCCGGAAGCGAATACGGCATCACGGTGCAGCACCCGCCACGTTGAGCCTCGAGTCGCGCAACATTCGGAAAGGACATATCGTAGGAAAAAATCATGTCCTGAAACCAATCGGCTTTTCGGTAAAGAATAGGCGATCGGAATCCTCTGGCGTCAAAGCGCGTGGCGTACTCGTTGATCTTTCTGGCGCTGTCCTTAAACACCGCACGATCGCGAAAAAGATTTCCGTCGTGATCGAGGCCCTGAACATTGATTTCGAAACCGCGGCTTCGAAGTG
>Ga0163163_10002104_pt1 | contig 16815 bp, 15 predicted proteins | sample S65metaG_FD_119766 | JGI IMG/M metagenome (GOLD analysis project Ga0163163, IMG submission 119766) | Switchgrass rhizosphere microbial communities from Kellogg Biological Station, Michigan, USA - S6-5 metaG | ecosystem: Host-associated > Plants > Roots > Rhizosphere > Soil | place: USA... | reverse complement strand
TCGTCATCCGCACGTATTTGGCGACGTCAAGGCCGACGATTCCGCGACAGTCTTACTCAACTGGGAAACCATGAAAGCCGAGGAACGTCGCGCCGCAGGAAAGTCGGAAGATACAAAGACCTCGATACTCGATGGTGTACCGTCAAAAGCTCCCGCTTTGATGGAAGCACATCAGTTGTCGACCAAGGCAGCACGAGTCGGGTTCGACTGGAAGCACGTGGACGATATTTTCGATAAGCTTCAAGAAGAAATCGGTGAACTACGATCTGCGATTAGCGATCATTCGAACTTGAAAGACGAAGAGACACACACACGTGTGAGAGAAGAACTAGGAGATCTGTTGTTTGCCGCCACAAACATCGCCCGGCACATGCAGGTTGAACCGGAGGCCGCGTTGAAACTCACCAACAGAAAATTCCGCAAACGCTTCAACTACATTGAGGAGTCTATTCGAGCAAAAGGGCAGGCCTTTGACCAAACTTCAATAGATGAAATGGAAAAACTCTGGCAGGAAGCAAAGGTTACAGAAACTTAATTACATCCACAGATTACGGCAGGGCTGCTGCAACCAAAATCATGTTGTTGTTCGCATCGGCTTGGCCGCCTGATGTGAGGAATGGCTGTGCCTTTCCGTTTGGCTCGCCCTTATCGCCTGGGCTACGCCCTGCTTTAGCTCTCAGTATAACTTCCACTTCAAGGTGGTGGGCGATCCAGTAGAAATTACTCCTTAGATTTTTCGACGACAAGGGCGCAGCCCAGAAGTCAGAGTCAGCAAACGGAAAGGCACAGACATTCCTCACATCAGGCGGCGAAGCCGTACAGAAAAGAAAATCTTTTAAGAAAACAAGAAGTTGTTGACTTGCTACGCAGAGTCACTTAGAAAGTTTGAAATCGACTCTTTCAGCAAAGACAATCTGCGTAAACTGCGGATTATCGTTCTTTCAGCGAGTCTCAATCATTAATCCTCACCGAGTTCGATACGCTCTGAAATGCCGTTTCGAAATTTCGTTCGTTCTGAGGAGCGACTGCCATCATGTACAAGAGCTGACCGTTTCTGAGTTGCGTTGCAATCAGACGAACGCTTTCTGGTCTTCCAGTCGCTTCATTCGTATTAATCAAGGAAGTCCAAATGGCATTGCGACCACCAAACGTTGTTCGCTGATAAGAACCGTTAACGCGCAGATTGCCGTTACCCTGTGCCAGATTGCTTATCAGCTCATTCGTAGCTTGTTGCAGGTTACGACTATTAGTTTGGGCCACACCGAAATTCACGCCATGCGTAAACACGGCCTGACCGTTGTACTGACCATACGCGCCTTCGGGTACGAACCAAACTGAGTTCGAATCATCAATCTGTCGCCAGTTGTTTGGCACGCTAACCTGCACACCGCCATTTAGAATCTGGTAATTCTGGAACCGTGAGGACGGATACTCAACGCGACCGTTGGGTGAATTAGTTGAACCTCCACCACCGTTACGCTCCGCTGGGTAGCGCTGACCGGTGCGTTGGATTTCAGCCATTGATGGAGCTCTTGGATAGCTTCGCAGTCGTTCCTGAACGCCCGCAAACTCTCGCGAGTCGCCAATGGGATTCGTAACTCGCAGGAGCTGGGCCTCCTGGTTTATGCGAGCGTAACGATCCTTTGGACTCGGGTGGTCACTTAGAAAGCCGCCGCCTCCGCCACTCTGTCGCTCGATCGTTTGAAACATATTCGCGAGGTCATGCGGGTCGTATCCTGCGCGGGCCATAATCTGAGCGCCTAACAGGTCAGCTTCCGTCTCATATTCTCTGCTGAACTTCAGCAGGTAGACGGCGAAAGGCGCTTGAGCTAATTGTCCGAGGCCTGGTCCACCTAAGACAGCTCCCGCAATTCCGGCAATGCCAGCCAGCGTACTGTACTTTTGTGCTTTAGTTGCCTGTGCGGTTCCATGTCGCAGCGCCACGTGACTGAGTTCATGAGCCATCACACCGGCCATTTCACCTTCATTGCGCGCAGCTTCAATCATTCCGCGATTCACAAACATCGGTCCGCCCGGCAGAGCGAAGGCGTTGATGTCACTCGCATTTATGATCTTGAAATAGTATTGAAACTCGCGATGCTGAAACTCAGGCGGGATCGCGCTTACCAATCGCTGGCCAACACGTTCGACATACGCACGAGCGTTCTCATCACGCAGTAAAGGAAACTGTTGTTCAGCTTCCTGTGCAGCCTGCCGGCCAAGTTTCAGATCGTCCTGAAGACTGAACTTGTTGTTGTGATACTGGATCCGAGTTTGTGCCACTAACGAAAGCGGCATAGCCAGCAAGGCCACCAATGTTAACCAGACAATGGCAGCGCGCGTTCTATTCAATCTTCTGCTGAGCATCTTGCCTCCACTGATAAGACGAATCCTATCTTTATGATGATATTCAGGGATTCGACGTATGCCTCAAATCAGGTATCCCTTTTGCGGAACACCTGCACGAAAATGCAACAACAACACACGGCTGAGAGCGTTTTCATTTCGAGTTTGCCCCCAATTGAGGCCTGGCTGACCTCGTATAAAAGCAATAGCAACGAAGGTGCCAATGTCCGTTATCCCTGGTTGCGGGGCTCTATATGTTCGTTAAACCACTGGGCTGGCTCGGCGAGCGGGGCAATTCGATGTTCCTCACCTTTTGAAACTCGAATCATTGAAACAATGAAGAAGATTAGCGCGGCTAACCAGAAAAGAAAGCCGCCGAAGGAACTTCCGGTAATCGCTCCGATGGCTTTGAATAACGTGTGAATAATCAGTACGCCAATATTCAAAGCAACGGCCTGTGAGGCGTGAAACCGCACTTTCACTTCCTTGCGCGGAACCAGAAACAACTCCAGGAGTGATACAACTAAGCCGACATAGAACGGCGCATAAGCCAAGGTTACAGCCCACTTTTCAGGAATACCCAGGCCAAGTATCGGCCGAGAACTCGTGTAGGCTGTTTGCGGGGCCTGATAAATGTTTTGCTTCGGCTGATATTGAGTTGGAGGCGCGTATGTCGGGGGAACAAAGACTGACGGGTATGGCTGCTCAAGCGGCGGGCTGTCGTACCTGCGTGTGGGCGCTTCGGAGTAAACATTTTTTCGCGAACTCTCCAGGGGCTGCTCTTCTACCTTACCTGTAGGCTGTTGAACCCACTCCGATGTCGGTTTTCCACCTCCTTCGCCCCAAGCCTCCTGACTTGCGCGTTCTACACCCGGATCGAGTGGATTTGTATCGTATTTATTGTTCTTTGTTTCCATCAGCAACTTCTACGGATGTTTACTCAGCTCGGTTTCACTTAACCGCCTCCTACCCGAGTCAATTTCAATCTTACTCGCCCATAATCGCATACTCAACCTGCTGCCAACGCTGTTCGCGTTCAGAGATTTTGAAGGCTTTCACAATCGGTTCGGCGCCGCCGAGGCCAACAATCAGGTAGGTTGCAGACGGATAATAAGCTAGTCGGACGTCGGTTTCGGATGGGCTGGGATCAATTGCGCGAGGATGTGAATGATAGATGGCGAGTAATTCTTCGCCGCGTGAACGCATTTGACGTTGCGCAGCAAACAATTCTTCAGGCGCGGCTTCGTAAGACAATTCGGGCTGAGGCGTTACATTTCGAAGACGATAGATGGTGTTTGCTTTATCACTGTCGACACCACCAATCAACCCGCAACACTCAGCCGGTGCAGTCTCACGCGCGTGAGCGATGATTGAAGCCAGGTGTTCACTACGAAGGAGCATCGGTTGGTAGTGCTTTGTGCTTGGTTACTTGTGGTGTAGGCCCTCAAGCGGAGAGTCATCACAAAGGCTATTCGGCTTTGCCGCCCGATGTGAGGCGGTGGCTTTGCCCCGCCGTTAATGTTCTCATCGTGTTGTGGGCTACGCCCTGGTTCGCATGGCTCTTAAGATAGACATCATTAAGAACAGATAAATGGCATAGCCAGAAGACATGCTGCGCTCTTTACGGCGGGGCACAGCCACCGCCTCACATCAGGCGGCAAAGCCGATCCCACTCTCATGAAGGACTTTTATGTGAAGCCTCAAAGGAGACAACAAAGCACTAAGTTCAAAGTTTTCCCTCAACAATCCTGAGATGCAACTCATCAAGCTGCTTCTGATCAACTTCCCCCGGTGCATCAATCATCAGATCAGCGGCCGACGCTGTCTTTGGAAATGCGATAACGTCACGCATGTTATCCGTGCCTGCCAGCACCATCATCAAGCGATCGATTCCTGGCGCGATTCCACCGTGCGGTGGCGTGCCGTATTCAAGTGCGTCAAGGAAGAAACCAAACCTTGCACGGGCCTCCTCAGTCGTCATGCCCAATGCTTTGAAGACGAGGCGTTGAACATCGCGACGATGAATACGAATTGATCCGCTCGCCATCTCAACTCCATTGATGACGGGGTCGTAAGCTTTGGTTCGGATCTGTCCAAGTAATTCGGTTTCGCCCCCCTCTACGGCGCGCTGTAAAAGTGACAGATCTTCGTCAACGGGTGAAGTGAACGGATGATGCATCGAGTAGTAGCGTCCATCCTCTTCATGAAATTCGAACATCGGAAACTCGGTCACCCACAGCGGAGCGTACACACCTTCAGGGATCAGTTTTTCACGTTTCGCTACTTCATTACGTAACGCTCCTAAACTTGCGGCCACAACCTTCGGTTTTCCGGATACGATCAAAACCGCGTCGCCCTTGTTCGCTCCCGCGACTTCAGCCATGCGATTTACAACATCCGGACCAAGAGCTTTCAGTAAGGAGGAACTAACTTCATCTCCCAACTTTATCCAGGCTAGCGCCGTCGCGCCGTAGCGTTTGGCGAACTCCTGGAGTTCATCCAGAACCTTTCTCGAGGTAACAGAACCACCGGGCACCACGAGTCCCTTGACCTGTCCACCTGAACTCAAGGCGGATGCGAATGGCGGGAACTCGGTGCCTTCAACTGCCGACGCGAGGTCTTGCAATTCCAAACCGGAAATTCTCAAGTCCGGCTTATCGGAACCAAATCGCCGCATCACTTCGGCATAAGTCAAACGTGGAAACGGAACAGGCAACTCCACATTGATCAACTTGAACACCCTCGCAAACAGACCTTCAATGAGGTTGTAGATTTGGACGAGCGTCGCGAAGCTCATCTCAACGTCGAGTTGTGTGAATTCTGGTTGACGATCTGCGCGGAGATCTTCGTCACGAAAACAGTGCGCGATTTGAAAGTACTTATCGAGGCCCGCGATCATGCACAACTGTTTGAAGAGTTGAGGCGACTGCGGCAGGGCGAAGAACTTCCCCGGTTGGACACGTGCAGGCACGATGTAATCGCGTGCGCCCTCTGGTGTCGACTTGATGAGAATGGGAGTTTCAATCTCAGTGAAGCCGCGCTCCGTCATGTAGCTTCTGATCTCTGTCAGAGCGCGATGGCGCAAACGCAAATTTGCCTGCAACTGGGGCCGCCGAAGATCGAGGTATCGGTACTTCAGGCGCAGATCTTCACTCGCCAGTGCGTCGGTTGTGGCGTCGAGTTGGAACGGGGGAGTCCGCGCATCATTGAGTATGTGCAACTCTCGCGCGTGTACTTCGACATCGCCGGTTGAGATTTTAGGATTGCGAGTGTTCTCGTCGCGCGTGACCACTTCACCCGAAACGGCGATCACGTATTCGCCTCTCAAGTCCTTGGCCTTCGCGTGAGCTTGCGATGCATCTTTGGCGTTGAAGACAACCTGCGTTAAGCCATCACGGTCACGCAGGTCGACAAAAGTAAGGTCGCCAAAGTCGCGGCGCTTGGCCACCCAACCCATCAGGGTTACTTGTTTGCTAATGTCTGTGTTTCGTAACGCACCGCATGAATGGGTGCGCTCGAGGTTTCCGAGATTATCTAGCATAGGTCTGTTTTGAACTTTGTGCTTTGTGCTTGGTACTTCGAGCTTTGTGGTGTTCCTTCAAAGAACAAAGTACCAAGCACAAAGTTCAGAGATCAAAGTACAAAGCACTATCTCTCCGCTATCTCCAGTCGATTTCCACCAGGATCGCGAACGTAGAATCGATTCCAACCGGGCGTTGGTATGTCGTCCGGAAGAATCTCGATACCCGCATTGCGAAACCGTTCTTCTGCCTCTCTCAAGTCACTTACTGTGTAACACACATGTCTCTTGCTGATGCAGCTCTCACTTATTCCGTCTTCAATGGAAAGGTGCAACTGTAATTCTCCGAGTTGATACCAGGCTCCACCCCGACCACGCGACTCTGCCGGCTTCGGCACTTCGATCAAACCCATCACAACGCCGTAGAAGTGCTTCGCTGAGTCTTCGAGCGCCTTGGGGACGGTAACGTTTACGTGATGAATGGAAGGCTTCATGTTCACTCGATCTTCTGCTGGGACCGCAGGATCCTCGCCCGCTCAGTGACCCACTTAGGTTACTAAATCGCAGTTAGCAGGCGGGGACGCCTGCGCTCCCAGCAACTGCGATCCCAGCACCACTACTGTTGTTCCTTCGAAAAACCTTCGACTGCATCAAACTGCTTTTCTCTGTCAGCGGTTCGATTCCCACTCTCATCCAAAAACTTATTGAAGGCAGCGGAGCGATTCCTTGGAATACTCAACGACTGCCACTCAGAAGACCGGAAGTGTTTTGCCAGAAACGCTATTTGCCCGATGTGATACGAGTAGTGCGACAGTTGCCGGTTGATAGCTTGAACAATCGTGTGCTCCTGCCCGCGAATCGTCACCCTGCGCGCAAAATCAGAAGGCGTTAACGGCTCGATTGCATCAAACACACACTTCCAACCCCGCTCCCAATACGAAATCACATCGTCTCTTGTCGTGTTCGATTCGATCACAAATTCCATGTCGCGATTGCGATCGGGTTTTTCTCCATCACTGGTTAGAAAGTCAGTCCAACGCGAAAACATGTTGCCGGCCATGTGCTTCATGACGACGGCAATGCTGTTCGATTCTTCATCGAGTGTCACAAACAACTCTTCATCTGTGACCTGGGCGATGGCCTTGTCCGCTAGTTTCTTGTACGAGCGAAATGAGGCAATCGCGTCCGCAAGATACTCTTCTGCCAGTGCTTCATTCATGGTAGTACCAGTTTTCGCCTAAGCTCCGCTGCAACGCTCCCTCGCTTAATGCTTTGTTGCTCGCCTGAACGCAGGTCCTTTATTGCAACTTCTCCCCGCGCTCGCTCCTCGTCGCCGACTACCGCGACAAAAGACACCGCTCGTGACGATGCATACTTAAACTGCTTACCGAGCTTATCAGCCTCCGGATACAGATCAACTCTCAAGCCTGCGGCACGCAGGTCTTGCGCAAGCTTCAACGAATCACCCAGCGACTCTTCGCTCCAAACCGCTACCATCACGTCGGCCCCAGCTGTGCCGATGTTCTCCGGAAACATTCCACGCTCGCCCATTACGACCAGAATCCGTTCAAGTCCGAGTGAAAAGCCACACGCAGGAATATCCTGACCGGCAAACATGCCAACAAGATTGTCGTAACGACCGCCCCCACCCAGGCTGCCCGCAAGATCTTTAACACTAATTTCCATAATCGCGCCGGTGTAGTAACTAAGCCCACGAGCCAAACTCGGATCGATCTGGAGCCGGTTGCCGATTCCCGCCGCACACGAATAATCAACAATGGCCTGCAACTCGTCGACGCCTCGCGAACCCATTTCATTGTCGCCCACAAACTCAACAATGCGACCCAGTACAGCTTTGTTGAGCGCCTGTTGTTTCATTTCAGGATCTTCGCCAGCCGCAATTTCCGCCGCATGATCGAGCTCGGCCAATTCAGTAAAGAACTTGAGTAGGCGACTAGCGGCGTTTGTTTCAACACCACGGGCGAGCAGTTCTTTTTCAACTCCACCACGACCGATCTTGTCTAATTTATCCAGCGCAACCAGGGCCGCATCGTGCAGCTCAAGCCCGACTCCCGCAACACCGAGGATCCCCGTAAGCACCTTTCGATGATTGAGCCTGATGTTGAAATCGTTGAAGCCGAGTCTTCTCAATACCTCACTTGCGGCCGCGCAAATCTCAGCTTCGACTAACATCGATCGCGAACCTAAGACATCAACGTCACACTGGTAGAACTCGCGAAAGCGACCACGGGCCGGACGATCGGCTCGCCATACCGGTTGAATTTGATAACGCTTAAAAAACTTCGGCAGCTTGTCGCGATACTCAGCAACGACGCGCGCAAGTGGAACTGTTAGATCGTATCGCAAAGCGAGGTCGGCTTCGCCTGTACTTTCGTGCACGCCTCGTTTGAGTATTTTAAAGATTAGTTGATTACCCTCTTCGCCGTACTTACCCATCAACGTTTCGATGTTTTCCGCAGCCGGCGTTTCGAGTGGCTCGAAGCCGTAACGTTCATAGACGTCCTTGATCACACCGATGACGTATTCGCGTTTGCGAACATCTTCTGGAAGGAAGTCGCGCATACCGCGCGCGGGTTGTGTTTTTGCTGAAGGCATCTAGTTTTAATTCTTCTCTGCGTTTCTTCTGCGTCCTCAGCGTCTCTGCGGTTCAAAAGTGCGAGCTCATCTTCTACCGCCGAGGGCTGAGGACGCAGAGATAACGCAGAGAAGAAGACTTAAGACATTTCTTGGCGATACTCACGTGTGTACTGCACGTAGTTTTTCCAGTAAACCTCGAGACCGTTGACCTCATCCTCTGACAACTCGCGTTTCACTTTTGCCGGAAATCCCATGACCAGTGATCGTGGCGGTATCACAGTACCAGGACTAACCAGAGAGCCTGCTGCCACGAGCGAATCAGCGCCGATTCGCACCTCGTCAAGTAATACGGCCCCAATCCCGATGAGGCAACCTCGCTCAACATAACAACCATGCAAGGTGACACTGTGACCGACGGTTACTTCTTGTTCGAGGATCGTCGGATGGGTTCCATTCCGCACGTGGATAACGGAATTATCCTGAACGTTCGATCGATCACCCACTCTAATGAAATGAATGTCACCGCGAACAGTACAATTGCACCAGATCGAGGCCTCTTCCCCGAGCTGAACGTCGCCAATCACTTGTGCGCTGATATCCACATATGCACTCGGGTGAATTTGTGGGTGAACACCACGAAAAGGTCTAATCATTTTTTTGGGAATAGTAACATAATGGGGTTGGGCCTTTGGACTTTGGTCTTCAAGCTTTTTCTTTGTACTTTGAGCTTTGTTCCTGGATTTTAGAGTCCGTCAATGTGAGATTTGAGATCTGCAATCTGAAATGCGCAGCCTCTTGTGCTACATTTTCAACTATGCTCCGACGCCGAATCCCCCTCGTGCTCCTGCTGACCGCTTCGCTACTGTCTAGCTCATGTGCGACTTCCTTATTCAAAGTTAAGCCCGTCGCGGATCTGCCGCCTTTGCCATCGAATTCACGCAGCGCCGACGTCGGCGGAGTTACTGTCCACGTCGCACCATTACTCAGCGACGAACAAACACAGGAATTATTCGAGGCTAATCTTCCTCTTGCCGGAGTCCTGCCTGTTCGTGTCGCGCTGAACTTTCAGAGCGGAGTTCCCATCGAATTGAAGAAGTCGAAGTTTGTTGTGCGTGATAGTCAGAATCGCGAATGGAAGTTATTGACAACTAAGAAAGCTGTTTCTCGAATAATGAAAGCGAACGGCGTCTCGTTCTACAACCCGCATTCGAAAAAACAGTTTGAGAGCGACTTGGGTGCGTATTTCCTGGATCTGAAGACACCACTCGATTCTTCACAACCTGAGCGACACGGATTTCTATTCTTTCAAACACCTGACAAGCGCGCCGTAGACAACAACCAGAAACTCACGCTCGTCATTGATCGCCTACCTCAGCCGGTGACGATCCCGTTGAATTAACTGAAGCAGCGTGATTTAGTGCAAATAAAAAAGCGGGCAACGAGATCTTCGTCGCCCGCTTCGTTATGTTATTTGTGGGAGAACTAGCCGCGTGGACCGGTAGCCCTCACCGTAACTTCGGTTCCGGGATACAACTGAAGATCGTTTGGACCTTGAACGTAAACCGATCCAGCACCAGCTGTCGCCCCTACCACGGCACCAATCGCAGCACCTTTTCCTCCGCCCGCAATTGCGCCGATGATGGCACCCACAGCCGATCCGATAGCAGTCCTGGTGATAGTCTTATTCGTCTGATCACTATCACGAACCGCACCTTCGTTATCCACGTTGACGATCTCGCCGTTTGACGTTCGCACACTTTCGAGAATTCCGGCAAAGCGATAGCTTCTGCCGTCACGCAAACGAATCGTGTCGAAATCAAGTGACATCTCAGACCGCCCGGTGACTCGGCCACCGCGGTTAATACTTGCGACGTAACCTTCTATCGTTGCGCCTTCAAACTGGCCTGGCGAGCGGACTGTCATAGTAAATCGCTGATTCTGCCGGGCGCTTTCAGTTGTCAGGTTCTCGTTCAACGCAGCAACGAGTTGGGTTCCATTTGGAATAATAAACGAACCCACGACATCCCCGGTCGCACCGCCACTTGGATACTCACGGTTAGTATTGTAGAGGTCCAGTTGAGCAATGTCGGAAGATCTGTCGTAGTAGGTTCTAACGGTTACCGGCTGCGAAATTCGATCACTGTAGAGACTTCTTGTAACAAGCAATCGCCGGCCTCCATCCACAGAATCGAAGGTGACTGTAAAGTCGTCAGCCCGATCTCCAGTCCGCGAAATGCTCAACTGGTTACCGGAGAGCTGAGCACGAACCCGTATGGTCCGACCATTCTGCGTGGTCTCAACCTGCTCACGACCATCAGCTGTAAATGAGATTTGCGGAGCACGCGTCGAAGCGATCGTCACCGAATTTCCACGTCGATCGATCGCCAACATCTGCGGCGGATCCAAGCGTCGCAATATTGAATCGTAAATGCGCTGACGTTCAGCAAGCGAAAGATTTCGTGTTGCATCGTCCACTGCTCTGCGCGCGTCGTCGTTTTGAGTCGATGCAATTCTATAGGTACCGGTCAGGTCGCGACCTTGATAACCATTGGCACCAGGATATGGGGTCCCATTGGCTGGATACGTCGACCAATTAGTGGCGACATTGAAGGCACTTGCCAGCGCATCAAGATCTGACCGCAGTTGTGTCCAGCTGTTTTCCGTCTGATAAGACAGTTGCTTGTCAGATACAAAGCTATTTAAAGAACCAGCTGTCTGCAACAAATTACTGACATCGCTCGACGTTACTTGACGATTTCCACGGTTGCGAATCTGAACCACGGCCGTTTCAAATGCAGTCAACTGCTGACGCACACGATCATTGGAATAGCGATCGTTGCCACGTTGATTCAAATCCTGACGAAGTGCACTACTGAATGTCGTAGTGTGAGTATCAAGTTGTTGGATTGTTTGCCGCAGTTGGGAATTGCTAACACCTGTACTTGGATAACCGTTACCTGTACCTGGACCTGGATAACCTCCGGATTGCCACTGCGCCGTTAAGTTATAAGCCCGCGCTAATTGATCAAGATCACTCCGTAGTGTTTGCCACCCGCGCTGCGCACCAGTGCCAACTCGATTGTTCGCCACAAAGTTATCGATTTGTGTCCCACGGTCAAGGACCAGGCTCGCGTCTGCAGACGTAGCGCGACGAGTGCTAAGTCTTCTTTCGAGCTGGAGCGATGCCGCGTCGAGATTTGCGATCAATTGATTGAGTTCGTTTACGCGATAGTTACCAGGATTTGCCGCATTCTGTGCGGAATTCCTAAAGGTGATCGTGTCGGATTGAATTCTTCTAACGAGGTCTTGAATCTTTGTATTGGAACTATTGAATTGCGCTACGCTTGACCCTACTGAAGCGACAACAAGTAGGGCCATGAAAATTGTTTTCATTATTTTCCTCATCTCTTCTTCCTCCAAAAGGTTTCCACGCTTCCACATTCAGCAGCCCTTCAAAATTTGTGCCAGCAACTCTACCCCTCTTTTAGTCGCCCGTTTTTGTTGGCGGCGAGCGTCAAAGTAGGAGAGCTTAAGAACCAGTCACGCTGAATCACGTTCAGACATGAACAAGAAAATTGTACGATTTTGAGGTTGAAGATAAGGGCTAACTAATCATGTAACAGTTGGCCGACGGGGTGGGTGGCAGTTATGTTGCAAAACGCTTGCGGCTAGTCGATGGCGGAAAAAGTGTGTGACAAAGCGTGAGTGAATCTTTTGCGTAGAATCAAGCCTGAAACACGGATGCCCTGAGGGAGATTCTCTTCTGATACCCGACAAGCTGAAGCATCTCGGATATCCTGGTCTAACCAGTCGAGCCAAAACCACCAGCGCCTCGCCCTGTTTCTTCTAACTCTTCTACCCACGCAGGTGTTGGCGTAATTATCTGTTCGACTATTAGCTGGCAAAGTCTACTACCCTGCGGAAGGGTCACAGTCTCATCACTAGTATTCAATAGAGCGCAACATACCTCGCCCCTGTAATCTGAATCTATAACGCCGGCCAAAACGTCCAAGCCATTCTTAACGGCAAGTCCGGAGCGCGGAGCGACTCGGCCGTAAAAACCCAGGGGCACCGCAACGGCGAGACCCGTTCGCGCCAGGACTCGTTGTTTCGGATCGATAGTAATGTCTTCGATTGAGTAAATATCCAACCCTGCAGAGGCTGCACTTCCGCGCGTTGGCAAGGTTGCGCGTGGATCGAGACGTTTAAAATTGAGAGTAGGCATTTGTGTTGGTAGCGAAATGGTCAGACTAGTCGTCATCACATCTTCGGCAACGTTACACCGGTCTGCCCCTGATACTTACCGCCACGATCCTTGTACGACATCTCGCACACTTCATCAGACTCGAAGAAGATCACTTGTGCAACACCTTCATTCGCATAGATCTTCGCAGGGAGTGGGGTAGTGTTCGAGAACTCGAGCGTGACGTAGCCCTCCCACTCGGGTTCAAACGGCGTGACATTCACAAGAATTCCGCAACGAGCATAAGTACTCTTTCCCAAACAAACCGTTAGGATGTTTCGAGGAATCCGAAAGTACTCAACCGTGCGCGCAAGAGCGAAACTGTTTGGTGGAATCACTACCGACGCACCCTTGATGTCGACGAAGTTCTTCTCATCAAACTCTTTTGGATCGACGATAGTGCTGTTGATGTTTGTGAAGAGCTTGAATTCGTCGGCGCAGCGAATGTCGTACCCATAGCTGGATGTCCCATACGAGACAATGCGCCGGCCATCAACTTCCTTCACTTGACCCGGCTCAAACGGATCGATCATTCGAGACTCTTCCACCATACGGCGGATCCACTTATCTGACTTGATACTCATTATTTGTGCTTGGAGCTTTGTGCTTTGTTCTTGGAAAGGCGAGTGCCATTCTATGACGTGCTAAGTACAAAGTACAAAGCACCACGTACACCTATTGATTCATTTTCTTAATGCCTATCAATCCATCGCCGACTGTAAACTTAAAGAATGGTCCGCCTGATCCGGCGCGAGCGCGGATTGTGCGGTCTGTTATGCCTGGCTTCTCCCTGGTCTCCAGTCCCTCGTAATCGTATGCGATCTTTCCGATACGCAAGACGTCTGCATCTATATCACCATTGAAGCCAGCGGGAATCTCAACCTTCAACACTCCAGCTGCAATACGTACTTCGACACCGCTACCACGCCAGCTTCTAACAGGTATGAAAAGGTTCACGTTACCTGCTGCAATTGTGACCGACACTTCTCCCCCCGTTAGTGTTAGTGACGTTTCACTCTCAGTGGCATTAACTCTCAAAGCTCCTTCAATACCCGACAGAGTTACTGGCCCATGGCCCGCGTCAATCTCAACGTCGGTGGACGAAGGCACACGCAGTCGGTAATCAGCTTTCCAGGGAAGATTCAGAAGGCGCTTGGGAAAATTCTTAGCAACTCTTTTCATGAACTCGCGATCGTGTGTACCAGTAGTGAGAACACGTATGTGATCTCCATCATCGTCAAAAGCGAAGTTATTCACGGGCGCAATTAGATCCAGGTCGGCCTCGGATTCAGCCTGCCACTCAAGGTCCGCACTAAACTCAACCTCGTTTCGCTGCCAGCCTTCGACTTTTATCGAACCCTTTGGTGCCCCGATTATGGTCAGTGTTCCCCCAAACCCCAGGCGACGAGTTTCGTGAAACGTGGCGGTTCGTTTGATTAGTGTTGGCGGGATTTGAGGTGGTTTGTTTTTCTGGGATGCACTCGAAGGAGAATTGTTGAAGCAGAACAGCGTGACGAGAAGGAGAGTTGTAGCAGCAGCAAAGCGAAGGTGTTGTGTCATACATTGAAGAAGATAGCAGAAAACAAAACTGCGCTACCGATTAAATCTCAGCCGATAAATGACTGAATGAAATAACAAACAGCCGCAGATTTCGCGACGAGGTACGACTAACAGGACGAACGTAAATCTGCATAGCAAAATAGACCACTCCTTGTTTTCTTAAAAACGTCTTCGACGGCTTCGCCGCCTGATGTGAGCAAAGCCGCTGCTTAGATGCGCTCTTTAGTTGTAGCCCAGCCGTGCTGCCCATTCTGTAGATAGCACCTTCAAAAGAAAACGGACGCGGAAAACCGCGTCCGTGATCTCATCTTGAATTACTCAAACTCTTACTTTCGCAGGAAGGTGATTTGTCCGCTGAAGTTTGTCACTGAAACTGACGAGCGTCCATCACCTACATCGCCAACATATTTCCTTCCGTCCTGTGTCTTGAAACCATTGTTCCAGAAATCGCCGAGCGCGATCCGTTTTGCGGGCGATGCGGCAACAAGTCGAAACGCTGAGTTCCCTGGAATGCGAATCGTTATGTCGCCCTTTGTCGATTTGAATTCGTAAGTGCCGCCAGTCGAAAACTCGCCATCGAAGAAGATATTGCCGATTGTGTTCTGCGCCACCACCTGTGATGCGGTGATGTTGGTAAGTTCGATGTCCCCTTCGGTTGATACATGGGCTCGCACCGAAGAGCCGCGGAGATTGAGCACGCTGATCTGGCCGCGACGCGTTTCGAGATCGACTGAAGAATTGGCCGGCACTTGTAGTTTGAAATTTATGTCGCCGACGTCGCCTCTTCCACGGTTATCGCTCATTACGTCGACAACCAGGCTCTCCTCAATTTGTCTCGGAACTACGTGAGCGTTTGACGACTCCATGGTCGCTGACAAACGAATCTCATCCTTGTTCCACGATTCAACGACGATCGTACCGGAAATGTTTTTCAACTCAATCCGAACGTTCTTACCCGCTGGGTAACGCTTGGACATTTTTTGTTGAGCTTGAACGAAGCTGGACAGACAGACCACTGCGAGGAGTGCTGCAAGAGATGTTAGGGCGGCCCGGTTCGACGGTGGCCAAGTTAAGGAGCTGCTTTTCATTACTGTGGGGCTTCTACGAATACAATCGCTCTCTAGCGGCATCACAAGTCAGAAAACTCTTTCAGCAGTGCGAGCTTATCGTTTAGCGATTCATTGAGCATCTGCTCAGAGATCTCATCATGGGGATTACGGTCTAGTTCGTTCAGGGATTGACTGACAGCTTGATCAATCACCTGTAAATTGCGCTCGAACGTCGCTCGCATCTCTGGACTCCAGCGCGCCTTGTTCAACTCAACTCTCTGATTCCAGTAGCTGATAAGTTGCTGTCTTTGAAAAACTCGATCAGTCACCGGTGTGCTATTCGAAATACTTCCCTGAGACATGGAAGGTGGTGGAGTTCCCCAGCGTCTTACCCCAACGACGGTGACAAGCGACACACATAGGACGATCGCTGCGATTAGCGATGCCAGCTGTGGTAAAGACAGTTCCCAACTTCTGCCCATCCAGTCAGCCAGGAAAGATCTTCGCGGAGCACGAGCACCTGAGGGTGCTGGAATCGTGTTGGACTCTATGACATTCCGAATCCGCAACCAAAGTGCCTGAGAGTTTGGTGGAGCTTCATATTCGCCACGACTACCCCGACAAAAACCAACAATAGATGTCAGGTCTTGTCGGACGCTCTCACAATCCAGACACTCACGGAGGTGTGTATTTAAAGTCAGCTCATCGCTCCGGCTGATGGAGCCATCCAGTAGTTCGTGAATGAGTTCCTGACATTTCTCGCAGTTCATTGCAAATCCTTTGTTCTGCCGCACAAGGCGGGCGAATATTATTCCAAATCGCGGGAAGACAGAACAGACTCGATTTTCATTACCCAAGGGAAACGGCCGATGTCATCGGCTCTGGTTATTCGAGGCTATTCAGACGTCTTCTGTTGCCTCAGTAGTCCACGCAATTTCATTCTCGCTTTGTGTAATTGCGATTTGGAGGTTCCCACCGAACACCCCAGCATTCTAGCGATTTCCTCGTGCTCATGACCCTCAATATCGTGCAGTGTAAACACTGTTCTATATCCGGGCGGCAGTTGCGCAATGGCTTTGTCCAAAGCGATGCGATCCACAACAGGCATCGAGTTGGGATTTTCGGTACCTTTTACTATTTGGATTGGCGTTTCGCCGTCCTCGGTCGTGGTCTCCATACGCACACCACGCTTGCGGAAGTGCATAAGAACCTGATTGACCGTAAGCCGGTGAAGCCACGTAGTAAAAGCCGATTCACCCCTAAAACTGCCGATTTTTCTAAAGAGCTGTATGAAAACTTCCTGAGCGAGGTCTTCAGCCTCCGACACACTCCCAGTCATCCTCAGGCACAAGGAGTAGACGCGACGATTGTGGCGTTGATAAAGATCCTCGAAAGCAACCATGTCTCCGTGGGCTGCTTTCTGCGCCAGCTCATAGTCTGTCGTTTGCGGTTTCTCGGTCTCGGCTGCCGTCACGTGGTTTATCTGCTCGGGCAAGCTG
>Ga0163163_10002102_pt1 | contig 16816 bp, 18 predicted proteins | sample S65metaG_FD_119766 | JGI IMG/M metagenome (GOLD analysis project Ga0163163, IMG submission 119766) | Switchgrass rhizosphere microbial communities from Kellogg Biological Station, Michigan, USA - S6-5 metaG | ecosystem: Host-associated > Plants > Roots > Rhizosphere > Soil | place: USA... | reverse complement strand
TAACACATAAAGTTCATTGCCATCGTGTGGGCTGCATTCTTAGCGCGAGTGAAGCCAGTCTCTGCCAACGCAAAACCCGCCTGCATAAACATGACTAGGAAACATGCCACCAACGTCCAAACGAAATTGATTGATATGTTCGCATGCCCCACGGCGTCGGCAAGCTCTTGCGTCGTTGGTTCACCAGGCTTAACGGCCGAAACTGACCCGGCATTACCCGTCGCCCCTCCTGTGGGATCGCCTGCAAGCACAACCAATGGCACGGCCAGCAAGATCATAATGGCCGATACCGTCAAAACAATTCGCCGGGAGTTAGTCTGAGAATGACCGCTAACCGCCCAGGGTTTCCGACTCACCCATCGATCGAACAGACGAGTACACAAGAAGACGATCTTCTGTTTAGCGTTAGTGGGTTTCTCACTCATCTTTGTTTGGCTCCTCAAGTGTAAGATTGGCAAGCATTGATTTGTTCACCACAAGTCCCGTTGATCATCGTGCCCGTTCAGATGATCTACGTCTTCCTGGAACAAGAGACGGATGAATTCACCACGCTATCAACAATCGTCGTGCCGCTTCGCAGAGTGAGACGCCTTCGATCTTTGAGCATCGCTTTTGGAGCAAATTAGAGGTGGTTTGGCTAATACAGAAGCAACTCGATGATTTCGCTCTTGAATGAAGCTAAGTCAGCGACTTACGTTTTTGTCAGAAGATAAGGAACATCCGACATTATTGAATGAGATCGACCCTTAATCATTTTCTGACGACGCTCAGTTTCAACGTCAGACATCTATGCGAATAACAAAGGTCTAGAATTATTTGGCCCATCAGAAGGATCATGAATTAGACGGCCCAAGCAAAAGCGCGTGAGACGTCGAAGCTTCGTTTCAATCACTACCGACAGCTCAGGACGAAGTGATCTCGCTTAGACGCAAGCGAAACGCCGTATCTGTCGATACTTAGGCCACTCCTTGCGAACCGATGGTAAACGTTAGTCCTGGGGGAAAACTCCACTCGTCCACGACCGAGATTTCCGCTCAGGCCGCTATCGGTCTGAAATCAGTGGGGTTTGGAATTGTTGCCCGACACCTTCTCAACTTACAGTTTTGTAGTCTTTCACGGCTAGACTTACAAAAATGCTAGCGGATCTCGTCATCGAGCGATCTGATAAAACGCGATAAGCAGTTTCCACTGAAGCAAAGGAGGCTTAAGTGATGAGTTCGCGCTATGAGGGTGGCTATCTTAGATGTGTGCAACGGAAGAACGGATCGCGGTGTTGGGAATTCCTATGGCGAGAGAATGGACCACTCGGCCCGAGACGCAGAACATTAAAGTTGGTTCGTTCGAGCAATATCCGACTAAGGAACTGGCAACAAGTGCGGTAACTGGCTTGAGGATGTGTATCAATGCGGAACGACAGCGGACGCAACAGTCACCGATACATATGTCTGATCTAATTGATCACTTTCTCCTAGCTGAATTGTCACCGGATGTGCCGCGGCACTCTCCAGCAACCGGATCATCTACCGAGAGTTTCTGGAGTTGTGGATCAGACCATATTGGAACAAGGCAGACATTCGGAAGGTTCGCACTGTAGCAGTAGAGTGTTGGCTGAATCAGTTGCAGGGCAGGAACAAAGAGCCATTGGCCAATGCAACGAAAGCAAAGATTCGCAGCCTCATGAGCGTCCTCTTCAATCACGCGATACGTTATGAATGGTTGGAACAAGGCAAGAACCCAATCACGTTTGTTCGCCAGAGCAGACGTAAAGGTAAACAGATATTATTGCTCGCTGGCGATACGGGAAGTGAAACAGGCCTGTCAGTTTTTACGGAGAGTGTTGCAAGCCCAGATCGCGGCCAGTCATTGCCTGGTCGCGTGAGGATTACTTCAGAGACGATGGAGATATGAGTGTTTGCCTGTCCATATCAAGTTTAACGGGCATCATTGGGCTCCTCTCCCTTTTCGCTTATAACCGAACTGATAGTTCAACTCTTTAGCTAACTTCTCGGCTACGGAAATAACCATGTTCTCTTTATCAGTTCTTACGAATCGCTCGCCTTCGTAAATCGTAACTCTCCACAGTCCGCTACGAGCTACCCGGTCGGGAGGATTAGAAGGCATTGGTTCAACTTCTGCGCGGTACATTTCACGTATGATACACATTTCCAATGAAGGCACAAGGCCTTGATATCTAGCTCCTGAAGAGAACATTAATCGATTTGTGAATCCTTGACTTCTAGATAATGCAATTCGCGCTAATACTGAATGGCTTCGTTCGGCTTGCTCGATTGGAAGACCATGTCGCAGATCTTCGCGTCGGGAATAAACAACGGTGAATTTGGTATTCATCTGAAGAGGGAGTCCTTAGAGGGTGAACGGGTGATCACCAGAGTCACTATCTGACCCCAGAAGAAGCGCACCGATGAAGAAGGGGCTCGGTGCGCAGGAGCGCGCAAAGTGTTCATTATGTGGGCTTGTGAACTGCGCGCGCCTCGGGCTCGCGAGAATGCAGCCATCGTTGTTAAGGAGTCTTTTGAATGCAGATAGAGGAACCAGATGTGAGCGGTCGCTTTGGAGATGATCCATTATCAGTCTTTAGCCGTTACACACATGTCTATGTAAGGTCGCGGAATCGATGGCACTTGGTTTCTGCTCAGGGGACAAAATCAAGACTGCGGAATGATTCGTATTGAAATGAGATTATTGTTTGTTGTCGGTGGACTAGTATTACCACCACTCTAGCTAATTGAGCAAAGCAACCCGAGAGGAATGATCAATTGAGGGACTATTCGACCGAAGCAATGCCAAGCCTAACCCCCAATAAAGAATGGGTGCTGGTACCACTGCGATTGATGATCGGATTTGGGTTTGCAGCGCACGGTTACGCGAAGCTTAGTCGAAGCCCTAAATCTTTCGGTGACGTTCTTCAGACAATTGGGATTCCGCAACCTCATCTTGTCGCATGGGTGACCGCACTCATTGAGTTCATCGGAGGTATTAGCTTAATGGCTGGGGCTTTCGTAGCTCCCCTTGCTCTACCCCTGGCAGTGATCATGATCACGGCGATGTTGAAGGTTCACCTGCAATATGGATTTTCATCAGTCAGGCTCAAAGGGATCACAACCGCGGGTGCTGAGTTCGGCCCCATTGGCTATGAGATGAACCTTCTCTATATCACTGGACTACTGACACTCGCATTAAGTCGGCCAACAAAGCTATCAGTGGACCATTGGCTTAGGACGAGAAAACGGGCCCGATAAAACCGATGAATGCTTCGTGACTCCGCGCCCATGTTGGTACTGGTCATCTCACTCCTCCAACTCAGCACCCGACATATCCGAAGTGCCCGGAATAAAGCGGGATACCCGATATCCGATCAAATTATTACTGACGTAACTCCTCGTCTAGCTCCCGCAAATGACCAATTCGATTTCGCGCCTGGTTGGTCTACTTTTGTTATATTTCTGCCATAACCTCAAGGCAATTTCTTTCAGGATGAAGGTACCAAGAGTATCTCTAAGAGTGACCGAGCTCTGGCGGCGCATGAATATGCGGCTGCTCAGCGTCTTCCTTCGCTTGGTACCCTCTGAGAACCATCGCGTTTTCGCTGTGGCGTTGGCTGCGGGGGCTTTATGCGGGCTCTCCGCCGTGACGTTCCACCTCGCAATCATAGGCACAGAGAATCGCCTTATTGAACGGGCTATGCATGCTCACGGTAGAACCTGGATGTGGTGGACCATCCTGGTCCCCACACTCGGGGGCCTAATAAGCGGCGCAATGCTTCAGTACGTTGTTCCAGGTGCGCGAGGGAGCGGCATACCTCAAGTGAAGGTGGCATACGCTATTAAAGGAGGGCGCATCCCGTTCGTGGAAGCTGCTGGCAAATTTGTGATCGGAGTCTTACAGATTGGTACTGGCTCATCCCTGGGCCGAGAAGGACCTACAGTACAAATTTGCGCGGGTGTCGCCAGCACGCTTGGTCGTGCTGCGGCGTTGTCCCGCGACAATCTCAAGCGTCTCCTGCCGGTAGGCGCGGCAGCTGGTATTGCTGCTGCTTTCAACGCGCCAATTGCGGCGGTCACTTTTACGATAGAAGAAGTGGTGGGCGATCTCGATCAAGCAGTACTAGCGTGGATTGTTGTCGCTTCAGCAATCGCGGCCGCCATTGAGCGCAGCATTTTGGGCGAGCATCCGGTCTTTACCATCACGAAGCACTATGGACTTACTCACGCATCTTCACTGCTCTCCTATGCAGCCCTCGGAGTCGCTGCCGCCGTTGTATCGCTTGTGTTCACCGAGTCGTTGCTTGGGTTGCGCAAGTGGTTTCAACGGATGGTAGTAGTGCCGGCTTGGAGCCGCCCCGGAATCGGAGGCTTGGTTACGGGTAGCCTTGCCGTCACAGCGATCTCCTGGTTAAAGGCAGACGGTGTTACCGGCGGCGGTTACTCTACCCTGTCCGAGGCTCTTGCCGGCAATCTCGCAATTCATGCGCTCCTCGCGCTTTGTCTCTTCAAAGTAATCGCAACGGTTTTCTCATACTCTAGCGGTGGTGCAGGAGGCATCTTCGCTCCGGCATTGTTTGTCGGCGGTATGCTCGGTGGAGTGTTCGGACATCTGGATAACAGCATTTTTCATCACGCCAATGGCGAAATCGGCGCATTTGCTCTAGTGGGTATGGGCGCTGTCTTTGCCGGAATTATTCGGGCTCCCATCACGTCAGTTTTGATTATCTTCGAAATGACTGGTAGCTATGAGTTGATCTTGCCGCTCATGATTTCAAACATGACCGCGTATGCGCTAGCGCGGCACATGCGGCCTGCTCCCATTTATGAAGCTCTCTTGGAACAGGATGATATTCACTTACCACACCGACGGGGTCGCGTTGCACATGCCCTTGAGAGTCTCCAGGTAGTCGACGCAATGACGCTAAATCCCGTAGCAATTTCCGGCAGCGATACGATTTCCGAAGCAATCAGGAAGATCGAAAGACTACAACACTCGACTTATCCAGTCGTTGATGATCGAAACAAACTCTTGGGAATCATTAGCGAAGTTCGCTTGCGTCGACTCGTTGCTGAGGGATCTCAGTCTGAAAGAGTTCAAACGCATTCGGAATCAAGACCATATGTACTTCCCGAATATTCACTAGTAAGGGCGCTTGTCCGCATGGATAAAGCTGGTATTCGACAGATTGGCGTAGTTGACGGAACTGATGAGAAGAGACTGGTAGGTCTGCTAACTATGAGTGACATTGTTAGATCTCATGCGCAGGCAGCCGTCGAAGCGGGCGATCCAGACAAAACGGTAGTTCCCAAATTACTTGAATCAGATTCTCTGAAGAGCTAGAACCTGGGCGTAGCAATGGCTCGCCAGTACATTTCCGAGAACGTTAAGGAAATTCTAGACAAAACCTTGGCGCGCGGGAGGAGATTAAATCAGTCCCCTGCTGCGCTGAGGACCTTTGAAACCGCGGATATTTAATGAATATTGTTAGCCCACAATTCAAGGCAAACCCATTCTCTTTTCTGGCTGGTCTACGCAGCACCGCACCCGTTTACCTGACGGCACTTCCCGACAAAACGCCTGTCTGGCTGATTTCGCGCTACGACGATGTCGTAACGCTGCTGAGAGATGAGCGCTTCGTCAAGAACCGGCGAACCGCGATGACCACGGAACAGCTGCGCAAGATGTCCTGGGTGCCGTCAATGTTCCGACCTCTCGAGCGCAACATGCTGGATCTCGATCCGCCTGATCACACACGACTCCGAGCGTTGGTCCATAAAGCCTTTACGCCGACACTCATAGGACAGATGCGCGATCGAGTTCAAAGTTTGGTCGACGACCTGCTGGAAGTGGTCACGCTCAAAGGCGAGATGGACCTGATAAAGGATTATGCGCTGCCGCTGCCGATGACGATCATTACTGAAATCTTGGGAGTACCTACCCGTGATCGCAACAAGTTTCATGGGTGGTCCAAGGCCGTAGTGTCGCTCACTTCCCCTAAGGCCACGGTCCGCGTTATCCCGAGTGTCTGGATGTTTATTCGTTATCTAAAACAATTCTTCAAAACCCGACGCCGTGATCCACAAGATGACTTGGCCAGCGCTCTGATCCTGGCAGAGGAGGCCGGCGATAAGTTAAGCGAGGATGAGCTTCTGGCAATGGTCTTCCTGCTGCTTATTGCAGGACATGAAACTACAGTCAACCTAATTGGCAACGGAATGCTGGCGCTCATTGAGCATGCTGATCAGATGGAAATGCTGCACCGGAATCCAACGATGATCAAGACGGCTGTCGAGGAGCTGCTTCGTTACACCTCTCCAGTCTTCATGTCGACAGAGAGATATGCCCGTGAAGATATCAATATCGAAGGTGGAACTATTCCTCGCGGAGAGATGACTCTCGGAGTGATCGGGTCAGCCAACCGAGATGAGACAGTCTTCGAGAACGCCGATGCATTAGACATCACCAGGGAGCCAAACAAACACTTGTCATTCGGGCAAGGCATACACTTTTGCGTGGGCGCTCCGCTGGCTCGCCTCGAAGCACAGATCGCCATCAACACTCTTTTACGACGGATGCCTAATATACACTTGGCCGTTGCGAGTGAGTCCTTGCGATGGCGTCCAAGCATGCTCTTACGGGGACTAGAAGGGCTGCCGGTTGCGTTTTGAATTCTGATCGACTGAAGAAGCGAATAGGGGAAAGCGCCTAGTTCGCGACGGTGCGCTCAATTCAGTCCGTGTCAGATGGTCTTTACCTTCGCCGGTCGCTGCGTGCCTACCAAAGCTGTCGCTGGCGATGTCGGACATCGTAAAAGTAACTAGAGGCCAATGATCAGCCATGAGCAATTACAGCATGCTTGAATCTCTCTTCGATCTCCCTTTGTTGGTTACCGGACCCGTGATCATCGGCTCTTTATGCTTGTTCGGGGTGGTAGGGTTGTGGGTGGTCCGCCGGCGCGTGTTGCCACGGTTGCGGATTGAGGTGGCGGACTCGGAATTCACGGGAGCAATGCTGCAGTCCGTAATGGTGTTCTATGGACTGGCCGTGGCGTTGATCGCCGTGAGCGTTTTCCAAAGCTATTCCGACGCGTCGAAGATCGTTACAGGAGAGGCTACCGCACTGAACGCGATTTACCGTGACGTGAGCAGTTATCCCGAACCCATCCGCACCGATCTGCAAAAGGAACTTCGCGACTATACAAATCAAGTCATCAATCAAGCCTGGCCATTGCAGCGGCGAGGAAAGGTCCCAACCGCAGGCATAGAGCACATGAGCAGCTTTCAGGCGGTGCTGGACAAATTCGAACCGGCGACCGAGGGCCAAAAAATCCTGCATGCAGAAACCCTGCGGGCCTATAACCTACTAATCCAGTCGCGCCGTCTGCGACTTGACGCGGCTGGCACCGGTTTACCGACGGTGATGTGGGCGGTGATCGTTATAGGTGCCTTCATCGGCCTTAGCGCTTCCTTCTTTTTCAAAGTGGAAGATGTGCGATTGCACCGCATCGAAATACTGCTACTGGCGGTCTTCATTGGGCTGGTCATTTTCATGATTGTCGCTCTTGACCGTCCTTTCCGCGGCGACCTAGGAGTGAAAGCTGATCCATATCAATTGGTTTACGACCAACTCATGAAACAGTGACGGTAGCAATAGGGCCTAAGCGCTGATCATTCTTTGGCTGTGAATATCCAACGTGCGGCATAATTTTATTTCCGCAGGTTAATCAGGAACGGCGGTCGAAATTTGCTGCATGAAAAGTCGATATCGTTACTTTTCTATCAATCGCGTCTCGACGACAGCCTTATCGGACCAAGACCCTCGTTGTAGAACTACTCGATAGCCGTCTGGGTCCTCGAACGTACGCCCATCATGGTCCCAGTAAGGGTTGAAGGATGTTACGGGTAGGTATCCGGCTTTGACCATGCGGTCTACTGCGGCCTCCCATTCTTTCTCGTCTGGGAGATAGAACACCAAGAGGTTGTCCTTAGTCGTTGCGCGACCGGCATTGTGGCCGCGTTTACGTGTGAACTCAAGATGGTACGGAGCCCCAAACATACCCACCATCATACCGTCAAAGCCGTCGTGATCCTCGAATGAGCCCAACTCCTCAAGCCCGACTCCGGCGATGTAGAACCGCATGACCTCGTCGAGGTTGTCTGTGGGACGGGCCACTCGAAGATGTGTTTCTCGGTTCATGAGTTTGTTGCGTGCTGGGTTTGCTTCTGAGATTTGCGAAGAGCCCTTGCGCTTTTAGCAGGGTGTTTCAGAGCATAAAGTTGGACCACCGCCGCCTGCAATTGTGGGTGGGACAACATTCACTAGGGATCGCATGACAACCCGTTGGTCTCGATCCAGACCCCGATCAGCTTCGTCTCGAACAACGGTTTCTAGTTCTGGTCGCAGTTCGTGAGTAGGGATTTCAACAAACCCTAGTCGAGAGTAGAAGGGCATATTCCACGGGACGTTCCGAAAGGTCGTCAGGGTTATTTGCTGATGCCCCGCTCTCTTAACCCACTCCAGAACAGTGTGCACTAGAGCTGTGCCCAAGCCCTGCCGCCCGTGGGCCGGAGTTACATCAATCTCCTCGAGATGAGGAAGATCCTCAGCCAACATTTCGACAAAGGCGAAGCCAACCGGAGTCTCTCCAAAGAGGGCAACCCAAAGCCTTCCTTCATGTTGAGCGGCGCGGAATTTTGGCTGGGGCGTGCTGACTTGAGGAACCGATGCGGGTACATATCCCTCAAACATCGTGGCCGCCGCCAATTCGATGTCAGACAGTGCTTCTAAGTGCTCAGCTCTGGCCGTAGTAATTGTGTAGTTGGATTCCATGTCGAACTCCAGGGCAACGCTTCACGCTCGTGTGAACTTAAGGGCGACTCCGTTCATGCAGTAGCGCAAGCCGGTGGGCATCGGCCCATCATCGAAGACATGACCGAGATGAGCGTCGCATCTCGCACACAGAACTTCCGTACGTGTTTCAGGCAGGCTGTTGTCAGTTCTCTCGAAAACATTTCGCTTGTCAATCGGAGCCCAAAAGCTGGGCCACCCAGTTCCGGATTCAAACTTTGTCTTTGAACTAAAAAGCGGCAGGTCGCAACAGACACACTCAAACGTTCCGCTCTCATGGATGTTGAGCAAAGGACTCGAATATGGTGCCTCAGTACCAGCTTGTCGAGCTATGAAGTACTGGTCCGGGGTTAGTATTCGTTTCCATTCTTCGTCAGATTTGCTGACCTTATTGAGCGGCATTTTTACTTTGGTCTTTTCTTTTTTTTGAGCGAAAGAGGTAAAGAGCACCGGACGGCTAAGAGTGGTGGCAGCTAATCCAAACATCACAAATGATTCTATAAAGTATCTTCTGTTCATTCTCGTAAAGCCTCGCTGTTATCAAGTGAGATTTTCAGTGCGTGTGATGTGCGCAAAGACGGAAGGCGCAAGCGCCCGGGCCAGAGCGAGATTGTCGCCTTCCGGCAGATCCGACACTATGAAGACGGCATGATGCGCAGTTTCAAAACAAGAAACTTTATAGCCGTCGAATTGTGAACATGTGATCACCTGTGGATCCGCCGATCTCCGTACTGATTCCGGCTGCACACCTTTGGTTGGCTCGAAGTCAGTAACCAGAAACGAGACGACCTGGCCGTGATACTTAAGGACTATGTGAGCAAAACGTCTTCCCTCAAAGACGCACGAGTGTGCTTCGACAAACTGAGCATCCAAGGGGGCGGCTCCCTGTTGCGATAACACTGCTTTGGTCAGGTTGATGTAGACAGGGTCGTATTTTTGACCCGCAACTTCCAGATCGATTGGCTTCTCAGCCAAACGAAACTTGATTGCGCAGTCGCGATGATCGCCCACCGCACTCTTGGCTAATTCTGTTCTGACGATACTAATGGGTATCTCTGGGTTAACTTCGGGCGAGTCATTTGGTTTTGGCTTACTCACTGCGATTTCGCCAGGGGCCTTTGGCGTAACGAGCCGCTTTCGAACCATAACCAGCCCCAGTCCCATGGCCAACAACAGACAAGCAGCGAGCGCAAGCCATGTCCTCTGCTTTCTTGTCATGGACGATTGCCATCTTCGCGGCGACACAAGCGGCGCTCCACGTTTACCCAACGAGTACTCATGCAACTGGGTACTAAGACGGTCGGCAAATTCCGATTGCAATTGGTTCTCCGGCGCTTTGATGAACGCCTCTCGAAGTTTGCCACGCAACTCTCGCCGCGCTTTCAAGTCCTGACGGCAGTCGGCGCACTGCTCCAGATGCGCGATGATCCCGTGATTCGTTTCAATCGTCAGCTCGTTGCTGAGATAGGAATCAGCGATTTCCTTAAATTCACGGCATTGCATGTTAAGGCTCCCTCAATGATTCCTTCTCTGAAATCCGATGTTGGGTGGATCGCCCAAAGCCGTGCGTGTTGGCGTAGCTCGCGAGTTCAGTACGAAGCAATTTGCGTCCGCGTGAAATCCGCGACATCACTGTACCTACGGGAACCTCTAGAGCCGAAGCGATCTCCTTGTAAGACATTTCCTCGATGTCAGCGAGGATCACGACTTCCTGGAAGGTTCGTGGCAATCGTTCAAGCGCACCTAGTACCTCCTCATCGGTCACATTCTGCGGCGTCGATGGCTCAAAAGCGGTGGTCTCAGCGATACGTTCCTCAGCATCGCTGACCAAGTGTAAACGTGCCGCCGTTCGTCTCCTCTTGCTTTGCATGTGATACAGGATCGAAACGAGCCAAGCTCGACAGTTCGTGCCTTGCGCAAATCGGTGGAATGAACTGAGCGCCTCCATCAGCGTCTCCTGAAGTAAGTCTTCAGCTTCAGCCCTGTCGCGTGTGAGCCACAGCGCCACGCGGAACAGACTAGAGACATGCGGCATGGCTTCTGTCTCAAACGCCGCCCAACGGACTGCGCTGTCCGACAGAGACTCCGATTTCGATGCGCTGCCAAACATGGCTTACTAGCGGCCCTCTAACCTTCCGGAATTCCCGCTCGCTGTCCGTTTAATACCCAGCCCAATGGGATTTATTCCCAAACTCAATTTTTTCTTTAAACGTCCGGGCAGGCAAACATTATTGAGGGAATAACCTTGAGCCTCGTCGGTATTACACAACTGCTAGCCGATACCGGGGCAAGCTGAACACCGGTCAGATGCGAGGTTCTGATTTGTGTTTCTCGGAGCATAAGCGATTTCAAAATTGTAAAGGAGATACGTATGTCATTCAGAAGCATAACAGCATTGGTCATCCTTTTCTGGAGCATTGCACTTACAACCGTTGCCTACCCTCTACCCCGTGATCCGAGCGATGAGATGAAACGCCCAGCTCCGGTGAGCGTCGGCGAACAAGCTCCCGACTTTACGCTTGAAGATATACAGGGCAACCAGGTGACCCTATCCGCAACTCGCGGAAAGGTGCCAACAGTCCTTGTCTTCTACCGCGGATACTGGTGTCCCTTTTGCGCTCATCAACTATCAGAGTTGCGTTCGCTGTTAAAGGCCGATGAGCAAGTGCGAGTGCTGGCAGTGAGTGTAGATGATCACGAAAAAACGAAGCAGCTGATCAACAAGATCGCAGCCGATGGAAACGGCGCGGTGAACTACACGATGTTGAGCGACCCGGGGCACAAGGTCATCGATGCTTATGGCTTGCATGATCCGGCTTACGACGGAACGAAGCTTGATGGCATTCCACATCCAACCGTTTACGTGATTGATAAGAATGGTCGTGTCGCATGGGCCAAAGTCGAAACAGACTATAAGGTGCGGCCGTCGAACGCTGACATTAGAGCAGCGCTCGAAGCATTGAATTAAGGATCACATGATCATGAAACGTCAAATCCTTTCACTCTTAGGTAGTCTGACGATTTCTCTGTGCCTTTATTTAGCATGGGCGGGCCTAGGTACCGTCCAGGCGCAGACAACGCCGCCAAAGATAACGACGAACTTATCGTTGACCACCACAAAGGTTCAGAGAGGTCGTTCGGTAAGCGCATCTCTCATTCTGGATATACCACGTGGCTACCACGTCAACGCGCATGACCCGGTCAGCCGATTCGCGCTGCCAACAAAGATAGAAGTCGAAGCGCCGGGCGGCATGAGAATTGGTCCAATCTCTTATCCAAGGGCGATCGTCCGACGGTTGACGTTTTCCGAGGATCGGCTCGGTGTTTACGAGAACCGTACGGTAATCAGATTTAACATCATGATTCCGCCAAACCAGCAGACGGGAAAAAGCGAGATAAAGGCTCGTCTGAGTTTCCAAAGTTGCAGCGATGAAGTGTGCTTTCCGCCGGTGAAGCGTGAGATCAGTGTATCGCTCAACGTCTCGTAGAGAGATTACTTATCAGCGAACGGTTTTGGGCAAATGACGATCATTGTGAGACCAACAATTTCATTTCCTTTAAGCCTGATGCTTCTTAAGAACTTAATCGGTCGTGGGAATAAATCGAGTCGGGTCAGGTATTCATCTACGTGCTGAATGAATTCAGTGAACCCTGTGGTGAGGGAGTCACCGCATGTCATCAAATATGAAAGGAAGAGTCAGGATGTTGATACGAAAGTTAACTACGGCGATCTTTGTAGCCACTTTGCTTGTTGGTTCAACCATCGTCCCGCTCGCTGCACAGCAGAATGCGCCAACCATGCAACCCGATAACAAGATGAGTGACGGCATGATGAAAGGCAACAAAATGGCTACTGATAAGATGTCGAACAAGAAGCACTGGAAGCACAAGAAGAAGGCGAAACATAAAACGAACAACCAAATGCAGAGTAACAAAAACCGATAGGAACGTTAGCTCGGCATTTATTAGCCGGCTTCGCTTGAAGTAATGCCGAGCCATATTTTTTTCGAGGAATGAAGATGGGAACAAACATCACAATCGGAATAGCTTTTCTTGCGGGACTCGCTTCATTCTTGTCTCCCTGTGTCCTGCCACTGGTCCCCGGCTACCTGTCGTTGATTTCTGGAGTCAGCGTAGACCGTCTGAAGCGGCAGACTGATGATCGTTCATCGGTGCGCCGCTGGGTGATCCTTAATTCCGTTGCCTTTAACGCCGGGTTGTCGCTGATCTTTGTATCGCTTGGCGCGGCAGCTGGATTTGTGGGCGACTCGGTTTTATCGAGTCCATGGTTGCGCGTCGTCGGTGGTGCACTAATCATCGGCTTCGGATTGCAAATGATTGGATTGGTAAAGTTCAAGACACTCTACAAAGACACGCGCTTCTTTTCTAGCGAGAAGCCACGCGGCCTTTCGGGATCGTTATTGCTTGGCGTTGCTTTCGCGGCTGGATGGACGCCGTGTATCGGGCCAATCCTCGGCGGCATCATCGGTCTCGCGGCAACCAGTGGTGGTTGGAAAAGTGGTCTGGTTCTCTCGTTGTTCTATTCCGCTGGACTTGCTGTGCCTTTCTTATTGACAGGACTTGGACTCAATCAGTTTTTGAGCTTCTACGCAAAGTTTCGTCGACACTTGCACAAAGTTGAAGTCGTATCAGGCGTCATGCTCATTCTCATCGGCAGCACGATAGCGAGTGGATACGCAACTCGATTAGCAAGTTCACGTCTCGTATCTCTATTGCCAAATCTGGAGTCGCGTATCAAAGTTAAAAGTGATCCAGCGAGAAACCCGGATGCCTCAGTGATAGGTCTATCGGAACCCGCGCCTCAAGTTGAGTTGTCATCTCTTGAAGGTCAGCGGTTGAAGTTGAGCGATTTTCACGGCCGTGTCGTGCTGTTGAACTTCTGGGCAACCTGGTGCGGACCATGTCGCGCCGAGATCCCTGAACTGAATAAGTTGCAACGCGACTTCGAAGAGAGTGGCTTGGCTGTGGTTGGTGTCTCATGGGACGACTCCGCTGCCGGTGTCAGAGAATTTCAAACAGAGATAAGACAGGATTATACGGTGCTGCTTGGCGGAGAAGATGTGCAGACTAAGTTCGAGGCGATTCGCAGCTTGCCGACGACTTACGTTATTGATCGTGAGGGCCGCATCCGTCAGAGGATCATCGGCGCGCGCGACCGAACCCAATTCGAAGGAGCATTGAAACCGCTTCTTAATGAACAGCTCTCTAACGCAAAGTGAGTCGCGGTCTAAGCTGTCGTGAGTCGGAATAATTGTTGATCTTTCAGATATTGGAGTACGGGCCGCTCAACCGAAGTTTGGCCGAAGACTAAGATGAGGATAGCGAAGATGAAACTATGTATTGCGCTGTTCTTGATGGTATCTGGTGTCGTTACCTTTAGAATATTGAACAGACATCAGGAGTCATTAGCCACAGTCTTACCCGAAAGCGAGACTAAAACAGCCGGTGCCAACGCGACGCCGGTACTAGTTGAACTGTTTACCTCAGAAGGCTGTTCGAGTTGTCCGCCCGCCGACGAAGTTCTCTCCAAACTCGATACGGCCCAATCAATCCAGGGCATTGAGGTCATCGCGCTAGGTGAGCACGTCGACTACTGGAACAAGCTGGGCTGGCTTGATCCCTACTCATCCGCGGAGTTTAGTACTCGCCAAAGCCGGTATGCAGACGCATTTGGACAAGAGAGTGTTTACACCCCACAGATGATCGTTGATGGCCGAGATGAGTTTGTCGGCGGCAACGGGAACAAAGCGCGCGAGGCAATAATGAAAGCCGCGCGTTTGCCAAAAGCGAAGGTCCAGATTCTTGCTGCTTCGAACTCAAATGAGACGAACAAGGATCTGAAACTCTCCATTCATATTAGTGACATTCCCCAGCTCACCGCTGGCGACAAGGCTGACGTGTTGCTGGCGATTACCGAAAGCAACCTTCGCTCTGAAGTGTCGCGCGGTGAAAATGCCGGACGCTACCTAAGGCATAGCGCAGTCGTTCGCAGTCTTGTGGTGTTGGGAAATATCAACAACGGGCAACAAAGCTTTGAAGCGGAGTCCACAGCGAGTCTTAAAGTTGGCTGGCAACGGGATAATTTGCGCGCGGTCGTGTTCATGCAGGAACGCGGGACCCGCCGGGTTCTCGGTGCCTCAGCGTTGGCACTGTCCAAAAACTAGAGTTGGTTCTATTCGCGTCTAGCGACGGACTTATTACAAGTGAGCGATCAAACAAATATGGAGTTCTAATCCTGAGGAAATATGGCTGGCGCAAAATTAATCGTGATCTATCCCCGTCCTACTGACATCGAAGCTTTTGACAAGCGCTATCAGGAAGAGCACGTGCCTATGGCAGTTGAAAAGTTGGGAGGCAAAACCAAGATTGTAGCGACGAAGGTACTTGGCTCGCCACAGGGCATAGCACCCTTCCACGTCATGGCGGAGGTCCATTTCCCTTCGCTGGAAGCTCTGCAAAAGTGCGCAGAATCCGAGGGAGGCAAGGAAACTTTGGCTCACGCTGTTTCTATCTCGACCGGAGGAAGCCCCATCGTCCTTGTGGCGGAGGAGGAGTCCCATAACGTCGACTAGTAGGTAGAGCCACAGCACCCGTGTCATAGCAGCAGTGATAGTGCGAAGTCTAGTGTTCGTGAATTCATGTGGCTGCGAGGAAGGGCCGCGTGGTAAACGAGTACAAGCCTACGGAAGCGAAGTCTGCCAAAATCCTGCCGAATTCATAGTCAGTATTGCTCCCAAGGGCTGCACCCTAGGTCAACATATATCGGACTATTAACTTGGGACTGTGGGGGTAAAAGCAACCACGGTCTGACAAGAGTGTCCTTCTATTTAAGGACTTATAGCCTTGAGACCGTGGGGGTAAAGACACCACGGGCGCCAATTTCGGCCCTAGATATGTCGGACCTATATATAAGTACTCATCTATAGATGGTCGTGATTTGAGACCAGTCGAGGGGCTCAGGCATTTTAGAAATGCTACCTAAGTTATTGAATTTATTGAGGAAATGTTAGCGGGGGTCGGACTCGAACCGACGACCTTGGAGTTATGAATCCATGTGACGTGGATTCATTAACTTGAACAATTTCAAATGGTTGCAGCTACAGCGAATTTTCTGGGGTTTTTATACGCTTCTATATGAAGCATGAAGGATTACTAGTGCTCTTATCTAAATTCCCGTCACAATACCGTCACAAGCAATGGATGAAAAAGATCCCAACGGCGTATCGCAAAATCATATATCGAAGGGCACCGAGTGCTGGAACACTTGTAAATCGACGCTGACACCTCCCCATTGCGAACGCGTTTTAACTGATTCCACTAATTAGTACACGTTCCGATCCCTCACCTAACAAAGCAGCCGTCAATAGAGTTTTCAACTTCCTTAGGTGGTCATTTGGCTAGCTGCCCCCCTTCAGGTCCCACCGAAGTCACGCCAAATTTGAGAGAAGAACTATGATCCGACGATCAGACTAGGACACCGATTCGCCTCTTAAGATCTTTTGTAGAAGGCCGCGTCGGTAGTAACGCTCCTTGAATTGGCTTTGCGGATGGGTTTTGTAGACCCCGTCAATATTCACCACAAAATGAAGTGACTCCTCAGTGCCCGGCGAAGCGTCGAATAGTCCGTCGGGCGTGAACACTACCCAACCTTTTTGGTCCAACGAGGCTAGTGTTGCCAGTAACTTGCCGTCCAATTGCCATAATCTAACCAAGTTGTCCTGGCCGAGACTTAAAATTAGTTTTCCATCAGGCGTGAAGGCGACGTATTCGACTGGTGAATTTACAGCCTCGAAAGAACGAAGGTAACGACCTGTGAGTGCATCCCAGAGTTTGATGCTCTTGTCCAGACTCCCGGAAATGAGTTTTCCGTCCGGGCTGAATGATAATGACCTCACCTCAGAGGCGACGCCTTCGAGAGTCCTTTCTGGTTTGCCATTTACTG
>Ga0163163_10002101_pt1 | contig 16816 bp, 14 predicted proteins | sample S65metaG_FD_119766 | JGI IMG/M metagenome (GOLD analysis project Ga0163163, IMG submission 119766) | Switchgrass rhizosphere microbial communities from Kellogg Biological Station, Michigan, USA - S6-5 metaG | ecosystem: Host-associated > Plants > Roots > Rhizosphere > Soil | place: USA... | reverse complement strand
CAGCAGATCATCTTTCCCGACGAAGCCAGTGCGGCGGAGGCGAGCGCGAAAATCAAGTCCGGCGCGACCTTCGAATCGATCGCAGCCGATCGCAAGTTGACCCAAAAGGATTTCGACCTCGGGCTACTGACGAAGGGCGATATCGCCGATCCGGCGCTCGCCTCCGCCGCCTTCGGCTTAGCCGAGAGCGAGGTCAGCCAGCCGGTAAAGATCGCCTTCGGCTACGCCATTCTGCGCGTTACCAAAATCGAGCCCGGCAGCACAAAGTCGTTTGCCGACGTCAGCGCCGATCTGAAGAAGGAAATCGCCGCACAACGCGCAAAAACCCAGGTGCAGAAGCTGCATGACGCGATCGAGGATCAGCGCAGCGCCGGCAAATCGCTGGGCGAGGCGGCGAAGTCCGTCGGCCTTGAAGCACACACGATCGAGGCGATCGGCGGGACCGGGCGTGACAAGAACGGCAAAATGGTCGAAGGGCTCGTCGCAGGGCCGGATCTTCTCAAGGCGGCGTTCGCTTCCGATATCGGTGTCGACAATGACACGGTGAACACGCCGGATGGCGGTTATGTCTGGTTCGAGGTGGCGGGTATCGATCCGGCGCACGAGCGCAAGCTCGAAGTGGTGAGGCCGGAAGTCGAAGCCGCCTGGCGCAACGACGAGACGCAGCGCATCCTGTCGCAGAAAGCCACCGACATGGTGAAGGAGCTGCAGGGCGGCGCGAATTTCGAGACGCTCGCGGGCGCCGCCTCGTTGCAAGTGCAGCATTCCAACGAGGTGAAGCGGTCGGGTGCACCCGGCTTCACGCCGGCGGCGATCGTGCAGATTTTCAACGTGTCGACCGGAGGTGCCGGACAGGCAGCGGCGGAAGGCAACAGCCGCATGGTCTTCCACGTGCTTGACAGCGTCGTGCAGCCCTACGATCCGGATAAACCGGATTCAAAGCAGATCGCCGAGCAGCTGAAGAGCGGGCTCGAACAAGACCTGATCGCGGAATATGTGCGGCGGCTGCAGAACGATTACGGCGTCTCGGTCAATCCCGGCGCGCTGCAGGCCGCTACCGGCGGTGGCGATCAAGGCTACTGAACATGCTCGAGCCGCCGTTCGATGCGTTTGCGGCGGCCTATGCACGCGGTAAACCGAGCCTTGTCGCGACGCGGCTCATCGCCGATCTTGAGACGCCGGTTTCGGCTTTTCTGAAACTTTCCGCCGGACGCAACGGCAATTGCTTCCTGCTCGAATCGGTCGAAGGCGGCACGACGCGCGGCCGCTACTCGATGATCGGACTCGATCCCGATCTCATCTGGCGCGCGGATAATGGACGCGCCGAAATCAACCGGCGCGCACTCACCGACCCCGGTGGGTTCGAGCCCTGCGCGGCGAAGCCGCTCGACTCCTTGCGCGCGCTCCTGCGCGAATCCACGATCACGCAAGATGCAAGCTTGCCGCCGATGGCGGCCGGCGTGTTCGGCTATCTCGGCTACGACATGGTGCGCGAGATGGAGCGACTTGCTCCCGCGAAAGCCGATCCGATCGGCGTCCCGGATGCGATCATGGTCCGCCCGACGATCATGGCGGTGTTCGACTCGGTGAAGGACGAGCTCTGCGTCGTCACGCCGGTGCGGCCCCGCTCTGGTGCCAGCGCGCGCGCCGCTTACGATGCGGCGATCGAGCGCCTGGAACACATCGTGCAGGTTCTGGAAGGACCGCTGGCCCATCCTGGCACCGCCGATCCGATGCTGCTCGCGCATGAGCCGGTGTCGAACACGCCCGAGCCGCGTTTTCTGGACATGGTCGAGCGCGCTAAGGAATACGTCCGCGCCGGCGATATTTTTCAGGTCGTGCTGTCGCAGCGCTTCACGTCGGCATTCACGCTGCCAGCCTTCGCGCTTTATCGCGCGTTACGGCGCGTCAATCCGGCGCCGTTCCTCTGCTATCTCGATTTCGGCGGCTTTCAGATCGTCTGCTCAAGCCCGGAAATTCTGGTGCGCGTGCGCAACGGCAAGGTGACCATTCGTCCGATCGCCGGCACGCGCTGGCGCGGCGCGACGGCCGCCGAAGACGAGGGCCTCGCGGCCGACCTTCTCGCCGACGAGAAGGAATGCGCCGAGCATCTGATGCTGCTCGATCTCGGCCGCAACGATGTCGGCCGCGTCGCCGAGATCGGCACGGTCAATGTGACAGAGCAATTCGCGATCGAGCGCTACAGCCACGTGATGCACATTGTCTCGAACGTCGAGGGCAAGCTCGATCAGCGCTTCGATGTCATCGACGCGTTGGCGGCGGGTTTTCCCGCCGCCACGGTTTCCGGCGCACCGAAAGTGCGAGCGATGGAAATCATCGACGAGCTCGAAATCGACAAACGCGGCCCTTACGGCGGCTGCATCGGTTATTTCGGCGCCTCAGGCGAGATGGACACCTGCATTGTTTTACGCACGTCGATCGTCAAAGACGGCAAGATGCATGTGCAGGCCGGCGCCGGGATCGTCTACGATTCGGATCCCGCCTACGAGCACCGCGAATGCGTGAACAAAGCAAAGGGTCTGTTCCGCGCCGCGGAAGAGGCGGTGCGCTTCGCGACGCGCGCTAAACGCGGGCAGTAACTACAGATTCTCTATCTTTTCGGCCTCGAAAATCGAAATCGGGCTCGCCTCCGCCGCCAGCGTTCGCGCCGCTTTGACGAAGCCGCGCGATTCCGGCACGGCGAAATGCGCGCGCAACGCCTCCCGGTTCTCCCATTCTTCGACGAAGACGAGACGCAGCGAATTTTCGCAGTCGACATGCACCGCATGCGAGAGACAGCCGGGCTCCTTGCGCGAGCGGCGGACGTGTTCGAGCGCTTGGGCGCGCAATTCCTCAAAAGTATTTTCGCGCGCGACGAGACTACCTGTTACGATCAGCATGGATTGCTCCCTAGCGATTGTTTCCGAAGGAAGACATCATGCGGCTGATCGCGCAAATCCTGGTGGCGCTCGTTGCGCTCGAACATGTCTGGTTTCTCATCCTGGAAATGTTTCTCTGGACGACGCCGCTGGGGCTTCGCACCTTCGGACAGAGCTTGGAAAGCGCGCGCGATTCGGCCATTCTCGCCGCGAACCAGGGTCTCTACAACGGCTTCCTCGCCGCCGGCCTGATCTTCGGCTTCCTCTATCCCGAGCCGCGCGCCGGCCTGCACATTGAGATGTTCTTTTTGATCTGCGTTGTCGCAGCAGGCGCCTATGGCGGTTATTCCGTCAGTCCGAAAATCTTTGCCGTGCAGGCCATGCCGGCGCTGATCGCGCTCGTCCTGCTCTGGTTTTCCTAGGACTCGAGCTCGGGATCGCGCTCGCTCTCGTCGGACGCGTCGTCTTCCTGCGCGTCGGCTAAATCGAGCTCCTGCGCGTCGGCTTCCAGCGGATCCTCGTCCTCGCGCAGCTCCAGAGCATCGCTCGGCTGCGGCACGCCAAAGCCCTGCGGCAGGCGGCCATCGAACAGCCCGGCGCCTTTCAGCTCTTCGAGGCCAGGCAGATCACCGATCTGCTCTAAACCGAAATGCAGCAGGAACTGCTCGGTCGTGCCGTAAGTGATCGGCCGGCCCGGCGCGCGGCGGCGGCCACGCAACCGCACCCATCCGGTCTCGAGCAGCACGTCGAGCGTGCCTTTGGAAATCGCGACGCCGCGAACGTCCTCGATTTCGTGGCGCGTCACCGGCTGGTGATAAGCGATGATGGCAAGCGTCTCCAAAGCCGCGCGCGAGAGCTTCTTTTCGTCGGTCTTTTCGCGCGACAGAATCCAACCGAGATCGGAGGCGGTGCGGAACAGCCATTTGCGCCCGACCCGGACGAGATTGATGCCACGATGCGCATAGTCTTCCTTGAGCCGCGCCATCACAGCATTGAGATCGGTTCCCTCAGCAAGGCGGCGGGCGATCTCACCCTCGTCCATCGGCTCGCTGGCCGCAAAGAGCAGCGCCTCAGCGATGCGTGTTGCCTCACGCAATTTTTCCTCCGCTTCGGCGCGCGCGGCATCGTCGCGCTCCTCCTCGAAGCTGAACATGCGGATGACGTCGGCCACCGATTGCTCCCTAAATCACTACGGAAAGCGCCGGCCGCTCGGCCTGGCGCCGTTTGCGTATCCAAAGCGGCGCGAACGGCCGCTCCTGGCGCAGATCGAGTTCGCCCTCACGCACCATTTCGAGCGAGGCGGAGAAGGCGGAGGCGCGCACGGTGCGCGCCATTTCGGGGCTCACGCAGTATTCGAACAGATAATCGTCGAGCACGGTCCAATCGAGCGCCCGTCCGACGATGCGCTCCAGCGCTTCGCGCGCCTCGCCGAGCGACCAGACGACCCGCTGGCGCACGGTGACATGCGCGAGTGCGCGTTTTTGGCGTTGGCTGGCATAAGCCGAAAGCAGGTCGTAAAGGCTCGCCTGCCATTGCGTCGAGGCGATCGTCTGGATGCCTTCGGGCTCGCCGCGGGCGAAGATATCGCGGCCGAGCCGCGGCCGGTTGACGAGTTTTTCCGCCGCCGCGCGGATCGCCTCGAGCCGGCGCAGACGCATGGCAAGCGCATTGGCAAGATCGGCGGCGTCGGCGTCCTCGCCCTTGGGCGGCTCGGGCAGGAGCAATCGCGATTTCAGGTAGGCGAGCCAGGCCGCCATGACGAGGTAATCTGCAGCAAGTTCCAGCCGGACGCGGCGGACCGCTTCGATGAATTCGAGATATTGCTCGGCAAGCGCCAGCACGGAAATGCGGTGAAGGTCGACTTTCTGCCGCCGCGCCAGCTCCAGGAGAAGGTCGAGCGGGCCCTCGAAGCCGTCGAGGTCGACGAAGAAAGCGGGCTCGCTCTCGGCCCGCTCAACGGTCTCGCCTTCGAAGGGTAGTTCTTCGGCCATCCTCTCCGCCCGAATCACTCACCAAGTATTGTGAGCCTTCAGAGCGGCGGAAAGTGGTCTTTTCAGCCGGCCATCGCAAGGGCGCGGTTTAGGCGTGCCCGCGCGTCCACGGAATCGAAATTTGCCGGCGGCTGCAGGCGGCCGAGCGCCGCTTCGGCGCGTTCGAGAGCCCGGCCGGCAAGCGGCGGCGTCACTTTCGCGACGGTCTCCATTTCGTCCGGATTGCCGTTGCAGTGGAGGACCACATCGATCCCGGCCCTAAGCGCGGCTGTCGCGCGTTCGGGCAGCGTGCCGGATAGCGCCTGCATGGAAAGATCGTCGCTTAGCAACAGGCCGTCGAAGCCGATCTTTCCGCGGATGATCTCGCCGATGATCTTTGGCGAAATGGTCGCCGGGCGCTCCGGATCGAGCGCGGGATAAACGACATGGGCACTCATGCCGATCGGCAGGTCGGCATTGACGATGAAGGGGGCGAAGTCCGAACTTTCCAGCTCGCCGACCGGCACATCCACGACCGGCAGTTCGAGGTGGCTGTCGCTCTGCGCGCGACCATGACCCGGCAAGTGTTTCATGACGGGCAGGACGCCCGCGGCCAGAAGCCCATCGGCGGCGGCCCGGCCGAGGCGCGCAACAGCAGCGGGGTCGCGCCCATAAGAGCGATCGCCAATCACCTTGTGGCTCTCGGGATAAGTGAGGTCGAGGACCGGCAGACAATCGACAGTGATGCCGACCGCGAGAAGATCGCTGGCGATGAGTTGCGCGGTGAGGCGCACGAGTTTTTCCGCGCCTTCCACGTCTCCAGCGGTCGCAAGATAGCTCGCCCCGGACGGATAGAGCGGCCAGTGCGGTGGGCCGAGCCGCTGCACCCGACCACCTTCCTGATCGATGAAGACGGGCGCATTGTCGCGTCCAACGGCATTTCGAAAAGAAGCTGTCAGTTCAGAGAGTTGCGCCGGATTATCGACATTGCGCTTGAAGAGAATCAGACCCCAGGGCTGCGCCTCGCGGAAGAAGCTTTTTTCCCAGGCTGTAAGGCTCAGCCCCGCGCATCCGCAAACGAAGGCCAAGACCGGCATCGTCTAAATCCTGGCTCAGATCAGTTCTTAGCGACGAAGCAGGTGCCGCCCTCGGCCTTCACCTTCTCGCAAAGAGACACGGCTTCTTCGCGCGATAGGCTGCTCACACGCACGCGATAGATCGACTTATCGCCCACTTCCGCTTTCACCACGATCGGGCGGCGGCCGCCGAGCGGCTCGGCGAACTTGGCTGCGAGCTTGGCCGATGCACTACGTGCGTCCTGCTCCGTAGCCGGCGCGGCAAGCTGGACCGCAAAGCCGCCGCCGGTAGAAGCCGTCGTCGCGGGGGCCGCATCGCCAGTGCTGTTCTCCTGCGCGGAGGCGACTTTGACCGGCTTCGGCGCGGCCGCAACCCTTGGCTTCGCAGGCGGCGGCGTTGTCGCGGCCGGCTGCTCGCCGGCGACAGGCGCGGCCGGCTCGGTCTTCGGAGTGGTGGCAACCCGCGCGGTGGTTTTGGGGGTGGCGCTCTTCGGCATCGCGCTGTCAGCGCCAGGCGCCGTCGGCGTGGGCCGGCCGGCAGCAATCGCGGCGATCGGATCGGCATAGGCGGTGGCAGTCGGCGAGGCATCCGCCACAATCAGCGAACCGTCCGGACGGACCGAGACCGTCTTCACGCGCTTCGGCTCGGGGAAGCCGTTATTGCTGGTCGAAACGCTCGCAGCGGGCGGCGGCGGAACCGGCACGGAAGCGGCACCTTGACCGCTCACGCTCGAAACGGAACCGTCCTTCGGCCCGCCGAGCGTAATGACCCGCATCTGCTTGACCTGCTGGTCGAGGTCGACCGGCTGCTCTTCGCGGCTGACAACCTTGCTGACCGGCGCACCGGCCGAACGATCCAGGATCGAGGCGCTCTGATTCGGAACATCGACGCCGCCCGGATTTTGCGGCTGGACTTTTACCGGTCCGACCGGGGCCTTAACGAGCGCAAGCTCCGTTGAGCCCGGCACCTTGCTCCGCATCGCAAAGCTCGCGCCGATACCGACGAGACCGGCGCAAATGATTGCGCCCATGGCATAAAGCGGACGACGCGAGCGGCGGGCGGCCGGTACCTGCTCGGCAGCGTGCTGCTCCCAAGCGGCTGGATCGACATAATCGCTTTCTGCCTGGAGCGTTTCCGGTGCCGCCACTGGAGGGGCATGGCTTGGAATGACATCCGGCGGCAGGTCGGACCCGTGCTGGCCGTCGAGCGAGCCGCGGAGATCGGCGAAAAAGGCGTGTTCGCGGCCAAGCGAAGCGGCGGGAGGGGCCGGACGGGCCGGCGCTTTGCGCGGCTGGGCAAAAAGGGCGCGGAAGGGATCGGCATCGCCGGAAAGGTTCTTGCCGTCGACGAGACGGGCGAGCTCGGCGAGCGGATCGTCGTAGGTCGCCGCAGGCGCCGGAGCGCGCAGGCGCCGCTCGAATTCGGTGACGTCAATTTCAGAGCGAAGCTTGTTTCCAGACTCACCCATTTTCCACCTCGCGAGGCGACGCAGCACCGGGGACTTCAGCTTTATCCGCCGTCAGGCAATCAGCGCATTTCATCCGGGGCATTCACACCAAGAACATTCAGGCCCGACGCCAGTACCGAAGTTAACGAGCAGACCAAGGCCAGTCTGGCGTACGACAAATCTCTCTCTTTCTCATTAAGAAAGCGTAATTGTGGCTGATCTTTGCCTCGGTTCCAGTGAGAATGAAACAAAGCCGCGAGATCGTGCAGGTAAAATGCGACCCGGTGCGGTTCATGCGCAAATGCCGCGGACTCGATCACGCGCGGATACTGCGCAATGAGTTTGATGAGTGCAATTTCGCCATCATCCGTAAGCCGCGCCAGATCGGCGCGAGCCAGCGCGGCAGGCGATAAATCCATGTCCGGGAAAGCGGCCGAAGCTTGGCGAAACACGGACTTAGTCCGGGCGTGGGCATACTGGACATAAAAGACCGGATTGTCCTTCGACTGCTCGATCACTTTGGCCAGATCGAATTCGAGCGGCGCTTCGTTTTTGCGGAACAGCATCATGAAACGCACCGCATCGACGCCAACTTCGTCGACGACTTCGCGCAGCGTGACGAAATCGCCCGACCGTTTCGACATCTTCACCGGCTCGCCGGCGCGCATCAGCTGCACGAGCTGGCAGAGTTTTACGTCGAGCTCAGCCCTACCCCGCGACAGCGCCGCGACGGCGGCACGCATGCGCTTCACATAGCCGCCGTGATCGGCGCCCCAGACATCGGTCAGGTTCCAGAAGCCACGATCGATCTTGGATTTGTGATAGGCGATATCCGAGGCAAAATAAGTATAGCTGCCGTCGGATTTCTTCAGCGGCCGATCGACATCGTCGCCGAACTCGGTCGAGCGGAACAACGTCTGCTCGCGGTCTTCCCAATCCTCCGATGGCGCGCCCTTCGGCGGCGCCAGGCGGCCTTCATAGACGAGGCCACGCGCGCGCAATTCCTCGATGGCTTCGGCGACAAGATCGCGTCCGCCATGCCTGAGGGAGCGCTCGGAAAAGAATACGTCGTGTCTGATGTTGAGCGCGGCGAGATCGTCGCGGATCATGTCCATCATCGCGTCGATCGCGGCTTCGCGCACCGGCTCGAGCCATTCTTCTTCGGGTTTATCGAGAAGCGCGCGTCCGAATTTTTTCGCCAGCGCCGCGCCAACAGGTTTCAGATAATCGCCGGGATAAAGACCCTGCGGGATGTCGCCAATATTTTCGCCGAGCGCCTCGCGGTAGCGCAGATATGCGGAGCGCGCGAGTACATCGACCTGCGCGCCGGCGTCGTTGATGTAATATTCGCGCGCGACCTCGTGTCCCGCGAAAGCAAGCAGATTGGCGAGAGCATCGCCGAAGACGGCACCGCGTCCGTGGCCAACGTGCATGGGCCCGGTCGGATTTGCCGAAACATATTCGACATTGACTTTGTCCGCGACGCGTCCTGCCCGGTCGGCCGGTGCGCGGCCGAAATCCGCCCCGAGCGCCAACACCTCACGAAGAACCGCGATGAAAACGTCGGGTTTCAGTCGAATGTTGAGGAAACCGGGCCCGGCGACTTCGGCCGTGTCGACATCCGCTTCTTCGGCAAGCAGACCGGCAATTTCCATTGCAAGCTGACGCGGATTGGCGAAACGCGCCTTGCCTTCCTTGGCGAGCACCATCGCGACATTCGAGGCGAGATCGCCGTGGCTCGGATCGCGCGGCGGCTCGACGACGAAGCGCGTCTTGTCGATATCCGCCGGCAATCGACCCGACGCGGCGATTGCATCGATATGCCGATCGATGCGCGCGTGAAATTCGGCGAAAATGTTCATGGGGGGCGGCGCTAGCGCAGATCGATGGGATCGTCAAAGAAGCGGCGGTAGAGCGTCACCGCATAGCGGTCGGTCATTCCGGCGATGTAGTCGGCGATGACGCGCGCCCGCTTCGCTTCGGTTTGCGCGGCGCCGGCCTGCAGAACCCAATCCGGGGGCATGCGTTCGGGTTCGGCCATGAGCTTTCCGAACAATCGGGTCACCACGCGTGTGGCTTCATCGCGAGCCGGCAGGACTTGCGGGGCGCGATACATGTGCGCGAAGAGGAAGCTTTTAACCTCTCGCACCGCCGCTTGCATCGGCTTTGAGAAGGCGACGACCGGCTGCCCCGCAGCGCGGATCATATCTATGCTGGACCGAGAGAGTGCTTCGATCCTGCGCGCCGATTCGGCGATCGCATCCTCGACGAAGCGCGTGATGACGCGCCGAACTAGCTCGTGGGTGCGGCGGGTTTCCTCAAGGCCGCGATACGAAGTCTCGACCTCGGCGAGCACGCCCGCGATGAACGGAATTGCCTTCGCCTGATCCAGCGAGAACAGCCCGGCGCGGAGGCCGTCATCGAGGTCGTGTCCGTTATAGGCGATGTCGTCGGCGAGTGCTGCCGCCTGCGCCTCGGCGCTAGGATATTTGTGAAGATCGAGCGGCCACACCGCATCGAATTCCGCGATCGGCGCGGGAATCGGACTCCCGCCCTCCGCGCGCAGGGGGCCGTTATGCTTGACCAGACCCTCCACACTGTCCCAGGTCAGATTGAGCCCGTCGAAGCCAGCATACCGCCGCTCGAGACTCGTGACGATCCGCAGCGCCTGGGCATTGTGGTCGAATCCGCCGTAAGGCGCCATCACCTGGGCGAGCGCGTCCTCGCCGGTATGGCCGAAAGGCGGGTGACCGAGATCGTGGGCGAGCGCCAGCGCCTCGGCGAGATCGTCGTCGAGCCCGAGCGCCCGGGCGAGCGCGCGGGCGATCTGCCCGACCTCGATCGTGTGCGTCAGCCGGGTGCGATAGGCGTCGCCTTCAACGAGGACGAAGACTTGCGTCTTGTTGGCGAGGCGGCGAAATGCCGTCGAGTGCAGGATGCGGTCGCGGTCGCGCTGAAAATCGGTGCGGGTCGTCGAAGGCGGCTCGGCAAAGAACCGGCCGCGGCCCGCCTTGGGGTTCGCCGCATAGAGCGCGCGTCTGTAGGTCGGGCCGGGAGGAAGCACGGATTGAAAGCCGGGGTTTGTGGGCATATCTTTGCCGTACCTTGAAAATCAAGCGCCTGCGCTGCGGATGAGCGCCGGCCAGAGAGCCTCATGAGCGAAACCTCTGCCCTTTCCCCTGTCGAGGTGACCGACCGCGCCGCCCGCCGCGTCGCCGCCATCCTTGCCAAGGAGGCGCCGGGCTCGGCGCTCCGCGTCGCGGTCAATGGCGGCGGCTGCTCCGGTTTCCAGTACGCTTTCGATGTCACCCAGGAGCGCGAGCCGGAAGACCTGGTGATCGAGAAGGAAGGCGCGGTGGTGCTCGTCGATTCGGTGTCGCTGGATTTCCTGCGCGGCACGCGGATCGATTTCGTCGACGACCTGATCGGGCAGTCCTTCAAGATCGACAACCCGAATGTGAAGGCGTCCTGCGGCTGCGGCGCGAGCTTTACGGTCTAACCAGCCCATCATGACCGGCCGCAAATGGACGAAGGCCGGCGGCGCACGCTAAAGGGGCTGAATGGAAGCGCTCTTCATCGGCCATTCCTACATCGATGTGACCGTGCAGACCGGCGGCATGCCGAGCGGCGACGAGAAGGCCGTCGCCGAGGACTATGCCGTCTCGTTCGGCGGCAATGCGGTGACCGCCGCCTTCGCCTGTGCCAAGCTCGGCCACCGGCCCGACCTGATCACGACCTGTGCCGACGACTGGCTCGGCCGCATGTTCATCGAGATGGCGGCGCGCTACCGTGTCGCCCTGCACACGCGCGAAGTCCGGCGCTCGTCGCTGTCCTTCATCCTCCCGCACGAGGGCAAGCGCGCCATCCTGCGCGCCCGCGACGAAGTCTTCTTGAGCGATTTCCCGCGCCTCGATCTTAGGGGTTGCCGCGTCCTGCATCTCGACGGACATCAGGCCGACGCGGCTATCTACTATGCCAGGGAATGCCGCGCGCGGGGCATCTTGACCTCGCTCGACGGCGGCGGCGTGCGCACCAATACTGGGGAATTGCTCGAATATATCGATGTGGCGATCGTCGCCGAGCGGCTTTGTGAGCAGATGGAATTGTCGGCGACGCAGATGCTCGATTTCCTGAAATCGAAGGGCTGCAGGATCGGCGGCATTACCGAAGGCGAGCGCGGTCTGCTCTGGTACGACGAGAGCGGCAAGGTCTCGCGCTTGCCGGCCCTGCCGGTGCCGCGCGAAGCGGTCGTAGACACGTCGGGCGCCGGCGACGTGTTCCATGGCGCCTATGTTGCATCCTGTCTCGATCATCCCGATGCACCATGGCGCGAGCATTTTGAGTTCGCGAGCGCCGCTTCGGCATTCAAGATTCAGTATCTCGGCAACGAAAAGGGGCTGCCGACGCGCGCCGACATTACCAAGCTGCAGAACGCGCTCGCCATAGAGGCCTGAGGGAAACCGACATGCGTGTGATCCGGTTTGCGCTGCTGCTCGCTGCTGCGATATTTTGTGCGCAGGTCGGCGGGTTCGGCTCTGCTTTCGCGCAGACGCCCTCCGTCGCGCTTGACAACGTGACGATGGATGCCGGGTTTGCGCTCTATCGAATCAGGCGAATCGAGGTTTTCGGCAGCACGTTAACGGCGGCCGACCTGCGTCAGCTGTTCGACGCGAACGATCCGAAGCCCCTGCCCGACCGGCTGCGCGCGATCACGGCCGATCGCATCGTCGCGCCGGAGATCGTCGCCGAGTTGAAGGCGGGCACGCCGGGTCAGACGGTCACCTATCACAATCTGGTGCTGAGCGGAGTCAATGCCGGTCGCGTCTCCGATGCTTCGGCGCAGAGCATCTCGATGGCGCTCAGCGATGAAAAATCCGGCAAAATTTCCGGCGATTTCGGTGCGCTCGCCGCACACAATATCGATCTCGTCCTCGCCGGCCGCATCGCTTCATCGAGTCGCGGTCCCGACGAACAAAAGTCGCCTCTCTACGAAAGCTTTTCTCTCGACGGCGGCGGCTTCGTCGCGCCAAAGGAAAATTTCGAGATCACCTTCGGACGCATTTCCGGCGCGAATATCAAGGCGCGTCCGTTTTCGACGCCGCTCGCCTCGTTGCCGAAGCAGAACGGCCCGTCGCATGAACTTACGCCGGAAGAGAAGCGGGTCATGGCCGGCGTGGGCGCCGATGCGCTCGACAGTTTCGATATCGGCAATTTCGAAATGCGCGACATCGGCTTCAAGGGACTGTCCGACGCAAAGCCGTTCAACGGGCATTTCGACCGCATAACACTTACCGGCGTCGGCGATGCCAAGATCGAGGAATTTTCCTTCGCCGGATTTTCGACCAACACGTCGGATGGCATTCGCGTCAGCTTCGCCAATGTCGCCTTCCGCGGTTTCGACATGAGCGCGACGCACGCGCGGCTCAGGGCGGCAGCGGCGGCGAATGGGCAACCCCTCGACGAGGCGAAGCCGCGCGAGCTCATGCCGAACTTGCGCGAATTCAGCCTCAACGGCTTCGAATATCGCGGCGCGGGTTCTGGTGGCGCGATCGTCGCCGGCAGCGGACGCAACGCGGTGCGCCTCGACAAAATCGAGATGCACGGCAGCGATCTTTACCAAGGCATGCCGACGGCGCTCACCACCAGCATGGACGGCCTGTCCTTCGACGTGTCGGCGACCTCGCCAGACGACACCCTGCGCACGATCGCCGGCCTCGGCTATTCCCGCGTCGATGTCGGCTCGCGCATAGATGTCGCGTGGAACCAGTCCGCGCAAGAGTTGGCGGTGAATGAGGTCTCGATCGCCGCAAACGGCCTTGGCGCGCTGAAACTGAAAGGCACGCTCACCAACGTCTCCAAAGACCTGTTCGCGCCGGAGCCGGCGGTGGCGCAAGCCGCCGCGCTGGCGACATTAGTGAAGAACCTGGATATCACCGTCACCGATCAAGGCCTCGTCAATCGGGTGATCGCCAACGAGGCGAAACGCTCCGGCCGCACGCCCGATGCGGTGCGCAGCGAATGGGTGACGGCGGCGGGGGTCGGCATTCCGGCTTCGCTCGGCGATGCACCCGCGGGCCGTACGATCGGCGCGGCGATATCGAAGTTCATTGCGAAGCCGACGACACTGCACATCACCGCGAATGCGCCGAACGGCATTGGCGCGGCGGATTTTATGTTATTCTCGCAGGATCCGGCGGCATTTTTGAAGCGGATGGACGTGCAGGCGAGCGCGGATTAGCGCGCCTGACCAAGCGTGGAATATAGACCGAATTGTCGCAATTGTTTCAAACTGTCGCGCGGACGTTTGGTCTGCAGCAGCGTTTGACAATTGTGCGCAGCGGCGCCTTGATATCCACCTAGCCGACGGCGGGCGTTTGCCCCTCAGAATTGGCGGTATTCCAGGAAGACTCGATGAAGCTTCGTCTGCAAGCAAGTGTAGCGCTAATGACGCTGGCCGCCTGGCCAGCTGCCGCCCAGCCCGCGCCCCCAGGGCCAAGCTCGAGCGCGCTTGAAACGCTCGGCGCCATGCACCAGACGGGAACTCCGATCGATTGGCCGGAAATCCCGCAGACCGGCGCGAAAGCGGAGCAAGTCAAGCAGAACCTCAAGCAGATCAAACTTCCCGACGGCTTCCATATCTCGCTCTACGCGCTTGTCCCCGATGCACGCCATATTGCCGTCGGGCCGCAAGGCGTGGCGACCTTTGTCGGAACACGCAAGTCGAAGGTCTGGGTGGTGACCGATCGTTCGCGCGGCGGCGTCGGCGAGGAGGTCAAGGAATTCGCACCGACTTTGCCGAAGAAAATCCCGAACGGCGGATGCTTCTCGAAAGATGGTTTTCTCTACATCCCGGAGCAAAACCGGGTGCTTGAATATGCGGCCGCCGAGTTTTTCTATGAGAGCCCGGATGTTGTCGCCGGCGTCGTCGTTCCCGAGGGCGAACTCATCCCGAAGTCTGAAGAGAGCTACAATCACACGGCGCGTGTCTGCCGCGTCGGTCCGGACAACAAACTCTATATCCAGCTCGGCCAGCCCTACAATGTGCCGGCAAAGGAGAAGCTCGATCTATACCGCAAATGGGGTATTGGCGGCATCATTCGCATGGACCGCGACGGCAAGAACCGCGAAGTCTACGCGACCGGATTGCGCAATCCCGTCGGCATGGATTTCAATCCGAAGGACAAGACTCTCTGGACCAACGACAATCAGGTCGACGGCATGGGCGACGATCAGCCGCCGGGCGAGATGAACGCATCACTGCCGTCGGTCAGGATTTCGGGTTCCCCTGGTATGGAGGCGGGCGGACGCGCACGACCGAATACAAGAACGACACGCCGCCCGCGAACGTCATCTTTCCGGAGGTGGAGCAAGCGGCTCACGCGGCCGATCTCGGTCTGATCTTCTACACGGGCAACATGTTTCCGAAGAAGTATCAGGGTGCGATTTTCTCGACCCAGCAGGGATCCTGGAATCGTACGGTGCCGGTCGGCGCGCGGGTAATGGTGACGTTCCTCAAGGAGGATGGACACGCCGCCGGAAAATCCGAGCCATTTGCCGAAGGCTGGAACGAGAACGGCTATTATTTGGGCCGCCCCGTAGATGTGGCGCAGCTGGCTGATGGTTCGCTTCTCGTATCGGATGACCTCGTCGGAGCGCTCTATCGTATTTGGTATGATGGAAAGTGACGCTGATCTGATTGGTGGCCCTGAAACCAGGGCCACCAATTATCTCGCGCGCGCTCTGAAGGGCGATGCGGTGATTCCGTCGCGCAGCAAGGTGACGCGGCCGGTCACGTTCATATTCACGTCGCTTGCTGCCGCCACCATCGGCGCTGGGCCGTGTACAGCCGGTGACGTCAAGGCCGGTCGCATGAAGGCACAAATGTGCCAAGCATGTCATGGGCTCGACGGGCTTTCGAAAGTTCCTGACGCGCCGAACATTGCCGGACAATAGAGCCTTATCTCACCGCACAACTCCAAGCCTTCAAATCGGGAGCGCGGAAGAACGATGCGATGTCGCTGGTAGTCGCCAATCTATCAGACAAGGACATCGATGATTTGGCGGCGTATTTTTCTGCTGTCGAAATCATCATCGGCAAGCTTCCGGCCGAATAGTCGGGGAACGTCGTCCAAGCCGGAGTGTCATCGCCAGCGGCGCGCGCCGCCGCCTCAGCCCTTCTCCGGCAAATTCAGGCGAATGTGCAGCTCGCGCAGCTGCTTCGGGGAGACTGGCGACGGCGCGCCCATGAGCAAATCCTCGGCGCGCTGATTCATCGGGAACAGCACGACCTCGCGTAAGTTTTCCTCGCCGGCGAGCAGCATCACGATGCGATCGATGCCGGGCGCGATGCCGCCATGCGGCGGCGCCCCGTACTGAAAGGCGCGGTACATGCCGCCGAAACGCTCCAGCAAAACGCTCTCGTCGTAGCCGGCGATCTCGAATGCCTTCTTCATGATGTCGGGGCGGTGATTGCGGATCGCGCCCGACGACAGTTCGACGCCGTTGCAGACGATGTCATATTGGAAGGCGAGAATGTCGAGCGGGTCCTTTGTTTCGAGCGCCTCAAGGCCACCCTGCGGCATCGAGAACGGGTTGTGGGAGAAGTCGATCTTCTTCTCGTCCTCGTTCCACTCGTACATCGGGAAATCGACGATCCAGCAGAACTCGAATACGCCCGGTTTGGAGAAGCCGAGCTCCGTGCCGATGCGCGTGCGCGCCGCGCCGGCGAGTTTTGCCGCCTTCAGCTCCTGGTCGCAAGCGAAGAACACGGCGTCGTCAGGCTTGACCCCGGCCTTCACCGCGATCTCGATCAGAACTTCGCGCGGCACGAACTTGGCGATCGGGCCGCGTCCGGCGAGACGGCGCAGATGCGCGAGCTCACGCGTCGTCGCATCCGCGTCTTCGCTCATCGCCGACAAGCGGCCGGAAATCGCAACCCACTCCTCGTGCGCAATCTCATCGCCCTCTTCGAGCACGATGTATCCCAGCCCCGGCGCGCCTTCGCCGCGGGCCCAGTCATTGAGCTTGTCGAAGAACGAGCGCGGCTGCGCCGCCGCGCCGGGCGCGGGAATGGCACGCACGACGCCGCCTGACTTGATGACATTTTTGAAAGCGTTGAACGTCACGTCGTCGCGCGCAAATTCCGCCGTGACATCGGCAATGATGAGCGGGTTGCGCAAATCCGGCTTGTCAGTGCCGTATTTCAGCATCGCCTCGCGATACGGAATCAGGGGGAATTTCGGCGTCACCAGCTTGCCGCCGCCGAACTCTTCAAAAACCCCGCGCAGAACCGGCTCAACCGCGTTGAACACGTCCTCCTGCGTGACGAAGCTCATCTCGATATCGAGCTGGTAGAATTCGCCGGGCGAGCGGTCGGCGCGCGCGTCCTCGTCGCGGAAGCACGGCGCGATCTGGAAATAGCGGTCGAAGCCGGCGACCATGAT
>Ga0163163_10002100_pt1 | contig 16817 bp, 10 predicted proteins | sample S65metaG_FD_119766 | JGI IMG/M metagenome (GOLD analysis project Ga0163163, IMG submission 119766) | Switchgrass rhizosphere microbial communities from Kellogg Biological Station, Michigan, USA - S6-5 metaG | ecosystem: Host-associated > Plants > Roots > Rhizosphere > Soil | place: USA... | reverse complement strand
GATGGTGGCGTCGCTGCGGCCGTAGATGATCGCGCCGCCGCGCGGCGTGATCCGGATCCAGTCGCCATGGCGCCAGACGCCCGGGTACATGTCGAAGTAGCTGTCGCGGTAGCGGCTGCCGTCGGCGTCGCCCCAGAAGCCGAGCGGCATCGAGGGCATGGGCTTGGTACAGACCAGCTCGCCGACCTCGTCGATCAGGGCCCGGCCGCGGCCTTCGGCATCGGGCTCGCTCCAGGCCTCGACCGAAGCGCCCAGGCAGCGGCACTGCATCTCGCCCTCGACCACCGGCAGCGTCGGCAGGCCGGCGATGAAGGCGCCGGCGAAATCGGTGCCGCCGGACATCGGCGTCAGCCAGATGTTCTCGCCCTCGACCTTCGGCAGGTGGTCCCAGACCCAGCGATAGCACTCGACCGCCAGCGGCGAGCCGGTCGCGCCGACACCGCGCAGGCGCGACAGGTCGCCATGGCGCATCGGCTCGACACCGGCCTTGAGGCAGCTCGAATAGAACGCGGCTCCGGCACCGAAGAAGCTGACGCCGGTCTCGGCGGCGAAGCGCCACAGGGTCGACCAGTCGGCGGCGCCCGACGGGCCGGCCGGGCTGCCGTCGAACAGGCAGATCGTCGTGCCGCCAAGCAGGCCGTGGATCTGGCAGTTCCACATGATCCAGCCGGTCGACGCGTACCAATGGAAGCGGTCGCCGGTCAGCACGCTCGGGCCGAGGTTGTTGTGCAGGCCGATCTTCAGGCCCTCGAGCATCACCCCGCCATGGCCGTGGACGATCGCCTTCGGCAACCCGGTGGTGCCGCTCGAATACACGATCCAGAGCGGGTGGTCGAAGGGCAGCCACGCCGGCGCGAACGGCGGGTCGTCGGCGACCAGGGCGTCGAAGTCGTGGGCCGCGCGCTGCGGCCCGGCGAGCGAGGCGACGTCGGCCTCGGCGTCGAGATGGCGCAGCAGGACCGCGTGGCGCACGCTCGGCAGCTCGTCGATCAGCCCGCGCAGGACCGGCAGGCGATCGGCGGGAACGCCGCCGTACACGTAGCCGTCGACGCCGATCACGACCTTGGGCTCGATCTGGCGAAAGCGATCGAGGATCGCCAGCGGCCCCATGTCGGCCGAGCACACCGACCAGACCGCGCCCAGGCTGGCGCAGGCCAGGAAGGCGACCGCCGTCTGCGGCAGGTTGGGCAGGATCGCGCACACCCGGTCGCCGCGGACCACGCCCATGCGGGAAAGCGCCGCCGCGAACGACGCCACCTGGCGGCGCAGTTCGGCCCACGTGATCTCGAGCGTCTCGCCGTGCGCCTGCATCGTCTCGTCGCGATAGACGATCGCCGGATGGTCGGCGGCGTCGCTGGCCTCGGCGTGGCGGAACGCGTGCTGGGCGTAGTTCACCCGGGCGCCGGGAAACCACTTCGCGCCCGGCATCGTCTCGGCGACCAGCACCGTCTCGTGCGGCGTCGGCGACTCGATCCCGAAGAAGTCGAAGATCGATTGCCAGAAGCCGCGCAGGTCGTCGCGTGACCAGCGCCAGAGGCGCTCGTAGCCGGCCGGCGTGCCCGGGTCGAAGTCGAGGCCGCGCTGCTCGCGCAGCCAGCGTGTGTAGCGCAGGATCTGCGGCTCGGGCGGGTTCATGGCAGGCGCCGACATGTCATCGTCATGTCGACAGCCGGCCGCGCTTGCCTTCGTCGATGTCGACCATGTGCCACCAGCGCTGGGAGAAGAAGGGCCGCCGGTAGCCGACCAGCCAGGGATGAACCATGTCGTTGTAGATGCGGTGCACGTGCTGCCGGTACGGCGCCCAGACCACCGACATCCGCTTGGCCTGAAGGAAGAGCTGCTCCCGTTCCGGGCCGTCGGGAATGCGCAGCATGCGGTCGTAAAGCGCGTCGAAGTCGGCGTGCCTGAAGCGCGACAGGTTCGCGCCCCCGGAAGACGGCCCGTACAGCCGCTGCAGGCTGCCGAGGCCGTCGGGCTGCGACGACGACGAGCCGACCGCCCAGACCATGAAGTTGCCGGCCTGCGCCGCCTTCAGGTTTTCGGGCCACTGGGCGACCTGGAACTGGACGTTGAGACCGACCGCCTTGAGGTTCTTCTGCCACAGCGTGTCGAGCTGGCGCTGCAGGCCTTCGGAAACGGTGCGGCGAACGATCAGCAGCGGCTCGCCGTTCGGCTGCTCGCGGAAGCCGTCGCCGTCGCGATCGAGGTAGCCGTACATGTCCAGCAGCGCCATGGCCCGCGCCGGATCGTGGTCGCTCATCTCGCTCTTGTAGTGCGGGTCGTAGCCGGTCGTGTGCGGAACGCACGGCGACTGCGCCGGAATGGCCTGGGAGCGGCGCACGGTGCTGATCTCGCGCGATACGTCCACGGCCAGGTTGATCGCCCGGCGCAGCGCCACCTTTTCCGGGGTGTAGCCGCCGATGACCGGATGCTCCATGTTGTAGACGGTCAGCGTGCCCTCGGGTCCGACGATGCTCATGCCGCGGATGCCGCGCTTGGCCAGGTTGGGTGCGACCTTGCCGCCGGGCATGGCGCCGACGATGAACTCCTCGGGCACCCGCTCGCAGAAATCGGCCTGCTCGTTGAGGAACGACAGCCAGCGCGGCTGCGGCTCCTCGACGATCGAGATCTCGACCTCGTCGATCAGCGGCAGGCGGCGGCCCTTGAAGCGCGCCAGCAGCGCCCGGCCCTCGGCGTCGTCCTCGCCGGGAGCGGCCTCGTCCTCGTAGAAGCGCTCGCGGTAGCCAGGGTTGCGCTCGAACACGAGGCGCGAGCTCCGCCGCCACGATTTCAGCCGGAACGGACCGGTGCCCACGGGGTGGGCGGCGAGCTGCTCGCCGTAGGCCTGCGCAACCTCGCGAGCCACGGCGCCGTAGATGCTGGCGTCAGCCATGTCCTCGTGCATCCGCGGGCGCGGGTTCTCGAGGCGGAACTGCAGCGTGTGCCGATCGATGGCCCGGAGCCCCGGAATCTCCCGGTCGTAGTCGAACGGGGTGCGGTTCTTCAGGGCCTGCGTCCGCTGCTCCATCAGGCCGACAAAACCCATTTCCTCGACACTGCCCCAGGCCGGGCTCTTGGTCGCCGGGTCGGCGAAGCGTTTCAGGGCGAAGACGTAGTCGGCGGCGACGAGCTCGCGCCGCTGACCCTTGAACGCCGGATCGTCGGCGAAGAAGATGCCCGGGCGGATGCGGAAGGTCCAGGTGCGGTACTCGTCGGCCGTGTCCGGCATCGCCAGCGCGGTCAGCGGCCGGATCCGGGTCGGCCGCGCGAGGTGGTCGTAGCAGTAGAGCGACTCGAAGATGTGGCGGGTGACGGTGCGCGAGTAGAGATCCGACAGCTTGGCCGGATCGAAGCCGGTTTCGGCCACGGGGAAGGCGTAGCGCAGGACCTTCTGCGGCGCCGGCGCGGACGACTGCGGCCAGGCAGGCAGCGCCGCCAGCGACAGGAGTGCGCCGCCTGCGGTGCGACGGGTAACCGGCAGCGTCATGCCCCGCCCTTCAGGCCGAGACGCGCCGCTCGGGGTCGACGTCGACCATGTGGTACCAGTTGTTCCAGAACACCGGCCGCCGGTAGCCGAGAACCCAGGGGTGCAGGACCTCGGTGCCGAGGCGGTGCACGATGTAGCGGTAGGGCATGTAGGCCGTGCACAGGCGCTTGGCCTCGAAGAACAGCTTCTCGCGCTCCGGCCCATCGACCATCGACGCCGTCTGCTCGTACAGCCGGTCCATCGCCGGCAGCTTGAAGCGCGCCAGGTTCTGCTCGCCAGCCTGCGGACCGTACACGTATTGCAGCGCCGTCTGGCCATCGGGATCGGCGGCGGAAAGTCCGAGCGACCAGATCTGCAACTTGCCCGCCTGGGCCTGCTTCAGATTCGCCGGCCACTGCTGCACCGGAAAGTCGACGCGCAGCCCGATCTCCTTCAGGCCGCGCCGCGTCAGGTTGTTGTACTCGCGGTAGATCTGCTCGGGCTGGCTGGCGTAGGCCAGGACCAGCGGCTGGCCGTCGGGCGTCTCGCGCCAGCCGTCGCCGTCGCGGTCGAGATAGCCGTACATATCGAGCAGGGCATTCGCCTTGGCCGGGTTGTACTCGCTCATCTCGCTCTTGTAGGCCGGGTCGTAGCCGGTCGTGTGCGGCACCATCGGCGATTGCGCCGGGATGCCCAGCCCGCGGCGGATGAGCGTGATCTCGCGCTGCACGTCGTAGGCCAGCGAGATCGCCCGCCGGAGCGCCACGCGCTCCGGCGTGTAGCCACCGACGATCGGGTCTTCCATGTTGAAGTACAGCATGGTCGTGTCGGCCAGCACCGTGCGCCGGAGTTGCACGCCGCGGCGCACCAGATTCGCCGCCAGCTTGCCGTTGGGTGCAATGATGGAAGTGAATTCGGGGGGCACCGACCCGGCGGCCGTGACCAGCGCATCGACCTCGGTATTGAGGAAGGCGAGCCAGAACGGCTGACTCTCTTCGATGATCGAGATCTCGACCTCGTCGACCATCGGCAGGAGGCGCCCCTTGAAGCGCGCCAGGATCGCCTGCCCTTCGGCGTCGTCGGCCGCCGGCTGCGCGTCGTAGAGCATCTCGCGAAAGGTCGGGTTGCGCTCGAGGACGATCTTCGAGCTGCGGGTCCAGCTCTTCAGGCGGAACGGGCCGGTGCCGACGGGGTGATCGCCGATCTTGTCGCCGTAGAACTCGACCACTTCGCGCGCCTGCGCGCCCGAGATGCTCCCGCCGGCGAGCGTGCCGGTGACGAAGCGAGGGCGCGACTGGGCCAGCCGGAACTGCACCGTGTAGCGGTCGAGCGCCTTCATGCCGGCCACCGGCGCGTCGTAGTTGAAGGGCTTGCGGCTGTCGAGCGCCGCTTGTCGCACCTCCGCCAGCCCGAGCATGCCGTCGTCCAGCAGGGAGGTGGCGCCGGGGCTCTTGTTGGCCGGATCGACCAGGCGCTTCAGCCCGTAGAGGACATCCTCGGCGACCAGCTCGCGCGGCTTGCCCTTGAAGGCCGGGTCGTCGGCGAAGTAGATGCCGCGCTTGATCCGGATCGTCCAGACCCGGAAATCCTCGCTGACCTCGGGCATGCCGTCGGCCAGCACCGGAATCACCTTGACCGGCCGGGCAAGGTGGTCGTAGCCGTACAGCGCTTCGAGGATCTGCGTCGTGATGCAGCGCGAGTACAGGTCCGAGATCTTCGCCGGGTCGAAGCTGGTCTCGGCACCGCGAAACGGCAGCCGCAGTATCTTCTTCGTCGTCGCCGCCACCGCCGCCGCCGCCGGCCGCGCCAGGGCCAGCGCCAGCGGCGCGGCGAGGACCGTTCTCCGGTCGATCAGGGGAACCTCGGTGTCTTCCATGATGGCGAACGAGTCTAGCGCCTCGGGCCCGGCTCTACACTCGGCTCTCCCGCAATGCCCGCCCGGCCACGAGCAGGGTTCACCGCATGGCCGCCTACATCCTTCGAAGAGTCTGGCAGATGGTGCCGACGCTGCTCGGCGTCGTGCTGCTGGTGTTCATCCTGTTCCACTTCTTCGGCGCCGATCCGTCGGTGATCCTGGCGGGACAGAACGCCACCCAGGCGCAGATCGCGGCGATTCGGCAGGAGCTGGGGCTGGATCAGCCGCTCTACGTGCAGTTCTGGATCTACCTCAAGTCGATCGTCACCTTCGACTGGGGACGCAGCTGGGCGACGAACGAGGCGGTCAGCAACCTGTTCGCCACCCGCCTGCCGGCGACGCTGACGGTGATGGTGCCGATCCTGGTGCTGGACACGCTGCTGGCGCTGCCGATCGCGATGTGGGTCGCCTACCACCGCGGCACGCTGGCCGACCGCACGATCATGGTCATCACGACCGTGGCCCTCTCGATCAGCTTCCTGGTCTACATCATCGTCGGCCAGTACGTGTTCGCATTCCAGCTCGGCTGGTTCCCGGTGCAGGGCTGGAGCGACTCGGTGTGGCGCAATCTCGTCACGTATGTGCCGCTGCCGGTGATGCTCGCGGTGATGGTGGGCCTCGCGCCGCAGACGCGCCTCTACCGGACCTTCTTTCTCGACGAGCTCGGCCACGACTACGTGCGCACCGCGCGCGCCAAGGGCATGACCGAGAACACCGTGCTGTTCAAGCACGTGCTGCGCAACGCGGCCATCCCGATCCTCACGAACATCGGCCTGGCCCTGCCGGGCATCTTCGTCGGCTCGTTCCTGATCGAGGTGTTCTTCTCCATTCCCGGCATCGGCCGCGAGGTGCTGCTGGCCGTGAACCGCAGCGACTATCCGGTGATCCAGGCGGTGACCGTGTACCTCGCGGTGCTGACGATGGTGATCAACCTCCTGACCGACGTCATGTACAAGATCGTCGACCCGAGGGTGGTGCTCAAATGAGCGCCGTTCTGCCGGCGCCGATCGCCCCTACCGCCGCCGAACGCGCCGAAGGCGTATGGCACGCAGCGTGGCGGCGCTTCCGGGCCGACCGGGTCGGCGTCGCCTCGCTCGCCGTGGTGCTCGTCTTCTTCGTCCTCATCGCTGCGTCGGCGCTCGGCCTGGTCGCCAAGAGCTGGCAGGACGAGGTGGGCGTCGCCAACGCGCCGCCGACCTTCGTCGGACCGGCGCCGGCCGAAGCCACGGGAGCGATCGAGGTGCCCAAGGGCCCGAACGTCGACCTCTCCGACATCGACCCGCTCGCTCCGCGCTACAAGGAATGGGACGAGCGCGCCGCCAAGCTGAAGACCACCGCCGCCGCCAAGCGCGAGACGCTGCCGCTGGGCGGCGACCGCTTCGGCCGCGACGTGCTGTCCAAGGCGGTGAAGGGCACGCAGATCTCGGTCTTCGTCGGCGTCCTCGCGGCGATCGTCGCCACGACGATCGGCACCCTGCTCGGCGCCTTCGGCGGCTTCTTCGGCGGCAAGGTCGGCGACTTCCTCGAATGGCTCTACAACGTCTTCGAGTCGATCCCCGGGATCCTGCTGATCTTCGCCTTCGCCGCGGTGCTGGGCCGCGGCATCGGCACGGTGGTGATCATCCTCGGCCTCACCGGCTGGACCGGCATGTACCGGCAGGTACGGGCCGAGTTCATCAAGCATTCGACGCGCGAGTACGTCCGCGCTGCCGAGGCCATCGGCGCATCGCCGCTGTCGCGCATGTTCCGCCACATCCTGCCCAACATCAGCCACGTCATGCTGGTGCGCCTCGGCCTGCTGGTGGTCGGCTTCATCAAGGCCGAGGTGATCCTTTCGTACCTCGGCCTGGGCGTTCCGGTCGACGCGGTGAGCTGGGGCACGATGCTCGCCGAGGCGCAAGCCGAGCTGATCCTGGGCCACTGGTGGCAGCTCGCCACCGCGACCGTGTTCATGGCGGTGTTCGTCACCGCGTTCTCGCTCATGGCCGATGCCGCGCGTGACGCGCTCGACCCGAAGCTGCGCGGCTTGGAGTAAGGCGATGCTGCTGTCCATCCAGGATCTGAAGGTGTCGTTCCGCATGGGGGAAGGGCGACGCGCCGATGCGGTGCGCGGCGTGTCGTTCGACGTCCCGGAGAACGCCACCGTGGCCCTGGTCGGCGAGTCGGGCTCGGGCAAGAGCGTGACCGCGATGTCGGTGCTCAACCTGCTGCCCGACAACGCGGAGCGAAGCGGCCGTATCCTCTGGCACCGGGGTCCGCAGGAGCGCGATCTCCTCCACGCGGGAACGGCCGAGCTGCAGGCGCTCCGCGGCAAGGAGATCGCCTGCGTCTTCCAGGACCCGATGAGCTCGCTGAACCCGGTGTTCACCGTCGGCCAGCAGTTGATCGAGCCGCTGGTCAAGCACATGCGGCTGTCGCGACGCGCCGCCTGGGAGCGCGCCGAGGCGCTGCTCAACGAGGTCGGCATCCCGGAGGCGAAGCGGCGGATGGGCGCCTACCCGCACGAGCTCTCGGGCGGCCAGCAGCAACGGGTGATGATCGCGATGGCGCTCGCCTGCGAGCCAAAGCTCCTGATCGCCGACGAGCCGACGACTGCCCTCGACGTGACGATCCAGCGCCAGATCCTCGAGCTGCTGGACGGGCTGCAGAAGAGCCGCCGCATGAGCATGCTCTTCATCAGCCACGACCTGGCTCTGGTCGGCGAGATTGCCGACCAGGTGGTCGTGATGCGCCATGGCGTGGTCCGCGAGCAGGGTCCGGTGGCGCGGATCTTCGAGGCGCCCGAGGACGACTACACCCGCGCCCTGCTGGCCTGCCGACCCGGGCTGGCGGGCAACCCGGCGCGGCTGATGGTCATCGACGACCACATTGCCGGACGGACGACGCGACACGCCGCCAAGGCGAAGGACCCGGATGCGCCGGTGCTGCTCCAGGTCCAGTCGCTGGCCAAGAGCTTCTGGCTGCGCGACGGCGTGTTCGCGAAGCGCGAGTTCAAGGCCGTTCGCGACGTCAATTTCAACCTGCGCCGCGGCCATACCCTGGGCGTCGTCGGTGAGTCGGGATCGGGCAAGACGACGATGGGGCTCACGCTGCTGCGCCTGCACGAGCCCACCCGAGGCCAGGTGCTGTTCGACGGCCGCAATCTTCTGGCCATGACCAGCCGCGATCGCCAGGAGATGCGGCGGCGGATCCAGATCGTGTTCCAGAACCCGTACGCGAGTCTGAACCCGCGCTTCACCATCGGCCAGACGCTGCTCGAGCCGATGACCATCCACGGCATCGGCTCCAGCGCCGCCGACCGGGAGGCGCGTGCCCGCAGCCTGCTCGCCAAGGTCGGGCTCGACGACACGGCGTTGCAGAAGTACCCGCACGAGTTCTCCGGCGGCCAGCGGCAGCGGGTCGCGATCGCCCGCTGCCTCACCCTCTCGCCCGAGGTGCTGGTGCTCGACGAGGCGGTGAGCGCGCTCGATGTCTCGGTGCAGGCGCAGGTGCTCAACCTGCTGAAGGACCTGCAGGACGAGCTCGGCCTGGCCTACATCTTCATCAGCCACGACCTCGCGGTGGTGCGCTTCATGGCCGACGAGGTCATCGTCATGAAGGACGGCGAGGTGGTCGAGCAGGCCGGCGTCGAGCAGATCCTGGAGCACCCGCAGCAGGACTACACCCGGCGCCTCCTGAGCGCCATCCCGCGCGGCTACTTGCCAGCCGTCGCCTGAGGGCTTTCGCGCCGCGATCTTTCCGCGCTCGCCGGGCGCCGACGGGTCTGTAACGCTTGCTTGCGAAATCGACGCGACCGGTCGCGTCGACGCAGCACTTGTCGCCTTCCGCGGGCCTGAAAAGAGCCGAGCCGGAGCCGCACGTGAACGGCATCACGTCCCCGCGCATGGCACGGACGTTGCACGTCTCCAGGCAAGGAGCCGGCGTCTGCAACCAATCGTTGCAAGCGGCCGGCTCGAACCGAAAACGAATCGCATGCTGCATCGCTCACTTTCCCCGGCCGCGTCGCCCCGAGGCGGCGCTTCCTCCCTGCTGCGGCAGGGCCTGGGCAGCCCGGTCGCGCCGCTGCCCACGCTGCGCTCGCAGCGTCCCTTCGTGTTGACGCGGCAGGCGTTCGTGCCGCAACAGCTTTCGTTGTTCGGGCCGCCAGGAGGCGGCCGCTAGACTCGGGTTTCCCGGTCGCAGCTGCGGACGCGAGCCAGTGACCGACACTGTCTCGCGCCTGGTGCAGGCGGGACCGTCGCCTCGTGCGACGTTCCGCCGACCTGCGGCCAAGGGGGAGCGGGCAAGTCGGGGCGGTTTCGAGAGCGAGCCCCGAATCCCTGTCCCGCTCCCCCTTCTTTGTCCCCTCGCCTAGGCCGGCGCGTGCGCATGGCGCGCGGTGTTCTCTTCCCGCAGCTCGCCGCCCTCCAGCCTCAGGCAATAGCCCCGGCCGTACACCGTCTCGACCCGTAGCGAGCTCGCGCCGGCGTCGCGCAGCTTCTTGCGGATGCGGCAGATGTGCATGTCGGCGCTGCGCCGGCACTCGCCGCCGCCCGCCGGGCTGCCGCGGGTTCGGGCGATCATTTCCCGATGCACGAACTCGCCCGGCCGCGAGGCGAGCAGCAGCAGCAGCTCGAACTCACCGGTGGTGAGCGCCAGCGGCGTGTCGCCGACGCTGGCGGCGGCCCGGCGCCGGTCGAGCCGCAGCGGCCCGAGCTGCACCGCGGCGAGCGCGGCGTCGGCGCCGGGTGCGGCCCGGTCCTTGCCGATCTCGATCAGGCGGTGCAGCTTGGCGGCGATCAGGCGCGGCGACGCCGGCTTGACGATGACCTCGGTGGCGCCGCCCTGGAGCGCCTCGATCTGCCGGCGCTCGGCGCCGTCGCTCCAGACCACCACGATCGGCGCGTGCGCCCGGTGGCGCAGCTCCGGCAGGAGATGGAGCAGCGAGCCGGCGTGGCCGTCGCCGTCGACGACCACGGCGTCGAACTGCCACTGTCGGATCATGCCGAGGGCCGAGCTGAAGGTGTCGACCGCGTAGGGCTTGAAACCGTACTCGTCGAAGCCGCGGCGCAGGCCGGCGGGATCGACCGTGTCGCTGCCGACGATCAGGCAGAGGGGAAGCATGACTCGGGTCCGGAGTCTGCGGGCGCCGCCTTGCGGAGGTTCCGAAAGAGCGCAGAGCGGCTGCCGAAGCCGGCGCGGCTGGCCGCCTCGCTGCAGGCGCCGCCGACGGCGAGGTGGCGGCGCGCCACCGTCGTGCGCTTGCGCCGCAAGAAGGCATGCGGCGTCTCGCCGTGAACCAGGCTGAACAGGCGGACGAAATGGAAGCGCGACAGGCTGGCCGCGCGCGCCATCTCGTCGAGCGAGATCGGCTCGTCGTGGCGACTGGCGATGAAGTCGGCGGCGAGCAGGAGGCGGCGCAGCAGCTGCACGCGGGTCGCCGGCTTGACGCAGTCGATGCGCTCTGCCCACTGGCGCAGCGCCCGCTCTTCGGCACAGGCATCACGAACCAGGGCGATACGCTGCGGACGTTCGTCGGGATCCGGTCGGGCCGCCGCGCGACCCTCGGCGATCGCCAGCAGGCGGCGGCCGGCGGGACCGTTGCGCGAGCGCAGGTTATCGGCGAAGGCGAGCTCGGCGGGCCAGGCGGCGGAGCGCGCCAGGACGGCATTGCCCGCGTCGGCCACCTCGCCGGCGAGCGCGGCCCGCACGTCGTCGGGCGAGATCACGACCACCAGCATCCGGGTGCGCCGGTCGGGATCGAGCCGGACCGAGCAGGTCTCGCGGCCGTCGAGCACCAGCCAGCTGTCCTCGTCGAGGCGGACCTGTCGATTGCGCCAGCCCAGGCTCGCCGCGCCCTGCAGCACCGTGCGGAACACCAGCGTCGGCGCCGCCGCTGCCGGCGAAGCCGTTGTCGAGGGTTGACTTGAATGCATATACATCTTTTCGCGCAAATTTTTGCGCGGCCTAGGCGATGGCCCGCGTCAGGCGCAGCAGCTTGCGATTGGTGTCGCTCAGCTTCTCGTCGAGCAGTGCGGCGACTTCCTTCTGCGCCTTCTGCCAGAGCGGCAGCGCCGCACCGAATGTCTGGCGGCCCTTTTCGGTGAGCGCCGGCAGGCGGCGCCGCCGGTCGGTCCCGACCGCCAGCGACACCCAGCCCAGCTTCTCGAGGCCGCGCAGGTTGCGGATCAAGGTGGTCTCATCCATGGCGATCCGCTTCGCCAGGTCCTTGACCGAGAGGCCGCAGGCGTAGGCGACGGCCCAGAGCACCGCCATCTGGCTGGCCGACACTCCGGCATCGCGCATGTGCCGGTCGTAGACGCTGCTGACCGCGCGAGCAGCCATGCGAATGTTGCCGCAGACGCAGTCGTATCCGCGCGGCGCCAGCTCGTCGACGAGGTCCATGCGTCCAGTATAGGTGCATATACATCCTACGAAAAGCTCGGCGGTCGGTGCGCGCGCCGTTCCGCTCAATTCATCGTGTAGGTCACGCGGCCATAGATGAAGCGGCCGCGCGGGTCGGCGTACTGCGGGTCGTAGCCGCTCTGGAACGAGGTCTGGCCGCCGGCATTGGTATACGGCGGATCCTGGTTGAAGACGTTGCGCGCACCGAGCGTCAGCCGCCACGACTTCGTCGGCTCGTAGGTGCCTTGCAGGTCGTAGGTCGTGTACGACTTGACGGTGCGGTAGTTGAAGTCGGCAGGCTCGGGCTGGCTGAAGGTGTCGGCCAGGTCGTGATAGTGCTTCTGGTAGTTCTGCGCGAAGGTCAGCCCGAACGGCCCGCGGGTCCAGTCGATCGCCAGGTAGCTCTTGAACCGCGGGATGACGCCGCCCGTCGCTGCGTTGATGCGGTCGACGTTGCCCGTGAACGAGCCGTCCGGGTTCGAGGTGTCGAACTCGATGAAATAGGTGGCCGTGCCGCTGATGGTGAAGCGCCCCATCTCCGCCGTCGGGATGCGCCACTTGAGGTCGAAGTCGAGGCCCGAGGTCTTGGTCGTGCCGAGGTTGATGTTGATCTGGTTGATCGACGTGATCGGGCCGGGGATGCCGGCCGCGATGTCGGCCGGCGTCTGCGGCGCCCGGGTGATGAGGCCGGCGTACTGCGTCGTGTCGCCGAGGATGATCGCCGGATTGACGCCGTTGACGATCGTGTTCTCGAGCTTGACGTTGAAGTAGTCGATGCCGAAGGAAACGTTGTTCACCGGCTCGATGACCGCGCCGAGCGTGAAATTCTTCGACTTCTCGGGCTTGAGGTTCGGCTCGCCGCCCAGCTGCACGTTGAACTGGGTCTGGCAGTCGTTGCCGTTGTTCGTCACCGGGCAGCGATCCGGGTCGCTCAGGCCGACCGGCGTCACGCTGGTCTGCATCGGCAGGTACAGGTCCTGCAGGCTCGGCGCGCGAAAGCCCTTGCCCCAGGAGGTGCGCAGCAGCAGCTGAGGCATCGGCTGCCAGCGCAGGCTCGCCTTGGGCGTGGTCGAGCTGCCGACGCCTTCGTAGTGGTCGTAGCGCACGGCGACGTTGGCCTCCAGGTTCTTGACGATCGGGATGTTGGCTTCGCCGAACACCGCCTCGACGTCGCGCGAGCGCTTGGTCGGCAGGAAGTTGCCGCCGTAGCCGGACACGTCTCCGGCCTGCAGGGCCGCCGAGGCGGAGAAGTCGAACTTCTCCTTGCGCACTTCGGCGCCGAAGGCGACGCCCAGCGGTCCCGCCGAAAGCTGCGTCACCTCCTTCGACGCCTTGCCGGCCAGGCTGGTCAACGACGACTTGATCGAGTACGCGTCGCCGGTGAAGCCGGTGGCGGCCACCTGGGCCTCGATGGCCGCGTCGCTGGGCCCGAAGGGGTTGACGTTGCCGCTGTTGAGCAGCGGCATCAGCTGGGTCAGCAGGGGAAAGCCGCTCGCCACCTGCTCGCGGACCTTGCTCTGGCTGTAGAGACCGGCGACGTCGAAGTCCCAGCCCGCCGCGATGCCGCGGACGCCGATCACCCCGCGCGGCGCCTCGCTGATGTCGGTAATGTCGCGGTTGCCGGTCAGCGCCGAGCGGTAGCGCACCAGCAGGTCGGGCGTGCCGCCGTAGTTCGCGTTGGCGAATGCGGTCGGGTAGTAGGGGCTGCTCGCTGTCAGCAGGAAGGTCGAGACGCAGGCGTTGGCGACGGTGTTGTTGTACGGTGCCTGGCTGCAGAGCACGTTCTGCAGCGGGATGTTGAACTGGTCCGACAGCGGCACCGGCTGGATGACGGTGCGGATCTTGTTCTTGTTGTACGACGCTTCGGCGAACGCCTGGATGTCGGGCGTGATCGCGTACCGGCCGGAGGCGAAGAGGCTGATGCGCTCGGAGTCCGGAATCAGCGTCACCGCCGGCGACGGGTCGTAGCGGCAGCGGTCCGGCGGAAAGAGCGGATCGTTGAAGGAATAGGGTCCGGGGCAGCCGGGTGCCGAGGGGTTGGTCGTTCCGCCCGAGCCGTCGGCCGGAACGATGTTGCCGGGGAAGGTGTTGCCCGAGGTCGTGTCGTTGGTGTGCTCGACGTTGTAGGCGCGGCCGGCGAAGTCCATGCGGTCGCGGCCGAACAGCGCCCCTTCCTTCTGGTAGGAGCCGACCACCATGACGTTGAATCGATCGGTGGCGAGATTGCCGAAGCCGAAGGTTCCCGTGGCCCGCTTGAAGTTGGCGCCGCCCTGCGTCGTGTCGCCGTATTCGGCGGTCAGCTCGACGCCCTTGAATTCCTGGCGCAGGATGAAGTTGACGACGCCGGCGATCGCGTCCGAGCCGTAGACCGCCGAGGCGCCGTCCTTCAGCACCTCGACGCGCTCGATCGCCGCCAGCGGAATGCTGTTGACGTCGACCGAGACCGAGTCGCCGGTGAAGCCGATGCCGTAGGGCGCGATCCGTCGGCCGTTCAGCAGCACCAGGGTGCGGATCGAGGTCAGGCCGTGCAGCGACACGGCCGAGATGCCGCCGGTCGTGGCGCCCGATGCCGAGGCCGTGGTCAGCCCGCCCGAGCTCGAGATCGAGCTGATCGTCTGCAGCAGTTGCTCAACGTTGGTCGCGCCGCTGCGTTGGATCTGATCGCGCGTGATCACCTGCACCGGCAACGCGGACTCGGCATCGATCCGCTTGATCGACGAGCCGGTGATCTCCACCCGCTGCATCTGCTGGGAAGTGTCCTGGGCCCAGGCCTGGGCCGGGATCGTCGCGATCAGCGTCGCCAGGGTGGTGGCGAGCAGGGCAGGGGCTTCCTTGACGTAAGGCATGCTTCGATCCCGAGGAGGTTGCGATGCGGCAACGAGGCCGAGCAGGCAGCCTACGAACGTGCACCTTCGGCGGCGTTGCATCGCTTGCGAATTTGCCGGGGTGGCACACGCACGCAACGGCGCCCTCGTCTTCGAAACCGTGTCGAAACAATCGGCGTCCGATCTCCCCCACACTACGCAGCGGACGCGCCCCGCAGGGGCGGCCGAAGCTGGAGACCAGACGATGAGAATCAGCCTGCGCGCGGCCGCACTCGCCCTTTGCCTCGGCGCCTTCGCCGCATCGGCGTTCGCGCAGGCCGGCGCCGCGTGGCCCAACAAGCCGGTGCGCATCGTCGTGCCGTTCGCGCCGGGCGGCACCACCGACATCCTCGCGCGCGCCCTCGCGCCCGAGCTCGGCAAGGCATTCGGCCAAAGCTTCATCGTCGAGAACAAGCCGGGCGCCGGCGGCAACACCGGCGCCGACCTGGTGGCGAAGTCGCCGCCCGACGGCTACACGCTGCTGATGGGCACCGTCGGCACGCAGGCGATCAATCCGGCGCTCTATCCGAAGATGCCGTACGACGCGGTCAAGGACTTCATGCCGATCACGCTCTTCGCCGGTGTGCCGAACGTGCTGGTCATCAACCCGGCCAAGGCCGCGGCCTACAAGGTCACCGACGTCAAGTCGCTGATCGCCTACGGCAAAGCCAACCCGGGCAAGCTCAACATGGCCTCCAGCGGCAACGGCACCTCGATCCATCTCTCCGGCGAGTTGTTCAAGTCGATGACCGGCACCTACATGCTCCACTTCCCGTACCGCGGCTCGGGCCCGGCGCTGCTCGACCTGATCGGCGGCACGATGGACGTGATGTTCGACAACCTGCCGTCGGCGCTGCCGCAGATCAAGGCCGGGAAGCTCACGGCGCTGGCCGTCACCAGCGGCGAGCGCAGTGCCGCCCTGCCCGACGTGCCGACGATCGCCGAGGCCGGCCCGGTCAAGGGCTTCGAGGCCAGCTCCTGGTTCGGACTGCTTGCGCCGGCGGGCACGCCGCCCGACATCGTCAACCGCCTGCAGCAGGAAACCGCCAAGGCGCTGGCCACGCCGGCGCTGAAGGAGCGGCTGCTCTCGCAAGGCGCGATCCCGGGCGGCAACACGCCGGCGCAGTTCACCCAGTTCATCGCCGCCGAGGCGAAGAAGTGGGCCCAGGTCGTCAAGGCCTCGGGCGCGAAGGTCGACTGAAGCTTCGGTCCGGCGGACCGCCGCCGGCTAGGGCTAGGCGGTATGCCAGACCACCGCGCGACGGCTCGCGGTCCAGCGCTCGAACAGCGGCGCGTAGGCTTCCTCGATCCGGTTGCGCTTGACCTTGAAGGTCGGCGTGATGAAGCCGTTCTCCACCGACCACGATTCGGCGATCACCACCAGGCATTCGAGCTGCTCGTGCGGATCGAGCCCGTCGTTGACCTTCGTCAGGTGTTCGGCCAGCGAAGCCTCGAGCGCGGCCCGGCCTTCGGGCGCCGCCGAGCGCTGGGCCGCGTCGGCGTTGAGCATGACGATGCCGAGCGGCTGGCCGAGGTTGGCGCCGGTGACGACGCAGGCCTCGACCGCGCCGTTCATCACCAGCTTGTCCTCGATCGGCGCCGGCGCCACGTACTTGCCCTTGCTCGTCTTGAAGAGGTCCTTGACCCGGCCGGTGATGCGCAGGTTGCCCTCGGGATCGAGCGCGCCCTTGTCGCCGGTGTGCAGCCAGCCGTCGGCATCGATCGTCTCGGCGGTGAGGCCCGGCTCCTTGTAGTAGCCGAGCATCACGCCGGGGCTGCGCATCTGGATCTCGCCGCTCGCCGGGTCGATGCGCGTCTCGACGCCGAATTGCGGCTGGCCGACGGTGCCGAGGCGCTCGACGCCGCGCAGGGTGGCATGCGAGACGCCGCAGTTCTCGGTCATGCCGTAGACCTCGGAAATCGGCAGGCCGAGGCGCGCGTACCAGCGCAGCAGCTCGGGCGGCATCGGCGCCGCGCCGCCGGCGGCGTATTCGCAGGCGTCGAGGCCGAGGGCGCGCAGTACCTTCTTCGAGACCAGGCCGCGCACGATCGGAATGCGCAGCAGCCGCTGCAGCTTCACCGGCGGCATCTTCGCGTCGACCGCCTGCTGGAACTTGACCCACAGGCGCGGCACCGAGAAGAAGACGGTCGGCCGGGCCCGCTGCAGGTCGGCGGTGAAGGTCTCGAG
>Ga0163163_10002098_pt1 | contig 16827 bp, 14 predicted proteins | sample S65metaG_FD_119766 | JGI IMG/M metagenome (GOLD analysis project Ga0163163, IMG submission 119766) | Switchgrass rhizosphere microbial communities from Kellogg Biological Station, Michigan, USA - S6-5 metaG | ecosystem: Host-associated > Plants > Roots > Rhizosphere > Soil | place: USA... | reverse complement strand
GCCGATCATCAGGCCCTTGCCGCGCACGTCACCGATCGCTGGGTGGCGCTTCTGCAATTCGCGCAGACGCTCGATGAAATAAGCGCCGACCTTCGCCGCGTTCGCCGCGTAGCCGCGCTCGACGAGTTCGAGCGTCTTGAGCGCCGCCGCGCAGCACAGCGGGTTGCCGCCATAGGTGTTGCCGTGCGCACCGCGTTTCCACTTTTCCATAATGCGGCGTTTTGCCACGGTCACGCCAATCGGCATGCCGGAGCCCAGGCCTTTTGCCAGCGTCATGATGTCCGGTGCCACGCCCCAGTGTTCGCACGCGAACAGCTTGCCGGTGCGCCCGACGCCAGCCTGCACTTCATCGGCGATCAGCAGAATGCCGTGGCGATCGCACAGCGCGCGCAGGCCAGGCAGAAAGCCATCGGGCGGCACCAAGTACCCACCTTCGCCCTGAATCGGCTCGACCAGAATCGCTGCGACTTCGCTGGCCGGCACGTTGCTCGCAAACAGCACGTTCTCGATGTAATCAAGAACGGCCTGGCCTTGATCGGGACCGGCAAACAGTGGTCGATAGCTGTTCGGATACCACACGTGGGTGACGCCCGGCATCGTGGGAAAAAAACCTTGCTGCTGCGTGTACTTGCTCGATGTGAACGCGAGTGACCCCATGGTGCGACCGTGGAATCCGCCGAGAAAGCCGATAAACCGCGAGCGTCCGCTGACATAGCGCGCAAGCTTGAGCGCCGCCTCGACCGCCTCGGTACCAGACTGGCAGAAAAAGCTCATGACCGGCTCGCGCATCGGAGCGAGCGCGGCGATCCTCTCTCCCAGTGCGACCTGCGTCTCGTGCCAGTAGTCGGATGAGATATGCAGAAAATGCTGCGCGGCGTTTTCGATCGCGCTGACGACCTCCGGATGCGCATGCCCAGTCGAACACACAGCAATGCCCGCGGCAAAATCGAGAAAGCGGTTGCCATCGACGTCCCAGACCTCCGCACCGCGACCGTACGCCATCACGAATGGGTAGTCGCGCGGATACGATGGCGACACGACAGCGGCATCGCGCTCGATCAGCGCACGCGCTTTCGGACCGGGCAGTGCGGTGCGGATGTGTCCGGTAGATTTCGAAATCGACGCCGCATTCATGTTCGCATCTCCATTTTTCGTGTTTGCGCGTGCGCGCGTCGCGTGCGCTCATTGAGGTCGCGCAGCGCGCGCAGCTCGATTTGCGTCGGCGGCGGCACGATCTCGACGGACTCGGCAACTGCGAGCGGCCAGCCGGCCGCGGCTTTGATTTGCTCGACGCTCGTATTGGCGTAGCGCGCCGTCAATGTCAATTCATTGGTATGCGGCGCGGGCTTCAGCACGCCCAGATCGGTGATGACAACCTGCGGACCGGTGCCATTGACGCCCAGTGCTTTACGTTCGTTGCCGCCGCCGAGGAATCCCGCGCTGGTGCGAAAATCGAGCGTCGTGACGAAACTGCGCGTCGATTGCTTGAGCACGACGAAGGTCTGACGCGCGTGACACGCGATTTCCGGTGCGCCGCCGGCGCCGGGCAGACGCGTTTTCGGGTGTGCGTAATCGCCGACCACCGTCGTGTTGAGATTGCCATAGCGATCGATCTGCGCCGCACCGAGGAAACCGACATCGACCCGGCCAGCCTGCAGCCAGTAGCTGAAGACTTCCGGCAGCGATACGACGACGGTCGCGGTTTCCGCCAGTTCGCCATCGCCGATCGACAACGGCAGCACATCCGGCTTCGTGCCGATCGTGCCGGATTCGTAGATCAGCACGACATCGAGCGCATGCGTGAGCCGCGCCAGGTTTGCCGCCGCCGATGGCACGCCGATCCCGACGAAACACACGCAACCAGGCCACAACAGACGCGCTGCGGCGACCGTCATCATTTCGTCAGCCGTGTAGGCAGTGTTCGCACTGTCGTTCATGCTGCTGCCTCGAGCGTTTGCATGAACTGCGCATGATCGCGGCAGTCGAGCACATGGCGCTGCATCCAGTTGCGGAACGTGTCGCGGGCGCGCGCGATCTCGTCCCAGCGCAGATAAAAGGCATTGTCCCGAGCGTAGTAGCCATGCGCATACGATGGATACGCGCCACGCGGCACGACCGCGATCGCGCTGACGACCCAGCTGGGCAGCACGATCGCATTCATCGCTGCGCCGAGACTGTCGACGACGCGCTCGACCGTGACGATCAGGGTCTTTGCGGCGAGCGCGGCTTCCTTCTGCGCGCCGACGATGCCGTCGAAACGTACGTTGCCTTGGCGATCGGCGGTTTGAGCATGCACGATCGTCACGTCCGGATTCAAAGCCGGAACCGTCGCGAGTTGTTCGCCGGTGTACGGACAGATGACCGAACGCACCTGCGGATTCACGTGCGGAAGATCGGTACCCAGATAGCCGCGCAGGACACCGAACGGCAACCGTGCCGCGCCAGCTGTGTACGCCGCCGCCATCCCGGCGTGCGCGTGCTCGTGAATCTGCAGCGGCTGCGGCCACGCGTGTTCGACCGCGTCGCGCAGACGATGCAGCGAACCGACGCCGGGATTGCCGCCCCAGGAAAACGTCAGCGCGTGCGCGCAGCCCATGCCGATCATCTGGTCGTAGATCAGGTCCGGCGTCATACGCACGAGGTGCAGGTCGCGCCGGCCTTGACGGATGATTTCATGCGCAGCGGCGAACGGAATCAGATGCGTGAAACCTTCGAGCGCTAGCGTCTGGCCGTCGCGCACGAATTCGGCGATGACCTCGTCCAGGCTGGCGAAACGCGTGCTCATTCCACGCGCGTTTGCGATTGTTCGCGCAGGTATTGCGCGAGGTAATAAAACGAGGCGATGCCCTTGCCGCTCGAACTCGAACCTTTCCAGCCGCCAAACGGCTGGTAGCCGGGCCATGCGCCAGTCGTCGCGCCTTGCGCGCGGTTCGCGTACGTGACGCCGGCCTCGACATTATCGAAGAAGAAGTCGACATCGTCGTCGCTACCGAAGCAGCCCGCGGTAAGGCCGAGCGACGACGCGTTCGTCAGCCGCATCGCTTCCTCGCGGTCCTTGACCCGGCACAACATCAGGATCGGCGAAAACATCTCTTCGCCGAACAGCGGATGATCCGCCAGCGCTTCGGCCAGGGTCGGCGCGACATAGAATCCATGCGCCATCGCGCCGTCGCGCAGGACTTGGGCGCCCGTCAACACCGTGCCGTTACCGTGCAGACGATCGCTGTAGCGCTGATAGTTCGCGTAAGCGCCAGCGGTCGTCACCGGGCCCATCCAGTTTTCCTTGGCCGTAGGATCGCCAACCTTGATCGCAGCGATTTTCTCCAGCAGTTTCTCCGCCAGCGCATCGGCGACGGACGCGTCCACGTACAGCCGCGACGTCGCCGAACACTTCTGTCCGCTCAGACCGAATGCGGAACGCACAATGCCGCTCGCCGCGCGTTCCAGATCGGCATTCTGCGTGACGATGCAAGCGTTCTTGCCGCCCATTTCGGTAATGCATGGCCGTGGATAGCGGCCGTTCGCGAGCGTGCGATAGATATGCATGCCGACGTCGTAGGAACCGGTGAACGTCACGCCCGCCAGATTCGGATGCGCGATCAGTGCCTCTCCGGCGACGCTGCCGCCACCGCTGACATAGTTGAAGACACCCGGTGGAAATCCGGCATCGCGCAGCACGTCGGCAAGCAGACGACCGGCCCACGGCGTATCCGTGGCACCCTTCAGCACAACGGTGTTGCCGGTCACGAGCGCCGCCGCGACGGGACCGCCGGCGAGCGCGAACGGAAAATTGTACGGCGCGATCACGAGCCACGCGCCGTATGGTTTAGCGCTGCTGCGATTATGCGCGCGGAATTCGGTCGACGGATCGTCTGGCAGCTGATGGTCGAATGCGTCGTGCTTGAGGAAATCGTCGGCGTAGAGCGAGAAGAAATCGGCGGTCTCTTGCGCGTCACCGAGCGCCTCCATGCGATTCTTTCCCACCTCCAGACTCAGCGCTGCAGCGATATCGTAGACGCGTTCCTCGATCAACGCGGCGGCACGACGCATCAGGCGCACGCGTTCGTCCGGCTTCGTCGCGCGCCACGCCGGGAACGCCGCATGCGCGGCATCCAGCGCGCGCCGTGCTTCTTCACCGCTTGCGACCGGGAAATTTCCGAGCGTCATGCGCTGGTCGATCGGGCTCTTGCGCGCGTCGTGCTTGCTGCCAGAGGCATCGTCGCCATTGACGTAGAACGCGTGCGTTGCGCCAAGCCGCGCCTTGACCTTGGCCAGTGCGGCCTCGAAACGCTCGTGCATTTCCGGCGGCGGATTGAACATCGTCGAATAGGTCAGTTTGAAGCTCATGGGATCTCCAGTTCGGTAAGCAAGCGTTCGAGCAGATGCAGCGCATCCGCGAGATCGTTTTCCTCGATAACGAGCGGCGGCGCGAGAATGATCAGGTTGCCGCGCGTCGCGAACGATACCCCTTGCTCAAGTCCGCGTGCGACCAGCTTCTTCATTCCTGATGGTGTCTGCGGCCACGGTGCGAGCGGTTCGCGCGTGTTGCGGTCGCGCACGAGTTCGACGACGGCAAACAGACCATGTCCGCCACGCACGTCTCCAATACACGGTATGCGCGCCTGCATCGACCGCAGCGACTTGAACATCTGCGTTCCCAGACGCCGCGAACGCGCGAACAAATCGTCATCCTGATAGGCGCGAATTGCGGCAAGGCCCGCAGCGCAAGCCAGCGGATGGCCGCAATAGGTCAGACCGGTAAACAGCATCTCATGTTCGAGGTGCTGCGCCACTGGCGCGCTGAGCACGACCGCGCCGAGCGGTAGATGCGCGCCGGTCAAGCCTTTCGCGAGCGTCATCAGATCGGGCCGGCCTTCCGCACCGTAGCGCTGCCACGCAAACCATTCGCCGCAGCGGCCGAAGCCGCTCATGACTTCGTCTGCGATCAGGTATACGCCGCGTGCACGCGTGGCTTGGCGGACTGCCGGCCAATAGTTGTCGGGCGCGACAATGCCATTGGTGCCGGCAGCAGGCTCCATCAGCACGGCCGCACAGCGGCCCGCATTGGCGTCCAACGCGTCGCCGACCGCAGTGGCCGCAAGTGCTCCACATTCCTGCGCACTGACTGAGCCGAACGGACAACGATACGCATATGGCGGCGGCACCTTGATCGAGCCGAACGCGCTGCCGCGCCCGCTTGTGCGCGCATCACCCGACCACGCCATCGCCGCGTAGCTCGCGCCGTGATACGAGCGCTCGCGCGTAACGATGAGTCCTTCGCTCAAGCCGCTGGCCTGGCGCGCGAACTTCACCGCATGTTCGTTCGCGTCGGCACCGCCAAGCGTGAAATAGACGCGGCCGCCGGCGAAGCCGGATTTCTCGAGCAACGCACGCGCCAGATCCGCACGCGGTGTCGCGCCCCAGGCATTCGTCACGAAACACAGTTGTTCGGCCTGCGCACGGATCGCGGCGACGACGGCGGGATGCTGATGGCCGAGATTGCTGCACTCGGCCAGGCTGCTCATATCCAGATACACGCGCCCGTCGGCGTCGAAGAACCGCGCACCCCGCCCGCCGACGATCGTCGGCGCGTTCCACTCCGCCTGCACGCACCAGCTGTGCAGGATATCGGTGCGTTCGTTGGCGGCGGATGCGATGCGATCCACGCTAACCTCTCCCCGTTTGCGCAAGGTTACGCCAAGCGGGGTGGGCTTTGCACCGTTATGGCAAGTCCTTCGACTCCGGCGCGTCGCCCAGGATAATTTCGTCCGCGGCGGGCACCTTGATCTGCGCCGCACCGACCGCCTTGAGCTGCACGTCCAGCTGCGTGAGTTCGGATTGCTTCACGCGCTGCCACTGCGCCTGCGCGCGATCCAGGCGTGCGTTTACCGCCGCGAGCAAATCGCGCTGCGGCTGGGTCGGTGCGCGATCGCTGCCTTCGATGTCGGTAGCCATACCCGAAAGCACATCGCCGATCGCATCGAGGTTCTCGTTCTTGTCGCCTTCGCCGGAAGTCAGCGCCTTGCTAGCTTCCTTGAACTGGTCGATCGCGGCGCTCAGCGCCGCCACCGGCTTGCCTTTCTCGATCTTGTCGATCTGCGCGTTGACTGCGTGCAATTCACCGTAAGCGACGTAGTCTCGATCGAGCGCTTTGTTGACGTCTTGTCCAAACGCCATTGCGGCTTGCGCTGCCGCCGTGTCGAACGGCAAACGCGGATCGGCGGCGATTTTCAATTGCGCCGTGGAGTGCTGTTTGCCAGCGACCAACGTTACTGCATAGTCGCCCGGCGGCACGAGCATGCCCTGCGGCCCGATCGGAGTGCCTTCGAGAAATACCGCGCCGATGCCGAAGTCGTAATGCACGGCGCGCGGACGCGGCGCACGCAAGTCCCAGACGAATCGATGTGCGCCGGCCTGTGTCGACAGCTGCTGCTGCGGCGGCGTCCAGCCTTCGCTGAAGTAGCGCTCGGCATCCGGCGTCTTTTCCTTGTCGCTGGCAAAGCGGCGCACGAGATCGCCTTTGGCGTCGCGAATCTCCAGGGCGACGCGCTGCGCGTTTGCCGGCAGTACGTAGTCGAAAACCGCTCCGGTCGGCGGATTCTGGCCGAGCGCCGTATCGGCCGGCGGCGGCGTGTCCTTGCCCTGGCTGCCGCGCACGCGCACGGCAACTGCCGGATCAAACAGCATCGGCGCGGACAGTTTCGCCGCGCGCTCGTGCTGGCGCAGGGGCGTAACATCGTCGAGCACCCAGATCGCGCGACCCTGCGTTGCCGCAATCAGATCATCGCCGTGCACGAGCAGATCGTTGACGAGCGCCGTCGGCAGATTGTTGCGCAAGGCCCGCCAATGCGCACCATCGTCGAATGAGACGAAGACACTCGATTCGGTACCGGCGTACAACAAGCCGCTTTTCATGGGATCGGCGCGCACTACCGCGACGAACTGATCCTGCGGCAGGCCCTTGCTGATATCGGTCCAGCTCTTGCCACCGTCATGCGTGCGCAGTACGAGTGGACGGAAATCGTCCTGACGATGATTGTCGATCGCAACGTACGCGCTGTCGGACGTAGTCGCGGCGACATCGACGCTCGATACCTTGCCCCACGCCGGCACGAGCTTTGGCGTCACATTGTCCCAATGCTGGCCGCCATTGCGCGTGCGCTGGATCACACCGTCGTCGGTACCGATCCAGATCTCGTCGTTGTCGCGCGGCGACAGCGCAATCGAAAAAATCACGCCGTAGCCGCAGGCGCGCGCCGCGGCGGGCTGCAGATCGCCGGTGCAGTCCTTGGCATTCGGGTCTTTCGCCGCCAGCTCCGGACTGATCACCGACCATGTGTTGCCGCGGTCGAGCGAGCGGAACAGTGCCTGCGCACCCTGATACAGCGGGTACGGCGGCTTGGACGACACCGCGATCGGCGTGATCCAGGTGTAGTGATACTGGTAATCGGTCGGCCGGCGGCCATAGCTCGATAGCGGCCACGGCGAAACGTTCTGCACCTCGCCGGTGCGCTTGTCCCAGCGCGACAGGCGTCCGCCGAGGCCGGATCCGTAGACGACGTTCGGGTCCTGTGGATCGGGAATGTCGTAGTCGCGTTCGTCGCCACCGACCGGATTCCAGTCGCGAAAGCTCAGCGCGCCGTAGTCGCCGCGGCTGGACGCGCCGACCGTGCCGCTGTCCTGCTGCCCCGAGTAGACCCAATATGGAAAGCGGTTGTCCGCGGCGACGTGATAAAACTGACCGGTCGGCTGGTTATACCAGTCGCTCCAGGTCTTGCCGCTATCGATGCTGACCGCGGTGCCCTGGTCGCTCGCCGTGATCATGCGCTCCGTATGTTTCGGATTGATCCAGAGATAGTGATAATCGTCACCGCCCGGCGCACCTTTGACGATCGTCCACGTCTTGCCTCCATCTTCGGAACGGCGGATCGACTGCCCGGCCGAATACAGCCGCTCACGATTCGTCGGATCGACCGTGATGCGCGCGAAGTAATCGTTTTCGAGCCAGCTTTCCTGGCTCATCAATTTCCAATTCGCGCCAGCGTCGTCAGAACGATACAGGCCACCTTCGTCTTTCGATGCCGCGTGCGGCACATTGCCGCTGTGCGGAGCGGCGTTGATCACCGCATAAACGCGGCCGCTGCCCGCGGCTGCGAGGCCGATGCGACCCAACGTCGCGCTCGGCCACCCGGCGCCGCCGATGCGCTTCCAGGTGTTGCCGCCATCGCTGGATTTGTACACGCCGCTGCCCGGACCTGCGTTCGGCTGGAAGTACGACAGCCATGGCCAGTTGCGCGCCTGCCAGGCCGCGGCGTAGACGATGTCGGGATTCGTCGGATCGGCGGCGAGATCGACCACGCCGGTGTTTTCGTCGACGAACAGTGTCTGCTTCCAGGTCTTGCCGCCGTCGGCGGATTTGTATACACCGCGTTCTTTATTTGGTCCGAAGTAGTGCCCCAGCGCACCGACCAGAACGGTGTCGGATTGCCGTGGATCGACCCAGATCGCGCCGATATGGCGCGTCGCCGCGAGACCCGTGGATTGCCAGGTCTTGCCGCCATCGGTGGTTTTGTATACGCCGTTGCCGGCCGCGACGTCGTAACGCGGCTCGACCTGGCCCGTGCCGATATAGATCGTCTTCGGATTCGAAGGCGCAATCGCCATCGCACCAACCGACGCCGCGGGCAGATTGTCGCCCACGGAATGCCAGGTCGCCCCGGCGTCCTCGCTCATCCACACGCCGCCGCCGGCAGCGCCGAAGTAGAACGTATCCGGTTGCTCGGCGATGCCGAGCGCGATCGTGCTCCAACCGCCGCGGAAGGGGCCGATCTGGCGCCAATGCAGCGCATCCGCGATGTTGGGTTCCACAGCGTATGCGCTGGATACGAGGGCGACCGCCACTGCGGCCAAACGATACACGGGTCTGGCAAGCATGACTTGCGCTCCTTCAAACCGGAAAATTTCGGACAGGCTAGGCGAACGGATCTTTCAAAGCGATCGTATCGTCACGATCCGCACCCGTGGCGACCAGTGCTATATGGCACTCCGCCAGTTCTTCGACCGCGCGCAGGTAAGCGCGCGCAGCGGGCGGCAGTTTGGAGAATTCCCGGATTCCACAAGTGGATTCTTCCCAGCCAGGGAACTCCAGGTACACCGGTTTGCACTCGGCCCAGCCCGCCGCGTCCAGCGGCGGGAGTTCGCGCCGCTTGCCGCGGTATTCGTAGGCGATGCAGACCTTGATCGACGGCAGGCCATCAAGCACGTCAAGCTTCGTGATCGCAAGGCCGTTGATGCCGTTGATCAGCACCGCGCGCTTGAGCGCGATCAGATCGATCCAGCCGCAGCGGCGCGGGCGCCCGGTCGTCGCGCCGTACTCGTTGCCGCGCTTGCGCAATGCGTCGCCGGTGGCGTCGGCAAGTTCGGTCGGGAACGGTCCGCCGCCGACGCGCGTCGCATAGGCCTTGCAGATGCCGAGCACATAGTCGATGTCGCAGGCGCCGACGCCGGTGCCGGCGCAGGCGCCGCCTACGGTCGTATTCGACGAGGTCACGTAGGGATACGTGCCATGGTCGATATCGAGCAGTGCACCTTGTGCGCCTTCGTACAGAATGTGGGCCCCGCTGCGACGCAACGCATGCAATGTTGCCGCGACATCGTCGATCATCGGTTTGACGTAGTCGCCGAACGCAAGCGCCTCGTCGAGCGTTTTCTGGTAATCCACTTCGTCGGCCTTGAGCCAGTTCTTCAGCACGAAGTTGTGGTAGTCCATGACGCCGCGCAATTTTTCAGGCAATTCGTCCGGGTACATCAGGTCGGCGACGCGCACACCACGGCGTGCAGCCTTGTCCTCGTAGGCCGGGCCGATGCCGCGGCCGGTCGTGCCGATCGCATTCTTGCCGCTGGCTTTCTCCCGCGCCTGATCCAGCGCGATGTGATATGGCATGATCAGCGGCGTCGCCGGGCTGATCTTCAGACGCGAGCGCACTTCCACACCCTTGGCTTCGAGCTCGCCGATTTCCTCCTTGAGCGCCGCCGGCGACAGCACAACACCGTTGCCGATCAGGCACAGCGTGCCTTCGCGCAGGATGCCGGACGGAATCAGGTGCAGCACGGTTTTCTTGCCGCCGATGACCAAAGTGTGCCCGGCGTTGTGTCCGCCCTGGAAACGCGCCACTGCGCCGACGCGCTCGGTCAACAGGTCGACGATCTTGCCTTTGCCTTCGTCGCCCCATTGGGCTCCGAGGATGACTACTGATTTACCCATGATGTTTTGCCTTTAGCTCGTCATTCCGGCAGGGACTGCCGGAATCCAGTCGCCATGGATGGCAACCTCACAACATTTCCGACCACAAGTCATTCCAACTCGGATTGTTTGCCTCGATAAGTCGAATCTTCGCAGCCCGTGTCCATTTCTTGATTTGTTTTTCCCGCAGAATTGCGCCCGACATATCTGTGTGCTGTTCATACCATACGAGGTGATGAACGCGATATTGTTTTGAAAAACCCTCTACCGCTCCGCTCCGATGTTCGTGAGTGCGCCTCACCAGGTTCGAAGTGACGCCCAAATACAGTGTTCCGTTTCGATCGCTCGCAAGCAGATAAACACACGGCTGCTTTTCAGGCATTGGCACTCCGGCATCCCTGCGGTCTGGATTCCGGCATTCCATGCCGGAATGACGAGCAAATACCTACATGACAAGCTTCAACATCAACACGCCCACCCCCACCATCACCCCGCCGATTAGGCGCAACTGCCGCGGCTCCAGCTGGCGCATCTGCTCGGCCATACGCTGCCAGGTTTGCGGCGCGGCGAACAGGAACAGTCCTTCGAACACCAGCACCAGGCATAACGCAGCGGCGAATTCATGATGCACGTTGATCAGGGCTTCGTAGCTTCGCCTTTGCTGGCTTCGAAATAGCGCATGAACTCGGATTTCGGATCGAGCACGAGTACCCCACCGCTCTTGAATGCGTCGCGATAGGCCTGCAGGCTGCGGTAGAACGCATAGAACTCCGGATCCTTGCCGTACGCGGCGGCGTAGATTTCCGCGGCTTTGGCATCGCCATCGCCGCGCGCCGCTTGCGCGTCGCGCTCGGCTTCGGCCTTGATCACCTGCACCTGACGATCGGCGTCGGCTTCGATCTTCGCCGCCTCTTTCTGGCCGTTGGAGCGCTGTTCGTTGGCCAAGCGGTTGCGCTCGGCACTCATGCGTTTGTATACCGAACCGACGACTTCATCGGGGAATTCGATGCGCTTGATGCGCACGTCGACCACGCGGACGCCTAGCGAGCTCAACGTCTGCTTGTTCGCCTGCTCGATCGCGTGCTCGGTGATGTCGGAACGCGCGTTCGCGATCAGGTCGTTGAGCGAGCGCGAGTTGAACTCGAAACGCAGGGCGTCCTTGATGATCGGCGCGAGGCGATTGTTCGCCTGCGTCTGCATCTCGTCGCTGCCGTTGGACTGATAGTACGTGACCGGATTCTCGATGCGCCACTTCACGTAGAAATCCAGCGTCACTGCTTTCTTTTCCTGCGTGAAGTAACGTTCCGGCTGCGCCTCGAAATTGAGGATGCGCCGGTCATAGCGCACGACCTGCTGAATCAGTGGCAGCTTGTAATGCAGCCCGGGCTTGAGATCCGCGCCTTCAGTGCCTGCGCCCTCAATTCGGCCGAACTGCAGCACGAGAGCGCTTTGACCTTCCTGCACAATGAATGCGCTGTTGGCGATCAGCACGACCAGGATCAACGCGACGATCGGGGCAAAAAGTTTCATTGGCCACCCTCCTTGCCCGACTTCCGATCCGCGGCGGACGCGGCCGCGGCATTCAGCGCTGCGTCGTCCTTGAACTTGTCCAACGGCAGGTAGATCAAGTTCTTGCCGTTGCTCGAGTCGAACACCTTGACGCTGTTGCCGATAGCACCCTGCATCGTTTCCAGATACAGGCGCTTACGTGTCACTTCCGGTGCGGCTTTGTATTGTTCCTCAATCTTGGCAAAGCGCCCGGCATCGCCGGTCGCGATCGCGATCTGCGCGGCCTTGTAGCCCTCGGCTTCCGCGCGCACGCGCGCGGCCTCGCCTTCGGCGACCGGCACTACCTGCGCCTTGTAGGCGATCGCTTTGTTGATGACTTCCTGTTGGTTGTTGCCGGCGTTGTTGGCGTCGTCGAACGCCTCTTTGACTTCCGGCGGCGGCAGGATCTTCTGGAAATTGACCGCCTTGACCTGCAGGCCCATGTGATAACCCAGGCCCAGTTCCGGATGCGCCTTGTCGCCGTCGAGGATTGCGCGCAGTGCATCTTCGGTCTGCTGCACAAGCTGCGTGCCTTGCCCTGAAAGGATCGTGTCCATCTCGCTGCGGCCGATCACCTGCCGCAGCGCGCTTTCGGCAGCCTGCTTGAGAGTTTGATCGGGCTGGTTCATCGCGAACAGATACTGGCGCGCATCGGTCACCGCGTATTGCACGTTGAAGTCGATCAGCACGATGTTCTCGTCCTTGGTCAGCATGCGCACTTCGTCCGACACCGAACGTACGCTCGTGGCATCGACCGTGATGACGCGCTCGATCGGCGCTGGCCACTTCAGGTTCAGACCACTGCTCAAGACGCGGTTGAACTGGCCGAAACGCAGCACTACACCGATTTCGCGCGCATCAATGGACTTCCAGCTGCTCGACGCAAGCCAAACGACGACCGCAAATGCCGCGATGATCGGTATCAGCCCGTGCGAGCCCCCGCCCCCACCGCCGCCGCCGAACAATCGGGTTACACCGTCGCGCAGGCGACGCAGCATTGCTTCGAGATCGGGCGGCTGCGGCTTGCCCTGCCACGGATCGCGCTTGCCGCCACCGGGTTCGTTCCAGGCCATCGTGTCGTCTCCGTTGCAGTGGTGGCCGGCGCGACAGCACACGGCAGGCGCGTCGCGCAACCACCGTTCAAATCAGCTTATGGGTTGCTGAGGAATTGTAGAGAGGTCAATGGGTAGCAGCAAGTTCAAGCGTGCAATTGCTCGCGCAGCCACTCGCCTTCGCCGCCCGGCAATCCGAACAGCGGCTCGACCAGGGCGCGTGGCGCATCGATCTCGAGCTCCCAGCCGCTCTCCGCAGGACGCTCACTGGCGACCAGGCCTTGCGCGAACAGGCGCGCGCGCAGGCGCCCGGCGGAGTCCGGAACCTGCAGCCAGCGATGTACGCGTTCGCCCTGCAATGTTCGCGCGATCGCATCGCGCAGCAGATCCAGACCGATCGAATGCGTCGCCGAAACCCACACGCGCTGCGTGCGGCCAGCGTCGATCGTCTCGAATCGCGGCTCCGGTGCGCCGTCGCCATTGCCGAGCTTGTCCAGCTTGTTGAACACGAGAATCTGCGGCACGTGCTCGGCGCCGATTTCGACAAGCACGCGCTGTACTTCCTCGATACGTTGCGCATATTCGGCGTCGGCCGCATCGACGACGTGCAGCAGCAGGTCGGCATCGCGCGTTTCGGCGAGCGTGGACTTGAACGCGGCGATCAGATCGTGCGGCAGATCGCGGATGAAGCCGACGGTGTCGGCGAGCACGATCGGCCCGCAATTGAGCCCTTCGATGCGGCGCAACGTCGGATCCAGGGTCGCGAACAGTTGATCGGCTGCGTACACATCGGCGCCGGTCAGCGCATTGAACAGCGTTGATTTGCCGGCGTTCGTGTAGCCGACCAGGGACACCAGCGGCATCGCGTTGCGCTCGCGCGCGCGGCGCGCCGTCGTGCGTTGCGTTTGCACTTTCTCGAGGCGCTGCGTGAGCTGCTTGACGCGCCCGGCGAGCAGGCGGCGGTCGAGCTCGAGTTGGGTTTCGCCGGGACCGCGCAGGCCGATCGCGCCGCCGCGCTGGCGCTCCAGATGCGTCCAGCCGCGCACGAGGCGCGTAGACATGTGCTTGAGCTGCGCGAGTTCGACCTGCAGTTTGCCTTCGTGCGAGCGCGCGCGCTGCGCGAAGATGTCGAGGATCAGGCCGGTGCGGTCGACGACGCGACACTCGGTGAATTGTTCAAGGTTGCGCTCCTGTACCGGCGACAGCGCGTGATTGACCAGGATCAGGTCGGCACTATCGACCTGCTTCTGCGCCTTGAGCTCCTCGGCCTTGCCGCTGCCGATGAAGAATTTCGGATTCGGCCGCTCGATGCGCGCGTTCAGCGTGCCGACGACGCTCGCGCCGGCAGAGCGCGCGAGTTCGCGGAATTCGGACAAAGCTTCGGGATCGTTCTGCCCAACCCATTGCGGCTGCACGAGCAGCGCGCGTTCGCCTTTGCGTGATCGCTCAAACAGGGCGGTTAACCTTCCGCCACTTCCGTCTCGACGGCGGCTTCGGAGTGATTGGTGTGCTCAACGCCCACGCGCACGTTGCGGCTCGGCACGATCGTGGAAATGGCATGCTTGTAAACCATCTGGCTGACGGTGTTGCGCAACAACACGACGAACTGGTCGAACGATTCGACCGTCCCCTGCAGCTTGATGCCATTGACCAGGTAGATCGAAACCGGTACGCGCTCGCGGCGCAGGGCATTCAAGAAGGGATCTTGCAGCGACTGACCTTTGGACATGGTTCTTCTCCTGCCTTGTTATTCTGGAACCGGAAAAATGAACGTAGGCAAGACCTTAAGATGCGGCCTGGACGCTCCGGTTCAATGTGCAGGAATTATATACCGTTTTCAGACCCGCGATGCGGTGAAATCGGCCACCGCCTGCTGCGCCGCTGCCGCGTGATCGGGGGCGAGTGGATCGAGCACCCAGGCGTCCAGCTCCGCACGCAGCCAGGTGAGCTGGCGCTTGGCCAGCTGACGCGTGGCAAAGATCGCCCGATCGCGGAATTGCGCGGCATCGAATTGACCATCCAGATGCTGCCATGCCTGACGATACCCCACGGCGCGCAGCGCCGGCAGATCGGCATGCAGATCGCCGCGAGTGCGCAATGCGCGCACTTCGTCGAGGAACCCCTGCGCGATCATCGCGTCCATGCGCTGCGCGATGCGCGCATGCAGGAGCGCTCGATCGGACGGAATCAGGGCGAGCTTGAGTACGCGATACGGAAAACGCCCCGGCGCGCCACCCTGCTGCCCCGATAGCGGTTTGCCGGTCAACTCGATCACCTCCAGCGCGCGCTGGATGCGTTGCGCGTCAGCGGGGCGGATGCGCACGGCGGCAGCCGGATCAAGTTCGGCGAGACGCGCGTGCAAGGCCGGCCAGCCGATTTTCCCTGCTTCCCCCGTAAGTCGCGCGCGCAGGTCTGGATCGGCTGCGGGCAATTCCGACAGCCCGCTCTGCAGGGCGCGAAAGTACAGGCCGGTCCCGCCGACAAACAGCGGAACGCGTCCCGATTCCACAATCGTCGCCATTTCATGCAGCGCATCGGCGCGGAAATCCGCGGCCGAGTAAGGCTCGGCCGGATCACGGATATCGATCAGCCGATGCGGAAATCGCGCCAGGGTCGCGGCGTCGGGCTTGGCTGCGCCGATGTCGAGTCCACGATAGACCAGCGCCGAATCAACGCTGATCAGATCCAGCCCAAATATCTGCGCCAGGCCACAGGCCAGCGCGGTCTTGCCCGCGGCGGTCGGACCCATCAGGAAGATAGCGAGCGGTCGTCGATCGATCGGCATGCGCGGATTCTAACTGCTGGCCACTTTCACAAGACTGCAATGGGCGCTGCCTAGCATTGGCGGGTCTTCCGCCAAGGAGTTTCACGATGAACAAGATACTGGCCGCTTGCATCGCAACACTGGCTGCGCATTGCGCAGTCGCTGCCGACACCAACCCCAATGGCAACAGCGCCGCCACGCCGATCACGATCGCGGTATTCGGCGACTGGCCGTACAACCCGTTGCTGCTCGACAGCGCGCCGCTGCTGATCAATTCAGTGAATGCCGATGCCGACGTGAGCCTCGTCATGCACGTGGGCGACATCCACTCGGGCAGCATGCCGTGCACCAGCGCCGGCATCCTGCCGCCGATTGCCACCTCGAATCCTGGCTGGAACGACAAGATCTACTTCGCCTTCCAGCAATTCGCCGAACCGCTGGTCTATACGCCCGGCGACAACGAATGGACCGATTGCCACAAAGCGAAGGAAAAGAGCAGCGGTGCGCCGCTCAATGAATTGGCCGCCGTGCGCAGCCTGTTTTTCGCGCGCCCCGGCCACACGCTGGGACTCACCGACAAATCCGTGTTGACCCAGGCGAAATACTTTGATCCGGCACATCCTGCCGATGCCGCCTACGTCGAAAACGTGCTGTGGATGGATGGCAAAGTCGTGTTCGTCATGCTCAACGTGCCGGGCTCCAACAATGACACGCTGCCGTGGACGGGTGGCTTTGCGAATCCGGCCGCACAGGCGCAGGAAGTCGCCGCGCGCAACGGCGCGAACATGCGCTGGCTGCAGAGCGCTTTTGCGCTCGCGCAGGACAATCACGCGCGTGCGGTCGTCATCGGTTTGCAGGCCGATATGTGGGATCCGGCGGCCCTTGCAGTCGGTGGCGACGGTTTGGATCAGTACACAACCTTCGTGCAGAGCCTCGCGGACGCCGCGACGACATTCGGTGGTTCGGTGCTGCTGCTCAACGGCGATTCGCACTTGTACGAGGAAGACCGTCCGCTGGCCGACCCGACCAGCGCGACCGGCTTGATCCATCACACGCAAGCAGTACCGAATCTGACGCGCATTACCGTGCAAGGATCAACCAATGCCCCGTCGGAGTGGTTGCGGCTGACAATTGACACGCGCAAGGCGCAGCCGTTCAGCTGGAGCAACGTGGCGTACTGCGCGAACCCGCTGTCGAGTTGCCAATAAGGCACAGCGGTG
>Ga0163163_10002097_pt1 | contig 16834 bp, 10 predicted proteins | sample S65metaG_FD_119766 | JGI IMG/M metagenome (GOLD analysis project Ga0163163, IMG submission 119766) | Switchgrass rhizosphere microbial communities from Kellogg Biological Station, Michigan, USA - S6-5 metaG | ecosystem: Host-associated > Plants > Roots > Rhizosphere > Soil | place: USA... | reverse complement strand
GTCGCCCCACGGCCGGCCATCAGGCGTGGGCCGCTCCCCCGCCACGAACTCCGAGATCAGCTCGTCGATCGGCCGGGCCTTGCGCACCGCCGGGTCGTACCAGGAGTTGAAGATCTTCAGGAAGATCCACTGGGTCCAGCGGTAGAAGTCCGGGTCGATGGTCGCCACCGACCGGCGCGGGTCGTAGGCCAGACCCAGCCGACGCAGCTGCGCCCGGTACCGCACGATGTTCGCCTCGGTCGTCTTGCGCGGGTGCTGGCCGGTCTGCACCGCGTACTGCTCGGCCGGCAGCCCGTACGCGTCGAAGCCCATCGCGTGCAGCACGTTGCGTCCGGCCATGCGGTTGTAGCGGCCGAAGCAGTCGGTGCCGATGTACCCCAGCGGGTGGCCGACGTGCAGGCCGGCGCCCGACGGGTACGGGAACATGTCCAGCACGTACAGCTTGGGTGCCCCGGCCCGTGGGTGGTCGGGGTCGGACATCGCTCCGGTGGGGTTGGGGGCGTAGAAGGTGTTGTTCTCCTCCCAGTGGTCCTGCCACCGCCGCTCGATGTCGTCGGCCATCGTCGCGGTGTAGCGGAACTGGGGAATGTCGTTGCTGGTGTCCGGGTCAGTCATCGAAGCCACCTAGGTCGTCGGGGTCCAGTGTCGGGGCATAAAAAAGCCCCTCGGGCAGGAGGGGTCGCCGTGCTGGTCGCGATGTCGTCGCGTCAGCACGGCCCGCTAAGGAGCTGCCGGGACCCGGTCATGTGGGCATGATAGCGCGCCGACGCGTGCGGCCGCGTCTGGGTTGTCACCGGTAGGTCGCCGCGGTGATCACGGCCTCGACCGCGTTGGTCACCTGGCGCACCGTGATCTCGTTCGCGGTCGACATCCGCTCCAGGGCCAGCAGCAGGTCCGAGGTCGGCATGCTGAGCAGCAGGGACGACTCCAGCCGCAGGACCCGGACCAGTCCGCACAGCGCCGCGGTCGCCGCGTCCGGCGGTTGGGTGCCGTGGATCGCGTAGCGGACCCGGGCGCGGACCCGGACCAGGTCCTCGTCCAGGGCTGGCCGCACTCGCTGGACCGGCAGCAGGCCGAGCCGGCGGCCGGTGCTGCGGCGCACCACACCGGCGGAGTAGAGCTGTTCGGCCACCCGGTCGTAGGCGCCGTGGGAGATCCAGCTGACCCAGGCTCGCGGTCCGCACGGGGCGGTGTTGGCGGCGATCGCCTCCAGGGTGGCGTCGGACTCCTCGTCGCCGGTCAGCGCGGAGTCGATCACGTCCAGCCGACCGTCCGCGACCGCTACCCGGTTGGCCAGCAGCAGCTCGATGAGGGTCGCCCCGGCCAGGCCCGCGCCGATGCCCGCCTCGGACCCGACGAGCCGGCCGGCGTCGTCGTGGGCGAGCAGGAACACATCCGTGCGGAGCGAGATCGCCTCCATGACTGCCGACGGTATGACGGAGACAGGTCAATGCGCCATGAGCGCGTCATCGGCGCGCCGCGCCCGACACGCGCAATCGGGCCGGACCAACATCACGACCGGACCCCCAAGCCTGGCAATAGGGGTGAATAGTGCAATGAGCGGTGTTGCGCCGAGATATCGACTCCGCGGCGAATGCGTTCCGTCGGAAATTCACGTCCTCGGCGCCGCCACGAAACCTAGCTAGCCTGAGAGGATGCGGTAGATCGGCGGGGGAGGCTGAGTTACCGAACTTCCGCGAACCACGCCGGGCCGCGATGCGTCACACAGGCATCGGGCCAGACGACGAACGAGGAGGAGTCGGTGACCACACCCCAACGTACGTGGGATGACCTTGGCGGGACCATGAGCTCGGCCGAGTTCGCCCAGCGGGCCAGCTCGATCGTGGCCAATATTGAGCAGGTCATCGAGGGTAAGACGGCTACCGTCCGGCTCGCCCTCGCGGTTCTTCTGGCCGAGGGCCACCTGCTTATCGAGGACGTTCCCGGGGTCGGCAAGACCAAGCTGGCCAAGGCACTGGCCCGATCGATCGACTGCACGGTGCGACGTATTCAGTTCACGCCGGACCTCCTGCCCAGCGATGTGACCGGCGTCAGCGTCTACAACCAGGAGACGCGTGAGTTCGAGTTCAAGCCCGGCGCGGTCTTCGCGAACCTGGTCGTCGGCGACGAGATCAACCGAGCCTCGCCCAAGACCCAGTCGGCCATGCTCGAGTGCATGGAGGAGCGCCAGGTCACCATCGACGGCATCACCTACCAACTCCAGGTGCCGTTCATGGTGATCGCGACCCAGAACCCGATCGAGATGGAGGGCACCTACCCGCTGCCCGAGGCCCAGCGCGACCGGTTCACCGCTCGGATCGCGGTCGGCTACCCCGACAACGCGGCCGAGATCGCGATGCTCGGCAGCCAGTCCGCGCACGACCCGCTCGAGGATCTGACCCCGGTCGCCGACGCGGCCACCGTCCGCCAAATGATCATGGCGGTACGGGCGGTGCACGTCGCCGAGGCCGTCAAGCAGTACGCGGTCGACCTGGTCACGGCCACGCGTGAATCCACCGACCTGCGCCTGGGCGCCTCGCCGCGGGCCAGCCTGCACCTGCTGCGCACCGCCCGGGCGGTCGCCGCGCTCGAGGGCCGCGACTACGTGAACCCCGACGACATGCAGTCCCTCGCCGTGCCGGTACTCGCCCACCGGATCATCCCGACCGCCGAGGCTCAGCTCGGCCGTCGCACGACCGACGCGATCGTGTCCGAGATCGTGCACCGCCTTCCGCTGCCCGTCGACCGCACGCGCTCGCCCTACGACACCCGGAGGCGATGATCGTGCGCCAGGCGCTTCGCGGTCTCACGACCCGGGGGCGCGCCTTCCTCGCCGCGTCGGCGGCGGCAGCGCTGTGCGCCGTCGTCCTCGGCGAGCGGGACCTGCTCCAGATCGCCATCCTCCTCGCCGCACTGCCGTTGCTCGCCGCGGCGTACGTCGGCCAGACCCGCTACCGGTTGGCCTGCACCCGCTCGGTCGAGCCGGCCCGGGTCCAGGTCGGGTCGGCCGCCCGGGTCCTGCTGCGGCTGTCGAACCTGTCCCGACTGCCCACGGGAACTCTGCTCCTCGAAGACCGGCTGCCCTACGCATTGGGCAGCCGGCCTCGTCTCGTGCTCGAGCGCCTCGGCGGTCAGCGCACCAGCACCGTCGCGTACACCGTGCGGGCCGAGGTGCGGGGCCGCTACGAGGTCGGCCCGCTGGTGGTGCGACTGACCGACCCGTTCGGCCTGTGCGAGCTCAGCCGCTCCTTCTCCAGTGTTGGCAAGCTGACCGTCGTACCGACGGTCGTGCCGCTGCCGAACGTGCGCCTCGCCGGCGACTTCGTCGGCAGCGGCGACAGCCGTTCGCGATCGGTCGCCGTGCACGGCGAGGACGACATCGCCACCCGCGAGTACCGCGACGGCGACGACCTGCGCCGGGTGCACTGGCGCTCGACTGCCCGCACCGGCGAGCTCATGGTCCGCCGGGAGGAGCAGCCGTGGGAGAGCCGGGCCACGATCGTGCTCGACACCCGCCGGCAGGGCCACCGCGGCGAAGGTCCAACCGCCAGCTTCGAGTGGGCGGTCTCGGCGGCCGCGAGCGTCGCCGTGCACCTACGCCGGAGTGGGTACAAGATCCGCCTGGTCACCGGCAGCGGCATCGACCTGGACGCCAACGAACGCGACGGTGAGGGCGCCCTGCTCGACGCGCTCGCCGAGGTCGGCATCTCCGCCTCCCACGACATCCACTCCCTGGTGGAGCGGGTCCGTCGCCGCGGGGACGGCGGTCTGGTGATCGCGGTCCTGGGCGGGCTGACGCTGGGCGAGGCCGAGACGCTCGGCACGCTGCGGGCGTCCGGCACCACCTGCGTCTCGCTTCTGGTCGACCCGTCGACGTGGCTCAGCCTGCCCGACAGTGAGCGGGCCGACCACACCGCGACGCACGACGCCGCCGCACTCACCCTGCTGCGCAACGGATGGCGGGTTGTCGGCGTCGAGCACGGCACCAACCTGGCCGCGATCTGGCCGCAGGCGGCCCGTGGATCGCAGGGCTTTGCCTGGCGGGCCGCGCTCGCCGAGACGGTCGCGCCCAACGGAGGTCGGATCCGATGAGCCAGCGCCACCCCTACGCCGTCGTTGCCGGCATCGCCACGATCCTGGCCGCGTTCCCCCTGACCCAGATCTTCAAGGAGTACACCTGGCTGGTGTACGCCGCGTTCGCGGTGGCCGCCGTCGTCGGCGCCGCAATGCTGGTGCGCACCGCCCGCGGGCCGGTCTGGACCCAGGTCCTCGCCATGGCCGGCGCGCTGCTGCTGTTCCTGACCGCGGTCTTCCCCAGCAACCACGAGATCCTCCGGCTGATCCCGACCGGGGAGACGTTCAAGCACTTCAACGACCTGCTCGTGCTCGCCGGTGACCAGATCCGCTCCGAGGCGGTGCCGGTACCGGACCACTCCGACGGCGCCCTGCTGCTGTTGACCACCATCGGCATCGGCCTGGTCGCGATCGTCGTCGACCTGGTCGCGGTCGGACTGCGCCGCCCGGCCCTGGCCGGCCTGCCGATGCTCGCCATCTACTCGGTGCCGGTCGCGGTCATCCCGGAGAACATCTCGCCGCTGTCGTTCCTCGTGCCGGCCATCGGGTTCCTGTGGCTGCTGATCACCGACAGCGTGGACCGGGTGCGTCGCTTCGGCCGCCGGTTCACCGGCGAGGGGCGCGACGTCGAGCTGTGGGAACCGTCGCCGCTCTCCTCCGCCGGCCGGCGCCTCGGCGTGGTCGGCGTCGTGGCGGCGATCATCCTGCCGCTCGCGGTGCCGAACCTGTCCAACGGCCTGCTGCAACGCTTCAACGGCCCGGGGAACGGCGCCGGCCTCGGCCCCGGCACCGGAGTGGTCCCGGCCGTCGTCGACCTCAACGCGATGCTGACCCAGAACCTGCACCTCGATCAGGTACTGGACATGGTCGAGGTCACCACCGACGACCCGAACCCGGGCTACCTGCGCTTCGGCATCGCCGACCAGCTCAAGCCGGACGGTTTCGCCAACACGGCGCCGACCAGCGGGGACCCGGTGACCCACGGGATCCCCGAGCCAGCCGGGCCGGTGGTCAATGGGGTCAAGGAGACCAAGTACAAGGCGACCATCCGCCCGAACTTCTTCAACATGCAGCTGGCGCCCGTGTACCAGACGCTCACGTCGCTGGACAACCTCGACGCGTCCTGGTCCTACGACACGTCCACGGGACAGGTCTTCACCCGGGCGGGCAGCATCCAGGGCAAGACCTACCAGATCGAGTACGTGCACTCGAACTACACGGTCCAGTCCCTGCGGAGCGCGGAGGCGATCCACCAGGACGACGCCGGCCTGCGCGCGCTCATGCAGCCGGTCTCCGACCAGCGCGTGGTCACGCTCGTCAACGGGCTGACCGAGGGCAAGACCAACGAGTACGACACGGTCCGGGCGCTCTACGACTACTTCGGCCCGAACAACAAGTTCGTCTACTCGCTGGTCGTCCCGACCGGGAACAGCGGCAACTCGCTGATCGACTTCCTGAACAGCAAGCAGGGGTTCTGCGTCCAGTACGCGACGGCGCTGGCCATGATGGTCCGCACCGCTCACTTCCCGGCCCGGGTGGCGTTCGGCTTCACGCGGGGCGTCGGCCCGCAGAACGGCACGTACAAGCTGACCAACCTCAACCTGCACGCCTGGACCGAGGTCTTCTTCCCGGGCATCGGCTGGGTCCCGTTCGACGCCACGCCGGCCAGCTCCATTCAGGGGTCGAACCCGACCGTGTGGGCGCCGGACCTGACCAACCCCAGCAGCGGCGGCGAGCAGGAGAACAACCTGGCGCCGCGCGCGACGGGTTCGGCGGGTGCACCGACGGACGAGCCCGCGCCGGTCCCCGGCGGCGGCGCCGGAGCGAAGTCCGTGTTCGTCGAGCCGTCGGTGATCGGCGGTGCGGCAGTGGTCGTGCTGTTGCTGGCGCTGTTCATCACACCGGCCGTCCGCCGGCGCACGCTGCGCCGCCGCCGGCGGGCGAGGGCCGGGTACGGGTCGGAGCAAGGGGCCATGGTGGCGCTGCTCGACATCGACCTACCGCGCGGCCCGGGCCTGGTCTCGGATCCGTCGGCGGTGTCGGCCGCCCGGTTGGACGCCCACGCGGCGTGGTCCGAGCTGCTCGACACGATGCTCGACTACGACGTCGAGGTCGACCCGTCCGAGACGCCACGGGCCACCGCGCACCGGTTGCGGGGGCTGCCCGCGTTCGGGCCGGACGCCCAGGAGGCGGCGGTCCTGCTCGCCCGGGCCGAGGAACGGGCCCGGTACGCGCGGCTGCCGATGCAGTCGGATCAGCTCGACTCGTCGGTACTCACCGTGCGTGGTGCGCTCGCCGAACGTGCCACCCGCCGACAGCGCATCCTGGCCACGCTCATGCCACGCTCGGTGACGCTGCGTTGGCGAGCTAGCTGGGTCGGGCTGGTCAACCGCGGCATCCGGGCCGCGGGCCGGGTCAGGGACAGCGTGTCGGTGATCGACCCGCGCCGGATCCTGGCCGGCAGCCGCACCCGCTGACCGCACCCGCTCACCGCGGACGCGGACCGCGACGAAGCGCACGGGCCGGGCCCTTCGAGGGTCCGGCCCGCTGCATCCGGCCCGTGGTCAACACAACTGCGCGCACCTTGTGGTGCTGGGAGCGGTCCCGGGCCACACCAGGTGCGCGCAGTTGTTTCGATCATGAATGTGTCCGAAGTGGACCAACGGACGCGACAGGGCCCCCGCCGCGCGGCGAGGGCCCTGGTACGCGGTGGCGGAGGACTCAGGTCAGCGATCGCCCTCCGGGCGATTGCGCCACCGATCCTCGAGCCGGTCGATGAAGGAGCCGCGGCGACCGCCGGTGCGGCGCGATGTGGTGCCGCCCGCGACGCGGAGCTCGGGATGGCGGCCGCGCCGGAACGCCTGCAGGCCTAGCGCGGCGGCGGCCAGCATGACCACGAATCCGCCCACGCCCAGCGGGATGTTCTTGTTGGCGACACCAAAGATTAAGACGGCCAGACCCACCACCACGGCGGCAGCCGCGAGAATGACTCGACGCTTCGCATGGAAGCGTGGGTCTGTGGAACGAACCGCCGAGGCGAACTTCGGGTCCTCGGCCAACGACCGCTCGATCTGATCGAACAGCCGCTGCTCGTGCTCGGACAGCGGCACTGCCCCTCCCCGGCCGTCGTCGCCGACCCTGGTGAGACCGGCGGACCGTACGCAGCCGGCTGGCTGCATAGGGCAAGTCTACGAGGGGCGCAGCGGGTCGGAAAGCGGATCGAAGTCACGTTCTGCCACGTCTGTGTGTCGGCCCGGGTCTGACTCCGACCCAGCGGGTGTTTTGTCCGTAACCGCAGGCTGGAGTGGGCGCACCGGCCGGCCGCGAACCTCGCGTCCGAGCAGGCTCGCCGGCCCGACCGCGCCCCGCCCGAAGCGCGCCGCGGCGGCGTCGGCGGCCCGTTCGGCGTCACGCCACCCGTGCTCGCGCTCCCCCAGCTCGAGCTGGCGCGCGGCCCCGTCGTCGCCGTCCAGCCCCTCTACCCGTACCCCGATCAGGCGAATGCGGTCGCTCGGGTCCAGCACCCGGTAGAGCTGCCACGCGGTGTCGAATATGTCCCGCGCGACGTCGGTCGACGTGGGCAGCGTGCGCGACCGGTTGAGCGTGCGGAAGTCGGCCAGCCGGACCTTGATGGCGATGGTGCGGCCGGCGTGGCCCGCGGCCCGCAGCCGCGCGCCGACCCGGGTGGACAGGGAGAGAAGCGTGCGGCGGATGACGTCCGGGTCGTCCACATCAACATCGAAAGTTGTCTCCGCGCCGATCGACTTGTCGACCCGGTCCGGGCTCACCGGACGCGGGTCCCGGGCCCAGGCGAGCTCATGCAGGTGGGTGGCGGCCGCGTCACCGACGGCCCGGCGCAGCATCGGCAGCGGCGCCTGGGCGAGATCGCCGACGCTGGCCAGACCGAGCCGGCGCAGTGTCTCGGCCGTGCGGGTGCCGACGCCCCACAGCGCCTCGACCGGCAGCGGGTGCAGGAACGCCAACGCCTCCTGCGCCGGCACCACCAGCAGCCCGTCCGGCTTGCACCGGGTGGACGCGAGCTTGGCCAGGAACTTCGTCGCCGCGACGCCCACCGAGCAGGTCAGCTCGAGCTCGGCGCGTACCCGCGCCCGCAGGTGGGCGCCGATCGTGGCCGGCGACCCGAACAGGCGCCGCGCTCCGGCCACGTCGAGGAACGCCTCGTCCACCGAGAGCTGCTCGACCAACGGGGTCACCTCGCCGAAGATCGCCATCACCGCCCGCGAGGCCGCCGCGTACTCCTCCATGTCCGGTGGCAGGAACACCGCGTGTGGGCACAGGCGACGGGCTTGTACGCCCGGCATCGCACTGCGCACCCCGAACCGGCGCGCTTCGTAGCTGGCCGACGTGACCACGCCGCGCGGACCGTCCCAGCCAACCACGACCGGCCGCCCGCGCAGCTCCGGCCGGCGGCGGATCTCCACCGACGCGTAGAACGCGTCCATGTCGACGTGCAGGACGGTGCAGCCCGAATCGTCGGGGCCCGGTGACGCCTGCATGTCCGCAGGCTAGCCCCACGCGCCGACAACGGGCGGTCAGCGACGCGCGACCAGCAGCGGGATGAGCATCTCCGGCTCCGTGGCCGAGCCGTGGAAGGCGATCATCTGCGCGACCTGGGGCGGGTCGGACGCGCTGGCCAGCACCACGTAGTCCTCGTTGAGGGCGGCCACCACGTCGCCGATGCGCTGCAGGTGCGCCTCGGCCACCGGTCCGAACCAGCCGGCGGCGATCGCCTCGTCACGGGTCACCACCCACGCCGTGTCGCCGAGTACGCCGCGCCAGGCGTCGACCACGTCCGCGGTAGCCCCCTGCACCGTGTGCAGGTAGCGCACCCGGGACTCGCCGGCCACGACCCGGATGCCGGCCCGAAGCCGCGGATCCGCGTCCAGGTCGAACCGGTGCTCGGCCGGGACGTTGATCTGACCATGGTCGGCCGTGACCACCAGCGCGGCCCCGGGCGGCAGCCCGGACCGGACCCTCCGCACGAGCCGGTCCACCTTCGCCAACGCTTCCGTCCACTGTGGAGATCTGAGCCCGTAGGCGTGACCGGCCGTGTCGACATCGCCGGCGTAGCCGTAGATGACCGTCGGACCGGTCGCCGCCCGTACCAGTGAAAGGATCTCGGCCGCGACCGCGTCGACACCGAGGGCGCCGTGCCCCTCGCTGCCCCGGAAGGCCGACACGGTCAACCCGGACCCGTGGAAGGCCGGGTGGAACACGACGTGCGCGGCGACGCCGGCCTCGGTCGCCCGCCGGAACTGGGTCGCCAGCGGCTGCCAGCGTAGCGGGTCCGGGTCATCGGTCCACTGGATGTGGTTGAGCACCCGGTCGGTGCCCGGCACGTTGAGGAAGAACCCCACCAACCCATGCGCGCCCGGCGCCGCCCCGGTACCGAGGCTGGCCAGGCTCGTCGGGGTGGTCGACGGGAAACCGGCGGTCAGCGCGCGGGTGTACGGCCCGGCGGCGAGGTCCGCGATCGTCGGCGCGTGTGGCGCGGCGAGCGGCAGCAACTGGTAGCCGAGGCCGTCGAGGAGCAGCACCACGACGACCCGCACGTCGGCCAGGGCGCCGGTGGACAGCCCGAGCGGGTCGGACGCGCCGGGCACCCCGAGCGACGCGAGCACTCCGGGCATGATGTCGGACAGGCTCGCTTCCCCGTAGCGTGGTCGTACCTCCGCCCGCCCCGGATGGTCGACGGACCCTGGATGGTCGACGGACCCGGTCACCGCCGAGCCAGCAGATGCAGCTGGCTGGCCACGTCCCGGAACGGCGCCAGCGCGGCGGTGGCGAGCTCGAACTCGGCGAGGGCGTCGTGGTCACGCTCCAGCACCGTGCCCGGGACCAGGTCGGCGACGACCCGCACGCCGTGCACCTGCTCCACCGCGAGGCCGGCCTTGACCAGCAGGGCGGTGGCCGACTCCAGGTCGAAACGGCGGCGCAGGGTGTCCCGGGCACCGGCCCGGCCGTCCGGGTCGGCGAGCAGGGCGGCGGCGGTGGCGAGCTGGCCGCTCATCGCGCGGGCCAGCACCGCGGCGGCGCGGTTGGCCACCAGGACGCTCGCGGCCCCGCCGGGACGCAGCGTGGTGGCCAGCGCTTCGGTCACCTGGTCCGGCGAGTCGACGATCTCCAGCACGCTGTGGCAGAGCACGACGTCCGCGTCGCCCGGCCCGACCAGTATGGCCAGCGAGTCCGCGTCGCCCTGCATCCCCTGGATCCGCTCGCCGACGCCCGCCTCGGCCGCGCGCCGGCTCAGCGCCGCGAGCGCATCCGGGCTGGGGTCCACCACGATGATGTCGTGGCCGGCCTGGGCCAGCGGAACCGCGAACCCGCCCGTACCCCCGCCCACGTCGACCACGGTCAACCGGGGCCGGGCTATCGCGGCCCGCTCGATCTCGCGCCGCAGCACGTCCCAGACCACCACGGTCCGCGCCGCCGCGTGCGACCCCCCTGCGCCCTTGCGCTCCACGACCGACAGCCTAATGGGACCGACGCCGACGACGGCGCGCACGACCCGGCCACCCGACCGGGCCGGGGCGTGCGCGCTGGTCTCGGACTGGAGTCAGTAGGCGCCGCGGCGGGCAGCCACCGCACCCACGGTCTTCCAGAGGATGGTCACGTCGGTCGCGAGCGACCAGTTCTCCACGTAGTACAGGTCGAGCCGGATGCCGTCCTCCCACGAGAGGTCGGAGCGCCCGCTGACCTGCCACAGCCCGGTCATGCCCGGCTTGACCAGCAGCCGGCGGGCGACGTCCTGGTCGTACCAGGCGACCTCGCTCGGCAGCGGCGGGCGCGGCCCGACCAGGCTCATGTCTCCCTTGAGCACGTTCATCAGCTGCGGCAGCTCATCCAGCGACCACTTGCGCAGGAACGATCCGACCTTCGTGATGCGCGGGTCCTGCTTCATCTTGAACATCAGGCCGTCGTTCTCGTTGTACTCGGACAGCTCGCGAAGCATGGCGTCCGCGTCCGCCACCATGGAGCGGAACTTCATCAGGTCGAACTCTCGGCCGCCCAACCCCACGCGGGTCTGCCGGAAGAACACCGATCCCTTGGTGTCGAACTTGATGGCGATGGCGAGGCAGACGAACAACGGCGAGAGCATCAGCAGCGCGAAGAACGCGGTGATGCGGTCGACGAAGCCTTTGGCCGCCTTGCCGACGCCACGGAACTCGGGCGACTCGACATGGATGAGCGACAGGCCGGCCAACGGTCTGGTGTGGATGCGCGGTCCGGCGACATCGGTCAGCGTGGGCGCCAGCACCAGGTCGATCCCGGTGCCCTCCATCTGCCAGCCGAGCCGGCGCAGACGGCGCGCGGTCAGCTCACTCGATCCGGTGACCGCGACCGTGTCGGCGCAGATCGCCTGGGCCGCCTCCACGATGTGCCGGAACGAACCGACGACCGGGATGTTGTCCAGGTGCTGCGGTACCGGGGCGACGAGCGCCTCCGGGATGCAGGCGCCGACCACCTGGTAGCCGGCGTACCGTTCGCGGCGCAGCTGGTGGGCGAGCTCGATGACGTGCGACGCGTCGCCGACCACCAGCACCCGTCGGGTCCAGCCCTTGTTGCGTGAACGCGAGCGGTGCAGACCGCGCCGGGAGATGTAACGGGTCACCGGAAGCATGACCGCTCCGATGATGAACGTGATGGCGAGGAACCCGCGGGACACCTCGACCTCGGCCAGGTAGGCGGCGATGGCGATCAGACCCGCGAGTTTGAGGCTGGCCCCGACGACCCGCCGGTACTCGTCCGGCCCGTGGCCGAGGTAACGCTCGTCGTAGCAGCGGGAGCCCAGCAGGAACAGCATCCACATGATGCCGAGCCCGATGCCGACGATCAGGTAAGGCACGTCGGTGTAGGTCGGTGCTCCCTTGAACCGGATCAGGTGGCCGACGAGGATCGCGATCGTGACCACAAGCATGTCGATGACGAACAAAAGGCGGATGTAAGCCCGCTTCTGGCTCAACCCGGTCTTGGCCGCGGCCGCGTGCGCCGCGAAGGCCTCACCACGGGAAGCCGGTGAACGCACGGCCGCGGTGGGGTTCAGGATGCGTCGCGCGGTGGATGCACTCTCCGCCAGCCCGGGCGAGAACCCGAGGTCGTCACGCAACGGCGCGGCCGCTGCGGCGGGGTACAGACGTTCCGACAAGATCCGTCTCTTCCTGTGTGTCGATGCTCACTCTTAATAGATGACGATGAGTGTCTTTGCGATCACGGCCCGAGAAACGCTAACACTAAGGCCATCCGCGCTCGGCGTCGTCGCGGTGTCGGATGTATGGCGGATCCGTGACGGCTCAGCCTTGTGGGAATGGTCGTCGATGCCTGCATGGACGAGATTAACGATGGCGATGGCTCGCTACCGGCAACCAAAAGGGTGAGGAGTCTGCCTAATGGTACGGATCATTCGGCCGCCATGTTGGTAGGACGCTCATCTGGGTGGTGTGCTGATTTCCAATGACATCAACGCCCAAACGGCGTCATCGAAAGTCTCGTGAGGCTGACCGTACGGGCAGGGTCAGTACGGCCAAATGGTCAGCCGCAAGGCTGACAACGCCCTCGGCCAACTCGAGCCGTCCGCGGATGAGCATCGCCGAAGCGGAGCGGGCGACCCGCCGGTGGCGCTGCCACAGCCCCGGTGAACAGACAACGTTGAGCATTCCCGTCTCATCCTCGAGGTTGAGGAACGTGATGCCACTTGCGGTTGCCGGTCGCTGCCGGTGCGTCACCACCCCGCCGACGAGGACCCGTTCCCCATCGGTACGGGCGGACAGTTCGGCGATCGGCACCGCGCCGAGGCCGTTCAGGTGGTCCCGGGCGAACTCCGCTGGGTGTCGGTCCGGCGCGAGTCCGGTCGACCACACATCGGCCACCATCGTCTCCATGTCGTCCATGCCGGGCAGCGTCGGCGCGCGCACCTCGACGGTCAGGCCGGGCAACCGATCGGGCCGCTCCTGGGCCGCCGCCCCCGCCTCCCACAACGCCTCCCGTCGGGCAAGCCCAAGACAGTCGAACGCTCCCGCCGTCGCCAGGGCCTCCAGATTGGCCGTGGTAAGCGGTTTCCCGGTGCCAGCGACCCGTCGGGCGAGGTCACGCATGTCCCGGTACGGTCCGCCGGCGACGCGCTCCCGTTCGATCCGCTCGGCCAGGTCGGTGCCGATGGTGCGGACCTCGGACAGGCCGAGCCGGACGACCGGGCCACCCACACCCCACCGCGATGGCGGCCGACCCGGCCCGTGGTCCGGTCCGCCCGGAACGACCGGCGGCTCCAGGGTCGCCGCGGCACCGCTCGCGTTGAGGTCCGGCCGACGCACCTGCACCCCATGCCGGCGGGCATCGTCCACGAGGGACTGGGTCGAGTAGAAGCCCATCGGCTGGGCGTTGACGAGCGCCGCGCAGAACGCCGCCGGGTGGTAGCGCTTGAACCAGGCGCTGGCGAAGACCAGGTACGCGAAGCTCATGGCGTGGCTCTCCGGGAAGCCGTAGTTCGCGAACGCGGACAGCTTCAGGTACAGGTCATCGGCGAGGTCACCGACGATCCCGTTGGCCGCCATCCCCTCGTAGAGCCGGACCTTGAGCTTGCCCATCCGCTCCAACGAGCGCTTCGATCCCATGGCTCGGCGCAGCTCGTCGGCCCCGGCGGCGTCGAAGCCGGCCACGTCGATCGCCATCTGCATCAGCTGCTCCTGGAACAGCGGTACCCCGAGGGTGCGCTCCAATGCCTTGTGCAGCAGCGGATGCGGCGGCGTCGCCTCCTCCTTCCCCTGTGCCCGCCGGATGTACGGGTGGACCGAGCCACCCTGGATCGGGCCCGGCCGGATCAGGGCGACCTCGACCACGAGGTCGTAGAACTTGCGTGGTTTCAGCCGCGGCAGGGTGGCCATCTGGGCCCGACTCTCCACCTGGAACACTCCGACCGCGTCAGCCCGGCAGAGCATCTCATAGACCTCGGAGTCGTCCAGCTGCATCTTGCCGATGTCGATCTGAGGGTCGACGAAGTCCACCGCGTAGTGCAGCGCGGAGAGCATGCCCAGCCCCAGCAGGTCGAACTTCACCAGTCCGGTGGAGGCGCAGTCGTCCTTGTCCCACTGCAGGACGGTGCGGTTCTCCATCCGGGCCCACTCCACCGGGCAGACCTCGATGACCGGCCGGTCGCAGATCACCATGCCGCCGGAGTGGATGCCCAGGTGCCGGGGGAAGGTGAGCAGTTCGTTGGCGAAGCCCACCACCTCTGCCGGGATGTCGTCCAGGTCCGCCGTGGCTACCGACCCCCACCGGTCGATCTGCTTGCTCCACGCGTCCTGCTGCCCGGGCGAGTGGCCGAACGCCTTGGCGATGTCCCGAACCGCCGACTTCGGCCGGTACGAGATGACGTTGGCGACCTGAGCCGTGTGCTGCCGCCCGTACTTGGCGAAGACGTGCTGGATCACCTCTTCGCGCCGGTCGGACTCGATGTCGACGTCGATGTCGGGCGGACCGTCGCGCTCCGGGGCGAGGAAGCGCTCGAAGAGCATGCCCCACTGCACAGCGTCCACATTGGTGATCCACAGCGCGTAGCAGACCGCGGAGTTCGCCGCCGACCCGCGCCCCTGGCACAGGATGTTGTTCTCCCGGCAGAACGTCACGATGTCGAACACGATCAGGAAGTAGCCGGCGAAGCCCAGCCGCTCGATCATGTCGAGCTCGTGGTCGATCTGCGCGTACGCCTTCGGCCACGCGCTCCGTGGCCCGTACCGCTGGGCCGCTCCGCGGTAGGTCACCTCGCGCAGCCATGACATCTCCGAGTGCCCCGCCGGCACCGGGTAGTCGGGCAGGTTCGGCGCGACCAGCGACAGGTTGAAGGCGAGCTCGTCGGCGAGCGCGGCCGCGTTGGAGACCGCGCCCGGATAGGCCGCGAACCGCAGCGCCATCTCCGCCCCGTCCCGCAGGTGGGCGTTGGCCGCGGCCGGCAGCCAGCCGTCGATCTCGTCCAGGCTGCGCCGCGCCCGCACCGCCGCCAGGGCGGTGGCCAGCCGCCGCCGGTCGGGCGTCGCGTAGTGCACGTTGTTGGTCGCCACCACGCGCAGCCCGGACCGACCGGCGAGCGCGGCCAGGTCGTCGTTGCGTTCGTCGTCGCACGGGTCGCCGTGGTCGGTCAGCTCGACCGCCACGTTCTCCGCCCCGAACATCGCGACGAGGCGGTCCAGCTCCCGCGCCGCGGCGCCCACCCCGCCCGAGTGCAGCGCCCGCGGCACCAGCCCCTTGCGGCAGCCGGTGAGGACCACCACGTGGTCGCGCAGCTCATCCGCGACCCGCTCCAGGTGGTAGATCGGACGCCCCTTCTCCTTGCCTTCCAGCTGCGCCAGCCCGATGACCCGGCCCAGCCGCGCGTACCCCTGCGGGCCGCGGGCGAGGACGAGCAGGTGTGCCCCGACCGGATCGGGCTCGCCGTTCTGCGGGCCGGGCAGATCCAGCGACAGCTCGGCGCCGAACACGGTCGGCAGTCCCAGCTCGTCGGCCGCCTCGGAGAAGCGCACCACCCCGTAGAAGCCGTCGTGGTCGGTGAGGGCGAGACCGGTCAGCCCCAACCGGGCCGCCTCCTCGGCCAGCTCCTCCGGATGGCTGGCCCCGTCGAGGAAGCTGAAGTTGGAGTGGCAGTGCAGCTCCGCGTAGGGCACCGTAGTCGCCTGCCGCACGAACTCCGGCGCCTCGTACCGCTGCCGCTTGCGGGTCCAGGCCGGGGTGTCCCCACCGTCGCCGTGGTCGATCGTGATCGGATCGTGGACGACCTCCTGGCCGATCTTCGCCAGGTCTTCCTTGGTCAGCCGGCCCGACAGCGCACGCTCCACTGTGGACCACGGCACCGGCGGGTTGTTGAACCCCATGTCAGCGACCCCCGGCTGTGGCGCTGGCTCTAGTCATAGCTCGCCTCCACCAGCCAGCGGCCGTCGGCGTACGCCGCCAGCAGCACCCGACCGTCGGCCAGGGCCAGCTGGAACCGGGCGAGCGAGGTCGCCTCCTCCGGTGCCCACCAGCGCTCCTGCACCGGCCACGGCCCTGCCCATCCGGTGACCTCGACCGGCGCCTCCCGGCCCACCGCCGCGCTCGCCGGCGCGCCGTTCAGGGTCAGCCGCTCGTCGACGGTCAGCACCTGCCCGTCGGCGGCGCGGACCAGCAGCGGGGCTGGCTCCGGGAGCACCGTCGCCGGAGCGGGCGTGGGTAGCCGGCCCGGCCATGGCGGAGTCCCGGGCTTGCGAGAGGTCCGCTCGTCGCCCCAGGGGACGAGGGTGACCCGGTCGGCGTAGCCGCGCCCGCCGCCGAGCACCGCGGTGAGGACGGAGTCGGGGCCGAGCAGCCCCTGCACCCGGACCAACGCGCGGTGGGCCCGCTCGTCAGCCGGGCCGATCTCGCCCCACAGGCCGGCCTGCATGCCCGCGTAGCGGACCACGCCGTCGGGGACGAGCCGGAGCCGGTCGATGCCAGCGGTCGGCCGGACCGCGGTGGACCGGCCGGCCTTCGTCGCGGTCAGCCAACCGTCGAGCTGCCAGCGGACCCGGTCGGCGAGCGCGGCCGCGTCGAGCAGCCCGTCGTGGCGCCACACCCGGTGCAGCTCCTCCCCGGCCTCCGTGTGCGCCTCGATGATGAGCCGGGTGGCGGCCAGGCCGTGCCCGGCCAGCCGTTCGTGCAGGCGCTCCGCCAGCGCGCGGGCGGCGAACGCGGCCATGTCGACCCGGTCCAGCGGCGGGTCGTACTCGCCGGTCACGTC